>Ga0105046_10006287_pt1 | contig 18739 bp, 16 predicted proteins | sample MAT03_FD_78385 | JGI IMG/M metagenome (GOLD analysis project Ga0105046, IMG submission 78385) | Freshwater microbial communities from Lake Fryxell liftoff mats and glacier meltwater in Antarctica - MAT-03 (megahit assembly) | ecosystem: Environmental > Aquatic > Freshwater > Ice > Liftoff... | reverse complement strand
GCTCCCACGGCCACAGCTCCCAGAGTGAACAACACGTCGTGAATCGCGGCGATGGTGGCCGCAATTCCAAACGTCATGCCGCTAAACCGGAACCACAGGTAAACCGTGATCGCGACCATTGCGAACACGAGTGCCAGCAGCGCTGCCGCCTGGGTATCCCCCGCCACAGAGGAAGCGAATGTCGTCAACTCCTCGAAGATCGGCTGGGCGTCTAACTTGGACTTCAAAGTGGTCAGCACTTGGGCAGAGTCTTCTGGACTGACCAGATTCGACAGTCGCACTTGGATCGACTTGGCTTTGTCATTCGGGGACGAAGCCGTGTCGCTATTGCGAGTGTCAACCAGATTCTCCGCTTCCTGGTACTTCTGTTGACCACCAATGTCGTGCAAGGCTTCTCGGACTGATTCGGCAAATGCCCCCGGAGTCAGCGACTGTCCGACGGTGGCCACGAACTGCTGGCCCCCTTCGAAGGTCTTCTCGCGAGCCAGTGCCGCGTCTTCGACCTTCTCGGTCGTGGGCGGGATCACACTGGCCACTCCGAGTTGAAGCGACTGTTGCAGGAGCTTGTACGCGGTGCCTTCGAATGCACCCCGCATTTCGTCACGCAATTGGGCTTCGACATTCTTGCCGGTCGCCTTGGCTTCGGCCTCTTCTTTATCGATGACGGTCCGCATGCGGAAGAGCTGAACTGGTTTTCCTCCCTCGCCGGGAACACTGAGCTGTTCCATGGAGATGCTCTCTCCGAATGCCTTGACGAGTAAGGCCCGCACATCGTCAATTTGAGGTGGCGGCGATTGGTCCCCTTCAAACTGGAAGGTGATCATCGCCCCTCCCCGGAAGTCAATGTCCAGGTTGTCGCGACCACGGAAGGCCACCACCAGCAGCCCCAAGGCGATTACCACCTGCGATCCGAAAAAAAAGAGCTTTGTCTTGCCCACGAAGTCGAAGTTCGTCTGTTTAATAATGCTGAACATCGGAAGGGTCTTGAGCCGACCGGTTCGCTCCAGCAGTTCAAAGATCACGCGGGCCACGTAAACCGTGGTGAACATACTAATGACGATGCCGATGAAGAGGGTTACGGCGAACCCCTTCACTTGATCGGTTCCAACGTAGTAGAGCACCGTCGCGGATATCAGCGTCGTCACATTCGAGTCGATGATCGTGCCCAGAGCCTTATCGAATCCGTTCTTGATACTCATCCGCATGCTGGAGCCTTTCGCCAACTCTTCTCGCATGCGCTCGAAGATCAGCACGTTGGAGTCCACCGCCATGGCCACCGACAACACGATACCCGCGATGCCGGGCAGGGTCAGCGTGGCATCAATGAGGGCCATCGCCGCCAGCAGCATCAGCAGGTTAAAGGCCAGGCAGATGTCCGCGATGACTCCGGCCTTCAAATAGTAGATGGCTGTAATCAGGAATACGGCCAGCATCGAGAAGAGCGTCGCGGTCAGTCCAGTTTTCCGGATGTCTTCGCCCAGCAATGGGGAAATCGTGAACTCGTTGACTGGCTCCTTCGTCAGCGGTACTGACAGGGCTCCGGCGTTCAGAACGGTGATCAACTCATCGATTTCCGCCTGAGAGAACTGGCCCGAAATCTGGCCGTTCCCACTGATCTTGTCGTTGATTGTCGGTGCTGAGTGGACTTCATCATTCAACAAGATCGCCAGTCGAGTCTTGAAGCCATTGGCCCCTTCACGCGGCATGTGGGCTCCAGTCAGCTGACCGAACAGCGCCCCGCCACGACTGTTGAATTGGAAATTGACAGTCGGGGAACCACTGTCATCGATGCCCTGAGAGGTGTTGAGCAGATCCTTGCCACGGATGCTGCGATCTTCCCGATCGGCACAAATCACGAGAAACTCAGTGACCGATTTTCCATTGCGGTCGAATTGGCGAGACTTGATGTCGCCATTCATCCCGATGTCTTTGTATTCCGACGATCCATGGAGCTTGCCCGGCTCGCGCCATTTGGCAATCAATTTATCATTGCGGAAAATCTCACGAGCGCCGGTGCCCTTGCTGGTTTCCAATTGCTCGGCTTGTGTGATGATTTCCTGGTGTTCCAGGGAATTGGCCAGCAGGCAGAATTCGAGATCGCCCAGATTGGTGATCTGGTTCTTAATCCGCTGAGTCCGCTCGGCATCGGCTCCAGGGACGATGACTTCAATCCGGTCGTTCCCGACCAGCCGCACGGTCACTTCCTCGGTCCCCGAAGGGTTAATCCGCTTATTAACGGCGGAGACCATCTCTTGCATGGTCCGCTGATCGATGTTCTTGCCGCTCGCGGCCGCAGCGGCCTTATCCACCTGGAACACCAGATTGGTGCCCCCGGCCAGGTCAATGCCGTAGTGGAAGATATCGACCAACTGGCGAGGCTTGCCGGGATTCTTGGGGTCGGTCGAGAGCTTGTGGACCGCGAACGGCGAAATCCCCACGGCGGTGGCGAATAACACCATCCCGATCCGGTTCCCCATGTCTTTGACTCTGAGGGCGTTCGCCAGCCACTGGCCGATCACAAACGGCAGCACGATCAGGGCCACCAGTGACAGCAGCACCACCCAAATCGGTATGCCAGTGGAAACCGAAGCGACTTCCGCAGCCTTCTTGGCCACATCGGTCGCCGCGTCTTGAGCCAGCATCAAATTCGAAATCCAGTGATTCATGAACACTCTGCTCCGCCTCCTGTGGAGGGTTCGGTCACACCGATGGGCGTCACCGTTTGAAACCGTCAACTCAATCCGAACACATTCCTTGGGGCGACCAGCCGCCAATCCTCAGTTAACTCTTCGCGGCGGCCACCGGCTGAGGCACCGCGCGAATCGCACTGGCTTCGAAACGGACTCGCATGTTGTCATTCAACTGGAGCGTGACTTCACTCCCATCTTCCGACAACGACACAAAGTTCCCTCGAATCCCTCCAATCGTGACCACGGGATCGTTCTTCTTCAGACCCTTCAGCTTTTCCAGCTGCTGAGCTGCCTGCTTGCGAGGGTTATTCCCCATGAACTGAAACAGGAACATGACGATCACGACCGGCAGCAGCATCACGACGATGCTTCCCATACCGCCGGAAGCCACTTCCCCACCCGCAGCTTCGCCGCCGGGAGCCACAGCGGGAAATTCTTCCACTGCTAGCAGAGCTGTCATGAACCAATTGCTCATCAAACCGCACCTTTCCGAGGTGTGACTGTGGGAACAACACTCCACGGAGCCCATTCGGAAAATGAGCCGTCGTGGAAGGAAGTCGTCGAAGCTGCCGATTTTAGGGACGCATGCCGAGTCCAGCAAGGCGGCCACAAGTTCGGGGCTCTCGAACGGGCGTATTCACCAAATCGAGCCCCTCGCCGGGCCTGGATCGCTGCCTTTCGAGCCGCGCTCTGAAAGGGCGTCACTATTCCAGAGTGAGTGCCGCCCTTGCAGGGCGAAGAGACTCATGAATGAGGGTGTGCTGCTGAGATTATCGCGGGGAAATGGGGAGACCACCATCTGGCGAACGCCCCCCTGCCCATGACGCCTCTCTCAGGTTCCCGGTCGCTGCCCCAGTGGCGGGCGGGCAGCGGGAGCGGGACAGCAGTCGACCGGGCAGACATCCCAGTTTGGTCCGTACTGGCCGATCGCCTCTTTCGGAAAATCGGGAGACAAACGCTCCAGAATCAATTTACGAATCATCGTGACAAAACGCGGATGAGTGCCGACCGTCTGAGCGCGGACCAGATGCACGCCGCACTCGGTGGCGGCCTTCGCAGCTTCATCATCGAGGTCGTACAGCACTTCAATATGATCGGAAAGGAAGCCGATCGGCATGATAATGAGTTCATCGACACCGGAGTGACTCAGCTGTTTCACATGGTCGCAGATATCTGGATCGAGCCACGGGTCTTGCGGGCGACCCGAACGGCTTTGGTACACGAGCTTCCAGCGTGACGCATCGACTCCCACGGCCTCGGAGACCAATCGGCAGGTCTCCTGTAACTGCTGCACGTAGTTGCATCCGCTGGCCATCGATTCGGGAATGCTATGGGCCGTATAGGCCAGATGCACTCGTGATCGGGCGTCGGCGGGGATCTGCTGCAAGGCGGCCAACATGCGATCGGCGTTCGCGGCGATGAAATCGGGGTGGTTATAGAAGACGCGAATCTTTCCGAATTGCGGGGCCTGTTCGCCGATCCCGGCCTGGCTAGCGATCAAATTCTCGCGGTACTGTCGACAGCCGGAATACGAGCTGTAGCCGGAAACGACGAACGCCAGAGCATTCTTCACCCCGTCATCCACCATCTTCTGCATCGTGTCGGGCAGCATCGGTTGCCAGTTGCGGTTTCCCCAATAGATCGGCATCGTCAGGCCATTGGCTCTCAGGTCCGCTTCGACCGCAGTAATCAACGCCCGAATCTGAGCGTTGATCGGGCTGATTCCGCCAAAGTGGTGGTAGTGCTCGGCCACTTCGAGCATACGTTCCCGGGGGACATTTCGCCCGCGCAGGACGTTCTCCAGGAAGGGCATGACATCGTCCGGGCCTTCCGGTCCACCGAAAGAAACAAACAGCACCGCGTCGTAGGGCTGGGGCGTGGTCACGGAGGGATTCTCGCTGGATGTGGTCAGTCGGGTGTGCAGAATCGCACGGCTGGATTGTAGTCACCAGTCAGCGATAACCAGTCGATCTGGATCGGAAAAAAGGCCCCTGGATCGTGACCCCGGGCTCGATGAGTTCAGAGCGGAACGCTCTACGACAGGGTCCGGTCCTGCATCTTCTGGAGCGCCGCCCCGACAAAACCCGCAAACAGTGGGTGGGGAGCCAGCGGCTTCGACTTGAACTCCGGGTGGAATTGGACGGCCACGAACCACGGGTGGTTCGGCAGTTCCACCACTTCGGCCAGCGTTCCATCGGGGCTGTTTCCGGTGATCCGCATTCCGGCGGCTTCGATCCGCTCGCGGTAAGCCGGGTTGAACTCGTAGCGATGGCGGTGACGCTCGTGAATCACCGTCGTTCCATAAGCCAACGCGGCCTTCGATCCCGCCAGCAGATGGCACGGCTGTGATCCCAGCCGCATCGAGGCCCCCTTCTCGGTGACCTCTCGCTGAGATTCCAGCAGACAGATGACTGGGTGCCGCGTTTCTCCCTCGAATTCGGTGCTGTTCGCCCCTGCGAGTCCCGCCACATTTCGCGAGTACTCGATCACAGCGGTTTGCATTCCCAAGCAGACCCCGAAGTACGGAATCTCGTTGATTCTGGCGTAGCGAATCGCCTCAATCTTTCCCTCAACTCCGCGGTGACCAAACCCGCCCGGCACCAGAATGCCATGCAGTCCACCCAGCAAGCTGTCGGCGTTCGCGTCAGTCAGTTCATCGGACTCAATTCGGCGGAACGACACACGGGCCGAGTGTTTCATGCCGCCGTGAGCCAGAGATTCGTAAATCGACTTGTAGGCATCGCGGTGTTCGATGTACTTCCCGACCACACCAATTGTGACGTCGTGTTGAGGTTTGCAGATTCCCTGGACCAGTGCTCGCCAGTCATCCAGATTCAGCTCACCGGCGTTGAGGTTCAGCATCTCCAGGATCAACTGGTCACATTTCGAATCGGCCAGTCCGAGTGGGACCTCGTAGATGGAGTTCGTGCTGTCGGCCTCTTCGATCACCGCTCGCTTCTCAACATTGCAGAAGAGGGCAATCTTCTCGGCGTAATCTCCGTAAGCGGCCCCCAGCGGTTTCTCGGTCCGCACGATCACAATGTTGGGCTGGATACCAATCTGCCGCAACAGGCCGACGCTGTGCTGGGTCGGCTTCGTCTTGGCTTCTTTCGCTGCCTTCAGGTAGGGCAGCAAGGTTAAGTGAATGAACAGGCAGTTCGCCCGTCCGACATCAAGGGGGATCTGCCGGATTGCTTCCAGGAACGGCAACCCTTCGATGTCGCCGACTGTCCCACCGAGCTCGGTGATGACCACATCGACACCCGGTCCGCCCAGTTCGAGGACCGCGCGTTTGATTTCGTTGGTGATGTGAGGAATCACCTGGACCGTCTTGCCGAGGTAGACACCTCGGCGCTCCTTCTCGATGACGTTGAGATAGATCCGCCCGGTCGTCGAGTTCGACTTCCGGGAGAGCGGACCGTTGGTAAATCGCTCGTAATGCCCCAGATCGAGATCGGTTTCCGCACCATCGTCCAGGACGTAGACCTCGCCATGCTGGTAGGGGCTCATCGTCCCCGGATCGACGTTGATGTAAGGGTCGAGCTTCTGCAATCGGACGCTCAGCCCTCGCCGTTCCAGCAGCATCGCGATGGAGGCTGCGGTCAAACCTTTTCCCAATGAGCTGACGACTCCGCCAGTCACAAAGATATGCTTGGTCGTGCTCATAATGGGGGTGCATGTCCTTCTGCAAAAGTGAGTCACACCCCCCCTTCAACGACGACGGGGGACGCATGCGTCCCCCGAAAGGTGGATCTGTGATCTCGAATCAATCTTCCGAGGTTTTCTGACACTCCGGAAGTCTTTCCGGGCGGTTAAGGCCCTCGCTCGGCAGCCTGCCGCGCGACGAACTGAGCATAATCGGCGGGCGTGTCGATTCCAACCGAACGCTCTGAGACGACTTGAACCAGGATCGAGGCTCCCGCTTCCAGAGCCCGAAGTTGTTCCAGCTTCTCCAGTTGCTCCAATCGAGATGGCGGCATCTGAGTCAGTCGCAACAGGAAGTCCCGCCGGTAAGCGTAGATCCCCAGGTGCAACAGCCACGGCGAAAGCGGCTGGCCACTCTGGTCCGCTTCATCCAGCAGGTCCGCGGGAGTCCCATCCCGCAGGAATGGGATCGTGGCCCGGCTGAAGTACAGCGCCCGCCCGTCAGCCGCACGGACGACCTTCACGCAGCTGGGATCGTGCAAGATCGTCAGGCTGTAAATCGGAGTGGCGAGCGTCGCCATCTCGACGCTGGGTTGACCCGCAATGAGGCGGACGAGTTGGTTGATGTTTTCAGGTTTGAGGTCCGGTTCGTCTCCCTGCACATTGACGATCAGTTCGGCATCCGGGCAGGCCCGCTTCACGACTTCCGCAATGCGGTCAGTGCCGCTGGGGTGCTCTCCAGTCATCTCGACCCGGGCTCCGAAGCCCCTCGCCACCGAAGTAATCTCCTCGCTATCGCTGGCAATGATCACTTCGGACAATTCCCGAGCCCGGCAAGCTGCCTCCCACGCGTACTGCAACAGCGGCTTTCCCGTTTTGTCCAGCAGCAGCTTCCGAGGCAACCGCGAGGACTGCAAGCGGGCCGGAATCACGCCAACTGTTCGCATTGGTCAACTCCCACGTTCAAACCGACGAGCGGGTCGAGGATACGAGGCCATTCGTTAGTCGGATCGTAACTAGTAAGCTGCGGAGAAGCATCTCATCGACGAAGAGGCACCGATTGAGAATCATTGATCCGTGCAGGTCGCGGAACGTATCGCAAATGTGTCAGTGTTCCGTCCCGGCGAAATCGTATGGGTCTTCTCCAGCAGGGAGGGCGAAGCCGCTGCTGCGAACCTGTTCCGCGAGAGCGTGCGTTGTCGTGGGGCTCTACGGCTCAAAGAGCTCCAAACGAGAGGTCGTTCTCCAGTTCGATGTCCCCCTCACACGCCTACCCATCTGGCGAACGTAGCGACGAGAGAATCCCGAGTTCGGGTCACCCCGATCAGAAAACGGGAGAGAGCCACAGACGCTCTCGTCTTCCAGCCCCCTGAAAAGCTATTCACCAACCCGCAAGACATCGTTCTTCTTGAACACGGTCGGCGGCTTCTCCCCGAACTCGATGTGGCAATCGAACAGCACGCCGACCGGGGAGTCCTCCGGCACTTCGATCTCGATCGTGACGATATTGCCCTCGCGAGTGATCTGGAGCGCCTTATATGGCCCGACTTGTGCCCGGCTGGGGACACCGGCGGGCACTGGCACACGGCGGGCTGCCTGCGGGTTAAGCTCGATCTGTACGCTATGTTTTTACCGCGAGCGAGAGTTCCGGGGCTGAGCTTGAGGTTCGGGATGCCGTCTTTATTGGAGTCCTGGGCATGGTCGGTGAACAGATCGAGGTAGCGGTCGCCGTCTTGGTAGAAATAGACCGGCGTCTCCCCCGCCTGCTCGAACCAGTGCCCGCCGATCGGCGTGAGACCTTCCGGAGGTGGGCTCTCCGCTCGGACGACCGGTCCATCGATCAAGAGGAGGGTCGCGATGCACAGGGCGAATATATTCGGGCGGCGAAGCAACATGTTGTGTGTTGTGAGTGAGGGCCACTCGGAGCACTATACCGGAGACGAGTTGAGGTGCCGGGAGTTCTTGGGGGACGCACCTCGCGAGTGATGACTATCGAACAAACATCTCCTGCAGCACGTCCCATATCCGAGGCTGAGTGCGTGAGTCGATCATGCCGAGTCGGCGGACCAGACGAGTCTTGTCGACTGTCCGAATCTGGTCGAGTACGACTTTCCCCGATTTCCCCGGAAACGAACAGCTGCCGCGGCTCGGATAGGCTGGGCCACCGGTGGTCATGGGGGTTACGATCACCGTGCGGATGTGGAGATTCATTTCATCGGGCGAAATGACCACGCAGGGCCGCGTCTTCTGAATCTCGCTGCCCACCGGTCGGGTCGAGTGCCACCAGATAAACTCCAAACCGCTTGATGACCATGTCCACCCGTCTTGGTCGAAGCTCGATTGACCTCGCAACTCACGGTCGATCAGCCGATCCTCGCCCGCCAGAGCCAGCGCTTGAAAGGACTCACTCCAACCTTCTCACGGGCGGCCGATTGGCCGAATCACGATCTGGTCCCCCTCAGCTTCGATCTCCACATCTTCCCCCAATCCACTGCTGAGCAGCAGCGGCCTGGGGATGCGGACCCCCTGGGAATTTCCAATGCGGACAATTTTGGCTCTCATGATTACAACGTAATTACATCGTTCGGGGAGAGTCAAGAGGTTCCGCTCGGCACTCCCGCACGATCTCTGCCAACACAGCGGCTGCGGCGTGGGTGTCGGCCGCGGTGGTGAGCCGACCCAGGCCGAACCGCACGCGCGCGCGAGCCAATCGGTCGGGCACGCCGATCGCGGTGAGCACATGGCTCGGTTCGCGATTTGTTGACGAGCAGGCCGCTCCCGAGCTGACGCAGAGATCGGATTGCTGGAGCCTGACGAGCAAGGCATCTCCGTCGACAGCGGGGATGCCGATGCTCAGATTGTGAGGCAGGCACCTGTCCACATCGCCATGTCGCACAACTCCCGGAATCCGGTGGGAGAGGTCATTCCACAGCTGATCCCGCAGCGCCGCCAGCCGAGTGGCAGTCGCTTCCCGTTCCTGTTCGCAGAGTTCGAGTGCCTTCGCAAACCCCACGATCAAAGCCAGTGGCAGAGTGCCGCTGCGGATTCCGAACTGTTGCCCGCCGCCATCAATCTGCGGGACCAGCGGTATGCGCCCCCGGTCGCGGCGCACGATCAACGCTCCGATTCCCGGCGGTCCATAAATCTTGTGAGAGGTAAAACTCATCAAGTCGACGCCAGTGGTCCGCAGATCAACCGCGATCTTCCCGACTGCTTGCGTGGCGTCCGAGTGCAGCCACACGCCTGTGCGGCGACAGATCGCCGCAATCTCGCTCAGACGAGCGATCGTCCCGATCTCGTTGTTGGCCCACATGACGGAGACCATCGCGGTCTCCGCTGTGATCGCCCCTTCCAGATGGTCGAGGTCGAGCTGCCCCCGACGATCAACCGGAAGAACAGTCACCGGAACGCCCGTCCGGGCCAGCTTCTTCGCCGGATCCAGCACGGCACGGTGCTCGGTCGCCACCACAATTAACCTGCGCCGGTCGACGGCCCCAGCGACCACCCCTTTGATCGCGAGGTTGTTCGCCTCGGTCGCACCACTCGTCCAGTTCACCTCGCGCGGATCGACGCCCAACAACTTCGCCAACTGCTCCCGCGCCGCCAGCTCGACGGCAGCAGCAGCCAGCCCCCGGCGATGGCTCAGACTCGACGCATTTCCGTATTCCCCGCAGAAGTACGGCAACATGGCGTCGAGCACCCGAGGATCGAGCGGTGTCGTCGCATGATGGTCGAAGTCGAGGAGCATCGAAAAAGTCTACCGCGAGCCGCCCCCCACCGGGAGTGTGACTGCCAGCTGAGAAACGGTGTTTGTCCGATTGAAACGGCGTGGCTGATTGAATTCTGCTCCCTCTCCCCCCACTCGCGACAGGGCTGGCGGTATTGGCTTGACTGTGGGGGAGGAGGGCCGGGGTAAGGGGGGCTTTTAATGTTAGCAGTCAGGCTTCCTCACCGCGCTCCGCTCTGACTTGCAGTGTGGCTCTCGTGGTCGCACCTTTAGTGATGGGGGTTGAGAGAGCAACAAATCCACCACCGAAGTTCGAGTCGTATCTCACTGACCAGACCGGGCCACTCATTGACAGTCCCCTACTGCCAGTGACATAGTTCGGTCACCGAAGATTTCACTCCCTGGGGTGCGAGCCACATGAAGATCACACACATTGAGGTCATCCCAGTCCGGATCCCCTTGAAGCCCGCTCGGTACATGGTCACCGCCCTGGGTTGGCACAAGGAATCGAAATACGTCTTGGTGCGAGTGGGGACCGATGCGGGTATTGAAGGGATTGGCGAAGCGACCGTCATGCCGAATTGGTCGGGCGAGACGGTGTGGGGAGCTGTGGGAATCCTTGAACATGTCTTGGCCCCCAGCGTGTTGGGAGCCGACCCCACCGACATCGCCGACATCGACCGCCGGATGGACAAGACGTGTCGGCACAACTGGTTCGCCAAGGCGGCCATCGAGATGGCGTGCTGGGATATCGCGGGGAAGCAAGCGGGAAAGCCGGTGTACGATTTGCTGGGTGGAGCTGTCAGGCCGCTCACCGTGCGCTGTCGCTTTTCGATGGGGGCCTATGAGCCAGAGCGAGCCCACGAGCGAGCCCTTGAGCTGGTCCGAGAAGGCTTCACGACGATCAAGGTCAAAGTGGGCGGCGAGGCCCGGACCGATATCGAGAGGGTCCGGACAGTCCGCGAAGCGATCGGCCCCGACCTGGATTTGACCATCGATGCCAACTGCGGTTGGGATGCTGATACCGCGATTCACTGCCTCAAAGAATTAAAAGACTGCCGGATCGCTCTCAACGAACAGCCCACTCACGACGGGGACTATGCGGCCCTCGCACGAGTGCGACGTGAGACGACTCCGCCGGTCATGGCGGACGACATGTGCTTCGACATGATCCACGCCCGCGAGCTGGTTCGCAACAACGCCTGTGACTTGATCGGAGTCTACCCCGGTAAGCACGGCGGGATCCGCAAGGCCAAGGCGATCGTCGACTTCGCAGCTGCGAATGGAGTGCGTTGCAGCATCGGCTCGAACTTGGAATGGGATGTGTCGACGGCGGCCATGGCTCACCTGGTGGTGTCGAGCCCCAATATGTGTGTCGAGGATTTTCCGGGTGACATGCTGGGACCAGTGTATCATGAGGTCCGAATCGCGAAGAACCCCGTCGAGATTAACGGCCCCTTGGTGACGATCGGTTCGGGACCAGGCCTGGGCGTCGATGTCGATTGGGATGTCGTCCAGTCCCATCGGATGGAGGTCTAGATCCCATGATTGTCGATGTCCACAGTCACGCGTGGGAGTATCCCGCCCATTTTACGGACGATTTTCGCGCCCAGGCTCGTCGCGCGAAAGCAGGCGTCGAGATGGACCTGACAGTGACCTATGACGACTATCGGGCCCATGCGCCCGACGACACCATCACCATCGTGTTTGGAGGGAAGGCTCGTCTGAGCGGTCTGTGGGTCGCCGACGATTACGTCGCCCGCTACGTCGCCCGAGACCCGCAGCGTCTGATCGGTTATTTGTCGGTCGACCCCACGCAAGACGGTTGGCTCAATGAGCTACGGGACGGACACCAGAGGCTCGGATTGCGCGGCATCAAGATCATGCCGATGTATGCGGGCTTTCGTCCAGACGAGTCCCGCCTCGACCCCTTGTGGCAATACGCGACCGACCACCGGTTGCCCGTCCTGCTGCATACGGGAACGACGTTCGTTTCGCAGGCTCCACTGGAATGTACACTGCCGCGACACATCGATCCGGTCGCTACACGATTTCCCGATGTCCGCATTATCATGGCCCATCTGGGACACCCGTACGAGGGCGAGGCCATCGTCACGGCTCGGAAGCATCCCCATGTCTATTGCGACCTCAGCGCCCTGCACTACCGACCGTTCCAGCTCTATCACAGCCTCATGCTGGTCCAGGAATATGGCGTGTGGGACAAGGTGCTCTTCGGCACCGACTACCCTTTCACCACGGTGAATTCCACGGTTAACGGGCTACGGGGCTTGAACGCGATGTTGGAGGGAACCGCGCTGCCCCGCTTGAATGCACAGGCCATCGAACGGTTGATCCATCGCGATTCGCTCTCGCTTCTGGGGCTGGCTGATCGATCGGTCCCCGCACCGCCTTCGGTCAATCTCAACAGTCCTGTCAGATAGAGGCCCACCCCATGCAGCTTGTCCCCGCGCTCCCTCTTCACTATGAGTTCAGTCGCTCGGTCGAGCCTCGCTGTCGGGTCGTTTCCGGGGAGACGATTCGGGTCGAATCGGAAGACGCCCTCTCCGGACAGATTCGCCGAGCAGGGGATCGGCGTGACAAGACCGCGATGCCGTTCAGCAATCCGGTGGCAGGGCCGATCGTCGTGCAGGGCGCCGAACCGGGCGATGAACTCGCGGTCACGATTCTTCAAATCGAGCCTCGCGATGGGCAGTGTGCGACCTACACCGGCGCGCCAAAACAGCTCGGGGAGTGGCTCGGGAGTGATGTCCCGCACGGAGCGCACGTCTGCCCCATTCGCGACGGACAGATTGTCTGGAAGGGCGACATCAACATCCCCTATCAGCCGATGCTCGGGTGCATCGGTACTGCCAGCGACTGGGGCACTCCGACGACGGGGCCCGCCGGGCCACATGGTGGCAATCTCGATATTGTCGAAGTCGGTCCGGGGAGCACGATTTACCTGCCGGTCAAAGTGGCGGGGGGCTATCTCTATCTGGGCGATGCTCACGCGGCCATGGGGCATGGCGAGTTATCCGGGACTGGTCTGGAGATGGCAGCCTACTCGACCGTGACCATCGATCTGGTTCGTCGTCCTAAGCGATCCGGAGTCCGGATCAGCCACCCCGACTTTCTGATGTGCGTGTCGACCCAGGGGAATCACGAGCGCGCCATCGCCGAGGCGTATTCTCGATTGATTCTCTGGATGGAAGCCGACTACGGATGGAACCGCTGGGACGCTTACGACCTGCTGACTCACGTGGGGCAGCTGTCGATCGGCTACTACGGCAGCGGGACCGTGGGAGCCAAGATTGATCGCCGGTACGCAGAGCGGAACTGCCGCTGAAGCCAATGGCCGGGCAGTCGCCTTTCGCTCGGCGAAAGATCGCTCTTGCGCGGAGCGAAAGGCGACTGTCTCCAAACTCCTCAGGACGAGCAGCATGACATCAGCGTATGACGCCACACGGTTGTTGATGGCCCGCAGTGGAGTACTGCTGCTCCTGGCGATGGCTTCCGTCCTCGCCTACCTGACTCGGCACTCGCTGGCCGTCGCGAATACGACGATCCAGTTGGAACTCAAGATCAACAACGAACAGTTCGGGTATCTCTATAGTGCGTTCTCGTTCGGGTACATGCTGTTTCAGATTCCCGGAGGCTGGGTGGGGCAGAAGCTGGGGGTGCGATTCGTACTGCCGTCGATGGCGATCCTCTGGTCATTGATGACCTTTGCGACGGCCTATGTCCCGACGTTCGCGGGCTTGCTGGTGATTCGATTTCTCTTCGGATTGGCCCAGGCAGGGTTAGTCCCCAATCAAGCCTTGGCGGTGCGGGATTGGATCTCCGATGCCGGGCGCGGTGTCTCCAGCGCTGTCATGGTGGTCGCGATGTCGGTCGGCAGCATCGCCAGCCTCTCCCTCACTTCGCAGCTCCTCAAAAAGTTTCCATGGCGGAGCATCTTCATCGAGTATTCATTTCTCGGTGTGGCCTGGGCCCTCGTTTTCGCTGTGGTGTATCGCGCAACACCGGACAAAGTTCGCTGGTTGCGGCGCGATGTTAACGAACTGTCGGGCGGGCCGACCGATTCGACGGATCTTTCCGTTCCGTCGCCCCCGTCCAACGAGCCTCTGGCGGCCGAAGAACTTGCCCCATCCAGAGGGGCGGGAATCGCAGCAGCACCGCGACCACTCAGCAACTGGCGACTCGGGGTCAGCCTGTTGGGGCTCTCGGTTCAGGCGATGCTCAAGGCGGCGGGATACAACTTGGCGGTGACGTTCCTTCCCGCTCTGCTTGAATACATTCACCACGTTCCGCCCCAGCAGACGGGAGGGCATGTCACCGTGGCGCTCGTTCTGTTTATCGTGGGGTCGATGCTGGGAGGAGGGCTGTTGCAATGGGCGTTTCGAATGACTGGCAGTAAGTACATCAGCCGCTCCGTCATCGCCGCAGCCATGCTGGCGATCGCAGCGGTCTTCACAGCTCTTGCCGGGTACGGGGAGACGGTGACCGCCACAGCCGTCTTGTTGGCGGTCGGTGCTTTCTTCTCGGGCTTGGCGAGTGCCGCTCCCTGGGTGGCAGTGATGGACATCGGGGGTCGCAGCACGGCAGTCATCATGGGTTTCATGAACAGCTTCGCAGCCCTCGGCGGCGTTCTCCTGTCGCCACTTCTGGGGGGATTGATCGATGACATCAAAGACACAGAGGGCGACTGGAGCTTGGTATTCCTGTTGCACGGTGCGTACTACTTCGTCGCCGCCATCTCCTGGCTATTCGTCGATCCCAATCAGTCCTTTGAATCAAAAGCGAGAACAACGGCGGTTTAATGATTCGGACGGTGGGATGGCCTGCTTCGCTCTGCTCGCCCGGCATTTCTTCGTCCCGGTGGGGACAGTGGAAAATTGCCGGACGTTTCAACGGTGGTTAGTTGGAACCAGCGATGTCGCAGAGTCTCGGAAGGGACGACAGAATCTCTCGCTCGACCTCGGAGCGTCTGTCGCACCTGGCCGGGCTGAGAGGGATCGAGCGTTTCAGCATCACCGTTGAAACGGTGGGCTTGTTTCGGGTGTCCCGACCGGGACAAAGAGCTGCCCGGGGACACGTCCCGGTGACTCACTGTCCCCCAGCTGCAAAGTGCGCCTCGCTCCTGACGATTGAATCGTTGGCCAATTCGCGCAGACTCTTTCGACGTGGCGAGACTAAACTGGCGCATCGCCACCGTTGTCCCACCTCGAAGCTCGTCCAATGCCGAACCATTCTGAACTCCAGGCCCGCTTGCTCGCCCACGACCAGTCTCACCTTTTACAGTGGTGGGATCATTTGGATGAGGCGGCGCGTCATCGCTTGCTCGCTCAAATCGAGTCGATTGATTTCTCTCTGATCGCTCGGCTGTCTCAGTGGGGTGACGACTCCAGTTCATCCAGTGGAGAGTTGGCGGCCCGAGCGACTCCGCCGCAGCAACTCATCTCTCAACCGAAAACAGAAGCCGATCGCGAACGCTGGAGGACAGCCAGCGCTCGCGGGGAAGAACTCCTGCGAGATGGCGTCGTCGGAGCCGTCCTCGTTGCAGGCGGCCAAGGGACAAGGCTGGGGTTCGACAAACCGAAGGGGATGTTCCCAATCGGACCGGTCTCGCAGAGGTCTCTCTTTCAGGTCTTCTGCGAACAGCTGCTGGCTCGCGGACGCCGTGCGGGAGTGGTCATCCCGTACTTTGTGATGACCAGTGATGCGACGCATGACGATACGGTGGCATTCTTTGAGGAGTACCATTTTTTTGGTCTGAAGCCGCACGATGTCTACTTCTTTCGGCAAGGCAAGCTCCCCGCTGTCGACGACCAGACGGGGAAGATTTTGCTCGCCGAGAGGGACGAAATTGCTCTGAGCCCCGATGGGCATGGCGGGCTGGTGAAGGCACTCCGCGCCGCGGGCCTGCTCGACCTGATGCGTGATCGAGGGTTGGAGACGCTCTATTACCACCAGGTCGACAACCCGACGGCCATCGTTTGTGACCCGGCCTTTCTGGGTTTCCATGAGCTGCATGGTTCCGACATGAGTACCAAAGTCGTTAACAAAGTCTCCGCCGAAGAGAAGATGGGCGTACTCGTAAGCGTCGATGGCCAGACCCAAATCATCGAGTACAGCGATATGCCGGTTGAGCGGACGCGAGAAGTCGAACCCGATGGCACGCTCCGTTTTCGAGCGGGCAATACCGCCATGCATGTTGTGCGGAGAGGCTACTTGCAGGAATTGGTCGACCAGGGTCGCGACCTCCCCTATCACCGCGCTCACAAACCTGTCTCATATCTTCAGCACACTGGCGAACGCATCCAACCCGACCCCGCGTCGAAAAACGCCTACAAGTTCGAGCAGTTCATCTTCGACGTGCTGCCCATGGCCCGGACAGCCTTGGTGGTCGAAGCCGATCGCGCCGCCGAGTTCAACCCCGTGAAGAACCAGTCCGGAGCCGATTCGCCGGAGACCTCCCGAGCGGCGATCTGCCGTCTCAACCGAGAAGCACTCCGCGCCGCCGGCGCAATCGTCGCCGATGACGCTCGCGTCGAGATCAGCCCGCTGGTGGATCTCACAGAGGATGCCTGGGGGCGAAAGCTCGCTCACCAGACCCTGGCCGACGAGACAATCTTGATGCCGTGATGCACAGCGACCAGTGACGCCTGTACCCGCTCAATGCACCACGGTCCCCAGTGGTTCGCCCGCGATTGCCCGTTGGATGTTGCCTTCTTTTCGATAGTTAAACACCAGAATCGGAATCTTGCTTTCCATACAGTGAAGGATGGCGGTCGGGTCCATCACTTGCAGCCCTTGCCGGAGAAAGTCTTGGTAGGTGATCTCGGAGTACCGGACCGCATGCGGGTTCTTTTCGGGGTCTTCTGAGTAAATGCCGTCCACTTTCGTCGCCTTCAGTAGCACATCCGCTTCGATCTCCCGGGCTCGCAGAGCAGCTGCGGTGTCGGTGGTGACGAAGGGGCTGCCCGTTCCGCCCGCCAGGATCACCACGCGTCCCTTTTCCAGGTGGCGAATGCAACGGCGGCGAATGAACGGCTCGGCGACGCCCTCCATCCGAATGGCGGTTTGTAAGCGGGTCGGCACCCCTTCAAACTCAAGCGCATCTTGCAGGGCGAGCCCATTGATACAGGTCGCCAGCATCCCCATGTAGTGTGCGGTCGATTGCTGAATCGCACCGCTGTTGGCGGAGAACTGCTTCCCGCGCAAGATGTTGCCACCGCCGGTCACCACGGCAACCTGCACACCGGCTTCGACCAGAGTCTTAATCTGTTTAGAAATCCCGGTGACCTCGGGCATCGAGATGCCGCCCTCGCGGTTCCGGCAAAAACTTTCCCCGCTGAGCTTGAGAATGACACGGCGGTAGGCGGGCTGAAATGACATGGGACTCCGTCCTGGCTGCGGATATGGGGCATCGAGCCTCGGGCAGATCGCTCGATGGGATGTTGCGCGGAGCATAGCAATTGGCACCGCCCCTGAAAACGGGGTGGCAGGGGTGCGTTTCCCTCGAATAACCCGCATACCCGTCAGGTTGCACACCAGTCAGCGGCAGCTTCTGCCGAAATCACGAAGAGAGTTTCAGTTCACCGGCAAGTTCTGCTGATGTATTCGTTGTCCGGGACCGCAACATTCTGGACAGCAACGTCCCCAGGCCGACAGTGGGTCCCCTGGGAATATCTGTGTGCGGTTGTTCCCTGCAACCGTGTGGTGTGACTGGAGAATTTCATGCGAAAGTTGATCGTTCTCGGATTGGTGGCTTTGTTCGTCGTGGCTTGCCAAGTCCCTTCGGAAGCGGCAGGCCGGATGCGCTCAGGTCGGCTGTTCAACAGCAGCCGTCCCAGCATGTTCAGCCGGGTCATGGAACTCGAGCGGGCGAAGAACCAGTGGCTGTTTGGCCGCTAGTCTTTGTCAAACTCGACAATCCCCGGAGGCAACTCCGGGGCCTGCGAAACGGGGGTCCCTTGGCCCCCGTTTTTGCATTTGCACTGCGGGCTCGGGCAACGTGTGTGCGTCTCTAATGTCGGTGGGAACTTTCCGGGTCCCTTTCCCCCGTCATCGGCGTGTCTTTCAAGGTGGGCAGCGCCGCGGCGGAGAGGAAGCAGAGCTCAGATCGCACCCGCGTTTGAAACGGACGCACTCGTTTCAACCCAACGCCCCGGGTTTGATCGGTCACACGACTGGAATCGAAAATCGGTCGACTGCACAGTCTACCGAGTCACCTGAAAGCGTAAAAATCGATTCACGATTCTATTCCAAACTGGGATTCGGATAAGAGATTTCAATTCAGCCTCTGAGTTCAGGGTTTAGATTCATTCGTCACCGCACAGCCCCGTCACCCCCAAAACTGGCATGCGATTTGATTGTTTGTCACGGCACGCGAAATGACGAGCCCATTCAGCGCCGGATGGGTGAGTCGATGTCTCGATCCCAGCGGGAGTTCGCTCGGGAGATTCATCTGAGCGTGGCGTACTTGTCGCTGATCGTCGGTTTATCGTTGGACAAGGTCTGCGAGCTGCTGAAGTTTTTCTGGCAACTGGAGTTGTCGAAGTCACAGGCAAATGCCTTGCTCAATCAGCTCGTTGGCGAGTGGGAGACCGAGTTCGAAACGCTGTGCTGCTTGTTGTCGCACAGCGCGGCGGTGCATGCGGACGAGACGAGTTGG
>Ga0105046_10006285_pt1 | contig 18741 bp, 20 predicted proteins | sample MAT03_FD_78385 | JGI IMG/M metagenome (GOLD analysis project Ga0105046, IMG submission 78385) | Freshwater microbial communities from Lake Fryxell liftoff mats and glacier meltwater in Antarctica - MAT-03 (megahit assembly) | ecosystem: Environmental > Aquatic > Freshwater > Ice > Liftoff... | reverse complement strand
TGTGGAGGCTGTGGAGGCTGGGGTCATGGCGGTGTACGAGGTTTGAAGACGCTGAGAGTGCCCCATCTGGCAGGGTGGGCAAGATGCGGCCGAACCGCCGGGTGACCCGCGAACGCGCAGAAGCCCGCCCCGGATCAGTGAAGACATCAGCCCGTCGAGCTGGCACGGCGATTGCTGAGATCACAGCGGCACCTTCGTCCGGTGTCTTTCTGTCTCCTCAGTAGGGGTGCGGCAGCGGGAGGCTGCAGTGTGCTGGCACGCTGCGCACCAGCCTAGAGCCCTCTTGAACCCCCTTGGTGCAAACCGAGGGGGTCTTTTTTATGTCAATCGCCGGGCTCAGTGATTCTCGCGGGCGTGATTGATCGTGTACTTGGGGATTTCGATCGTCACGTCTTCATTGGACAAGATGGCCTGACAGCTGAGCCTGGAGGTGGGCGTCAGCCCCCAGGCCCGGTCCAGCAGGTCTTCTTCGCTCTCGTCCATCTCGCCCAAAGAGTTCATGCCCTCTTTGACCACCACGTGGCAAGTGGTGCAAGCGCAGCTCATCTCGCAAGCGTGCTCGATGGCGATGCCGTTTTCGAGCAGTGCTTCACAGATGCTGGTGCCGGTGGGGGCGGTGATGGAGTCGCCCTGCGGGCAAAACTCGGCGTTGGGCAAGATCTTGATGGTGGGCATAGGGCTTCAGACTTCTTCGATGCGGCGGCCGGCCAGTGCCTGGCGGATGCCTTGGTTCATGCGGGCGGCGGCAAAAGCTTCGCTGCCTTCGGCCAGCGTCTTGACGAAAGCTTCGATAGCGCTGGCATCTTGGCCCCTGGCAGCCTGCTCGGCGTCGTCGACCAGGCGCAGCAGTTCAGTCTGCTCCTCGCTGCTGAGCAAGGCTGCATCTGCAGCCAGAGCTGCGCGCGTGGCCAGCACCATGCGTTGGGCGTCGACCTGCGCTTCACGCAGCGCACGTGCTGCCATGTCTGCTTCAGCGTGCGAAAAACCGTCCTTCAGCATCTGCGCGATCTGGTCGTCGCCCAAGCCGTAGCTGGGTTTGACCTCCACTGCGGCTTCGACGCCGGAGCCCAGTTCACGTGCCGTCACGCTCAGCAAGCCATCTGCGTCGACCTCGAAGGTGACACGGATGCGCGCAGCGCCAGCCGCCATCGGTGGAAAGCCGCGCAGCTCAAAACGCGCCAGCGAGCGGCATTCGCTGACCAGATCACGCTCACCCTGCACGACATGGATCGCCATCGCCGTCTGGCCGTCCTGGTAGGTGGTGAAGTCTTGCGCCTTGGCCACCGGGATCGAGCTGTTGCGCTCGATGACCCGTTCGACCAACCCGCCCATGGTCTCCAGGCCCAGGCTGAGCGCGATCACGTCCAGCAGCAGCAAGTCCCCGTCCTTGGCGTTGCCGGCCAGCGCATTGGCCTGGATCGCAGCACCCAAAGCCACCACCTCGTCAGGGTTCAGATTGGTCAGCACCGGCTGGGCAAATAACTCACCCACCGCCGTGCGCACCAAAGGCATGCGCGTGCTGCCGCCAACCATCACGACGCCCTGCACTTCTTCGCGCTTGAGCTTGGCGTCGCGCAGCACCTGGCGCACGACCGTCAAGGTCTTGTCGATCCAGGGTTTGGCCAAGGCTTCGAGCTGTACGCGGCTGAGCTGCACACGGTGCGGCTGGCCGGCAATCATGGCTTGCCAGGTGGCCTGGGGATGATCACTCAGTGCTTGTTTGCACTGGCGCGCAGCGACCAGTGCAGCGCGCTTGTCGCCGGCGCTCAAGTCCGCCTCCAGGGCCAAAGATGCCAGCGCCCAATCAGCCAGCGCCTGGTCGATGTCGTCGCCGCCCAGAGCAGCATCACCGCCTGTGGCCACCACCTCGAAGACACCCTGCGTGAGGCGCAGGAGCGAGATGTCGAATGTTCCACCGCCCAGGTCGTAGACCGCGTAAAGACCTTCGCTGCCTTGGTCCAGACCGTAGGCCACTGCAGCCGCCGTGGGCTCGCTGATCAAGCGCAGCACGTTCAGGCCCGCCAATTGCGCTGCGTCTTTGGTGGCCTGACGTTGGGCGTCGTCAAAGTAGGCCGGGACGGTGATCACCGCGCCAAAGAGCTCGTCGTCGAAGCTGTCTTCTGCACGCTGGCGCAGTGTGGCCAGAATCTCGGCCGAGACCTCCACGGCCGTCTTGTTGCCGGCGCGGGTTTGCACCGCGACCATGCCAGCGGCGTCCACGAACTGGTAGGGCAGTTTGTGGTGATCGCCCAGATCAGCGAGCTTGCGGCCCATCAAGCGCTTGACCGAGACCAGGGTGTTTTCCGCATCCTCGGACTGGGCATCAAAAGCGCTGTGACCAATCTCGCGTCCGCCGTCCTTCAGATAGCGCACGGCAGAGGGCAGCAACACACGGCCCTGCGCGTCAGGCAGGCATTCGGCCAGGCCGTGGCGCACCGACGCGACCAGGGAATGGGTGGTGCCCAGGTCGATGCCCACCGCGATACGCCGCTGGTGCGGGTCAGGTGCCTGGCCGGGTTCGGAAATCTGCAATAGAGCCATGTTGTTCTGAATTTGAATGTCTGCGGTGGCATTGCGCCTGCCCTGAGGCAATGCCAGCCGCTTGAGGAATCAGCGTTGCGGGTCCAGCCGATCCAGGCTGCGGTCGATGTCTTGCCTGAAGCGGCTGACAAACATCAAGGCCCGCAACTGCGCTGCTGCCGCTGCGTGATCGTTGTCATGATCCAGCAGAGTTGCCAGCCTGGCCAGCATCAGGCTTTGTTGCTGGGTCACCGCAGCTTCCAGCGCCCGCACTTCAGCGGCTGTGCTGGACTCTTCAAGCGACTCGCGCCACTGCATCTGTTGAATCAAAAACTCTGCCGGCATCGCCGTGTTGCGCTCCACATCGACGGGCTGCCCATGCAATTCGCACAGATAGGCGGCCCGGCTCAACGGGTCTTTCAACCGCCTGTAGCCTGCGTTGACACGCATGGCCCACTGCGTGGCGAGCCGTTGCGCGGCAGACCCATCGGCTGCAAAGCGGTCAGGATGAACCTGGGCTTGCAGTGCGCGGCGGCGGGTGTCGAGCTCGGCCTCATCCAGAGCAAAGCGCCGCGGCAGCTCGAACAGCTTGAAATCGTCGTCACTCAGTTGCATCGCAGCTCAGCTCTGATCACCCGACCTGCTTTCACAGCAGCGCACAACACAGCAGGGGTGAGCATTCACAAGGCCTTCGCATAAAACAGCGACAACCCGTTGTCTGGGTAGCCGCCAAACGGGGCCCGCTGCACGAAGCCGCAGCGTTCGTACAGCGCCACTGCCGCATGCTGGTCACTGCCGGTTTCCAGCAGTGCCAGGCCGATGCCTGCGCTGCGCAACTCGGCCTCCAGCGCCGCCAACATGCGCCAGCCAATGCCTTGGCCACGGCAGCTGGGCAACACCATCATGCGTTTGATCTCCCCGTAGCTTTGCCCATCGGTGGCAGGTTCACCGGGCAAGCTGCGCACTGCGCCCGTGGCCACGATCTGCGCACCCTGCCGAGCGACAAAGAAGCTCACTTCAGGGGCGAGCAAGGCTTGCAAATCGAGGATGTGGTTGTCCTCTGGCGCGTACAGCGAAGCCAGGTACCTGTCCAGCTCGTCGAGCAGGGCCACCACCTCTGGCTGGTCGGGCCGCTCGCGCAAGATCTGCACAGCGGGCCTGGAGCCAGGGCGCACTCAGACGCGAAAGGACTCGCCGCAGCCGCAGCGGTCTTTCTCGCGCGGGTTGCGGAACTTGAAGCCCTCGTTGAGGCCTTCGCGCACGAAATCCAGCTCGGTGCCGTCCAGGTAGGGCAAGCTTTTTGGGTCGATCAGCACCTTGATGCCTTGAACTTCAAAGACCACGTCTTCAGGCGCTTGCTCGTCTGCGTATTCCAGCTTGTAGGCCAGGCCGGAGCAGCCGGTGGTCTTGACCCCCAGCCGCACGCCCACGCCCTTGCCACGCCGCCCGATGTAGCGTGTGACGTGCCGCGCGGCGGCTTCGGTCAGCGTGACTGCCATGGTCTCGGCCTCAGTGCGTCTCAGCGGCGGTGGCCAGCGCGGCCACCACGCCGTGTTTGGTCTTGTAATCCTGCACAGCTGCCTTGATGGCGTCTTCGGCCAGGATGCTGCAGTGGATCTTGACCGGCGGCAACGCCAGCTCATGCGCGATCTGCGTGTTCTTGATGGTCATCGCTTCGTCCAAAGATTTGCCCTTGACCCACTCGGTCACCAGCGAGCTCGATGCGATGGCCGAGCCGCAGCCGTAGGTCTTGAAGCGTGCGTCTTCGATCAAACCCGTGGTCGGGTTGACCTTGATCTGCAGCTTCATCACGTCGCCGCAAGCGGGCGCGCCGACCATGCCGGTGCCCACACTGTCGTCGCCCTTGTCGAAGGAACCGACGTTGAGCGGGTTTTCGTAGTGCTCGATGACTTTTTCGCTGTAGGCCATGGTGTGTACTCCTGAAGTGTCAAAACAAATTGTCAAAAGAAAAGGGGACCAGAAAGTTCAGGCCCGGATCAATGCGCCGTCCACTGGATGGCACTGATGTCGACGCCGTCCTTGAACATCTCCCAAAGCGGAGAGAGGTCACGCAACTTGGCAACTCTGTCATGCAGGGTGCTGACGGCATAGTCGATCTCTTCGGCCGTCGTGAAGCGGCCGATCGTCATGCGCAGGCTGGAGTGCGCCAGCTCGTCGCTGCGGCCCAGGGCGCGCAGCACATAGCTGGGCTCCAGGCTGGCGCTGGTGCAGGCCGAGCCTGAAGACACCGCCAGGCCCTTGACGCCCATGATCAACGACTCGCCTTCGACGTAGTTGAAGCTGGCGTTGACGTTGTGCGGCACGCGGTGCTCCAGGTCGCCGTTGATGAACACCTGCTCGATGCCGGCAATGCCGTCCAGCAAGCGCTTTTGCAGCATGCGGATGCGTTCGATCTCGGTGCCCATCTCAGCCTGGGCGATGGCAAAAGCAGTGCCCATGCCGACGATCTGATGCGTAGGCAAAGTACCGCTGCGCATGCCACGCTCGTGGCCGCCGCCGTGCATCTGCGCTTCCAGCCGCACGCGGGGCTTGCGCCGCACGTACAAGGCGCCCATGCCTTTGGGGCCGTAGGTCTTGTGCGCCGACATGCTCAGCAAATCGATCGGCAGCGTCTCCATGTCGATGGTGATCTTGCCGGTGGCCTGGGCTGCATCGACGTGGAAAATGATGCCACGCTCACGGCACATCTGGCCGATGGCTTGCACGTCTTGGATGACGCCGATCTCGTTGTTGACCACCAGCACCGAGGCCAGCACCGTGTCTTTGCGCAACGCGTCCTTGAAGCGGTCCAGATCCACCAGGCCGTTTTCTTGCACGTCGAGATAGGTCACGTCGAAACCCTGACGCTCAAGTTCGCGCATCGTGTCGAGCGTGGCTTTGTGTTCTGTCTTCAGCGTGATCAGGTGCTTGCCGCGCGAGCTGTAGAAATGCGCTGCACCTTTGACCGCCAGGTTGATCGACTCGGTGGCACCGCTGGTCCAGACGATTTCGCGCGGGTCAGCGTTGATCAACGCAGCGACCTGGACTCTGGATTTCTCGACCACTTCTTCGGCTTCCCAACCCCAGGCGTGGCTGCGTGACGCCGGGTTGCCGAAATGCTCGCGCAGCCAGGGCACCATCGCATCAACAACGCGCGGGTCGCAAGGCGTGGTGGCGCCGTAATCCATGTAAATCGGGAAATGTGGGGTCATGGTGTCAAAACTGTCCGATAGAAAGATGGCAATCGAAAAAGGTCGCAGCGGGCTCGGTCTCCCGGCGCTGGCCTGACGTCGGCTGCGCCGACGTCGATGGTCTCAGCAACCTCACTTGCTCATGGCCGCACCCAGCGCAAAGACCGAATTGGGTGCGGTGATCTTGATCGGCTTGACCACGGGCACGCTGGAAATCGCACGCTTGACCGGTGGCTCGACGATCGACACGCCTTTGGCGAGTTGATCGTCAACCAGCTTCTTGAGCGAGATCGAATCCAGATACTCGATCATGCGGGTGTTCAGGCTGGCCCACAGGTCATGCGTCATGCACTTGCCGGCGTCTTCGCCCATGCAGTTTTCTTTGCCGCTGCAGCCCGTGGCGTCAATGGGTTCGTCGACGGCAACGATGATGTCGGCCACGCTGATCTCGGCCAACGAACGTCCCAGCGAATAACCGCCGCCTGGGCCACGTGTGCTTTCCACCAGCTCATGCCGGCGCAGCTTGCCGAACAGCTGCTCAAGGTATGACAAGGAAATCTGTTGGCGCTGGCTGATCGCGGCCAAAGCCACCGGCCCGGTGTTGGCCCGCATGGCCAGATCGATCATCGCCGTGACGGCAAAGCGGCCTTTGGTGGTTAAACGCATGAATCTCTCCTGTATGGCACCCGGCTGGATTGGGCAAAAAGTCCCCAACCGAACCGCAAACGATCTTGCGACTTGTTCCCGAGTGATTTAGTCAAGTATGCCAGAAGTTGAGTGATTTAGTCAAGCATTGCTTCAGCCAAACCCCAGCGGTCACACCCTGCTCGACCCCGCCCGCGTGCTCCACGTGCTCCACGTGCTCCACGTGCTTTCAGTCTGCATCCAGCCGCCTCAAGCCACTTCAAGCCGCAGTCGTGCCACCCAGCCCTCGCAAGCGTCTTCGACCAGGTCCAGCACCCTCTCGAACCCCGCCGGGCCACCGTAGTAGGGGTCCGGCACTTCTGCCACGCCGGTGAAGCGGGTGGCAGAGTCCATCAGCAAACCCATCTGCGCGCATGCCCCCTGCGGCCGACGCTGGCTCAGCCAGCTGATGTGCCCCTGGTCCATCGCCAGCAACCAGTCAAAGCGCTGAAAGTCGTCCATCCCCAAGGGCCTGGCGCGCAGCGTTGAAAGGTCATAGCCGCGGCGCGCGGCAGCAGCCATGGCACGCGGATCAGGGGCCTCCTCGGTGTGGAACCCATGGGTGCCGGCAGAGTCCACCGCCACATCCAGAACACCCGCGCGCTGCAGTTTCGAGCGCAAAACAACTTCTGCCGTGGGTGATCTGCAGATGTTGCCGCTGCACACCATCAGCACCGACAGCCGCGTCGGCACTGGCGACGGCGTCTGCGCCAGCGCTGCAGCCGATGGACGTGGCCCCACCTGAGCCAGCCGACGCAGCCGGCTCCACATCAGGTCTTGCCCCTCAAGGTGTTGGCCGTTGAGATGGGGACGATCTTGGCTTCGGCATCGTCACCCCTGGCGCCAAACACTTGCTCACGCAACATGGCAAGTTGATCGCGCACGCGGCCAGCCTTTTCAAACTCCAGATTGCGGGCGTGCTCGAGCATCTGCTTTTCAAGCAGCTTGATGCGCCTGCCCAGGTCTTTCTCGGACATCGCTTCAAATTCTGCAGCGGCCTGCGCTGACTTCAGTTCGTCTTTGGCCGCTTTGTCCGAGACCACGCCGTCGATCAGGTCACGGATGCGTTTGGTGACGCTGCGTGGCGTGATGCCCATGGCCAGGTTGTGGGCGATCTGCTTGGCGCGTCGGCGCTCGGTCTCGCCCAAGGCCGCAGCCATCGAATCGGTGACGCGGTCGGCGTACAGGATGGCGCGGCCGTGCAAGTGCCGGGCCGCGCGGCCGATGGTCTGGATCAACGAGCGCTCGGAGCGCAAGAAACCCTCTTTGTCGGCGTCCAGGATCGCCACCAGGCTGACCTCGGGCAGATCCAGCCCTTCGCGCAGCAGGTTGATGCCCACCAGCACGTCGAAGGTGCCCAGCCGCAGATCACGCAGGATCTCCACCCGCTCGACGGTGTCGATGTCGCTGTGCAGGTAACGCACCTTGACGCCGTTGTCGCTGAGGTATTCGGTCAACTGTTCGGCCATGCGTTTGGTCAGCGTGGTGATCAGCACACGCTCGTGGGCCTGCACACGGATGCGGATCTCTTGCAGCACATCGTCGACCTGGCTGGTGGCAGGCCGCACCTCGACTTCCGGGTCCACCAGGCCGGTGGGCCGCACCAGTTGCTCGACTACCTGGCCGGCATGCTCTTTCTCGTAGTTGGCAGGCGTGGCGGAGACGAACACGACCTGGCGCATCTTGCCTTCGAACTCTTCAAACTTCAGCGGCCGGTTGTCCAGCGCGCTGGGCAGCCTGAAGCCGTATTCCACCAGCGTGGTCTTGCGCGCCCGGTCGCCGTTGTACATGCCGCCAAACTGGCCGATCAGCACATGGCTCTCGTCGAGGAACATCAGCGCATCGGCCGGCAGATAGTCCACCAGTGTCGAAGGTGGATCGCCGGGTTTGGAGCCGCTGAGGTGGCGCGTGTAGTTCTCGATGCCTTTGCAATGCCCCACCTCTTGCAGCATCTCCAGATCAAAGCGCGTGCGCTGCTCCAGGCGCTGGGCTTCGACCAGTTTGCCGTTCTTGACAAACTCGTCCAGCCGCGTGCGCAGCTCGTCCTTGATCGTCACGATGGCGTCGACCACCCGTTCACGCGGCGTCACGTAATGGCTGCTGGGGTAGACCGTGAAGCGTGGGACCTTCTGCCGCACGCGGCCCGTCAGCGGGTCCAGCAGTTGCAGCGTCTCGATCTCGTCGTCGAAGAGCTCGATGCGCAGCGCCAGCTCGCTGTGCTCGGCCGGGAAGACGTCGATGGTGTCACCGCGCACCCTGAAACTGCCACGCCCGAACTCGATCTCGTTGCGCTTGTATTGCATGCGGATCAGCTGCGCGATCACGTCTCGCTGACCCATGCGGTCACCCACCCGCAACGTCATCACCATCTTGTGATAGTCAGCCGGGTTGCCGATGCCGTAAATGGCGCTGACGCTCGCCACGATGATGACGTCGCGGCGCTCCAGCAAGCTCTTGGTGGCCGACAAGCGCATCTGCTCGATGTGCTCGTTGATCGCGCTGTCTTTTTCGATGAACAGGTCGCGCTGCGGCACGTAGGCCTCGGGCTGGTAGTAGTCGTAGTAGCTGACGAAATATTCGACTGCGTTGCGCGGAAAGAACTCGCGAAACTCGCTGTACAACTGCGCCGCCAGCGTCTTGTTGGGCGCAAAGACGATGGCGGGTCGGCCGGTGCGTGCGATCACCTGCGCCATCGTGTAGGTCTTGCCCGAACCGGTGACGCCCAGCAGGGTCTGAAAGCTCAAGCCATCGGCAATGCCTTCCAGCAATGCCGCGATCGCGGCCGGCTGGTCGCCTGCGGGCTCAAAGGGCTGCAGCAGCTGAAAAGGCGAGTCGGGAAAGCTGACAAATTCACCGGGGTGCGCCTCGGCGCTGCCCCTGGCTGCGTCACTTCCCTGCTGCGCAATGCCGGCGGCAGCGGAAGCTGCAGTGACTTCTGCAAGGCGACTCATGCAGGTTTCTCCCTGGCTGACAACTAGAATCCGTCAGCCGTGAAGGCTGATCGAAAAACCAAAGAACCGACAAGTGAAACCATCACGCTGATCCGCTGTTGTAACCCGCTCAGGCGGTGTTCCAGAGACCCAAACCAGGTTGGGCCATCTGGGGTAACCCGCAAGGGTAGCGCAGCCGGCGACAGTCTGCCCGGCCCGCACCCACTTCCACCCTCACCACCCCCGACAAGGATTCTGCATGTCAGCCTCTGCCTTCAGCGCCGTCGAAATGGCGCCTCGCGACCCCATCCTCGGCCTCAGCGAGCAGTTCAACGCCGATACCCATCCGAACAAGGTCAACCTGGGCGTGGGCGTTTACTTCAACGATGAGGGCAAACTGCCGGTCCTGCGCTGCGTGGCCGAAGCCGAAAAACAACTGCTGACAGCCCCCAAGCCCAAGGCCTACCTGCCCATCGACGGCATCGCCGCCTACGACCTGGCAGTTCAAGGGCTGGTCTTCGGGGCAGACAGCCCGGCGTTGCGCGAGCGCCGCGTGGCCACCGTGCAGACCCTGGGTGGCACTGGCGGGCTGAAGGTCGGCGCAGACTTCTTGCAGCGCCTGGACCCCGCAGCCACCGTGCTGATCAGCGACCCCAGTTGGGAGAACCACCGGGCGCTGTTCACGCAGGCCGGCTTCCATGTGGCCAATTACCCTTACTACGACGCCGCCAGCCGCGGCATCCGTTTCGACGAGATGTTGGCCGCCTTGAAGAGCGCCCGGGCCGGCACCGTGGTGGTGCTGCATGCCTGCTGTCACAACCCAACCGGCTGCGACCTGACAGAGTCGCAGTGGCGACAGGTTGCACAAGCCTGCAAAGACCACAGCCTGATGCCCTACCTGGACATGGCCTACCAGGGCTTTGGCAAGGGCATCGAGGAAGATGGAGCGGCCGTGCGGCTGTTTTTGTCGATGGGCCTGAGTTTTATGGTCGCCACTTCTTTTTCCAAAAGCTTCTCGCTGTACGGCGAACGCGCCGGCGCACTGAGCGTGGTTTGCCGCAGCGAGGCCGAATGCGCCCGTGTGCTGTCACAACTGAAAGTGCTGATCCGCACCAACTACAGCACACCGCCCACTTTTGGGGCGCAACTCGTCACGACCGTGTTGAACGACCCCACACTGCGCCAGATGTGGGAAGAAGAACTGGCCGGCATGCGCCAGCGCATCCGCGACCTGCGCTCACAACTGGTGGCTGCGCTGCAGGCCGAGGGCGTCAACAGTGACCTGAGCTACATCACGCAGCAGATGGGGATGTTCAGCTACTCGGGGCTCAGCACGCCACAAATGCACCGCTTGCGCAGTGAATCGGGTGTCTACGGCCTCGATTCAGGCCGCATCTGCGTGGCAGCGCTGAACAGTCGCAACCTGGCGCCAGTGGCCAAGGCCATCGCGCAAGTCATGTAAAGCGCTCTCACGGGGCCCTTGAACGCGGGGTAAACGTCGGGTGAATGGGGGGTTTTTGCGCGTTTGAAGCGTTACCAGCCTCAAGCATGATAGGCAAATGCTTTCCATTAGTGCACAATTGTTGCAGTGCAACAAAATGCGTGGCAGGTCGATTCAGCAAGCTGAAGCCGGTCGTCCAACCTGATGCTGCGACCCCGACTTCTACTGAATTGATTGGACTCAAGCCATGCTGTATCAGCTGTACGAGACACAACGGGCCCTGATGGCGCCGTTTTCGGAATTCGCCAGCGCCAGCGCCAAGCTGTACGACCATCCGCTGTCGCCGTTTGCCCAGATGCCCATGGCGCAACGTGTTTCGGCCGGTTTCGATCTGCTGCACCGGCTGGCAAAGGACTACGAAAAACCCGAGTTCGACATCAGGCAAGCCGCCGTGGGTGGGATCGATGTCGCGGTGCAAGAGCAGGTGGCGCTGGAAAAGCCCTTCTGCCGGCTGCTGCGCTTCAAGCGCTTCACCGATCAGCCAGAAGCGCTGCAACAGATGAAGGCACAGCCCAAGGTACTGGTCTTTGCACCGCTGTCCGGGCACCACTCCACCTTGCTGCGCGACACGGTCAACAGCCTGCTGCAGGACCACAAGGTCTTCGTCACCGACTGGACCGATGCGCGCATGGTGCCCGCCAGCGTGGGCCCGTTCACGCTGGACGACTACGTCGGCTATGCACAGGAGTTCATGCGCCATTGCGGCCCCGATGTGCATGTGATCTCGGTCTGCCAACCCACCGTGCCGGTGCTGGCGGCCGTTTCATTGATGGCCAGCCGAGGTGAGACCACGCCTTTGTCGATGACGATGATGGGCGGCCCCATCGACGCCAGCAAGTGCCCCACAGCGGTCAACGATGTGGCGGTCAACAAGAGCCACAGCTGGTTTCAGAACAATGTGATCTTCCGCGTGCCACCCAACTTCCCGGGTGCGGGGCGCCAGGTCTACCCAGGCTTTCTTCAGTACTCGGGCTTTGTGTCGATGAACCCGGATCGCCACGTCAGCAGCCACTACGACTATTTTCTGGATCTGGTGCGCGGTGACGACGAGAGCGCCGATTCGCATCGCAAGTTCTATGACGAATACAACGCCGTGCTGGACATGCCGGCTGAGTATTACCTCGACACGATCAAGACCGTGTTCCAGGACTTTGCGCTGGTGCGTGGCAGCTGGGTGGTCAAAGGCGAAGCCGTCAGGCCGCAAGACATCACCCGCACCGCGTTGCTGACCATCGAAGGCGAGCTGGACGACATCTCCGGCGCCGGCCAGACGCGCGCGGCGCACACTCTGTGCACCAGCATCCCGGCCAGCCGCGCTGCCCACTTCGACGCCTTGGGCGCTGGCCACTACGGCATCTTCTCGGGGCGCCGCTGGCGCGAGAAGGTCTACCCGCGCGTGCGTCAGTTCATCAGCCAGTTTGACGCCAAACCAACGGCCAGCGAGACCACTGCTCAGACCTCCAACAGCAGCAACGTCACACCGCTCAAACCGGTCACGGCAGGCGCTGCAGCCAAAAGCGTTGCAGCCACCGGCGCGGCAAGCGCGACGGCAAGCACCGTGGCAAGCGCGACTGCAAGCACCGCCGCAAGCACGACTGCAAGCACCACTGCGGCCGAGAAGACCAGCACGGCTGCGCCACCAGCAGCCAGGCGCAAGCGCGCGACAGCCTGATAATCGGCGGGTGAGCCAACAAGCACTGATCGAACAGCTGGACGCGGCCCTGCCGCAGACACAGTGCACACGCTGCGGCTACCCGGACTGCCGCTCCTACGCTGAGGCAATCGCCACCGTCGACCCTTTGCATCGCGCCGACATCAACCGCTGCCCACCGGGCGGCGCAGAAGGTATCGAGCGACTGGCCGCCATCACCGGCCGTGCCGTCTCGCCACTGGACCCCCACCATGGCGAAGAAGGCGCGCGTGCGCTGGCCGTGATCGACGAGGCCTGGTGCATCGGCTGCACCTTGTGCATCAAGGCCTGCCCTGTGGATTGCATCGTCGGTGCTTCCAAGCTCATGCACACGGTGATCGATGACCAATGCACCGGCTGCGAGTTGTGTGTGCCAGCCTGCCCGGTGGACTGCATCAGCATGGTGGCGGTGACGGGGCAGGCCACCGGCTGGCAGGCCTGGAGCAGCGAGCAGGCCGGGGCTTCGAAGCAGCGCTATGACTGGCATCAGATCAGGGTGCAGCGCGACAAGCGCGAAAACGACGAACGCCTGGCTGCGAAAGCGCAGGCCAAGCTGGACGATCTGGCAGCCCACAGCGGCATCACAGACCCTGCAGCGCTGGCGGCCAAGCGCGCGGTCGTCGAAGCCGCCATGCAGCGCGCCCGCGACCGCAAGGCCACACCCCCCAAGTCAGCAGCCAGCACAGGGCCCCAGGGCGTCGGCGAGTGAAGCGAAAGCTGGGTCCAGTGACTGTATGACCGACGCCCAGATGCGCCGCTTCTTTGTCACGCTGGCCCAGGTCAACCCGGCGCCGCAGACCGAGCTGGAATACAGCAGCCCGTTTGAGTTGCTGGCCGCCGTGCTGTTGTCGGCCCAGGCCACCGATGTGAGCGTCAACAAAGCCACCCGCCACTTGTTTGCGATCGCCAACACGCCTCAGGCGATGCTGGTGCTGGGCGAGCAGGAACTGGCCGAGGCCATCCGCACCATCGGCCTGTACCGCACCAAGGCCAAGAACCTGATCAAGACCTGCCAGATCCTGATCGAGCAGCATGGCGGCGAGGTGCCCAGCACGCTGCAAGCGCTGCAGGACTTGCCCGGCGTTGGCCGCAAAACCGCCAATGTCGTGCTCAACGAAGTCTTTGCTGTGCCCACGGTCGCGGTGGACACCCATGTCTTCAGGGTCAGCAACCGCACCGGGCTGGCGCCCGGAAAGACGCCTCTGGAGGTGGAAGAAGCTCTGATGCAGCGCATCCCCAAGCCGTTCCTGGCTAACGCGCACCACTGGCTGATCCTGCACGGCCGCTATGTCTGCCTGGCTCGGGCACCACGCTGTAACGACTGCGCCGTGCGCATCTGCTGCGATCTGGGCGCTTCTACAATGCCTTCGGGGGTCGAGGGGAAGGCAAAAAAGGGGGTGAGGCATGGCCATATTTGAAGACCTTTCAGAACGGGTCGACCGCCTGTTGCTGAGGAATCGCGAGCTGAAGCGGACCACAGCCTTGATCGCGGATCAACTGCTCACCGTCACGGCCGACCGTGACAGCCTGAAGTCTCGGTTGTCGGCTGCCAGGGCCCGCGTGGATGCATTGCTGGCCCGCTTGCCTGCAGATGACCTGGCCCCCACGGCAAGCAGGTCTGCATCCATACCCGTCCAAGCCGCAGAAACTGCATCGGCAATTGAAACTGCCGCGGATGCGCAACAGCCACTGCAGCCACTGCAGCAAGCCGCCGCAGCGGACGCCGACTCGAAGTCGAAGGCCAAGGTACCAGACAACTCCAAGCAGGCAGGTTCCGCATGAAGCAGATGGAGGTCACGATCCTGGGCCAGGTCTACATGCTGGGCTGCCCCGAAGGCGGCGAGCAGATGCTGCGCACGGCCGTGGCAGCGGTCGACAAGGAGATGACCCATATCCGCGACGCCGGCAAGGTCAAGGCGCGCGAGCGGGTGGCGGTGCTGGCCGCACTGAATCTGGCCTATCAACTTGCAGAGCAGGCGGCACAGCAGGCGGCACAACACTCGCAGCACGTCGCCAGGACCGAGACCAATCCGAGCAGGAAGCCAGCAGCCGCTGCACCGGCGGCCACAGTCCAGGAACTGGAAGCCCTGCTGCGACGCATCGACGATGCGCTCAGCGAGGACGGGCAGCTGCTGTAGCGGCTTGGCTGGCCAAGCACGCGACGCTCAAGAGACAGCGCATGCAATGCGCCCAGTTTGCGTGACATCTGCCGCGCTGCAAAACAAACACAGGCAGCGCCTTGAAGCCCTAGAATGGGCCCGTCCGTCGTGATCGCGTGAGCTTAATATTTCCTTGAACCGATGCTCATTGAGCCAGGGCTTGGAACATTGCCCAGCGGGCGTGATCGTCTCGCGTCAGATGAACCCGAAGCTGGGCTGACCTCGCCCACCTGAACTTCCCTGAGGGTTCAGGAATGCGGTTCACGGGTCACGGCGGACACCTATTTGCAGCGGCGCTTGGTACGAGCGCGGCCTTCACTGCACCATGAAGCACTGGTTGATGAAAAGCGAGCCGAGCGAGGCATCGATCGATGACCTTGCCCAGGCGCCAAACCAGACCTTGCCCTGGACCGGTGTGCGCAACTACCAGGCGCGCAACTTCATGCGTGATCAGATGCAGCCAGGCGACGGCGTGCTCTTCTATCACTCGTCCTGCCCACAACCCGGAATTGCAGGTTTGGCCACGATTGTTGGCGGTCTGGCGCCTGACCTGGCCCAGTTCGACCCCGCCAGTCCCTACTACGACCCCAAGAGCCAGCCTGCAGCGCCGCGCTGGTTGAAGATCGACGTCCGGATGGAACGTAAGACTCGGCTGCTCAGCCTGGCCGAAATGCGCCAGGCGCCCGAACTGGCGCAGATGCAGGTGCTGCAGCGGGGCAACCGGTTGTCCATCACACCGGTATCAAAGGCTGATTGGCACGCGGTTCTGAAGAAGCTGGCCCATGCGGGCGGCGCATCGACACAAGGGTGAACTTGGGCATCGACGCGACGCTGGTGTTGGAATTGCTGGCACTCGGCCTGGTGGTGGGCTTTTTGGCCGGGCTGCTGGGCGTGGGCGGCGGCATGATGATGGTGCCGGTGCTGGCTTATCTGCTGGTGCAGCGCGGCGTCGAAGGCGGCATGGCGGTCAAGATGGCGATTGCGACCTCGATGGCGACGATCATCTTCACCGCCTTGTCCAGCGTGCGTGCGCACCAGCGGCTGGGCAATGTGCGCTGGCCGATCGCCAAGCGCATGGTGACTGGCATTTTGCTGGGCGGGCTGGTCTCGGGTGCAGGCGCCTTTGCGCTGCTCAAAGGGCGCGGCTTGGCGCTGCTGTTTGCCATTTTCATCAGCTACATGGCGCTGCAGATGATGCTGGACCGCAAACCCAAACCGGGCCGCGAGATGCCTGGGGCGATGGGCACCACGGCAGTGGGCGCAGGCATCGGCTTCATTTCCGCGCTGCTGGGCGCGGGGGGTGCCTTTTTGTCGGTGCCCTTCATGACCTGGTGCAACGTGCCGCCGCGTCACGCGGTAGGCACCAGCGCTGCGCTGGGGCTGCCGATTGCGCTGGCCAGCACGGCGGGCTACGTCATCAGCGGCTGGCAGCTGCCGCAGGTACTGCCCGGCTCAGTGGGTTATCTGTATCTGCCAGCGCTGCTGATCGTCTCGCTGGCCAGCGTCAGCATGGCGCCCTGGGGCGCGCGCACGACGCAGAAAATCAACACCGCCCTGTTGAAAAAGTTCTTTGCCTGCCTGTTGCTGGTGCTCGCAGCGAGCATGCTGTACCGAGCCTGGGCCGGGTGAGTGCAGCGCAGTCTGCTCTGCCTGGCGTGGCAAGCTCAGCCGGCTGCAGCATCCAGTGAAATCGCCGCCAGCGTGACCTGATTGCCGCCCCGGCGTGAAGCCTCGCGCAGGGCTGCCGTGCAGGCCTGCAGCAATGCCTCCTGGCTTTGCGCCGTGTGCGGGAAGCTGGCGACGCCGATAGACACCGAGAAATCCACTTCCTGCCCTTCGTGGACAACGATCTGCGCTTCACACTTGCGGCGCAGACCCTCCATGCGGGTGTGCGCTGTGGCCAGCCCGACGCCTGACAACAAGACTGCAAAACGCCGATCGTCGTAACGACAAGAAGCATCCATCGCGCGTGTGCCGCCGCGCAGCAAGCGGCCCATGGCCTGCAGCATCGTGTTCTCACCCGCCGCGCCAAGGGCCTGCACGCGCTGGCCCGCGGGGTCCATCTCGATGAATACGATGGCAAATTCTCGGTGCTCTCGCGTGGACAGGTCGACCTCGCGGCGTAACTGGTCTTCGAAGTGGGCGCGCCTGTACAGGCCCGAGGCCGGGTCGCGCATCGCTTGATCGGCGATCTCGCGTCGCAGCATCTCGTTGGCACGCTGTTGCTGCTCGATCTGCTCCAGCGCAGCCCGCAACTGCCCTTCGCGCAGCCGTTCCGGCGCCACATCGTGCCAGACACTCAGTATCCAGCCTTCACCTGCTTGGCCGGGCGATGCCTGGGCCGATCCCACCGGCCCCTGAAGACCCACACACATGCGCAAAACCGTAAACTCGCGCCGCTCGCCGCCCCACTCGAAGCGGTGATCGCTGTGCAGCGGCTCGGGCTGCGCCATCGCGGTGTGTTCTGCCGCCCGCAGCACCGTGGAAACCGAAGCTTCAAAGATATCGGCATCTGTGTAGCCCAGGATCTGCGCCACAGGTCGCCGTAAAAATTCTGCCATCGCAGCGTTGACATGGGCGTAGCGGCCACTGCTGAGCTCTTTGATGGCGAGCAACTCGCCGCGGCGCTGCAACAGGGCTGGCACGGCGCCCCCCAGCACGGCGGGCAGGTCCAGATCGTTCAGTTTTTCTTCAAGATTGGAATCAAGGGTGGTCAACATCGGTGGGTTCACGCTTGGCTAAGGCTGTCAATCCGGGCGGCAGAGCCCGGCGGCTGGATCTCAAAAAGCTGAGTTGGGGCCCCTCTGGCCCCCAACTCGCTTCACTTGCACCACATTGCAACAGACCGCACCGTACGCTCAAACCTGGTGGGCGAAAAGGGGCTGCAACGCAAAATCGGCATTTTCACGCCTGAACTGAACCTGCCGGACCAGGAAATCGGCAGTTTCTTCGGGCACGAAACATGCTACCTGGGTCTCGTTCGGGCGCAATGACGAATGAACCGGCTTTGCGCAACGAGGGTGTTGAAATGCTGGCCCGCCTTTGGCTGCCGGGCCAGACCGCACCGCCGTTCAGGACAGCGGCCCCGCCTGCGCCCTGCTGGGCGCAGCGGCTGCACTCAGGCTGCACTCCAAGCTGCACAGGGGCAAGCAGCCTGAAGTCGCCCCGAACATCAGTGAGCACACTTTCCCGTCTTGCGCTTGCCTTCCTTCGGGCTATAATCTTTGGCTTTGCTGCAGTTCGGCACTGCTTTATTCATGACCTTGTCAGCATTCGGCTGACGGCTGCAGATCAGCAAATCGCTGACGGGTTGCAGGGCTGCAGACAGCATCGGAACATTGATTACACATGACCACCATTCGAGTCAAAGAAAACGAACCTTTTGATGTGGCACTGCGCCGCTTCAAGCGCACCATCGAGAAGATCGGCCTGTTGACCGACTTGCGTGCCCGTGAGTTCTATGAAAAGCCCACCTCCGAGCGCAAACGCAAGAAGGCTGCTGCGGTCAAGCGCCACTTCAAGCGGGTTCGCAGCATGCAATTGCCCAAAAAGATGTACTGACCCGTATTTTTTTATGCTGTACAGCCTCTGCTGTCACAGCACAACCTCCAAGCCCGCACGGTGTACCGCAGCGGGCTTGTTGCATTGAGGAAATCCAGATGGCCAGCGCACTGAAAACCCGCATCACCGAAGACATGAAAGACGCCATGCGCGCCAAGGATGCGCTGCGTCTGTCCACCATCCGAATGCTGCTGGCGGCTTGCAAACAGCGCGAGGTGGACGAGCGCATCGAGCTCGACGATGCTGCCGTGGTCGGCTTGGTGGACAAGTTGATCAAGCAACGCAAAGACTCGATCCAGGCTTTTGAGCAAGCCCAACGCCAGGATCTGGTGGACAAGGAAACAGCCGAGTTGAAGGTGCTGCAAGCCTACCTGCCAGTTCGCCTGAGTGCCGACGAAGTCGCCGCAGCGGTGGCCGCCCTGGTGGGCGAATTGCGCAGCGGCCAGCCCGCGTTGGGGCCCGCAGACATGGGCAAGGTGATGGGTGCAGCCAAAGCAAGACTGGC
>Ga0105046_10006284_pt1 | contig 18742 bp, 18 predicted proteins | sample MAT03_FD_78385 | JGI IMG/M metagenome (GOLD analysis project Ga0105046, IMG submission 78385) | Freshwater microbial communities from Lake Fryxell liftoff mats and glacier meltwater in Antarctica - MAT-03 (megahit assembly) | ecosystem: Environmental > Aquatic > Freshwater > Ice > Liftoff... | reverse complement strand
TGTTCGACGCCGGCATCGGTTGCAGCGTGCACTACATCCCCCTGCACCTGCAGCCGTACTGGCGCGACCGCTACAACTTGCGCGCTGCGCAGTTTCCGCACAGCCAGCGTGCCTACGAGCGCATGGTGAGCCTGCCGCTGTACACCCGCATGGGGTTGGACGACGTGGCGCGTGTCGCGGCTGCGGCCCGCGCAGCGCTGGCATGATGGCGCGGTTGAAAGGTCCACCATGAATGCCCGCATCCATCCGCAGTTGACGCTCGACACCTACCTGGCCTGGGAGAACGACCAGCTCGAGAAACACGAGTTCTACCGTGGAGAAATCTTTGCGATGGTTGGTGCCAGGCGCATTCACAGTTGTGTGGTCGGCAATGTCGCGCGCGAGCTGGGCAATTTGCTGAAGGGCACACCTTGCCGGGTCTTCCATGCAGGCATGAAGCTGCAGATTGGTGACGACACGGTGCTGTACCCCGACGTGTTCGTCACCTGCGATCGCGCTGACCTGGCTGCGGACACCCTGTGCCGGGCACCCACAGCCGTTGTTGAAGTGCTGTCGCCGTCGACACAGTCCTACGACCGCAGTAAGAAGTTTTCGCTGTATCGCCGTATTGATGCGCTGAAAGAGTACGTGTTGGTGGACCCCGACACGCGCCGCGTCGAGGCCTTTCGCCGCAATGCCAACAATGACTGGGTGTTGCACGACATGAGCGAGAGCGACACCCTGGAGCTGGCCTGCCTGGCGCTGCGAGTGCCCATGCTGGAAGTCTTTGCCGGCGTAGAGCCACCGGCCGATCCCGCGGCGGAGCCGCCGCCACAGGCTTGAAACACGCTTGGCCAAACGCTGCTTTGACCTGTGCCTGGCCACGCTGAGCCTGCTGTTGTTTGCGCCGGTTCTGTTGCTGGTGGCCAGCCTTGTCAAATGGGGTTCAGCGGGCCCGGTGTTCTTTCTGCAACAGCGCGTCGGCCGGCACGGCGTGCCTTTCAACATCATCAAGTTCCGCACCATGCGAGCCGACTTGGCTGCCTCCGGGCTGCCGCTGACGGTGGGGGCGGACCCGCGCATCACCGGTATCGGCCACTTTTTGCGGCGCACGCGATTGGATGAATTGCCGCAGCTGTTCAATGTGCTCAAGGGTGACATGAGCCTGGTCGGCCCGCGCCCTGAGGTGCCGCGTTATGTCGCGCACTACCCGGCTGACCTGCGCGCACGGGTGTTGGCGGTGCGGCCGGGCATCACCGACCCGGCCGCGCTGGCGCACATCGACGAGGCCGCGCAATTGGCCCAGGCCGCTGACCCTGAACGCGAGTACATCCAGCACATCCTGCCGACCAAGCTGGCCAGTGCTGTGCGCTACGCTGAAACTGCCAGTCTGGCCAGCGACGTGGGTGTCCTGTGGCGTACCGTGCGCACACTCTGGTGGCGGCCTTGAAAGCCTGCTCGCAGGCCCGGCCATGACCCGTTCAGCGCACAACAAGCCGGCCACGCTCTGGCACCGGCTGGACCGGTTTCTGGCCCGTTTGCGCCCGCACCGCGAGCCACTGTCGTTGTTGGCCGACGCGCTGGTCATAGCCGCTTGCTGGAACATCACTTACCTCTTCCGCCTGGGTTTCGAGCGCTGGATCAGCGCCCGGCCGAGCTACGACGCTTGGGTGTTGTCGGGTGTGGTGTTGGCCTACCTGCTGGCGCTGGTGGTTTTGCGGGTGCCACAAAGCATGTGGCGCTTCTCGGGCTTCGGGGAAGTCAAGCGCCTGACCGTGGCCTGTCTGGCCGCCGGGGCATTGGCGGCGGCGGTCGTCGGGGCCCTGGGCCTTGTGAAGGTGCCGCGCGCGGTGCTGGCGCTGCACCCGGTGGTGGCGTTGATGGGCCTGTGCGTGCTGCGCATCGGGTACCGCATGCTTTATGAACATGCGCGCTCGCGCATCACCGGCAGCGATCGCGAGATTCGCCGTGCCATCGTCATGGGCGCGGGCGCCGCCGCCCGCCTGTTGTTGGCCGGCATTCATGAACAGGGTTGGGTCGTGCTGGGCTTGTTGGACGACGACCCGGCCAAACGCCGCGCGCGCATCGGCGGCGTGCCCGTACTGGGGCCGTTGGATGCTGTCCGAGACCGTGCCATCCGCGGCGCCGCCACCCACATCGTGGTGGCCCTGCCTGGCGCCAGCCCGGCGCAGCGCCGGCGCGCGCTGGACCTGGCCGCCGGCACCGGCTTGCCGGTGGTGACGGTGCCCACCGTTGACGAATTGCGCACCGGCAAGAGCTCCATCGAGCGGCTGCGCGACATCGAGCCAGAAGACCTGCTGGGGCGCGAACCGGTGCAGTTGGACGAAGCCGGCATCGCCGAGACGGTGGCCGGCAAGACCGTGCTCGTCACCGGTGCGGGCGGCAGCATCGGCAGCGAGCTGTGCCGCCAATTGGCGCGTTATGCGCCAGTCCGGCTGGTTCTGGTGGAGTTGAGCGAGTTCAACCTGTACACCGTGGACCAGGAGCTGTCGGGCAGCGTGCCAGGGCTGGAATTGGTGCGCCTGATCGGCGATGTAAAGAACCTCGCAGAAATGCGCGGCATCTTCGAGCGCTGGCGTCCGCAGGTGGTGTTCCACGCAGCAGCTTACAAACATGTGCCCTTGATGGAAGAGCACAACGCCGCAGCAGCTTTGCGCAACAACACCCTGGGCACCTACAACGCGGCCCTGGCTGCAGCCGAGGTGCAAGCTGAGCGCTTCGTCCTCATCAGCACCGACAAGGCCGTCAATCCCACCAGCGTGATGGGTGCTACGAAAAGGGCTGCGGAGATGGTGGTGTCGTCGATGGCAGCGGTTTACCCGGCCACCCGGTTCATGGCAGTGCGCTTTGGCAACGTGCTGGGCAGCAGCGGCAGCGTCATCCCCAAGTTCAAAGAACAGATTGCACGCGGCGGCCCGGTGACTGTCACCCACCCCGACATCATTCGGTACTTCATGACCATCCCTGAGGCGGCCCGGTTGGTGCTGCAGGCTGCAGCGATGGGTCAAAGCGGCCAGGTGCTGGTGCTGGACATGGGCGAGCCGGTGCGCATCGTCGACCTGGCGCGCGACTTGATTCGCCTGGCCGGGCATGCGGACGACGAGATAACCATTGAGTTCACCGGCCTGCGGCCAGGCGAGAAACTGTTTGAAGAGTTGCTGGCCGACAAGGATCAGTCTTTGCCCACGCCGGCCCCACGGTTGCGCCTGGCTCAACTGCGCAGCACCGCCTTCGACGTGCAGGCGCTGTTGGTGTGGGCAGGCAGTCTCGGTGAAGGCGCTGACGCTCAGGTGCGGCAGCGCTTGGCTGAGCTCGTGCCCGAGTACCGCCCTGGCGATGATCAGGCCCGCACGGCGACCCGGGTCTAGTTGGGTCCTTCTCCGAGTGCGGTAGACATGGCTTCCGATGTGTTGGCCAGGATTTCATCGGCCGTTGTCTCGCCGCTGGCGACTTTGCGCCAGCCATCGGTCCAGGGTACGGTGTTTCGCTGCTGGTGCGCGAATTGTTCGATCTCACTAGCGGTGACGCCCGGGCGAATCAGCCGGGCCAGGGTGTCGTCAAAGGAGATGGGGTCGTGAATCCCGACGCGACCCAAAAAGCCTGAGTTGGCGCATTGTTCGCAGCCAACCGCCCGCATCGGCCGGACCAGATCCGGCGTCACGCCAACATGGCCCAGCCGCGCTTGCAAGGCTGCAGGCAGGTCGGCTGCGGGCTGCTTGCACGCCGGGCACAAGCGCCGCACCAGGCGTTGTGCCATCACGCCCTTCAAACTGTCGGCCAACAAATACGCATCCACGCCCATGTCCAGCAGCCGGGTGACGGCTCCCGCTGCCGTGTTGGTGTGCAGCGTGGACAGAACCAAATGGCCCGTCAGGGCGGCTTGGGTCGCGATCTGTGCTGTCAGACCATCTCGAATCTCGCCAACCAGTATCACGTCAGGGTCGTGGCGGAGAATGGAGCGCAGCGCCTGTGGAAAGTCCAAGCCGATCTCCGAATTGACCTGGATCTGGCTGACACCGGGCAACTTGTATTCAACCGGGTCTTCCACGGTGACGATCTTGTCTGTCTTTTTGCCCAGAAGGTCGATTGCCGTGTAGAGCGTCGTGCTCTTGCCGGAGCCAGTCGGCCCGGTGACCAAAATCAAGCCGTTTGGCAGCGTCAACCAGCGCTGCAACACCTGCGACTCCTGCGTTGACATGCCCAGATCATTCAAACTGGACGGCATGCGTTCCTGGCGCAACAGCCGCAACACCACCGACTCGCCGCGGACCATTGGAATCACTGACACACGAACGTCAAAACTGATGCCGTTGACGCGTGCGTCGAGCCGGCCGTCCTGCGGCAACCGGCGTTCGGCGATGTCCATGGCCGACAGAATCTTCACGCGGCAGACGACGGCCTCGTACGGCACGGCGTTGAATCGTTCCAACTCCCGCATGCGGCCGTCGACGCGCAACCGAACCACGAAGCCTTGTTCCAGCGGCTCCAGGTGAACATCCGACGCGCGCAGGCTGACGGCGCGCGACAGCATCGAATTGACAAGCTCGATGATGGGACCTTCCTCGGCGAGTTCCTTCAGGTGTTTCAGATCGAGTTCGCCGCCAAACTGGGTATCCGAGGCGTCAGCGGGGTCCAGGGCGGCAAGAAAATCCGACGGCGTGACCAGCGCGGTCGTCCAGGCGTTTGGCCAGCGGCGCACCAGTTGTGTCAGCAACTCACGCAGCAAATCGCTGGGCGCGCCCGCCAGAATGAGCGTCCAGGGTTCAATAGGGTTGGGGTTGGGGTTGGACGATTGGCTGGCACCGGCCACAAAGGCCACACGTTGATCTCGGCACCACCCTGTACTTAACCCGAGGGTCGTGCCACCACTTTGAACACGTCCAGCCAGCGCCCGCAGGCGTTCGCGGCCCCACAGCGGCACCTGCAAATGTTGAGCCAACAGCGCCAGGGTGGGTTGTTCTGGCACTGCGGCCGTGCGCAGCAGCACGGCCAGCAACGTTGTCGCCGTGCTCGCCGTGGCTTGCACCTGTCTGGCGTTGTGCAGCGCTTGTTCGCTCAGCCCACCCTCTTCGAGCAGCAGATGAGCGACGCTGCTGTCGTCCAGCCCCTCCAGAAGGATGCCGACGGGACTCGGACTCGCGATGTTCGCCTGAGGGCTCATTGGGCGCGGCCGACTTTGACTTCGCCTTCAATCCTGAACCAGCCAGTCGGGGTCTTGGCCAATCCAATCAAGGTCTGTGTGGTGGTGAACTTCATTCGAGTCGTGATCAGGGCCGCCTGGCGTGGTGCGATCGTGTTCAGCACCAGTTGCTCCATGGCGGCTGCGTTTCCAGGGGGGTGGCGAAACAGCGCCAAGGTCTGGGTGAATCGCACAGTGCTGCGCAGACTGATGTTGATTTCACCGGGCAGGATGATCTGATCGAACATCAGCAGCAGTCGGCCGTTCTTTGGCGGCCACAGCGCGATGCCCAAGGCTTGCCAGACTGGCGGAGCCGGGATCTGTGGCTGAGGAGGCAGCTGCGCGTTTGCACCGTTGCCCCTCAGCGTCAACGCAAAAGCGGGGATCAACTTCAAGACTTTGCGGCGCTGCATCCTGGAAGTACAACCAGTCGGATTTAGATCAACAACGGAACATGGCATACCGTATGAATTCCCTTCAGGAACGGAAAAAGGCCCCGTAGGGCCTTTTCACTAAAGCACCTGGATGCTTAGTTGTTGTTGCCGGTGCCGCCGTCAAGGTCGTCTTGGCCGCCAGAGGCCTCAACCCAGTTACCGCCAGGCTGAACGATGTAGTTCTGCACACGCAACTTGTCGGTCGTGCTGATCAGAACCAGGCGCGGGTTCGAGGCTTGCAAGCCAGGAGCCTGACCGATTGCCGCCTCGATCTGCACGTTCGTCACAGTGGCTGAGCCGCCAGCGTTGATGTTTGCCACGATCACTCCGGTCGGCGATACCGTGCCGTCCTGGTACAGGAAGTAACCAGAAATCGGGCTGTTCACCGAGCCAGCGTTGATGATGCGGACCTGCTGACGCCAGCCGAATGCGTTCGCGGCCACTGGGCTGTAATTGCGCACGAAGATGATGCCACCATTGACACCTGCCGTTGCCAAAGGCGCCAGGCAGCTCAAGCCACCGGTCACCGGGCTGGCAGGAGCACCAACCCCGAAGTCAGGCAAATCCGTACCCGTCCGACGCAAAGCAGCCGAGCCCGAGAAGCGGCTCTGTGGAACGTTACCCGCGAGACCCGTCAGGCCATAGCAAACTGTGTAGGTTCTGGCCCGGTTGGCGGGAGTGTCGTTGATCGCGGAACCTGGAGGAAACGTCAGGGTGCGCGTCAAAAGATCGACGCTTGAGGTCAGGACACCGCCAGTAATCGCAGCACCAGCCGTAGTGGGAACCACAGTCGTCGGGTCAGCAGCACAAGCCGTATTGGCCGTGTTATCGATCAGGTAGATGGAACTACCGAGACCCCAACCCTGACTGGCCGTGACTGCAACGGCCGCACCGCCGTCGGTCGCGTTCGTCAAGGTGTAGTCGACCGCCGGGGCGCCCGCTGTTCCTTGCAGACCTGTCACGTTGCTGAACGCGAAGCGACCAATCGGCGCGCTGTTGACGTTCGCGAAGGTGCCATCGAAGCGGGTTTGCAGGAACTTGCTGGCTGCGGGTGCGGCACCCGGGCGAACCGTCGTCAAGACGTCAAGAATCGGGTTGACTGACGCTGTCAGCGTGCCCACGATGCCTTGCGCAGCTTGAACCACGGGACCGGTGTTGCCTGTGCCGACTGGGAAGTCAACCTCCGCGCCGTTCGAAGCAAAATACTGTGCAGTGATCGAAACTGTGCCAGTTGTGAAACCGCAGCCGTTGTCGTTGATACCCGAAGTGATCAAGGCCGCCGGAAGGTTGGAAGTGGTCGCGCCACTCAGCTGGAAAAACGTATTGGCTGCTGAGGTGCTCACGCCAGCCACGCCGATGATCGTGAACGTCAGCTGGTTTCCGACAATGGCAGGGGTGTACAACTCAGTAACGTATGCAGCTGGAGGCGTAACGCCCTGGTTGACCTGAATCAGAGTGCCAGGCGCCGTCCAAGTCGCGCCGCCGCTGAGTGTGAACCGGATCGAATAGGAGTTACCGGCAACAACACCCTGGGTTGTGGAGTTGACACCGATGTTGTTCAACGTGACAGTGGCAACTCCAGGCAGCTGCTCGGTGGCCAGCGTCGTTGGTGAGTTGCCCACGATCGTCAGTGCGTTGGCTTGGTGAGCGAAGCCGAAAGCGCAGACGACGGCAGCACTAACCACCTTAAGTTTGAAATTCATAAAACGCCCTTCATGGAGTGATTGCGTGTTGTAAGCAAAAAGTTAGTGCTTCGGACAAGCAGTGTCAACAGGTTAGACCGCTGGGTACGGCTCTCTTCCTCGGCTGAGTAAGTGTAGCATCCGAACTTGTGGCGGTTACAAGGGCTAGTTCGCGAACACGTCCGTTTTTCGCAACGGAATGCTGCGAAAGCGCCAGACCCTGGTTGAAGGGGTGATTTCCCGCTCAGTGACTTACACCTCGGGACGGGCTGTGAGCCGGTTGCGTGAAATGGTTTTCTCGCAGCGACTGACCACCCACAGCATGCGCTAGAACCAGGGCGACCGCGACCAAAGCACTGCATGACTGACTCTCTCTACTTTCGCTACAGCGCTGCTGATCCGCAGGGGCAACGCCGGAGCGGCGTTGTGCAGGCTGCCAACCTCGCCCTGGCGATCGATGTCTTGGTCGCGCAGGGCCTGCGGGTTTTTCAGATCGACCCCGTATTGGAACAAGGGCCCAAGCAATCGGCTGCCCTGGTCCTCGGCCAAGGCTGGTCCGGCCTGACGGGCAGCGCGCGCGTGTCAGATTTGCAGCGTGTGTGGTTGTTTGATGAGCTGGCCACCTTGCTCGAGTCGGGCGTGGTGCTGGCCGAGGCTGTGGAGGGGCTCAGCGCGGGTCAGGAACACAGCGCCGTCGGCGCCGCGTTGGCGCATGTGAACATGAAGCTGCGCGGCGGCGTGCCGCTGTCGGGCGCGCTCACTGACAGTGGTCTTGGCCTGCCGCGTTACGTCACGGAACTGGTTCGAGCTGGCGAATCGACTGGGCGCCTGGCGGGCTCGGCGCGGGCTGCAGCGCAGCAGTTGTTGGCGGAGTTCGAGTTCAGGCGTGAAGTCAACAGCGCACTCACCTACCCGGCTGTGCTGATCGGTAGCGGCTTGATGGCGATGTTGGTGGTGTTCGTCTTCGTCGTACCCAAGTTCGCGACCATCCTGGACAACCCCAAAGCCGATTTGCCGCTGCTCAGCTTGTGGGTGCTGCACGGCGGTGTCTGGTTGGCCGCACACGCGGCCTGGGTGGCTGCAGTGACATTGGCTTTGGCGTTGGCCACGGCCTGGGCCGTTCGCCAACCCAGGGTTCGGCAATGGGCGTGGGAAGCCGCAGCGCAGCTGCCGTTCACGGGCGCCTGGGTGCAAGACGCCGAGTCGTACCGATGGAGTTCGATGCTGGCGTTGTTGACGCAGAACCGGGTCGGCTTGCTCGAGGCGCTGGCCCAAGCCAACGCCACGCTGCGGGGTCGAACCATGGCATTTCGCGGCCAGCAGGTGGCCGATGCCGTGCGCCAGGGCCGCGCCTTGGCTGCCGCCCTGGCCGAACATCGCATGTTGTCGCCGTCTGCCCTGTCGCTGGTGCGAGTGGGCGAGCGATCGGGGACGCTGGACCGTTCGCTGGCCACGCTGGCTTCGCGCTACCGCAGTGCCAGCCAACAACGGGTCAAGCGCTTTCTGGTGCTGCTGGAGCCCATCACAATCTTGTTCATATCAGTGGTGCTGGGTGGGGTGATGATTTCGGTGATCCTGGCCGTGACAAGCTTGACGAACGTGATTGGATGACGATGCAGCTGGGCAAGCAATGTGGTGAGCGGTCTGGTTGGCAGGGTGCCCGGCGAGGCTTCACGCTGATAGAGATGTTGGTGGTGATGGTCTTGATTGGACTGCTGGCCGGTCTGGTGGGCCCGCGCCTGTTTGGTCGGGTCGACACGTCCAAGGTGCAAAGCACTCTCGTGCAGATCAAGCTGCTTGAGAACGCCGTGTCGGTCATGGCGCTGGACATTGGCGCGCCGCCTCCGGTCGGCGCGGGTCTTGGGTGGCTGGTGGCTCGCCCAGAGCCTGAACCCGCTCGATCGCTGTGGAAGGGCCCCTACATCGACGGCGCCTTGCCCAAGGATGCCTGGGGAAATGACTTTCGCTATCAGGTGCCAGGCTTGAATGGCCGCGACCTGTCGGTCATCTCGTTGGGTGCAGACAGTGCCGTGGGTGGCGTGGACACGGCGGCCGACCTTGCCATCAAATGAGCGCCAGCGGGGCTTCACGCTGATCGAAGCCTTGGTGTCGCTGGTGTTGCTGGGCTTGTTGGCAGGGGTGGTTTTTCCAAGCATGAATCGCTGGTACTCAGCAATCGTGGCGCGGCAGGAGGTGGCCGAGCTGAGTATTCAGATCAAACAGTTGCCGGCGCGGGCGGTGCTCGGTGCGCGCGATCTTTCGCTGGCTGATTTCGCAGAGCCCGCTGCTGCGGCAGACGACCCGCAGCGCCTGGCGCTGCCCAAGGGTTGGCGGGTGGTCGACTCTGGGGACCTTCGTTTCTTGCGTTCCGGGCTTTGTCAGCCGGGTCAGGCTCGGATGGCCTCGGATTCGGGCCAAGCTGCTGTTTTCTCGGCCAACGGCCTGTGCGAGATTCAGGTCGCCCTCCAAACACAGGCTTCGCCTGCTTCGCCATGAAGGCGCCAGCCCGCGGCGTCAGCCTGCTTGAGATGCTGGTGGCTTTGACCATTCTGGCCAGCGCAGGCGGGGTGCTGTTCGGCTGGGTCTATCAGGCCAGTGGCCAGTTGCGACGTCTCAACACACAACAGTTGCAAGCGATGGCGCAACTTCAGGCCCTGCAGTTCTTGAAGGGCGTGAACCCTGCGGCAACGTCCTCTGGGCGCCAGCGGTTCACCACGTTCGAACTGTCCTGGGACGCCAAGCCGACGACCCCTGCGCGCTTGGTGCTCGACGCCAACGATGCGCCGTTGAACCAGGACGTGGCCGTCTACCGCGTCGACGTGACGCTGCGCCAGGGCAAGTTGCCCGACCTGCAGTTCCAGACCCTGTTGCCGGGCTGGCGCAGCACCGTGGGCGGCGCTGGCGCTGACTTCGACCCCGGCATCGCCGGTCGCGTGGGCAAGTGAAGCCGCCACCGGCTCGGGGCTTGACCTTGCTGGAGTTGCTGCTCACGGTGGTGATCTTTTCTCTGGTCATAGGAATCTTTTCGCAAGCGCTGTTCCAGATCAGCCAGTTCGCACGCGCCTCGGCCAGCACGGCCGGGCTGTGGCAGCAGCGCTGGCTGAGTGGTTATGCGCTGGATGAGGTCTTTGTCGCGATGACCCTGCCGACAGCGGCTGGCGATCCTGGCGCCAGCGGTGACAGCACGACTTTCAGTACTTGGTGGACTGAGGGGGCGGGCGCTCAGGCCGGCAGGCCCATCCGTGTGCAACTGCGCTTGCGCCCGCTGAATGCGCAGGCCGGCCCCACGGCTTGGGGGCTCTTCGTGGACGACGGCAACAGCAATGAGAGCCTCAGGGCGCGCTGGGACTTTCCGGTGGGCTTTCGTTATGGCGACGCTGCCGGGGGCACGGCTTCGGCATGGCCGCCGCGGCGCGAAGCGGCCGACATTCGCGACGAAGCGCTGCCGCGCACGCTGTGGGTGGTGGATGAGACGGGCGCGATCGCCCATGCATGGACCTACCTCGGCTTGACGCAGTCGGCGTTGATGCCCCGACGCGACCCCTTCATCCCCGGCTCTGGCCAGCCCCGCCCGTGAAGCGCCCCGTCAGGCACCAGCGACCTCCGCCACGCGGGTTCGCGTTGGCAGCGGTGCTGTGGCTGCTGGCCGGTTTGGCGGTGTTGATCACCAGCGTCAGTGTGTCGATGTTGGCCGTGGCCAGGACCAATCGCGACCTGAATGAACGGGTGCGGATGGTGCTGGCCGAGCAAACGGCCACAGCGAACCTGGCCTTTGTGTTGCTGACACACCGCACGCTGGGCCTGGGCGCTGGCGTGGGCAACCGGCTGCTGCCGCTGGACGGCACGACGCCGTTCACGCTGGTCGGCGGTGCCCGCGTGCAGTTGCAGGACATGCAGGGCCTGGTCGCTTTGAACAGCGCCCTGGGCGACGACATTCGTCGGCTGCTGCTGCAATGCGGCGCCACAGCGCAGCAGGCCGATCGCCTGCCTGACACCCTGCTTGACTACACCGATGAAGACTCGTTGAAGCGACTGAACGGCGCCGAGGCTTTTGAGTACGCTGGTAGCGGTTTACCGCCGCCTCGCAACCAGTTCTTGGTGGCGCGCGATGAGTTGTGGCAGGCCTTTGACTGGGCAAGCATTCGCCCGGCATGGCAGCAGCGGGGCTGTGATGACCTGGTCAGCCTGGGGCCCCTGCCTTCAGTGAACCTGTGGACAGCGCCGTTACAGGTGCTGCTGGCGGTCGGCATGGACCCGGCTGCAGCCGCTGCGGCGCTGGCGGAGCGCGACGGCATGGCGGACGCTCAGCGCTTGTCGCCGCTGCTCATGGCCTATCGCGACAGCGTGGGGACCTCATTGCAGGCGCAAAGCCGATTTGGCGTGCGCAACCGCGGTGACGTGCGTGTCACCATCTGGCTGAGCTCGGGCGGCGTGGCGCGCCGCTTCGTGCTGTCGCGGACTGGTCGCAGCCACCTGCTGCCCTTTGTGATTTCTGAGGAAGAGTGGCTTCCGGCAAAATCGTCGGCCGCAGAGACTCCCCAGCCACTGGTTGGCGCTCGCGCTGAGCAACCGCTGGAAGGTTTCGTTGCGGCGGCGGCGGAATCCATCGACAACAACAATGTTCAAGTCTCCCCGTTCCCTTTTCAGCGACCCTGAGCTGGCCCCTGAGGCCGCCGGTCAACGCTGGGGCCGCGCCGCCTGGGTGGTTTTGGGGCGGCACCTGTGCGTGCATTTTGTGCTCGATGCGCGTGGCGTGCCGGGTCGTCAAACCGGCGCGTTCGTATCCTTGCTGGCACCGCGGCAAACGCCGTTTGCAGACGCCGCCAGTGTGTTCTTGCGCCAGGCCGACCGGGTGCACGTCTGGGCCTGGCCGCAGTCGCTGCAAGAGGCCGCCCTGAAGTCTGCTGGCGCGCCAGGGCGTCGGGTGGTCGTTGTGCCGGAGTCCTTGTTCGGCCTGGGTATCGCCGACGGCGCCGTGTTTCGAGACAGCGCCCAAGGCGTCGAGGGCTTGCGGTTTGAGGGCTCCAATCTGGTCGACACCACTTGGTGGCCGACGGCGCCTGACGCCACGGCGCGCGCGCGCTGGGCCCAGGGCGCCGTGCAGCGCGACGAGCCTGGCTCGGCCTTGCAGCGCGCAAAGGCTGGCCGCACCTGGTCGACGGCGTGGCGTCCGTTGGTCGGTGCTCGCAGCGCATCCGTGCCGGGCGCCGCAGTGCTGCGCCAACAGGCGCTGCCCTTGGCCGCCTGGTGTTTGCTGGCGGTCGCGGCGGCCCTGGCCACCAGCGCCTGGCGCGAGCAGCGCTTGCTGCAAGCCGCGCTGCAGCAGACTCAGGCCCGACTGGACCGTGGTCTGGCCGACGTCCGCGCCAACCAACGCATGAAGGGCCCGCAGCAGCGAGCGCCGGTGTCGGTTGATGCTCAGTGGCAGGACCAGGCGCGCTCGGCAACGCGCAGTCTTCAGTTCGGCCAGGTGTGGGAAGGCCTGGCGGCGGCCTTGAACGAGGGCGGTTTCCTGGTGCGCGAATTTGTCTTTGAGCGCGGCGAGGTCAAGCTCACCTTGGTCTCAGGTTTTGGCGTTGAACTTGATCTGGCCAGCGCCATCGTCGCGCTTGAGTCCTCAGGCCTGTGGAGCAAGGTCGAGATCCTGGACTTGGCCAATCCGGCCGCCGTGCGCTTCGGCGCCAAGCCGCGTGAGTCTTTATTCGAGCCGGCGCCGCGATGACATCACCCGTTTCACGCACCCTGGCAGGCGCAGTGGCGGCCGCAGCGCTGCTGTTGTGGGTCTGGTCCTTCGATCTGGGTCAACAAAACGCCGGCCTGCGCACGGCGCTGGCCTCGGCCAGTGGCCAACTGCAACGCCTGCCTGTGGTCAGTCCGCCGGCCAGCGTCGCCCGCTCGCCGGAGAGGCTCACTGCGACGCCGACGCTGAGCGAAGTCGAGCGTTGGCGCCAGCAGGCCGCAGGCTATGGCAGCGATGCCCGCAACATGGCGCAGGCCCTGCAGCGTGTCAAAACACTGTGCGTGGCGGCAGGTCTGGCCGATTGCCTGGTGCGGCGCGCTGTCGGTGCCGTGGCACTTCCGGCCGAACAGTTGAATACCAGGAACCCGAACGCCAGCGCCTTGGCGCAGAACGCCACGTTGACGTCCTATGCGGTGACTTTGACGTGCACCTTCACGGCCAAGGGTGTGCGTGACCTGCTGGCGCGCCTGGCCGGGTCGGCACACCTGTACCGGCTGGACCGCGTCAATGTGCTGCAAAACCGTGCTGAGCTGGACGTGGTGTTCTTTCACAGCCCTGATGTGCGAGCTGACCCGGCGCAAACGCCGGCGCCGCGAGCCAAATGATGGACCTGCGGCGTTGGATGAGCTCGCAGACACTGCGCTGGCAGGGGGTGGGCCTGGCTTGTGCACTGCTGGCGGCGGCCGCTGGCTACGTCAGCGCACCATGGCGGATGGGGCTGGGCGCTGGCAAAGACCTCGCGACTGCCTCAGCTTCGGCTGCGGCTTCCGCCGCCGCTGCGGTTTTGCCGTCAAGCACGGTGGCGGCACCGCCGGCGCCCGTGCCGACTGTGCCGCTGCGACTGGCGCAGAATCAGATCGACGGGTTGTGGGAGGTTTCGATCCGACCCCCGGCCCCGGGGGCCGCCGAACCGGGGCCTCCTGCGCCCGAAGGCTGGCGGGTCGCGGGGGTCTATGCGACAGAGGCCGGGCCGGCGGCGATCGTCGTCTTTGACGGCGTGGCGCCCACGCAGTACCTGCGCGTCGGCTCGAGTTTGCCCAACCGGGCGGTTATTGTGGCCATCACGCGCGATGCGGTGACTGTCAAGACCCTCGTCAACCGACGCTGGGTGCTGGTGATTCTGGATGTTTAAGCAGCAAGGGCAACAACGCATCGCTATGAAGAGACTTGTTTTGGCGTTAGTGCCGGTCACGGTGTTGCTGGGCTGTGCATTCCCGCAAGCCAGCCTGCCGCCGGCGCTGGACCGCAACCCGGCCACCACACGCTCGCCGGTTGAAGCCACTCGTGGCGACGCTGCTGGCACCGGCACTGCCGAGCCACGTCGGCTGTCGGTGACGAATGCGCCGACCCCAGAGCCACTGTCCGCGTCCAACCCTGAAGCGCAGGCCAGCAACGCCGGCCCCGGCGCCAGCGAAAGTGCGGTGGTCAATGTTGAGCAGATGACCATCAAGGCCTTTGCCCAATTTGTTTTTGGCAACCTGCTGAAAAAGACCGTCGCGCTGGACGCCAGGATCGAACAGCGCAATGACTTGATCACCTTGCGAACCGACACCCCGCAGAGCGCACGCCAGGTGGCCGACACAGCCAAGCTGTTGCTGCAGGGTTACGGCATCACGGTGACCGAGTTCGACTCCTTGGTGCGAGTGAATGCTGCGGACAGCCGCGTCACGGAACTGCCCCTGCTGCGCCGTGGTCGCGCCTCGGCCGACACGCCCAGCGCCTTGCGGCCGGTGTTCCATTTGGTCGAGCTCGAGGCCACGCGCACGGGCGAAATGATCACGTGGCTCAAGCAGATGTTTGGCAACCGAGTCGATTTTCAGGACGACAGCAACCGCAACTCGATTCTGTTGGCGGGCCCGCCCGATGCGGTGTCCTCGGCACTCGAGATCATCCGTGCCCTGGACCAGCCGCGCATGCGCGGGCGCATCGCCAAACGCATCAACCCGGGCTATCTGACGGTGGCTGAACTGGTAACGCGGCTGACGGATCTGCTGACAGCACAGGGCTACGCGGTGGCCAATCAGCCGGCGGCTGGGCCGACGGCGGCCGTGATGTTGGTGCCGGTGCCGACGCTCAACACGGTCTTCCTGTTCACCGCCACGCAGGCGGTGGCCGAGCATGTGGTGAGGTGGGCCGAGGAGATCGACCAGGCCCCGCCCTCGGCGGCCAACAACAGCTTCTTCAGTTTTCCGGTGCGCTACTCGGACGCGCAATCGCTGGCCAAGACGATGACCGAGCTGATGACCGCCGCCGCCGCGCCTGTGGCCGGCGTTCCCGGACAACCAGCTGCCACACCGGCTCGCGCGCCGACAAGGGTGGTCGTGAACCCGGCGACCAATAGTTTGATCATGCAAGGCGGTACGCCAGACGACCACCGGCAATGGCGCAGCCTGTTGTCGGAGTTGGACAAACCCGTGAAGTCGGCATTGATCGAGGTGGTGGTGGCCGAAGTGACACTCGGCGCCAAAGAGCAGTTGGGCATCGAATGGGGTGTGGTCCAGCGCTCTGTTGGCGATGGCCGCATCAGTGTCGGCACCTTGGGCGGGCTGGGCCTGGGCACCGGCGGGCTGGCAGTCTCGTTCTTGAACAACGCGGGCGACCTGCGCGGCTTGCTCAACTTTCTGGGCAGCAGCAACGACTCCAAGGTCCTGTCCAGCCCCAAGCTGCTGACGCGCAATGCCGAGTTGGCAACCATTCAGGTGGGCCAGGAAGTTCCCATCGTCACCAGTCAGCAAAGTACGGCTGGTACGACAGCGCCGGCCGGGCAGACCACCGGCGTGCTGCAAACCATCCAGTACCGGTCCACGGGTGTGATCTTGCGTGTCAAGCCGATCATCCTGGCGGGCGGCAGGCTCGATCTGGAGGTCTCGCAGGAGGTCAGCAGCGCCGCAGAAACCCGCACTGGCGTGACCACCAGCCCGACCATCGCCACGCGCCGGGTCGAGACCAAACTGTCGCTGCGCGATGGCGGCACGGTGATGATCGCCGGCTTGATTTCGAACACCAGTTCTGCGGGCAACACCGGCATCCCCGGGTTGCGCAACCTGCCCGGTGTGGGCGCCTTGTTCAGGGCCGAGAACAAGAGCAATGACAAGACCGAACTGGTGATCTTGATCACCGCCCACATCCTCAACGACGACTTCGAAGCCGAAGCCATCACCGACAGCTTCAGGCGCACGCTCACGCCTTGGTTGAACGCCAACCCCGAGCCCGGACTGGTGCTGCCGCGCACTGCAACGGTGCTTGGCGCGCCCGCCGCGCCAGAGCCAAAGCCGCCCGTTGGTGCCACCGCTGTGCCCAGGCAGCCCGATCCGCCCGTATTGGAAGCTCCGCGCTCGGGCTCGGGCTCGGGCACGCCGCGCCTCGCCGCGCCCGAGACCACGCCGCCTGCAGCCGGGGCGGCCCAGCCGCCCGGCGCTGCGGCGCCACGTTCGGGTAACCCACCCATCACGGGCAGGCCCGTTACCGACCCCAAGCTGCTTGAAGAGCTCAATCGCGGGCCGAAGTAGTTTTCGACAGGAGATCAAGAACCATGGCAATCGCAGTCGTCAGTGACGGTCTGGACAAAACCCACGAGTGGTGGGAGAACTATTTTTCAGAAGGCGGCGGCTGGGAACGCAATGGCGGCCGCCAGCAGTCGCGACTGTTCGCCGAGCATTTTGTCCAGCGCTTTGCCATCGACCGCCAGTCACATTTTCGGCTGCTGGACGTTGGCTGCGCATTGGGTGACGCCATCGATTTGTTCCACCAGGCCTATCCGCAGGCCGAGTTGCACGGTGTTGACTTCTCAGCCGTGGCCATAGCACGTTGCAAGTCGAAGCTGGGCGCAGCGGCGACGTTTTCGGTGGGTGACATCGACCATGTGCAGGGGCATTTCGACGTCATCTATTGTTCCAACACGCTCGAGCACTTTGCCAACTACGCTGAGAAGGCCGCCAGCCTGGCCGAGCATTGCGCCCGTTTGTGCATCCTCGTCCCCTACAAGGAACTGGTCGACGGCAAAGCGCTGCAGCCACGCGCCAATGAGCATCACCAAGCGACGTTTTACGACGACTCTTTTGACAGCTTGTTGCGCAGCGGGCAGGCTGCCAGCATCGACCGTTTTGTCTTCTCTGCCCCCGGGGCCTGGGGCTGGACACCTGCCGAACGAGTGACGCAACCGCTGAAGAACATCTTGCGCCCGCTGCTGGGCAAGCAAGTGGTGTCCGAGCCGTTTCAGGTGCTGTACGACATCAAGATGAAGCCGCGTGAAGCCGCGGTTTAGTTGTGCTGACTGCGGCAAGCCGCCTTTGGCTTGTGGCTTGTGGCTTGTGGCTTCAGCTCAGCGCACTGGCGCGCCAGCGGTAGACAAAGCGTGAGACGGGGGTTGGGCTCAGCCGAATCAACAGCCGGATGACTGGAAACACCAGCCGCCAGTGAACCCCCCAAAGCTGCAGGATGCCGCGCCAATAGCTGGTGAATTCGCCCCAGGCCTTGCTCCAGCTGCGGCGCCGCCAAAAGGTGGATGAAACCGAAAACTCCAGCAAAGGCTGGTGAACGTTGTCAAAGCGCATGCCCAGCGCAGCACAACGGAACCACATGGCGATGTCTTCGTTGCCGTGCTTGAGCGGGTAGGGGCCGGCGCGGTCGAACACCGAGCGCCGAAAACAAACCGTGGGGTGGGCCACTGGTGGGCGAAAACAAATGAAACGACGCAGGTGCTCTGGCCGGTCCAGGAATGAGACCTCCCGCCGTTCGCCGCTGACGGTGTCGATCTCGACGATGTCGGTCCCCAGAATATCGACGCTGGGGTGGGCTTGCATGTGGTCGATCTGGGTTTGCAGCCGCTGCGGCTGGCTGACGTCGTCAGCGTCCATGCGAAAGTAAAACGACTCGTCCTGGCGGGTTGCGATGAGGGCATTGAGCGTGACAGCCAAGCCGACATTTTTGATTGATCGAACCACGCGGTGCAAGTGGCTCTGGTGCTGGGCGATGACCTGTTCAACACCCTGGGCGATGGGGCCGTCCACGCCCAGGTAGATGCGCATCTCGACGCCGGGGCGCAGTTGCTGCCGCAGCATCGAGCCCAGCGCCCGTTCGAAGTCGGCTGCGGTGTCGTGCGCGTAGACCGACATCAGCACACCCACGCGCAGGGGTGCGGCCATGGGCTCAGGGGTCGGGTCGCTGGAGATGGCCGCGTTCATCGGGTTTTGGCGGCTTGCACGTCAGCCAAACTGCCGCTGCGCCCCGCCAGGCCATGCCACGCTCCCATCAGGATCATCTTGGCTTGTTCGCGGGCGTTGCCGCCAAAGAGCACGAACAACGGCGCTGTGGCCAGGCAGCGCAGCAAGTCGGCCAACTTCCAGGACAGCGGCACATAGCTGCGTTTTTGCATCAGCACGGCGTTGCGAAAGCTGTAGTAGTGGCGCAGCGCGCTGTGCATGGGCAAGTACAAGCGGCCCGCGACATGGACCCTCGCGTCGCCCAGGCGGTGTTGCATGCTGGCGCGTGGCACGCCAAAACTGAAGAGGCCGCGTGCTCGCGCCCTTGCGCCCCATTCCACATCGACATATTCCAGAAACAGCGATTCATCCAACGGCCCCACGGTCTCCAACGCACTGCGGTGAACCGTCGTGCCTGACGCCAGCAGCGAAAAGCATTCGATCTCGGCTTCGTCACCGTGTGTGAAGCTGCGCTGTTTGAGGCCATGGCGGTAAGAGATGAAGGG
>Ga0105046_10006280_pt1 | contig 18748 bp, 18 predicted proteins | sample MAT03_FD_78385 | JGI IMG/M metagenome (GOLD analysis project Ga0105046, IMG submission 78385) | Freshwater microbial communities from Lake Fryxell liftoff mats and glacier meltwater in Antarctica - MAT-03 (megahit assembly) | ecosystem: Environmental > Aquatic > Freshwater > Ice > Liftoff... | reverse complement strand
TTGTAGGTGCCCACGATCTGGATGAACCGACCGTCGCGAGGCGAACGGCTGTCAGCCGCCACGATGCGGTACTGCGGTTGCTTGGTCTTGCCGACCCGAGTGAGACGCAGCTTTACTGCCATGCGACTTCAGTGCTCCCTATACGAAAATGCGTTGACGACGTCGAAATACGAACTGCGTAAGGCTATCAATTGAAGTTGGGGAAGCCACCCGGCGCCCCACCGATTCCGGGGGGCAGCCCAGGCATTCCCCCACCGGGCATGCCGGGCATTGCGCCCATGCCGACAGGCATTCCACGGCCGGGCTTGCCCTTCTTGCCCTTCTTGCCGGGCCGGCCGCCACTCATTGCACCCATCCGCTTCATCATCTTTTGCATCTCACCGAACTGCTTGACCAGACGGTTGACGTCGCCAACCGTGGTGCCGCTGCCGGTGGCGATGCGCGTGCGGCGGCTGCCGTTGATCAGCTCGGGCTTGCGCCGCTCCAGCGGGGTCATGCTGCGGATGATTGCCTCGATGGGCTTGAGCTGGTCGTCGCCGATCTCGGCGCCCTTCAGCTCCTTGGGCATGCCCGGCATCATGCCCATCAGGTTGCCCAGCGGCCCCATCTTCTTCAGCGCCTGCATCTGGTCGAGGAAATCGTCGAGCGTGAACTCGCCTTCCATCAGCTTGGTGGCGGCGGCCTCTGCCTGGTCCTTCTCGAAGGCCTGCTCGGCCTGCTCGATGAGGGTGAGCATGTCGCCCATGCCCAGGATGCGACCGGCCATGCGGTCCGGGTGGAACTGCTCGAACTCGCTGAGCTTCTCGCCGGTACTGGCGAACGCAATCGGCCGGCCGATGACTTCCTTGACGCTGAGCGCGGCACCGCCACGGGCGTCGCCGTCCATCTTCGACATGATCACGCCGTCGATGGCGAGCGTGGCGTGGAACGCCTCGGCCACGCCGACCGCGTCCTGGCCGGTCATGGCATCGATCACCAGGAACGTGTAGTCAGGTTGCACGGCCTGCGAGATCTGACGAACCTCTTCCATCAACTGGGCGTCGATGGACAAGCGACCGGCGGTGTCGACGATGAGCACGTCGCGACCAAGGCGACGCGCTTCCTCGAGGCCACGCCGGGCGGTGGAGACCGGGTCGCCGGGCTCGCTGAACACCGGCACGTCGATCTGTCGGCCGAGGGTGCGCAGCTGCTCGACGGCGGCGGGGCGCTGAAGGTCGGCGCCCACCAGCAACGGCTGGCGGCCCTGGCTCTTGAACCAACGAGCCAACTTGGCCGAGTTCGTCGTCTTACCGGAGCCCTGCAGACCCGCCATCAAGATGACAGTGGGCGGGCGCGAGGCGTAGGAGATCTTCAGCGTCTCGCCACCGAGCATCGCGGTGAGCTCGGCATTGACGATCTTGATGACCTGTTGGCTGGGATCCAGCGCTTCGCTGACGTGGCTACCCACCGCCTGTTCGCGGATGCGGGCAACCACGTTGCGCACGACGCCGACGTTGACGTCGGCCTCCAGCAGCGCGGTGCGGATCTCTTTCAGCATCTCGTCGACGTCGGCCTCGGTCAGGCGGCCTTTGCCGCGCAACCGCTTGACGATGCCTTCGAGGCGGGAGGACAGGGAATCAAACATGCGAGTCGAAACGCTATCCGGCCGATGCGTCAGCCGATGTTGTCGATGCTCACCACGACGCCGTTCTCCACCGACACGTTCAACCGGTCGGTGCGAAAGTCAGCCTCCATGTCTTGTGGGGCACCGTCCAGCGTCGTGACTCGCACACTGAACCCAGCGGCTTCGGCCACCGTGACGGCCTCGTCAACCGGCAGGCCGACGATCGACTTGCCGACCTCCTCGGCAACGGCCTGGCTGTCGTCAACCACGACTGTGTCGGCTGGCTCAACACTGTCGACGGGCATGGTCTCCACCGGCATGGGGTCGGTGGGGTACGGAGCCGGCAGCTGGATGAAGCTGTCGTCCACGGCGATGACCGTGTACTGGCCGCCGTCATCGGCGCTGAACTCGTAGGCCGGCAGCAGCCAGATGGTGTTGTCGGCGGCCCAGATCATGGTGAGGCCCATCTTCACGTCGGTCAGCTGGACAGTGATGGGCTCGAGCACCGGCATCTCGACTTCACACTTGGCACCCGGGTCGCACACCGGCTGGTCGATGGAGATCGGCTCGTCCGCCTGGCCGGGCTCGCCCATGGCTGCCGTATCGGTGACAGAAGTATCGGTGACAGAAGTGTCGGTGACAGAAGCAGTGGTCACGACTGTTTCGCTCGTAGGAGGAGCGACCGCTGAGCCAGCCGAAGCGGTGGCGACCTCAGTGGAACCGGTGCCCTCCATGCGAGCCATGGTCATCGGGCTACCCCAGTAGCCACCCCATTGACCGGTCTCATCGTTCAGGCGCACGAGGCCGCCGTCGACGCCAACCAGTGGGTACTCCCCCGCTGGCACGGGTGTAGCAAGCGAACCCGAGGCATAGGTCACTGCGCTGTCGGCGCCATAGCCGACGGAAAGCGAGATTGGGCTGCGCATGCCGTCCAGCAGCAGGTAGGCAGTGACGTTGGCGCCCCACTCGTCTGCATAGACCTCGTAGTCGTAGCTGGTGTTGTCGTAACCCATGTCGGCGAAGAGTTGCTTGGCCTTCGCCTCTGCAGTGGCCTTGTCGGGAACATTTGCGGGTGGCAGGGGCGCCTCGCAGCTGCCCTCAGGCGGAGCCAAAGTTGCGTCGCCGCCTATCGTGCTCGGCGGTGGAGCGGTCGTTGCCGCCGCAGGATCGACTGCCGTGGTGGCGGCCGCATCAGTATCGAGCGGCACGACATCGATGGCGGGGTCGACGTAGAAGCACTCGACCGAACTCACCACGGTGGACGGAGCAGGGTTGAACCACCAGCTCAACATGCCATCCGCACTCACCATCAATGTGGCGGTGCTGTAATCGGATGCACCGATCATCCAGCCCCCACCCTGGTCGGCCGGCACCTCACGCAGTTCGCCCTCCACACCGAGCAGCTCAGCCAGCTTGGCCATGCGAGCGGCATCTGGCGTGCCGCCACCTGGAAGGGTCCAGGCCGAGCCGGCGGCGCCCACCGTCGATCCATCGCCGTCGAACACGAAGGTGATGTCCTGCATGTACGCCATCATCTTGTCGGCCGACGCAGCCTCTGCACCACCTCCGGCGGACGAGCCCCCTCCCAGCTGAATGACGACCGGCGAGTTACCTGCGACGGTGCGTGGGCTGGAATCGCCGCACGCTGATAGGCCAACCAGAAGAGCGGCGGCGGCGAAGGCGAAGCGGCGTGAGCGAAGCATGGTGTTGGTTCCTTCTTGATGGGGATGGACCGGCACCGGTGTGGTGCATGTCGTTCACTTGGTTCGACGCCGCGAGCCATCGATTCGGTTCCCAAAACTTTCAGTCGAGGCTGACCAGCGCCTCCACGAACTCGGCCGGGTCGAAAGGCACCAGGTCACCGATTGTCTCGCCAAGGCCCACCAGCTTCACCGGCAGCCCCAGTTCGGTCTCGATCGCGAACACGATGCCGCCCTTGGCCGACCCATCCAGCTTGGTCAGCACCACACCGGTGACGTCGGTTGCATCGCCGAACTCGCGTGCCTGCGTGAGGCCATTCTGGCCGGTGGTGGCATCGATCACCAGTAGCACTTCAGTGACGCGACCCTTGCCCTTGGCAGCAACGCGCCGCACCTTGCGCAGCTCGTCCATCAGGTTGGTCTTGGTGTGCAGCCGGCCGGCGGTGTCAGCAAGCACGAGCTGAACGCCGCGTGCGCCAGCACGCTCTATCGCGTCGTAGATGACCGCACTGGGGTCGCCGCCTTCGTTGCCGCGCACGATCTCTGCACCGCTGCGTTCGGCCCAGGTGGTGAGCTGTTCGGCGGCGGCAGCACGGAAGGTGTCGCCCGCAGCCATCAACACGCTGACGCCTGCCTGCTGCTGCAGCGCCGAGACCTTGCCGATGGTCGTGGTCTTGCCCACGCCGTTGACGCCCACGAAGAGCCACACGTTGGGGCTGTCGGCGTCGCCGGGCTCGAGGTGCAGTGAGCGGTCGGCACCTTCGAGGCGCGACGTCATCTCCGCCTGCAGGGCTGTCAACAGCTGACCAGGTTCGGTGATCTCCTTGGCCTTGACCCGTGCACGCAGGCCGCCCAACAGTTCATCGGCGACGCGCACGCCAACATCGGCGCGCAGCAGCGCTTCCTCCAGGTCGTCCCACGTCTCGTTCGTGATGCCCGTGCGCCCGGCGATGCCTATCAATGCACCCGTGAACGCGGAACGGGCTTTCGACATCCGTGACCGAAAGTTGGGTCGCTCGAAGTCTTGAGTCGTCTCGACAACCGTGTCGTCCTCGACAACCGTGTCGTCCTCAGCAACCGTCTCGGACGCGACCGGCGCAGGCTTCGGGGGAAGGGCCGTGCGTACTGGCGCCGCAGGTGCGACCGATCGGCGACGATTGACGAGAACGACGCCAAAACCAAAAACCAGGACAGCAACGATGAGTACGAAATAGATCCACAACATGGCGCTGTAACGCTACCCGTGTCGTACGCCGACGCTCAGCCCGGGTTCTGTGCGTCACAACAGACGGAACCCCGTTCTGTGCCGCGACACAGACGAACGACTCTCAGGCTTCGCCGCCGCCATCGCTGAGACGTTGGGCAAGCCACGCGACCGGAATGGACACGACCATCACGACAGTGGCGACGACGTTGACCACGGCAGGCGACTTCGGACGAGCGAAGTTGGCGTAGATCCATTGCGGCAACGTGAGAAAGCCCGAACCTGAGGTGAACGTCGTGACAACAATCTCGTCGAAACTGAGTGCGAAGGCCAAAATGCCGCCGGCCACCAGCGCCGAGCGCACCAGGGGAAAGGTGACGTACCTGAACGTCTGGGTGCCATGAGCCCCCAGATCGGCCGAGGCTTCCAGCAGGTTGGGCGAGGAGCGGCGCAGACGGGCGATGACGTTGTTGTACGCCACCACTACACAGAACGTCGCGTGCGCGATCACGAGCGAGTGAAAGCCGAAGCCCACCCGAAACTCGAACAGCCACAGATCGATCGTTCTGCTGAACGTGTTCTGCAACGCGATACCGGTGACGATGCCTGGGAGAGCGATCGGCAGCACCCAGAGAAACGAGATGGAGCTACGCCCGAAGAACGTGAAGCGCTGCATCGCGAACGCCGCTAGTGTGCCGAGGACAAGTGCGATCGCCGTGGCTGCCAACGCAACCTGCAGCGAGTTGACCAGGGCGTCTCGTGGCCCGTCGGTCCGCCAGGCTTCTCGCCACCATTCGAGGGTCCAGCCCCGTGCGGGCCATGACACTGACTTGGCTTTCGTGAATGACAGCCGTGCCACCACCCATAACGGCGTGTACAGAAACAGCAACGTACCCAAGGTGACCAGGCCCAACACCACGCGGGAGAAGAGAGATGTGCGCATGGCTACAGGTTGTCGAAGGCGCCGGCGCGCTTCATCGCGAAGAGGTACAGGATGATCATGACCAGCGGCCACACGGTGTAGGCGGCAGCCAACGGTTGGTTGGGCGCGCCCAGCGTGCTGTTGATCAACTCGCCGAACATGACGCGCTCCTTCCCGTCGACCACGAGTCGCAGAAGGATGTAGTCGCCCAGTGACAACGAAAAGGTGAAGATCGAGCCGGCGGCGATGGATGGCAGCAACAGCGGCACGATCACAGAACTGAATGTGCGTATTGGCTTGGCGCCAAGGTCGCCGGCAGCATCGAGTAGCGATGACGGCAAGCGTTCGAGGCCGGCATAGATCGGCAGCACCATGAACGGCAGCCAGAGATACACCAGCGCGATGACAACCGATGTCTTGCTGAAGCCAGGCGTCCAGCCCAGCACGCTTTCCAGAAAGCCGCCGCCGCCGCGACCCGCCGCCGCGAACTGGTTGCCACCCGCGGGCGACACCATCGCCCGCCAGGCGTACGTCTTGACCATGTACCCGGCCCACAGCGGCAGCAGGATCGAGACCATCAGTCCGCGGCGCACCCATCGCGGGGCGATCTTGGCGATGAAGAACGCCGTCGGTAGCGCGATGAGGACGCACGTGACAGTGACGATCGTGGCGATCAGAACCGTCTGGGCGAAGAGGCGTATCGCAGATGAGTCCGTGAGTGCGTCGGTGATGTTGTCAGTGGTGAAGGTCGTTGTCGGTTTCTGCGAATCGGGGTCGAGCGCGAAGAACGCCGAGGCAACCAGCAACAGCAACGAACCGAGGTACACGAACAACATCCAGAAAACCGGCGGCGACAGCACGCTGGCCAGGGCCAGCCTGCGTCGACGACGGAACAAGCGGTTGAGCACGCGAACCGGCTGGGGAGGCCCGAAGGCCTCCCCAGCGACGTTCGGAGGGTTTAGGCCCGGAGCGAGCTCCACGCATTCACCCATTCGGTGTACGGCACGCACGTGGCGTCAGTACGACCATCGATGCACTCCTCGGTGGCGGTGGTCCAGTACCACACGTCTTCCCAGTACGACTCGTTCTCTGCGTGAAATTTGGTGCAGTGGTCGGGGTCGGCGGTGAGAGCACAACTCTTCGAGTTGCTGGGTGCCTCGCCGAAGTACTCGGTTGCTTGGGCGTTGGCCAACGGCGAAGAGATCCAGTCCATCCACAGCTTCATGCAGTTGGGGTTGGATGCCTGCGACGACAGCATCCAGGTGTCGGACCAGCCAGTGGCGCCCTCCTTGGGCTTGGTGGTCTCGATCTTCGCGCCCTCGCTCGCCGCGAAGTTGGCAACAACCTGCCAGGTCGTACCCGCGAGCACGGTGCCATCAACCAACGAGCCGGCCTGCACGGTGTAGTCGCTCCAGTACTGACCAGCGAGCGCCTTTTGCCCCTCGAGCAGGGCGATCGCCGCGTCGAACTGCGTCTGATCCAACGAGTACGGGTTGGTGATGCCCAGGTCAGGCTGGGTGGCCATCAGCCATACGGCCGCATCGGCGATGTAGATCGGGCTGTCGTAGACAGACACCACACCGTCAGCCGCGGTACCGCCATCCCACATTGCGCTCCAACTGTCGAGGCCGTCAGGGAAGGCCTCGGTGTTGTACACCAATACGTTGGCGCCGCGACCGTGCGGTATACCCATCGGCTCGCCGTCGAGCGAGTTCCAGACCTTGTTCTTGAGGCCCTCGAAGACGTCGGCATAGCTGGTGAAATCGGCGAGATCGAGCGCAACGATCTCGCCACCAGCCATCAAGCGGTTGGTGGCGTCGCCGGACGCGGAGACGCCGTCGTACTCGCCGCTTTGCATCAACTGCACCATCTCATCGCTGGTGGCGCCAAGCTTCACGTTGACTTCGCAGCTGGTGATCGACTCGAACGGGGTGACCCAGTCGGACTCCGGGGCGGTCGAGCCGTCTTCGATGTAGCCGGGCCAGGCGACGATGTTGACTTGGCCCTCAGCACCGGCGAGCACACCGGCGTTCGGTGTCCACATGTAATCCGTCTCACCGGCGGTGGTGTCGGTTGGTGCAACGGTGTCTGCAGTCGTCTCCTCCGTCTCGGCAGTCGTTTCTTCGACAGCGGCCGCGACCGTTGTCTGTGCAGCAGCGCTCGAGCTGGTGTCCTTCTCATCGTCGCCGCACGCGGCAGCAACGATCGACAATGACGCGAGTAACGCCATTGCTGTTCTTGTGGTCCTCATTGGTTTCCCCCTTCAGAGGTGTGGTTGTGGTCTTCGACTGTGAAGGCCGCATATCGCGACCAGGCCAGGCGGATGGGACCGCCAATGGCCGCGCCGACGAGCCCGTCGCTCGGCACGCTGGCGAGAAGGTGTGAACCGTCGGTGAGCGCGACCCGAACGCGGCTCTCGGCGCCCAGATACTGCACATCGTTGACGGTCCCCGACACGGACACTTCGCTGTCGGCCACCGACTCCTGGACGATTCGAATGCGTTCGGGTCGAACGCTGTGCACGGCAGCCACGCCCATCAGTTCGTGCGACATTGCTGCCGACATCACGTTGCTCGTCCCGACGAACCCTGCAACAAACGCAGTCGTCGGGTGGTCGTAGATCTCTCGGGGTGTACCAACCTGCTCGATTCGGCCCTGGTTGAAGACGGCGATGCGATTGCTCATACTCAGTGCTTCGCCCTGATCGTGCGTCACGAACACGAACGTGATGCCGACGTTGCGTTGAATCTCCTTCAACTCGACCTGCATCTCCTCTCGCAGCTTCAGGTCAAGCGCTCCGAGTGGCTCGTCGAGGAGTAGCACCTTGGGGTGGTTGACAAGCGCTCTGGCCAGCGCAACACGCTGGCGCTGACCACCGCTGAGCTGGTTGGGTGTGCGGTGCCCGAAGCTCCCGAGACGAACCGACTCCAACATTTCGTTGGCGCGGCGCCGACGCTCGACCTTGGCGACTTTCTTCACCTTCAAGCCGTACTCGACGTTCTGCAGCACTGTCATGTGGGGGAACAGCGCGTAGTCCTGAAAGACGGTGTTGACGTCGCGGTCGTACGGCGCCAACCCAGTGACGTCCCTGCCCTGCAGCAGAATGGCGCCGGCCGTGGGCGACTCGAACCCGGCGATCATCCGCAACACGGTGGTCTTGCCGCTGCCTGACGGGCCGAGCAACGAGAAGAACTCACCCTCCGCAATGGTGAGATCGACGGAATCGACGGCGACCACTTCCTGCTCGCGGACGCCGAACGACTTGCGCAGACCGACGAGTTGAATAGCGGGGGCTGTGAGGTTTGACATGAGATCAGGGCAGTCCGTGTGGCTGTTGAAAAAGCGAGGCTAGCCCAACTCACCGTGGCGACCGAAGGACCTGCCGGGTAGCACCCCAGCGACGGTGCTGACCTTCTCGACCACGACCTTCGACGAGCCGCCGGGCTGCATCGTCACGCCCAGCAAACTGTCGCCCGCCTCCATCGTGCGCTTCTGATGACTGACAATCAGTAGCTGGGCTTCACGGCGGAACTCGTGGAGCAGGCCGAGGAAGCGGTGCAGGTTCACATCGTCCAGCGCTGCTTCGACTTCGTCCATCACGTAGAACGGCGAGGGGCGACTGCGGAACACCGCGAACAGGAAGGCCAGCGCTGTCAGGCTGCGCTCGCCACCGGAGAGCAGCGACAGCTTCTTCACGTTCTTGCCGCTGGGCTTGGCTTCCACCTCCACGCCGGTATTCAACAGGTCGTCGGGGTTGGTGAGAATCAGCCGCCCGACGCCGCCAGGGAAGAGCGTCGCGAACAGGCTGGTGAAGTGCGTGCCGACGTCGGCGAAGGCCGACGAGAACACGGTCTGAATCTCCAGGTCGACAGCCTTGATCACACGCATCAGATCGCGCCGGGTGTTGCGCACGTCCTCCAGCTGCTCCTCCAGGAAGCGATGACGCTCCTGCAGTTCGTTGAACTCTTCCAACGCCAACGGGTTGATGGGGCCCATCAACCGCAGTTCGCGCTCCAGGTCGCGAACGCGCGCCGCCGGGTTGGTGCCCTCGGCAACCCCCTCAGCAAAGGCAGGCATCTCCGCGGCTTCGGCAACGGCCGGCTCCAGGTCGTAGTCGCGACGCAGGGCCTCGACCGCACCCTCCATACGCATGCGCACTTCGGCTTCGTCGATCTCGACGCGGCGCATGCGCTCGCGGCTCTCTTCGAGTTCCTTCTCGGCAGCACTTCGGCGACGACGCAAGGCATCCAACCGCTGGGCAATGCCGCGCACTTCATCGCTTTGGCGACGACGGATTTCGAGGAGCTCATTGTGCCGCACTTCGACGACGTGCCGATGACCGTCAACCAACGCCGCCAGCCGCTCGACCGCTTCCAAACTGCGCTCAACGGCGAGCCGACGCTGTGCTGCCTCGGCGCGGGCGACAGTGTCGGCTTCGAGCCGACGCTCGGTCTCCTCCAGGCGGCGCTCGAGGAATGTGTGCCGCTCATGCAGACCGGCGTTGCGCACCTCGAGGTCCTGCCGCTTACTCGCGAGGCGCGCAGTCTGCGAGTCGAGGCGAGCACGGGCTTCTCCGCGGGCCTTGGCGGCCTCCGCCTCGGCGGCTTCGTCGGCCTCGAGCGCGGGGACCAAGGTTTCCAGCTCGCTGACGCGGGCACGCTCGCGCTCGGCGCGCTCCTCCGCGTCACCCAGGCCCCGCTCGACCGTTTCGATCTCGGCCTGAGCCTCGCGACGTTCACCTTGCGAACGAGTGAGGGCCTCGCTGTTGGCCGTGAAGCCGGCATCGTGGGCATCGAGCTTGCGAGTGAGTTCGTTCTCGTGCTGGCGGGCAGCCTGCAGCTCGGTCTTCGCGACACTCAGGGCCGCTTCACGCTCGGCGAGGTCCGTCGACGCCGACGCCGAACGCTCCTGTGCCTCTTCCAACGCCGCGGCCGTTGCGCCGCCACCAGCGGCACCAATACGCCATCCTGTGGGGCCGAAACGGTCGCCATCGGTAGTGACCACCACGGCCAGCGGGTTACCGATGGCCAGGTCGAGTGCTTCGTCCCACCGACTGACGCGCACCGCACCACCAAGCACGGCGTCAAGCAGTTCAGGCACGCCTGCGTGACGACTGTGTACATGTGGGCGGACGGCGTCGCCACCACCGGTGGCCGGCGGGGCACCTGGCGGACGCGCACCGAGGGCCAGCACCGCACCGCGCACGTTGTTGGCCTGTAGCGATTGCAGCGCGCTCCGACCAGCGGTGAGGCTGGCCACCACGACTGCCTGCAGCGCTTCGCCCAGCGCTGCTTCAACTGCCGGCTCCCAGCCAGCGTCGATCTCGATGACGTCGAGCAACGTGCCCAAGACACCTTCGACGCCAGCGAGATGCTTGGCACCGGCGCGAGCGCGGGCACCTTCCAGAGCGAGGTGCAGCGCCTCCGAGCGCGCCTTCCAGCGCGACGCTTCCTCCGCGGCCTCCTGGCGACCGATGAGCGCCGAGTCGTGCCTGGCGTCGGCAGCGAGCCGACGTGCTTCGGCGGCCTCGACGTCGGAGACCAGTGAAGCTTCGGCCGACTGCGACGACTCACACTCCACCCGCAACCGCTCGCACTCGCTGTCGAGCCGCTCGGCGCGCTGGCGCAAGGAATCCAGGCGGGCGCGCTGACGGCGCAGCTCGACATCGGCGCGCTCCAGATTGCCGCGCATCGAGCGCAGCTCGCCGCGAACCTCTGCAGCAGCGCTGGCGGCCGACGTGCTGTTGGAGATTCCCTCGATCGATGCCAGCGTCTCGCGACGCTGGTCGGTGAAAAGCGTCTCCTCGTTGGCAAGGTCCTCCGCCTCGGGGCCAACCGCCGCAAGGTCGGCTTCGACACCGGCCAGCTCGTCGCGCAACCGCTGCGCATCGGCTTCCAGGTTGGCGACCACACCACTGTCCATCAGCTGCCCGCGGTCGCGCTCCATCGAACGGCGACGCTCCACCAACACAGCAGCGATGCCACGCGCACGCTCACGAAGTTGCTCGACGCGAACCATCTCGTCGCTGAGATCGGTGTCGCCGCGGGCCGTCAGCTCGGCCTCGGCAGCCATCACGCCGGTGTCCAGCGCACCCAGCTCGGTACGCAGCGCCTGCTCGGCTGCGGTGAGCGTGATCTTCTCCCCTGCCTGAACCACCATCCGCGTGCGCAACGAGGCGATCTCGCGACCGGCGAGGAAGATGCGCAACCCGTCGAGTTCGGCCACGAGGTCACCATGGCGGCGGGCCGCCTCGGCCTGGCGCTCGAGCGGGCGCAACTGACGGCGGACTTCGCGCAACAGGTCTTGCACGCGCAAAAGGCTGGCCTCGGTGGCGTCGAGACGGCGCTCGGCCTTCTCCTTGCGCCGTCGGTACTTCAGCACGCCGGCAGCTTCCTCGACAATGCCGCGCCTGTCTTCTGGGCGAGCATTGAGCACGGCATCGATCTGACCCTGGCTGACGATCACGTGCTGCTGACGGCCCACGCCCGCATCACCGAGCAGCTCTTGCACATCCAGCAGCCGACAGTTGACGCCGTTGATCGCGTACTCGCTTTCGCCGGTGCGGAACAGCGTGCGGCGGACGGTGACTTCTGTGAACTCTATGGGCAGCAAGCCTGCCGAGTTGTCAAGGGTCAGCGTCACCTCGGCGCGGCCGAGGGCTGGGCGCTTGGCGGTACCGGCGAAGATGACATCGTCCATCTTCTGGCTCCGCACGGCGCTGGGCGCCTGGGCACCGAGAACCCATGCAATGGCATCGACCACGTTTGACTTGCCCGACCCGTTGGGACCGACCACGACGGTCACCCCCGGCTCCAGCTGGAGCGTGGTGGCGTCGGCGAACGACTTGAAACCTTTGAGGGTGAGGGCTTTCAGAAACACAGCGTCGGCGACATTATCAAGGGTCGGCACCCCCCGCCGCTTCCCACATTTACGTAAAGGCTGTCGGGCTCTGACCTGGCCCTGTGAACTGGACTGTTTTACGTAAAAGCTGGTGAAGTCAGGTTTGGCAGCGGGGGCAGTAGTGCGTGCCGCGTCCCGCAACGGCGACCTTCACGATATGGGCGCGCCCGCAGGTGCTGCAGCGTTGGCCGGCGCGGTCGTACACCCGGTGGTTGAGCTGGAACCATCCGCTCTCACCGTCGACGCCCACGTATTGCGTGTCGGCCAGCGTGCTGCCGCCGGCCTCGATGGCGTCACTCAGCACGGTCATGATCGCCGTGTGCAGCCTTGTGATTTCGCGCGGGGTGATCGCGTCGGACCGCCGATCCCACCGCACACCCGCCATGTGCAGGCTCTCGTCGCAATAGATGTTGCCGATGCCGGCAATCACGTGCTGGTCCAGCAGCAGCGCCTTGATCTGGCGCGACCTGCTGCGCAGCAGACCTGCGAATTGTGCACGCGACAGCCCATCGGCAATCGGGTCGATGCCCATCTTCGCCAGTTCGGGTAGCTCGACTGCAACGTTGGCCGGGTCGAACACCACGACTTCGCCGAACGTGCGCGGGTCGACGAACCACAGTTCCTGCGCCGGCTCCCCGGCGAGGTGCATCACCACGTGAGTGTGCGGCGGCCGCGGGGTGCCAGAGCCGGCGACCAACAACCGGCCGCTCATCCGCAGATGCATCATCAGCTCATCACCCGTGTCCAGCGGGCAGAGCAGGTACTTTCCCCTTCGGTTGACGCTGAGGATGGTGGCGCCGGTGAGGCCGTCGATCACTGCCTGGCGCGACGTTCGGCGAACGGACCGCTCTCGGCCCACTTCAACACGCGTGATCCGCCGGCCCATCACCTGTACTTCCAGGCCGCGGCGAACCGTCTCCACCTCCGGCAGCTCGGGCATCCTCCTACTCCGCGGCGCGCGAAGAGAGCACGAGCCACGCCTGCTCGGCCGCCGCCTGCTCGGCGGTCTTCTTCGAGCGGCCCTCACCAGCACCCACCGACTGGCCGGCAACGATGACCGTCGCCGAGAAACGCTTGTCGTGGTCCGGCCCGGTGTCGCTGAGCACGTAGACCGGGGCGGTGTCGTGCAGGCGAGCGGTCAGTTCCTGGAGCACCGTCTTGTAATCCAGTCGGTCGAGCCTCAGCGCGGCGACCGACATGCGCTCCGTGAACAGCCGCTCGATGAGGGCGAACGCTGCCGGAGCGCCCCCATCGATGTAGACGGCACCGAGCACCGCCTCCAGCGCGTCGCAGAGGATCGATGGCTTGGAGCGGCCGCCAGCGGCAGCCTCGCCCTTGCCCAGCAGAATGCAGTCGCCGAGCTGGATCTCCTGCGCCACCTCTGCAAGTGCGGACGCGTTGACCACGCTCTTGCGAAGGTCGGTGAGCCGCCCCTCGGTCAGGTCGCCGAAGAGCCGATACGCGAGGTCGGCAACCACCCAACCCAACACCGCGTCGCCGAGAAACTCCAAGCGCTCGTTGCTGGGCAGTCCGCCCACCTCGGCGCACCAGCTGCGATGCGCGAGGGCGCGCAGCAGAAGATCCGGGTCTTGGAACTCGTACCCGAGATGCCGCCGGAGCTCGGTGAGGTCAGGTTCGGCCCGAACCGAAATGTCAGCTGCCCTTGACCCGGTCGAACACGTAGTCGACGGCGTCGCGTACGGTCTTGAGGTCGACGAGATCTTCGTCCTCGATACGGAAGCCGACGTGACGCTCGGCGAGATCTTCCTCGAGTGCCTCGACCAGCTCGATGAGTGCCAACGAATCTGCGTCGAGATCATCGACGAACGACTGACCTTCGGAGATGGAGGCAGGGTCGATCTCCAAGATGTCGGAGAGGTTGGCGCGCACGATCTCGAAGACGCCTTCGCGGTCGAGCGGCTGGTCAGCGTTGGTTTCTGCGGGCACCGATTACTCCTGGGTGTCGTGGGACGACCGAGGCTAGCGCTTGCTGCGTGGCTGCCGTGATACTTGCCGTTGGGTGTTTCCGTTGGGTGTTGCCGTTGCGCGTTGCGGAGCGGTTGCGAACGCAGCGGTGATCTCTGCGACCAAACCGGTGTGCACCATTTCCTCGGCCAGCTTGATGGCATTGACCATCGCAGTCTCGCCCGATGAACCGTGGCTGATGATGCAGATGCCGTCGACGCCAAGCAGTACCGCCCCGCCCTGTGTGTCCGGGCTCATCGCTGTGTGCAGCGGCAGCAGAGCCGGCAGCAATGCATCGGCGGGCTCCTTGTATTCCGGCTTGCTGGCGAAGGCGGTGAGCAGCGCATTGAACAGCGTCTTGAGACCACCTTCAAGAGTCTTGAGGGCCACGTTGCCGGTGAAGCCGTCGGTGACGATCACGTCGGCGGTCTTCTTCATCAAATCGCGACCCTCGACGTTGCCGATGAAGTCGATACCAGGGGCATTGACCAGCAGTTCGTACGCCTCCTTGCGGAGGGTGTCGCCCTTGCCCGGCTCTTCACCGATGGAGAGCAGCCCAACCGTGGGGCGCTCGATGCCGAAACGATGGCGGGCGTAAATGGTGCCCATGGTGGCGAACTGCACCAACCACTCGGCCTGCACTTCGGAGTTTGCGCCGGCGTCGAGCAAGATGTTCGGGCGCTCGCCAGGCACGGGGATGGGCGTGGCAATAGCGGGGCGGTTGACACCCTTCACTCGACCCATACGCAGCAGGGCAGATGCCATCGTTGCGCCGGTGTTGCCAGCCGACACCATCGCGCTGGCCTTGCCGTCGCGCACCGCTTCCGCAGCACGCACGAGCGACGAGTCCTTCTTGCGACGCACCCCTTGGGCAGCGTCATCGTCCATCGAAATGACTTCCGACGCGTGAATCAATGGGAGGTCGCCACGGCCCTCGAGCCCCTCGGGCCCGACGAGAACGACTGGAATACCCAGCGCAGCGGCGGCATGCGCACCGGCGAGAATTTCGCCAGGTGACCGGTCGCCACCCATCGCATCAACGGCGATCGGCAGCATGGCAGCCTCGCGGCTCAGCCGACTTCTACGGCAACGCGGTCCTTGTACCAACCGCAGCTGGGGCACACCGTGTGCGGCAACTTCGCAGCGGCGCAGCGCGGGCAGATGCTGCGCGACGGGGCGGCCAGCTTCCACGCGCCAGCACGGTGGCTGCGGGTCTTCATCTTCGACTTTTTCTTCTTGGGAACAGCCATGAGGACTCCCGGAATCGGACGAGGGAACGCTTCCCTCGGCACACGAGCTATGAGAGACTAACGGCGCCGACGGGCGCCTTGCTACCTGCGGCCACTGTCAGTTGGCTTGAGTGCCCTTATTGGTCGAGTCGGCAGGATCGACCAGTTGGTCGAGCGCCGACCACCGCAGGTCCGTCGGCACGGTTGCGCAGCCGCATGGGCCGTCATTGAGATTCGCGCCGCAGGTGGGGCACAGCCCTGCGCAGTCCGGGCGGCACAGCGGCGTGCTGGACACGTCGAGCAGAATCACCTCGCGGACCACGTCGCTGAGGTCCAGCTGCTCGCCAACGATCTCGAAGGCTTCCGGGTCGGTGACAATGCGCTGGTAGAGCTCGTGGACTTCGCTCACCTGGGTGCCACCGGTTTCCAGCAGGCATCGGCGGCACACGCCGTGCCAGGGCACACTGAGCTCGCCGTCGATGACGATGCCATCACTGAGCGCTTCCAGGTGAAGACGCACCGCTACCTGGGCGTCGTCTGCGAAGCGCGTGGCGTCGACCACTTGCAGATCGGCCAGCGCCGCGACCAATTCCACGGACTTGTGATTTCCTGGTCGCCGCAACAGCTCGGCGGCGTTGACACGCAACGGATTCATGACAGCGCTACCGATCCTGATCGAAGAAGCCCTTGGTGGGGTCTTCTTCCTCACCGACGTCGGCCTCGTTGTGCTCACCAATTGCCAAGCGAGACCGACCAGCCTGCACAGTCTTGGTCACCCTATCGAGCAGGATCTCGAAGCTACCCAACCGCTGGTCAAGGAAGTCTTCGGTCTCGTGACGCAGACGGCGAGCGTCGGTGTCGGCGGCCTCGCTGATCTGGCGGGCGCGCTGCTCGGCTGCGCGCACCACTTCAGTGCGCTGCACCATGCGCTCGGCCTGCACTCGTGCCGCCTCCAACAGTTCATCAGCTTCGCGGCGCGTCTTGGCCACGAACTCCTGGCGTTCCTTGATCATCCAGCGCGCCTGACGCATTTCGTCAGGCAGCCGGTGCAACGTCTCTTCCAACAACTCGATGATCTCGTCGCGGTCGATACGGGGCGACGACGAGAGCGGCATGGTGGGCGCAGTGGCGATGATGTCGACCGCACGCCGCAACAGCGCCTCCGCGTCGCCGACATAGCCGTTGGTGGAGCGAACGAACGCGTCCGAGTCGTCGAGCTCGTCGTCGTCGTTGTATCCGTCGTCGTATTGATCGTCGTGGCTCATGAGATCTCAGAAGTGTTGGAGTGTGTGGGAAAAAGCAGGGCCAGTTCGGCGGCGACCGGTGCCGGGACCAGCGAGGTGACATCGCCACCGTACTGGGCGATCTCACGAATGAAGCGACTACTGATAGACACCAGAGCTGGCTTACACGGCAGGTAGACGGTTCGCACGCCACTGACGGCGTGGTTGGTGTGCGCCATCTGCTGCTCGACCTCGAAGTCGCCACCGGTGCGCAGCCCCTTCACGATGAAGGCGGCTTTCACCTGCCTGACGGCGTCGACCGCGAGGCCCTCGAAGGCCATCACCTTCACCGATGGCAGATAAGAGATGCTGGCACGAATCATCTCCTTGCGTTGCTCAAGTGTGAACATGCCGCCGGGTTTCGTGGGGTTGTGCATCACACCGACGATGACCTCGCCGAACAGCGCCACCGATTGCTCGATGACGTCGACGTGGCCCAGGTGCAGCGGATCGAAACTTCCAGGGTAAAGAACGGTCGCCATGGCGGCCATACGCTAGCCGTTCATCCTGCGTTGGTTTCCAGCAGCGTGATCCAGGCGCGACCGTAGCGACGCGAACGCAGCTGAGTCCAACCCTCCGGTGCCTCGACCGGGTCGTCGGCTTCCGCAACAACGAGTCCGACTTCGACCAGTTTGAGCAGTGCCGGCCACGCGTCAAATGCGTACGGCGGGTCGATGAACGCGATGTCGACATTGCGCATGGCCGGCACCCAGGCCATGACGTCGGTGCCGCGCACCGTGCAACGGTCGTCGATGCCCAGGGTGGCGATGTTCTCGCGGAGGGCAAGCAAGGCCGACCGATCGCGCTCCACGAACACGCACTTGGCGGCACCGCGGGAGATGGCCTCGATGCCCAGCGCACCCGAACCCGCGTACAGGTCTGCCACGACGGCGCCGTCGAGGATGCCCATGCTGGACAGCGAGTTGAACACAGCACCGCGCGTCTTGTCCGTCGTCGGTCGCGTGGTCTCACCCTCGGGTGACACCAAACGCCGCCCACCGAACTCGCCTGAAATCACTCGCATGCCGTCACCGCTTCCATCTCGGCCAGACTACGGGCGTGCTGCAACCGGAAACCACCATCGTCTGCGTCGATTGCGGCGGCCGTTGCCACCTGCTCACGCACCCCACCGAAGACGGCATCTGGCTGCCAGGCGACATCGTTGCCTACCGCTGCGAAGACTGTCGTGACCGCTGGGACTTGGTGCTGCCGGACGACGACGAAGACGGCTCGCCCGACCGATCCGACTGGTAGCTGCCGAGGCGGCACCCTTTGCCGCCCAAGGGCGAGTAAGCGTGCCGCTTTCGACATGAAAGCCCGCCCATGGGCGGCAGAGAGTGCCGAAAGCGACGGGCAGGGTCGGGCAGCGGACGGCGGGCGGGGTTGGACGGCGGCGCAATCCCACCACGGATGTTCGCTGGCGAGACGGTCTGGTTAGTTGGTGTCGGTGGTGCCCTGGGCGCAGGGGGTGTTCGTCTCCGGCGTCTGCGGGCCGTCGTCGAACATCTTCACGAACTGCGCCAGGCGCGGGTCATTGACCGATTCGAGTTGCAGCTGCTTGCCCCAGGCCGAGGCAACGACCGGAGTTGGCAGGCCGGTGAACGGACTGACCAGCACCTCCTTGCCGTTGTCGACGAAGGCCTGCAGCACTGCGAGGTCGGCTGCGGGCAGGCCGACGGTGTACGTGATCCAGACTGCGCCGTGTTCCATGGAATGCACTCCGCGCTCCTTGGGGAACTCGACATCGTAGAAACCGCAGGTCTGCCACACCTGGTTGTGCGGGCCGCCGACCGGCGGCGTCTCCGGGTAGTCCACCGGCGTATCCACATGGGTCCGCTCGAGGTCGGTGAAGGTCTGAGTACCTTCGGGCTCGCCCGCGCCCGGGGCGGCCGTCTCGCCCGGGGCGGCCGTCTCGCCCGGGGCGGCCGTCTCGTCCGGGGCG
>Ga0105046_10006278_pt1 | contig 18751 bp, 4 predicted proteins | sample MAT03_FD_78385 | JGI IMG/M metagenome (GOLD analysis project Ga0105046, IMG submission 78385) | Freshwater microbial communities from Lake Fryxell liftoff mats and glacier meltwater in Antarctica - MAT-03 (megahit assembly) | ecosystem: Environmental > Aquatic > Freshwater > Ice > Liftoff... | reverse complement strand
GCCCCCACGCGGCGTTCCCCCAAGCCACCCCGCAGGACGCTGGGTTCGGGGACGCCGGGTTGGGGAACCCGGCCTACAACGTGTAGCCCGCGTGCCCTCACCCACTTTTAATCACACCCGGCGGGGAGAGGAGGGCCGTGTTTCCTCGCATCTCCCCTCACCCCGGCCCTCTCCCCACTCGTTCCTCGCGGGGAAAGGAAGAAATCCTGCCCGCGCCAACCTGCTTGTTTCAACGGCAGTGGTGACCAGCCCTCTCCCTATCCGATGGCGGGCGGGAGAGACGTCGGCAGCGAAGGGTGCAACCCAGAGCCGCAAACGGTATTGCCGCCATCGGCGGGCCGCGAAATCAACCGCGAGAGAGGAGCGGATCCACGATGCGGGCGAGTTGGTCGGCCAGGGTATCGAGACTGCCTTCGTTCCAGACGCCGAAACGCGCCAACGTGAGCTTCCGCTCGGCTGGCCATTGAGCTGCGAGGCGGGCGGCGATTTGCGCCTGACTCCAACCGCGAGCCAGCAGGCGGCGCTGTTGCGTGACAGGCGAACACGCCACACAGACCGTCACGTCCAATTCCGTCTCGGCCCCGACCTCAAACAGCAGCGGAATCACCACCACGGCGAGGGACTCCCCTGCCCTGCTCCAGAGGGCGAGTTGCGCATGCCAGGCGGCACGGATGCGCGGGTGCAGGATCGCCTCCAATCGCTGGCGCTCCGCGGCGTCGTTGAAGACACGTTGCGCCAGCGCGGCGCGGTGGAGCGAGCCGTCAGGGGCAATCATCCCGGCCCCAAATGCGGCGCGTATTTCGTCGAGCGCGGGCTGCCCGGGGGCGACGAGGACGCGGGCGATTTCGTCGGTGTCCACCACGGGCAGGCCGCGGCGGGCGAGGATTTCTGCGGCGGCTGACTTACCCATGCCGATGCCGCCGGTGAGGCCTAAGGAGATCATGGTTAGCAACCCAAAGCCCCGCCGGGCGCGGGCCGGGCGGGGCGTGAAGGATCAGGTCTTGCCCCGGGGGTCAAGGGGCCTGAACGGTGCGGTAAAAGCAGGGTGAGAGTTGGGTGGCGGGCGTGGACCACGAACCATTGCCCTGGGCGTCGGTGGTAATGGTGGTGACGGAGGACCAGGTGGCGGGGAGCACCGGGGTGGATTCGAGGCTGTAGGTGGCATTGGGCTGGCCCTTGACGTGCAAGGTGAAGACGCCGACCGAGTAATGCGCGCTGAGCGTGGGCGACGGGGGAGGGGCCACGGTCGTCAGGGTCAGAGAGGCGGTGTTATCCGCGAGGTTGAGATCGGTGGAGGCCGGGCCGGCCACGACGGCTTGCACCGTCTGCGCGCCGCCGGTGATGGGCTGCGCCACGACGGTGGCTGCGACCTGTGTGCCGGAATCAAGCTGGCCCAGCGCGAAGACCACCCCGGCGGCGGTATTCGTCCAAGTGCCTTGCGGCGCGGAGGCAGAGATGAATTTAAGACCGGCCGGGAGGTGATTGGTCAGGAAAACCGCGGGCGCGGCGGCCGGGCCGACGTTGGCAACCACAGACTGAATCGTCACGTTCCGCCAGGTGCTCATGGTTTGCGGCGCGGCGGCGAGGGCTACGCTCAGACCGGCGACCGGGTTAAGGGGTTGCACGAGGGTCAAGTTCAGACTCCAACCGCCGAGGCTGCCGTGGTCGCCGGCGGAATCATCCACCACATACAGGGTCCAGGTGCCATTCGGATCCTCGCCGTTGTAGGCGGCCAGGCTGGCGGCGGGGGTGCCCTCGGGCGCGGGGCTGACGAAGAGATCACCGGACGCGTAGTCCGTGGGGAGATAAGTGCCCGAAATCAATTGGGCTTTCTCCGGCAGCGGGGCCGTCGCCGCCGCCGAGAAGGTGAGCGAAACGTTGGTGGCGGAGTAGTTGCCCCCCGCGTCGGACAAAAGCACGATCTGGGTGCCGGACGGCGAGACGAGCAGCACGTCCACGTCGCTGGGGAAGGTGTGGGATAGGTTGTTCAGGGTGACCGTCACCTGGCTGATGACGCCGGTCAGTCCAGCGACCACGATGCCGGAAGGATAGGGCGAGGCCGTGCCGATTTCCGGGATAAAGATACCGTTGTTATTGGCGGCGGAGGCGGTGGTCGGCGGGTAGAAGGTGAAGTCCACGCTGCCGAGGCTAACCCCGTTATTCGTGAGGAGTAAGGTGGCGGTGTAGGGTCCAGCACCCGCGGCGGTGAAGGTGAAGGGGCGGGCCGCTGGCGCGGCGCCCGGGACAATGGGGCCATAGTTCTCCGGCCCGCTGGGAGCGGTAATGCCGCCGGTGGCCGCGAGCGTGGCGACGACATTGCTGGCGGTCAGTTCACCGTTGTTCTGAAGCGCGAGTGAAACGGTCACGGTTTCGCCGGGCTGAACCGTGCCGTTGGGCGGCGTCAGGCTTTCACTGAGCAGGGTGGCACCGGCGGCCACGAGCTCGGGCAGGGGCGGGACGACCGTCAGGACGAACTGGCCGAGGTTGTTGGCTGCGGCGGGATCGGAAGAACCGGTGGCCGCGGTAACGGAATTGGTGAAAACTCCCAAGGCGTTCGCCTGCAGCGTCACCGTCAACTCGCCGCCCGCGCCCGGAAGCAGGTCACCCCAACTGGCAAGGACCACACTATTGCTGGCGGCCGTGGCGGCGCCGGCACTATTGGTCAGCGACACAATCTGGAAATCGTTGGTGGAGCGGGCGCCGAGGAGATCGGTAAGCGCCGCGCTGAGGGCGTTTTGTGGGCCCAAGTTCGTCACCGTCAGGGTGTAAGTGACATTGCTGCCGAGCACGACCGTGGCCAGCGCGGGGGGATGGATAGCCAAGGCGAGATCCGCCACCGGCAACTGAGCAGTGACTGAGACACTGACCTGGTTGTTAGGCGGGTTGAGGTCCACTTCCGCCGCACTGACCGTCGCCGAGGCGGTGATGACTCCGGGCGTCAGCGGGCGGGCCACCACCGTCACGGATGCCTTCGACGCCGCCGGGAGGGCGGGAATGACACAAGTGGCGAGGTTGCCGTTGGTGGAGCAAGTGCCGGAGTCAGAAGTGACCGACAGAAGAACGACGCTGGCGGGCAACAGATTACTGAGCAGGACGCCATTGGCGGCGTTCGGCCCCGCGTTGGTGACGATGTAGGAGAGGGTCAGCGGGCTGCCCACCAACACCGGGTTCGGAGCGGCCGCGACCGTGACCCCGACGTCGGCCAACTGGTTGACCGGAATGACGGTGGAAATCTGGAGACCCCAGCCGCCGGTGATGTTGCCGGCATCGCCGACTGCGCTATCGAGCACGAAAAGCGACCAAGTGCCGTTGGGGATGATACCGTTGTAGGCGCTAAGGCTGTTGCCATAAGGAGTGCCAGGGGCCGGGGCGGGCAGGGAGCCGACGGTCCCGTAAGAACTCGGAGCATAGGAACCGGAACCGCTGTTGCCGCTCTGGCCCAGCGGCGGCGCGGCGTCATCGAACTTGAGCGTCGCCCCCGTGAAGGCCGTGCCACCGCCCGCATTGGCCATGAGCATGACCTTGGTATTACCCGGTCCGACCAGCAGCACCTGCATATCGGCGGGAAAGGTATGACTCACATTGGAGAGCGTGACCGTGACTTTGCTCACCACGCCGGTAAGGGCGGAGACAGAGAGGGTGGAGGGATAGGGCGAGGCGACGGCATTGTCATTCACCACGATGGGCGTGGGATTGATGGGCGCAGTCAGCTTCGGCAGGGCGAAGGTGAAGACGTTGGTGCCGATGATGACATTGTTATCCTTCAACTGAAGCCGGGCCGTCACGGTGCCGCCATTGATGCCGTAGGCGGTGAAGCCAAAGGTCCGGCCGGCCGGCAGGCCGCCGGGGGCGAGCAAGCCGTAAGTCTGGGGACTGAGGGTGACATTGGTGACGCCGCCGCCCGGGAGCAAGGTGGCGACGAGATTGCTATTGGCGACGTTGCCGGCGTTGCGGAGCCGGAACTCCATCGTGACGGTCTCACCGATGTCAATCGCTCCGTTGGCCGGGGCCGCCTCACTCTTCAGCGTGGCGCCTGCCGGCACGATGCTGACGAAGGGCAGCGCCACCTCGGTGGTGACGCTGGCACTGTTGTTGCCGAGGTTCGCATCGGCCTGCGCGGAGGAAACGGTCGCGCCCGCGGTGAAGGTGCCGACATTGGTGCCGCGGACAGTGATGATGACGGTGGCGGTGGAGCCAGCGCCCAGCACGCCCAAGGAGGCGATCACGGTGCCGCCGCCGGCAACCGTGGTTGCGGAGCCTTGCGAAACAAAATTGGAAATCACTCTGACCCCGGCCGGAATAGACTGGTTGACCGTCACGCCCGAGGCGGAGTTGGGGCCGCGGTTGGTCACGGCGATGAAATAGTAGTAATTGCTGAACAGGACGGCGGGGTTCGGGTAGCTGGTGAGTCCGACGGCCAGGTCGGCGGCCGGATTGACCGCCACGCTCGCGGTCGCCGTGTTATTGACGGTGATCGGGTCCGGGAGATTGGAGGTAACGCGCGCGGTGGCGACCAGATTGCCCGGCGCCAGCGGTCGGCACGTGATGGCGAGCCCGGCCGCGCCGCCATTGCTCACGCCGCCCAAGGCGAAGGTCACGACGTTGGAGGTGACAGTGCTGCTGCCCTGCGAAGAACTGACGGCGATAATCGCGACGTTGGTAGGCAGCGTCGCCGTCACCGTGGTCCCGGCGGCGAGGGAGGGGCCGCGGTTGGTGACGGTCATGTTATAGGTCAATTCGCCCCCCACCAAGGCGGGGTTGGGCTGGGCGTTCATCGTCATCACGAGGTCCGCGGTGAGCGGCAAGACGCGGGTGCTGACAATGAAGGTGTCATTGGCGGGGTTCGAGTCGAAGGTCGAGGTCGTCACGGTGGCGCTGGAGAACTGGGTGCCGACGACGGCCGCCAGCACGCGAACTGTCAAGGAAGCGGAAGCGCCTGGAACGAGGTCGCCGGCATTCCAAGTCACGAGGCCCGCCACCTGGCTGGCGGCTCCCTGGGAGGGCGTGGCACTGAGATAGACCGTGTTCAAGGACAAGGCTTGCGACACCACCACATTGGTCGCCGGGAGGATTCCGGAGTTGGTGATGGTCACGTTGTAGGTCAGAGTATTTCCAACCAACACGGGATCGGGGAAGGAGGCGATCCGCACGCTCATTTCAGCGGCCACCGCGGCGGACTGGCCTGTGGCGACGCCATACACCGTAAGCTCCAGATCCTGCAAGATCCCGACGCTCCCGCTCTTCCTATCGCGCACCTCGACCCGCCAGCGACCGGTCGAGCTTTCGCCCCAACAGCGAACCGTGCTAAAAGTATAATCCACATCCTCGGAGGAAGTATCGTAGGGCCGGACGGTGGCCAGGTAGCTCTGCATGCCTGAGGGAGAGGTCAACACGATTTCCAAATCGCCGCGGTTAGCGTGGCTGAGCCGGACGCCGAGCGTTACTGACTCGCACCGGAGGACATCGCCCGCCAGATAGAAATCATGGCTGACGCCGACGGTATTATTGTCCGGGATGGGAAGCGCCAGGTTCGTGGCCACCACGCTGACGTTTGTCATCGGCGCGAGGTTCGACCAGGTCCGCGCCAGGTCCACCGCCGCCCTGGTGTTCGGGGAGCCCGCTCCGAAGCTGTGGTTGAAGTGGAACCCGGCGGCATTGGTTGCCCAAAGCGCGTCCGTCGGACTGATGACCGCTGCCGAGCTAAGGAGAATCTCCTTCACGTCGCGCCAGCCCAGGTTGGGATTTGACTCCAAGATCACGGCAATGACGCCAGCGCCGAGCGGGGTGGACGACGAAGTGCCGTTGAAGGTCTTGGTGTAATCCATATTGGTGTAATTCGCCGGCGGTGCGAGCAGAGTTGGGTTGTAGCCGTTGGTATCGGTCACGTCGGTGGTGGTAATATCCTGCCGCCCAATAAAGCTGTTACCCGTCGGCGGCGACACCACCAGGCAGGCACCCGGGTTGGCATAGGTGACGACTGCTCCCCTGTCGTCGGAGCCACCGATACCAAAGGTGTAAATGGAATTGACGTTTTCGCTGAAGTTGCCGTCGCCGAAATATTCCCGGTCGTTGCCCGAGGAGAAGCAGTAAATGACGCCGCGGCCGGAGCGACCGTATTGAACTCCCGCCTCAATCGCCGCCCGCATCAACGGACCCCACGGCACGTACCGCCCGAAAGCAAAGCCTGGCCCCCAACTATTGTTTTTGACCGAGATCACCTGGTTCTCGTAGAGCATCGCGCCGGCGAAATCGGTGTCAGTGATAAAGCCACCGGTGATCAAGCGCTCGGCGACGAGGCCCGCCTGGGGGGCAGCGCCAGAAACCCCGATGGTGTTGTTGCCGCGAGCCGCCGCCACGCCGGCCACACAAGTGCCGTGAAATTCGTCGGGGCCGGGTGAGGGGTCGTTGTCCTGGTCCGAGAAGTCGTAGCCCAAACCTGGAACCATGTTCGTGGCCAGGTCCGGATGGGTCACTTCCGTCCCCGTATCAATGATGCCAATGACAACGCCATTGCCTTGATACTTGTCCCAAACATTGGTCAAGTTGACATCCACGCCCGGCGTGCCGCCGTTCTGGCCGGTATTCAAGAGGTGCCACTGATTGGTGAAGAGTTCATCATTCGGAATGAAGTGGAGTTGCTGGTTGATCGCCAACTGCGCCTCGGCGTATTTCACGCCCGGCAACCGGCGCAGGGCATCGGCGAGCGCGGGAGCGCCGGCCAGTTCGCTGGTGGCGAACATCCAGTAATTCGAGGTCCACGCCACCTTGGTGGCGGTGGCACCGGGGACGGCATTGAGGAGCACCTGCGCGTCACTGCCGGGCTTCAATTCCACCAGCACGTCCCGCGTCAGCAAGCTGCAAGTGTAGCGACTGCGGGGAAGACCCTTGGGATACAAGACGAGGTCCACAATCTGACCCTTCCGAGCCTGCTGGATCTGCGCTTCGGCGAGCAGCGCATCGCCGGTCGTAACCTCCGGGATAGAGTAACGCTCCCGGCGCCCGCCGGCCTGGGTCCAGAGTTCTCCCCGGGACACCTCGTAGGTCACACTCTGCCGGCCAGAGGCGATGCGAAAGGTCTCGGGCAAGGGGCTGGCGCCGTGGCCCGCAAGCGTGCCAGCACCGAGGGTGAAACCGAGGGCGAAAACAAAGGCTCCCCGGGTGAGGAGGGCAAACGCGTGGTTCATCATGTCGTGCAATTCGTTGAAGGAGACGGGGGCCGCGACTCAGGGAGCTTTGACCCGGTAGAAACTGTTGGCGCCGGTCAGCGGAAGGGTGACCACCTTGTAACCGTTGACGACCGGAGCGCTGGCGGTATTGACCGGGGTCCAGACGACCGGCGGAGTGAGGCTGGCCGTGGACTGGAGGACGAAGCCGGGAATATTGGGGAAAGAGATCACGAGGCTGCCGCCGACGATTTGCGTGGTGAGCAGCGTCGGCTGGATGACATTCTTGACCGCGACGTTGTTGTTGCCCTTGAGTGGGTCCACCGAGGTGGACGCCACACTGGCCGTGTTGGTGTAGGTGCCCGGGATGATCGCCTGAGCAATGAGGGAGAGACTGGCGCGGGCGCCGGCGACCAACGTGCCAAGACTGCCGACCACCGTCTGGCCATAGGCACTAACGCTCCCTTGGCTGGCCGCACTGTTGGTGGTATAGAAATACCCGACCGGGAGGAGGTTGGTGACCTGCACCAGCGTCGCGGTCGCCGGACCGAAGTTGGTGACACTGATGCTGAAGGTCACCAAAGCGCCGCTGAACACCGGATCGGGACTGTCATCCATGCCAATGGCGAGGTCGGAGGTGGCGGGGTTGACGGTGGTGAGGACAGTGGCGGAGTTGTTGCCGGGGTTGAGATCCTGGGCGGAACTGGCAACGACCATGGAGTTGGTGAGGGTGCCCACCTGCGTCGGCCGCAGCACGAGGGAGAGCGTGGCGCGGCCATCCTTGGCGAGCGTGCCGACATTCCAGACCACGGCACCGGCGGTGTTGGTGCCCGCGGTGCCGGTGGCGGTGGTGGCCGAGATGAACACCGAGCCTGATGGCAGGGTGTTCGTGAAGACGACGTTGGTGGCGCCGCCCGGGCCGAAATTGGTCACCGAGATGCTATAGGTGATGTTGCTGAAAATGATAGTGGGGTTGGGGGCGGCAACCACCGCGACGGCCAAGTCGGCGGAGGCAACCACCGGGCTGGCAATCTGGAGGTTGAGGAGCCAACCGCCGTTGAGGGCACCCAAGTCGCCCGCGCTGTCATCCGTGATGAAGAGCGACCAGAGGCCGTTGGGGTTGCTGCCGTTGAAGGCGGCCAAGTTGGTGCCCCACGGGCCAGTGGGAGCGGGTGACGGGAAGAAATCCGGCTGGATGTTATAGGGCTTGTAAGTGCCGTTGGTAATCGGACCCGTCGTGGGAATGGTGCCGGTGGCCGTATCCGAGAACGTCAGGGTGACGTTGTTGAGCGGAACGCCCCCGGCGTCGGAGAAGAAGACGGCATTGGGCCCGGCGGGGGCGGACAGGAGCGCGTCAACGTCGCCGCTGTAGCCGTGCGTGAGATTGCTGAGGGTGATGCTCGCCTGGCTGACGGCGCCGCCGACACCGCTCACACTTATGGTGGCGGGATAGGGATCCGCGGTGGTGTTGTCGCGAATCACGATGCGGTTGGTGTTGGCGAAGGTGGCGGAAGTCGAGCCGAGGGTGAAGTTGAACACGGCGGAGCCGAGCGGCAGCGCGCCGTCTCTGAGCGAGAAGGTGGCGGTGACCGAGCCGCCATTGGTGCCGTTGGCGGTGAAGGTGAATTGCCGCGAGGCGGAGGCGCCGCCCGGAACGAGCACGCCATAACTCTGCGGCCCGCTGGGGTTGACCACGCCATTGGTCACGAGCAGCGTCGCCGTGAGGTTGGTGGTGGAAGTGCCCAGCGCATTGCGCAGAGCGAACCAGAGGGTAACCGTCTCATTGGTGTTGATGACCCCGTTGGCGGGTAACTGACTCTCGGAGATCAGGGCAACGCCGGCGGGTTGGATGTCGCTGCCATCGTTGTCAATGATGGTGAGGACGGCGGCGCTGGGGCTGAGCAACTCGACAGCGCCGACCGGGTTCGAGAGGCTCAGCAAGACGGTTTCATTACCTTCAATGAGCGTGTCATCCGTGACGAAAACGCCGAAGGACTTGTTGGTTTCCCCGGGGGCAAAGGTAAGCGTGCCGGCGGCGGCGGTATAATCGGAGCCAGTAGTGGCGGTCCCGTTCTGAGTGGCATAGTTGACTGACACCGTGCTCTCGAGATAGTTGGTGCGCAACACCTCGATGGTGGCCAGATAGCCATCCTCCAGGACGGAATAGGTGGGGCTGGAGAAGCGCAGGCCAGCATCGTTGTCCACGATGATGACGGTCTGGGTCGAGGGCGGCACCAGGCTGCTGCCGGGGCTGGGACCAGACAACGACACGGTGAAGGACTCATCCCCCTCGGCCAGATTGTCGTCCACGATGGGGACGAGGAAGGTCTTGACCGTTTCATTGTTGGTGAACACCAGCGTGCCGGTGACCGCTTGATAATCTGCGCCGGCAACGGCGGTGCCGTCCTGAGTCGAGTAGTTGACGTTCACCGTGCCGGTGGCCGGGTTGGTGCGGATCACTGTGATGACGGCATTGGCGACGTTCTCCAGCACCTCGATAACCGGGCTAGTGAAGAAGAAACCCGTGTCGTTATCCACGATGACCACCGTGGCGACGCTCGGCTCGGACAAGGCGACGCCGGGGGAAGCATTAAACAGCCGGACATAGAAATCCTCATCGCCCTCCACCAGCGAGTCATCAATGATGGGCAGGTTGATGGTCTTGACCGTTTCCCCCCGGTTGAAGGTCAACGTGCCCGCAGCCGGCGAGTAATCCACCCCGGCGGTGGCCGTGCCGTTGGTGGTGGCGTAATTCACCGTGGTGACCAGATTGGTGCCGTTGTAACGGCGCACCGTCAAGGTGGCGTTACCGCCATCCTCATTCACCACGAACACCGGGCTGGCAAAGGCCACCGCCACCTCGTTGTCCATGATGGTCAAGACCCCGGAGGAGGGCGTACCCAAGGTTGCGCCGCCCGTGGGATTGGCGAGGGTGAGAAGCACCGTGCGGTCGCCATCCACCACTAGGTTGTCATACACCGGCACCAATACGGTCTTCTGGGTCTCGCCGTCGGCGAAGACGACGTTTAGGTTGACGTTTTGATAGTCGCCGATGGGAATGGCCGTGCCCGGCGCGGTACTGAAGTTGACACTCACGATGCCCGTCCAGCCGTTGGTGCGGAGGATGGTGATGACCGCATTGGTAGCGTCTTCGGTGGCGAAGTAATTGGTGGCCGAAAGCGCCAACCGGCCCGGCGCCCGGTCGTCCTCCACGATGGTGAGGACCGCCAGTGACGGACTGAAGAGAAACGCGCCGACGGGGTTGCGCAGCACCAAGTTCACCGTGCGGTCGCCTTGGACGACGGTGTTGTTGACCAACTGGACCTTGACGTTGCGGGCAATCTCCCCGGGGAGGAAGGTGACCACGCTATTGGTCGGGACGTAATCAAGGCCGGGCACGGCGGTGCCGCCGAAGGTGGTGGCGAACTCGACGGTCATCGTGCTGTTGACGTCGCCGCTGCGGGCCACGGTGATGGTGGCGACGCCATCAATGGCGTTCTCGGCCCGGGTATAGACCGCCGAAGAGAAGTTCACGCCAGAGTCGTCGCTGATGATGGTGACCGTGGCAAAGGGCTGGCCGCCGAGTTTCGGGCCACCGGCCGGCTGCGGATCGGAAAGCAACACCTCGAAGGTGCGGTCAGCATTGACCTCGCTGTCATCAATGAGCGGGACGTTGACTGACACAAAGGTTTCGCCGAGCGGGAAGACGACGGTATTGGTGACGGCGAGGTAATTGACGCCGGCGATGGCGGTGCCGTTTTGAGTGTTGAAACGGACGCTCACGCTGCCCCCGGGCGCAGGCCCGGCAGTGCCACCCTGGCGGCGGATGTTGATGGTGACATTGGTGCTGCCTTCCGTGGCGGCATAGTCCGCGCTGGTGAACTCGAAGGCGCCCATGCCAGTCAGCGAACCGCCGTAGAGCCGCGCGACGCGACCGCGCGGAGTGCCATTAAACTCGGTGAAAGCCCCGCCGATGATGATCCGCGGGCCGACGTTGGTGCTGGGCTGGAGTGCGACCGCGGCGATGAAGTTATTGGCGGCGGTGCCAAAGTTAATCTGCGGATCCACGGTGCCGTCGGGCAGAAGACGGGTGATGCGCGAGCGACTGACATCGCTGCACCGGCTGAATTCCCCGCCCAGCAGGATGCGTTGGTCAGGCTGCACGACGATGCTATAGACACTGTCGTTGGCCCCGACGCCGGGGATGAAATTGCTGTCCAAGGTGCCATCCGCGTTGAGGCGCACGATGCGGTTGAACGCGACGCCCGCGAAGTTCGTGAAGGAGCCGCCGACCAAGACACGACCGTCGGGCTGGATGGCCACGGCGCGCACGGTGTCATTGGCGCCCGCGCCGGGATTGAAGGAAAGGTCCAGCGAACCGTCCACGTTCAGCCGGGCGATGCGGGCGCGGGCCGTGCCATGCACGGCGGTGAAGTCGCCGCCGATGATCGTCTTGCCGGCGAAGATGCTGTTGGTCGCGTAGGCGGCCAAAGTGAGCACGCTCCCATTGACGCCCGAACCCGCCGCATAGGAGGTGTCGAGCGAGCCATCGTCGTTCAGGCGGGCGATGCCCTTGCGCAGAATGCTATTGACCGTGGTGAACGCGCCGCCGAGGAGAATCTTGCGCGGCCCGCCCAGGAAGGTTTCGGCGACGGCCTGCACAGGACCGTCCGCTCCGGCACCGGGGTTGAAACTGGTGTCCACGGACCCGTCGTAATTGAGGCGGCTGATGCGGTTGCGCACGACGCCATTGACGAGGGTGAAAGAGCCGCCGATGACGATGCGGTCGTCGGACTGACTGATGAGCGTGCGCACGGTGCCATTCGGACCGGTGCCGCTGGGGAGGAAACCGGGATCCAGCGCGCCGTTGTCCGCGTCCAAGCGGGCAAGCCGGGTGCGGGTCACGTTGTCCACACTGCTGAAATCGCCACCGATGACGACTTTGCCATCCCGCTGGACGGCCAGGCTGAGGACTTCGCTGTTGGCCCCCTCGGCGGTGTCAAAGAAGGTGTCCACCGAGCCGGCCGGTTCGTTGTAGTATTCGTCGTCCACGATGGTCAAGATGGCGGTGGCGGGCGCGCCCAAGGCACCGGCGGGAGTGACTCCGGTGAGGGTAAGCGCAAGGGTGACGTTGTCGTCCGAACTCAAGTTGTCGAGGATGGGCACTTCAAAGGTCTGGCTCAGGACGCCGGGACCGAAGACGAGGGTGCCCTGCATGGGGAGGTAATTGTAGGTGGGCACGGCCGAGATCGGCGAGGTGTTGTAGTTGACACTGACCGTCTCCGCGCCGCCGTTGACCCGGGTGACAGTGATGGTGGCCGAGCCGCCGTTTTCCTTCACATAGAAGGCCGGCGAGGAGTACTGCACCTTGCCGAAGAAGTCATCGTTGATAACGATCAGCGTCGCGTTGGAATGGACGTTGCCAATCAGCCCGTTGGTCGAGGGACTCCGGAACGAGAGCAGGATCTGTTTGTCCGGCTGGACCAGACCGTTGTCAATGATCTGCACGTCGAAATACTTCGGCGTGGCATCGCCGTTGTTCCATACCAACCGGTTGGTGGCCGCCACGAAATCCACCCCGGCGACGCTGTTCGAGCCGGGACCGACGACCGCGTCGAGCCAGACCGCGCCGGCGTTGCCGCCGGAGCGATTGACGGTGATGTGCGCCGCGCCGGCCGCCTCATTGGCGACGTAAAGGCCGGAGCTGTAATTGACATGGCCGGGCAGGAAGTCATCGTCCACGATATAGAGCACGGCGTTGCTGCCGGTGAGGGAGGCGCCGCCGGAGGGATTGAAGAGGCGCAGGTTGACAGTCTCATCCGGCTCGACCTGACTGTCGTTGAGGATGGTGATGGTGATGTTGGTGCTGGTCTGGCCGTCGCGGAAAGTGAGCACGCCGCTCTTGGGGACATAGTCCACGTTGGCGGTGGCAGTGGGCGCGGGCAGGAACTGGTTGGTGGTGGTGTAGTTGACGGAGACCACGCCGGAACTGCCGTTGGTGCGGAAGACACTGATCACCGCCGTGCCGACATTCTCGCTAGCCACATACTCCGAGGTGACAAAAGTGAGGGTGCCCGGCCGGCGGTCGTCGTCCACGATGGTGAGCAGGGCGCTGGACTTGCCCAAGGCGGCACCGAGGGGAATGTTCTCACCCCCCAGCCAGAAGTTGTCCATCTGCGTGGGCACGTCGAGCACCAGCGGCGCCGTGCGGTTGGCCTCCTCGACGTTGTTGTCCACGAGCGTGACGATCACGTCGTCGGTGGGATCACCGTAGCGAAAGGCGTTTAGCGTATCCGTTTCGTTGTTGTTGGTGCCGATAACGCCGTCGCTCCACATGCGCAGCGCATTACCAAACTCCCAAGAGCTGCTGTAGGACGGGCCAGGATTGCTGAAGAGATAGTCGGCCCCGTTCCCGGCGACGCCCTGACCGGGGGAGCGCTCGGGCATGAAGAAGTTCGCGCCCATGATCCCGAGCGAGCCGTTGTTGCGGGACAGGGACAAGAACGTGAAGCTGCCGTTCTCGTTGGCGCTGTAGGCGTCGCGGGTGAAAGCGATGTTGCCGGGGCCAATCGTGGGGGTATTGAGGAGCCGGGCCAGGTTCTGGCGGGGACGAATGGCGGCGCGGGTGAGGATTTGAAGTTCAAGTCCGTTGGTCAACACGACCGGATTCCCGAAGTAATCGCCGGCCAACCGCCCCCCGCCCACACAGGGGAAGTTGCCGCCGATGACCACTGTGCCGTCGGCCTGCACGGCGGAGGCCAGGACAAAGCTGGGGGACTTGAGGTCAGGGTTGTAAATCAGGGTGGGCAGTCCAGCAAACTGGTTGTAAGCGGAGTCGAGGAAGCTGGTGTCCACATTGCCGTTGGCCAGCATCCGGGCAAAGCCCAGCCGGCGGGTGCCGTTGAAGGCCGTGAACTGACCGCCAATGTAGAAATTACCCGACTGGAGGTAGGTGATATTGAACACCGAGTCGTTGGCCCCAATGCCCGGCTCAAAGGTCTGGTCCACCTTGCCGTCCGTCTTCAGCCGGGCCAGTCGGTTGAGGGCAAAGGTGTCCACCACGGAGAAAGCCCCGCCGACGAGTAACTTGCCGTCCGCCTGCAACGCCACGGCATACACAGCGTCGTTGAAACCTGCGCCGGGGTCGAACCCAGCGTCCACGGTGCCGTCGGAGTTCAAACGGGCCACGCCCCGGCGGGTCTGGCCGGAAACCGAGGTGAACGCGCCGCCGATGAGGATGCTGCCGGTGGGCGAGACCGCGAGGCTATACACGGTGCCATTGGGCCCGTTGGTGTGGGTGTAAAAGGCCTGGTCGAGCGAGCCGTCCGTGTTGAGCCGCGCCACGCGAAAGCGGGTCTCGTTGGCAAACAGCAGGAAGTCGCCCGCGATGAGCAGCTTGCCATCGGACTGGAGGGCGACGGCCCAGATGGCGTTCGTCGTGCCCAAGCCGGGATTGAAGGAGGTATCCAGCGAGCCATTGCTGTTGAGCCGGGCCACGCCGTTGCGGGAGGTGCCGTTGTACGAATTAAAGAGTCCGCCCGCGAGGATGCGCCCGGTAGCGTCCAAGACAAGGCCGTTGACCGCCGCGGGTTCCTGGTCAAGGCCGTTGGCGAAGCCAGAGCCGATGTCAAAGCCGCCATCCAACTGGCCATTCGTCAGGAGGCGGGCGATGCGAGGACTGAAGAAGCCATTGTAGCTGCTAAAGGTGCCGCCGATGACCGCCTTGCTGTCGGACTGGATCACCACCGCGTTGACCGGGGCATTGGCACCCGGGTTGTTGTTTCGCGGCGGCTCACTGTCCTCGTTATTGTCGCGGTTGTAGTTCTCGTCAATGCACCCGGCCGGCTCGTCATCGAAGAGAATCGTCACATAGGCGCGGCTCACATTGCCCGGAATGGCATCCTGGCCGTGGCCCGCTATGGCGTAGAGGTCCACCACGAAGTCTTCGTTAAATTCTGGGACGGTGTCGTTGTTGATCGGGATGGTGATGCTCTGCCATGTCTCTCCTTGTCCCCAATTGAGCGTGCCCGAAACCTGCTGGAAGTCCGAAGGATCAGGCGTGACCCAAGGAGTGTTGGTGGCCGGCGTGGGAGCCGCGTAGTCGGAGCCGGCCTGTAGGTTGAAGACGTTGTTCAAGAGGTTTCCGCTGATCGGGGGAGCGCTGATGCAACTGTAATGAATCTCGCAAGCATCGAAGCTTCCTAGACGCTCAACCCAGAGCACCACTTCGCCGACACCCTCGGTCGTCCGGTACGTGGAGCGCTCGAAATTGACCATGGGGGGGCTGCCGATACCTGCACAAGGCGGGTCGTTGGTGGAAGCACCAGACACGAAGTAGTCCAAAATGGCCACGGTCGTCGTGCTGTGGTCGGGATCCAGCCGAGGGTCGGAAACGTTAGCCCCTTCCTCCTGCACATCCCGCCGCGGATTACTCAGTGTGACCGTGAAATCCAACGGGACCGCCACGCAGTCGCCCCCCACTGACCCAATCGGGATGGTGAAGCTCTTGCTCATCTCCAAGTTCTCAAAAGTAATCGTGCCAGCGGCTGGCAAGTAGTTGACCCCTCCCACCGCAGCGACGTCCGCGGTAGCCACATCCACCAGCATGCGACCGACCGCCCCGCCCGCGCGGGTGACGGTAATGCGCGCGCCGGGAAGGCTGCGCGTGGTGGTCGGAGAGCCGTGGCGGAAGCCCCCGTCGGTCTCCGAAACCACGGAAAAGTCCACTGAGAAGCGGAACACCCCGGCCGGCTGATAGGCCCAGGCCAGGCTGGCGTTCCCTGTGCCGCCGCCATTGCCATCCACGGCGATGTAATAGCGCTGGCCCGCCACGGCATTGAAAGTCACAATGCTCGGCCCGATATACCCGCCCGCGAGACTGACGTCATCGTTGGCGGCGATGAGGTTGAGATTGTTGACCGTATTGCCGGTATAGACCGCCAGCACCGTGTCAAAATCGCTCCCGATGGTGTCGAAGGTCACCGGCGCGCTCTGATTGGCGACCCAGGTGAACCAGACCGAAGCGCCGGCGATATTGTTCGCGTGGGCGGGTTCCCCGGTTTCCGCCGAAGCGCCGGTGGTGTCCGCATTGGCGACGCCCCACTGGCCGTAGATGGGCATGGCCTCGGAGAACTTGTCGTTGGCCGGCTGGGCGATGGCCACGGAGGCCGCGCCGAGAGCGGCAAACATGACGGCGAGGCGGGTCCAGCCCGCCCGGAGAGAGAGAATCTGCTTCATGGGCTATAAAAAGTTCAAGTTTAGTGACGCAACCCGGCGATGGCCGAGCATAGGGTCAAGCAATGAGAGTGGAGGCAAACGGCCGGGAAAACAGGAAGCGGCGAGGCGGGAAGGAAAACTAAGCCGTAAGGATGCAATCGGAGCGCGGCTGTCGCAGCCGCAGCGGCGGGGAATAAGGGGCCAGCCAGCAACTTCGTCGGGTGCTCACGACCACTAAAAAGTGAGTGTAAACGCGCCGGTGGGCGCGGTGACAAAACCCTTGAGCCATCGGCTTGCGAACGTGGCTGCGGCTGAGACAGCCGCGCTCCGACTGCATCGTTACGGCTGAGCCGCCGGATGCGCTGCCTGTAAACGAGCGGAAGGGCGGAGTCTCGGGCCCCATCGGTGGACGCGGGCGTAGCGGCAACTCGGCAGCGCGCCGCACTCATCCGGCTGGGGGAAAGATGGCGGCGCGCTGCCGAGACGCCGCTACGTTGGGGATTATGGCCGCGTGGCCGGGTGCTCGAAGCCGGGATTCTCCTGATGTAGGCTCCTAGCGACCGGTGAAGGGGATGGAACGGAGAGAAACGGCTGCCGACAGGAGACGCACAGCCCCACCCAGACTCCTCCGAGAAGGAACCGGGCAGCACCGGACGAGGCTGCGGGCAGAATTTCGTAGTGAACATGCAATCTTACGCCGTAAAAAAGCTCGCGGGAACCGGCGGGAACCCGGTCTGGCCAACCAGCCCAGGCAGGGGAGCAACCGCCCGCCCTGGCCCACGAACCTGGCCGCGACGGGTGGCACTTCGCCTCACAGGAACCGGTTCTGGTTCACGCTCCAGATGCCGCCGTCGGGAGTGACCCCCAGCCAGCCATACTGGTCGCTGTAAAACCAAGTCCCGTCCCCCGCCGCCCAGACATAGCCGAAGCGGGGGCTGACCACCCAGCCTTCGGGAATCTGGGCGCCATTGTACTGGCCGACGTAAATCAAACCGAGGGTGCTGGTGTTGGCCTGGTACGGATCGCTGGTGGAAGGGGTGAGCCAGCGGAACTGCGGGCTCCAGAGCGGAGTCGCATTGCCGTTCAGACCCAGCCAGCCCTGGAGGCTGGTGCTCCAAACCCACGTGCTCCCGGAGAACCACATCCACCCATAGGCGCTGCTGCCATACCAGCCATCGCCGGCGTAATACAACTGACCGAAGATGGGGCTGGTCACCCAGCCACCCGCCGACTGCGTGACGGTGAAGGTCGCGGAACCGATGTGCAGGATGCCGGTACGCGTCACGGAGGTGGTATTGGTTGCCACCCGGTAGGACACCTGCCCGAAGCCATTTCCGGAGGAGCCGCCGGTCACCGTCAGCCAAGTGTTCGAGGAGAAGACGGTGTAACCGCAGAAGCTGGTGTCCTGCACCGAGAAGTTGCCCGTTCCGCCGTCGAAGGCGTAGGCGGCGTTGCTGGAGGAGAGCGAGACCGTGCAGAAACCGGGAACCGTAACCGGCGTTGGGTCAATGCAATTGACCAGCCCATCATGGTCGGAATCAAGGTTGCAACTGGCGGCCAGGGCTGAGTTGACGGCGTTGGTGGTGCCGTTGGGGTAAACGATGTTGGTCGAACTGAAGTAGCCGGCGTAGGCGTTGACCCAGATCAGCCGGCCAGCATTGTGGCCATTGATTTTCTCGGCCTGCGACACGCCGTTCACGAGCGCCTCGGCGTAGTAGATGCGCATGTTGTTGGCGATGTCCAGCGCCACCAGATCGTTATCCACATCCTTCGCACCGGCGAAGCCTACCAACTCGAGGCGGTCCACATAGATGGCATTGCTGGTGCCGGTGCCGGCGAAACCAAAGGAGGAATTCGTGCCTCCCACCAGCACCAGGCGACCGAGCGCGGCATTGTTCTGGTAGCCGGCCAGGTTGGTGCCCTTGTCCAAGCCCGCCCAAGCGTTCGGCACCTGCTGGTAGGCCGGAGCCTTATTGGTCACGGAGGTGCCGAGCAGGCTGGAGACAGCGGGCAGGCGGGTGAGGTCGAAGCCGCGACCCACTGCCCAGAAATTCCGGTTGGTAAGCCGGGCCACCGGCACCGTGAGACTGCCGTCGTCCAGCGAGGTGCCGGCGCTCAAATGCAACGTCCGCCCGATGCTGAGGGTCAGGTTGCTGACGGTCATCACATTGGTGGCGAGCAGAGTCACATCGCCGGCGGAGCTATTCATGGTGCCGCCGCTCAGATAGGCGTTGCGGGAGTAAAGCTCGATGTTGCCCACCCCGGCATCGAGCAGGCCCGAGTTGACCATGTCCTCGACGCGAATCTGCATGCCCTGGTTGTAAATCCTGCCCGCATTGACCATGGACTTATAGGGTTCGGTGAAGGTGCTG
>Ga0105046_10006276_pt1 | contig 18755 bp, 19 predicted proteins | sample MAT03_FD_78385 | JGI IMG/M metagenome (GOLD analysis project Ga0105046, IMG submission 78385) | Freshwater microbial communities from Lake Fryxell liftoff mats and glacier meltwater in Antarctica - MAT-03 (megahit assembly) | ecosystem: Environmental > Aquatic > Freshwater > Ice > Liftoff... | reverse complement strand
GGGCGCAGTCATTCCCAGCAGTAAGTTGACTCGGTCATCCAGCGACGCCACTTCGAAGTTTTCGGGTAGATTCAGTCCGTTGGCTTGATAGATCGAAATCAGGACGGCATAGCGAGCGATTGATTCGGGTGAATCATGCCGCCCCAAGTAGATCGTCTGCCCGCCAATGGTGACGACAGATTGACCGCTAAGGTGATAAGTACGTGCTGGAGCCTGCGCTTTTGGTCTAGCCATTTTGCTTCCTCGTTGTCATTCAAAACCGGGTTTTACGGTATTGAAATCTGGTTTTAACGAGGCCGCACCCTAAACTAGGGGTAACGCTTTGGGGCGTTCCAGCCGGTAAATTACGTGCTTTTTGTTCAGGGTGGGAGACGGGGCTCGAACCCGCGACATTCGGAACCACAATCCGACGCTCTAACCAACTGAGCTACAACCACCTTATCTAAACGAAAATCTAACCGCCGATCTGATGATGGTCAACTGCGCCTTATCCTAGGGTATAGTTGCTGTCACTTTTTTTTTCTGACTACGATAGAGCCCCTCGGCCCCGTTCGGGTTCATCCGCGTTGTCCCTTTCATTCTTTTCACTCAGTGAGTCCTTTGGCAAAACCAACTCGACCTGCAAAAACGCACTCGATCCCGTCTCAACTCAAACCGACAAACGATTTGACGGTCGTTCCTGGTCAAGACGACAACTCCGACAAACTCTACGTCCCGGCCCCTTGGATCGCGAAATTGGTGATGGTTTGGGTCATGGTCCATTTCGTGCTTTGCGCGATCTCGTATTCATCCAGCATCGCATCTTCAGGGTTGCAAGACCGAATTCTGGCCGCGTTTGGTCCCTACATGTCGCTCACCCATTTGGATGCCGATGGGGCTTCGCTGCATTTCTCGGACTCATCGCTCTCGGAAAAAACGCACCTCATCTCTCAATCGTCGTTCGCACGTCCGGAAACAGAGGACCAATGGACGGTAATCGGTGCAAATGAATCAGGCTCGAAGTTAATGGGTGGATACGCAGGCGGCGATCGGCAACGACGTTGGCAACGCCTGATTAGCGGCATGGCCGAGCTTGGCGAAAGTGACCAGGGAAACGTAGTCGCTTGGCTTATCGAGCCGATCGTGTTAGCCGAGCCCAAGGCGAAGCAGATACGGATTACCCGCGAGCCCGATTTGATGACAACCGTCGTGGATGATGCTGCGCCGCCCGCATACACGGTAAGCGTCCTTCGGCAAGAAGGCCAACAACCCCGGCTGATTCAAGTCTCACCTCCCCGTTTAACCGCTCCCGCAATCGACAGAACAAGCGAGGGAGCGGCACGATGAAGTCATTTCAAGACTTTCTTTTTGTCGCCGAGCACGGCGCTGCATCACTGCGCTTGGTACGCGTCGGTCTTTCCTTGATTGCAGCCTGGTATTTTATCTCGCACTGGGCCGATGTCGGCGTTTGGTTTGCCGAGGACGGAGTCTTGTCGAACGCGCAGGTGATTGGCTTCCTGGAAACGGCAAACTTGACCAGCGAAACCAATTGGCAATGGTCACCTTTGTTTCTGGTCAACTCGATCGTTTTTTTAAGAGCGTTTCTTGCTTTCGGCGTTGTACTTACGATTGCGACGATCGTGGGCCCGGCGAAGCGAGTGCCGGCAGTCTTGTTGTGGTTGTGGGTCGTCTGGCTTGCAAATCGAAGCCTGTTGATCGCAGGACCCGAAGAGCTAGTGCTCACCTATGGACTTGGCTATTTAGCGCTGGCATCGCCGGCAGATATGCAGCGACGAATGGCGACTTCCGAAGCCTCCACGACAGTCCATTGCGACTCGTGGCTTACCAACCTCGCTCGGCGATTGATCCAACTTCATACGACACTCCTCATTGGAATGACGGCACTGACGATGTTGGCATCAAAAGTTTGGTGGGACGGCACCGGCAGCGTTGCCGTCGCAGCTCCGCTCGGCCGGCGATCGCTTGATGTGAGCGAAGCGATATCGAATCCATGGATTCATGAACCGTTGACGCATTTGATCGTGTTGGTAGCGATGTTCGGCTGCGTAACGATATGGATGAAAAACCTAAGGCAGTTTTCGCTTTACGGACTGCTGGTTTGGTGCCTTGTGATGGCGATTCTATCTAGCCAGTGGATGTATTTGGCCTCGATCGCGGTCTTGTTGCAAGCGTTTCAAACGGAGAGAAAAAGTATCTACGACGTGCAACCGTTGTGAACCAGATGTTTTGGATAGCGTTGGCCCATCACGGCCGGCCCATCCCTTCAGGGCCGAGGAGGATAAAAACTACAGTTTGGTGGGTCCGTTGCTGCGACCGTCTCCTCGCTCGGGCTCGACTCTCCCAGAGAGAGAGTGGCATGAATTTTACTGGAGCTAGCAGGAAATACTAGACTTCCTTTTCGGCAATCCAGCTCATCATTCGGCGAAGTTTCTTGCCCACAACCTCAACCGGTTGGTTGCGTTCGCGGCGACGAGTCGCTTTGAAACAAGGCGCGTTCGCCTTGTTTTCAAGAATCCACTGGCGAGCGAATTCGCCAGTCTGGATCTCGGTGAGAATCTTCTTCATCTCCGCGCGGGTTTCGTCGGTGATGATGCGCGGGCCGCGAGTGTAATCGCCATACTCGGCCGTATTGCTGATGCTGTAACGCATGTAGCTGAGACCGCCTTGATACAACAAGTCAACGATTAGCTTCAGTTCATGCATGCACTCGAAGTAAGCCATCTCAGGCTGATAACCGGCTTCGACAAGTGTGTTGAAACCAGCCTTAACCAGCTCGCTTACGCCGCCGCACAAGACAACTTGTTCGCCGAACAAGTCGGTTTCGGTCTCTTCAGCAAACGTCGTTAAAATCACGCCACCGCGAGTTCCACCGATGCCCTTGGCATAGGCAAGGCCGATCTGCTTCGTTGATTCGGCTGCACCCTCGCCGAGCGCGATCAAGCATGGCACGCCGCCGCCCTTTTCGAATTCGCTGCGGACAAGGTGTCCAGGACCTTTCGGAGCGACCAGCAGCGTATCAATGCCCTTGGGCGGATCGATCTGGCCGAAGTGGATGTTGAATCCGTGCGAACACATCAGCACGTTACCCTTGCTCAGGTTGTCGCGAATCTCTCCGCGATAGATGTCGCCTTGTACTTCGTCAGGCAACAGTAGGTTGATCACGTCCGCAGCCTTGGTTGCTTCAGCGATCGACATCGGCTTGAAACCGTGCTCAACCGCAAGATCGTAGTTTGGCGAACCTGGACGCTGGCCGATGATGACGTCGACGCCGCTGTCCCGAAGGTTTTGGGCTTGAGCGTGTCCCTGTGAACCGTAGCCGAGAATCGCAACCTTTTTTCCTTTGAGATGCGATAGGTCAGCGTCATTTTCGTAATAAATTGTGGCGGCCATGGATTGCTTGAGCTCCGAGTGCTTCGGGTAAGAGTGGTTGTTGGGTGGAAAGAGAATGTGATTATCAATCAAGCCGATTCAACGATATCACCGAGATCATCGGACATCGATTCGGCGCTGCGGACCATTGCGATTCGTCCGGTACGGACCATTTCCGTGATGCCATACGGACGAACACGATCGATGAAGGCAACGACCTTGTTTTCGCGGCCGCTGATTTCGATCATCATTTCTGCTGGACCGACGTCGACGATTCGGCCACGGAAAATATCGACCAACTCGCGAATTTCGCTACGAATAAGACCGGTATCCGCCTTGACCTTGATCAATGCAAGATCACGTTCGACATAGTCCTTAGAACTGATGTCCTGCACAGCCACCACGGTCACAATCTTTTGCAATTGTTTGTTGACCTGTTGCTGCAGCCGTTCGTCGCCAACGATGACAAATGTCATCCGCGACAGATGCGGATTTTCGGTCTCGCCGACGGCAAGCGAATCGATGTTGTACCCTCGGCTGGCAAGCATTCCCGAGACGTGCGCAAGCACTCCGGGAACGTTTTGGACAAGGGCGGAAAGGACGTGACGTTTCGCAGGCAATGCCATGAGGGTTCGGAAGCGGTTGGGGTTTGATCGTAAATCGAGCGTGGCATGATAATTTTGCAATGACAAACCAACAAGGGCCACCCGAATCTCGCTAGTCTCGAAGCTTAGTGGTGGTTACCCTGGAAAAGGTTCGCCAGCCACGTAGGGACGATCGCCGGCGGGTTAACGAGTGACGGGCGGGAATGCGGCGGGCTAACGAGCGACCGGCGGGCGAAACTGGCTGGAATCACGTGATATTGGGACTCATTTATGACTTTCGTCGTTGAATTGCCTGCTTATCGCGGACCGCTCGACCTTCTGCTGTACTTGGTAAGGCGGCAGGAACTGGGGATTAATGAGCTTGCACTTTCCAAGGTTGTCGACCAATACCTCGCTTCGATCGAATTGCTGGTCGAGTTGGATCTTTCCGACGTTGCGGATTTTTTGGAGCTCGCTAGCACGCTGGTCGAGCTGAAAAGCCTGTCAGTTCTGCCAAAACTGGAGTCCGATGACCCAGACGACGCACCGATCGATGATGGGTCACCGGCCGAGTTGATCAACCGCCTGCTGGAGTACAAACAGATTCGTGATGCCGCAGAAGTTCTCGACGAAATGGGCCAAACCTGGCAATTACGTTACGCTCGGCAAGCGAACGATGTGCCTGCGCGCCAGCTTGATCCGGGCAGCCAGCCGATAGCCGACTTGCAGCTTTGGGATTTAGTGAGCACTTTTGGGCGAATCATTCGCGAAGCCGGTGGTCCGCCGCCAACCCAACTCGTTTATGACGACACCCCGATCCATGTTTACATGAAGCGAATTCATCGCGAGTTGGAGACGCAGAAAAAGGTGATGTTGATCGACTTGATTGCCCCTGGAGCCCACAAATCCTCGCTAATTGGTTGGTTCTTGGCTGTCTTGGAACTCGCCCGCCACCACGGTGCGGTCGCCGAACAAGACGAGAATGGCGAAATTTATGTCGTTCGAGGCATCAACTACTCAGACAGTCTGAACGTCAATGAAGTCGATAACTACGACACATTGGCGATCCAGGCCAGCAATATGCCAACACAAATGCGATAACGTGGATCAGGTTTTCGCGTTGACCCAGAATCTCTTTCCGACGACACTCCAAAAACTGCGATTGCTGTTTTTTGTATTTGGCTTTTATGTCTATCACTTTGAAACCATTGGATCTCGCTCAAGAATGCCGCCTCATCGGTTTGGCCGCTAAATCGGCGTCTCGCCAGCTCACGATGCTCGATACGGCCGTGAAAAACCGGTGGCTTGTCGATTCCGCTGATGAATTGATGGAATCGGTTGATGAGATTGTCGCGGCGAACGCGCTGGACATTGCTGCGGCGTCAAGTTTCGGGCTATCCGAATCCGCGATCGATCGTCTACGTCTGGACAAAACGCGGGTCGCCCAAATTGCCACTGGACTCCGTGAAGTCGCTGCGCTGCCGGACCCTGTCGGTGAAGTGATCGATGGTTTCACTCGCCCCGGTGGACTACAGATCCTAAAGCGGCGGGTTGCACTTGGCGTTGTTTTCTTTATCTACGAAAGCCGTCCCAACGTGACTGCGGATGCGGCCGCTATTTGCGTCAAGAGCGGTAACGCGGTGATCCTTCGTGGCGGCAAGGAAGCGGCTCATAGCAGCCAAAAGATCGTCGAAGTCCTTCAGGCCGTCGGTGCCCGATGCGGCTTGCCAGAAGGTGCCGTACAGCTTGTTAAAACCGCGGATCGTGATGCCGTCGGACATTTGCTCAAGATGAACGATTGCATCGATGTGACCATTCCACGCGGTGGTGAATCGCTGATACGCCGCGTCGTGAGTGAAGCGACGATGCCAGTAATTAAGCATTACGATGGTAATTGTCATGTCTTCGTGGATGAGTCTGCGGACATCGACATGGCAGTCAAAATTGTGGTCAACGCGAAATGCCAACGTATGGGCGTTTGCAACGCGGCAGAGTCATTGATCGTTCACGAGAAGATTGCGGCCAAGTTTTTGCCCGCCGTTGCGAAACAACTTCGTGGACAGGGAATCGAAATGCGAGCCGATGATCGCGCTTCGAAATATATCGAGGATGCGATCCCTGCGACCGAACAAGATTATCGCACCGAATATCTCGGGCCGATCATATCGATCGTCGTTCTCGACTCGCTTGCTGAAGCCTGCGACCACATCAACGAGTACGGTTCGCATCATAGCGACGCGATTGTCACGAGCGACTTGCAGGCGGCAGAACGGTTTACTCAGGCCGTCGACAGTAGCGCGGTGATGGTCAACGCGAGCACGCGGTTCAACGACGGCAACGTGTTTGGGCTCGGTGCAGAGATTGGTATTTCAACTGACAAATTCCATGCTCGTGGTCCCTGTGGCCTTCGTGAGTTGACGACGTACAAATACATAGTACGCGGTAACGGACATATCCGACAGTAAGAACCTATCCGAACAGGGTTCTGATTCGTTTATTGCAAGAGTTTCAAGGAAGAGAAAGGCAACAACATGGCAGAAGACGAAGCATTGTCGCAAAGCCAAGTCGAAGGATTGCTAAAGGCAATGGAAATGGGCCAGCCTAGCCCACAGGCTCCCGCCGCGCCACCACCGGCAACTGCGTCCTCAAACGGACCTCGCCGCGCTGCGCCTCCTCCTCCACCAGCTCGAAAATCAGCGCCCGATCGCGTTACGCCATACGATTTCAAGCGTCCAGAGCGTGTTGGAAAAGAGCAGATGCGGGCGATGCATTCGCTTCATGAAACGATCGCGAGAAACTTTGGTGCGGTTGTCTCAGGCATGCTGCGAACGATGTTAGAAGTAAAGTTGCTAAGCGTCGACCAGATGACCTACAGCGAGTTTGTTTTCAGTCTTGATAACCCTAGCTGCTTCAACGTGATTGAAGCCGCACCACTCGAAGGAAACTGGATTCTCGACATCTCGCCGGTGCTGTCGTATGCGGTCATCGATCGAATGCTCGGTGGCGATACAGAGCCTGGACCGCCCATCCGTCGCCCGCTAACCGAAATTGAAACGAAGTTGATCGGTCGGCTTGTGAAGGCATTTCTCGCTGAACTTCACGATGCGTGGGAAAACATCGTACAACTGACTCTGAAGATCCAGAGCGTTGAAAGCAATCCTCAGCTTGTCCAGATCGTGCCGCCGAACGAAGTCGTGATTCTGATCTGTTTCGAAGTGACCCTTGGCAAAAACCGAGGGATGATCAACCTTTGTATCCCGTTCAACACGATCGAGAAATTCAACAGCCAGCTTTCCAACAACGGTTGGGTCGGACGCGTTCGCACAAAGCCGACACCTGAAACTCGAGCACAGATCGGAAGCAACGTCGACTCGGCCCAGGTCGAAGTTGTCGTCACCCTGGCGAGATCAAAGATTCGAACCGGTGACCTACTGGATCTCACCGTAGGCGACCTCATCACGACGGAAAAAGACGTTGCCTTGCCGATGGAATTGTCCGTTCAAGGCGTCCCAAAATTCAATGCTCGTCCAGGTGCCTATCGAGGCAAAAAAGCGGTGCGAATCGATGGAATCATTCCAACCTAAACGCGTCTCGCCAACGAACATCTGAATTTAATAAACTCATCATGATGTCGTTGACCTCACGCTGGTCCATCGGTTCTTCCTCCAACGCATGCTCCAAAAGCTCCATCTTCTTCCGTACGATGAAGCCTTGCATCTGTTGGTAAGGACGCACCGTACCTGTCCGCAAAAATGTTGCAACTTCAAGACGTCGACTCCAGTCGTCCCAAAGTTCTAGCCAGTGCAACGCCTGCTCAGCATTTCCACTTCGCGATGCGGAGAAAACCTCGCTGCGAATCGCCGCAATCTCTGCCAACGATTCTTTCGGATGAGGATAATAAGCAAAACAGGCAACGCCGCTGAATGCGACCAAGCCGATCAATACGGTAACGGCCAAAACCGGACCTGGCACGATCCGATCATAGGCTGCAATCAGCGTCGTATCGTTCTTACCGATCGCGTTTTCGTGAATTCCCAACAGACGCATCAGTAATCCGAACACCGCCAGCAACGCCAACCCCAACAATCCCGCATACTCAGCGATCCCAATCGGCTTCACTAGCGTTTCTTTGATCAGGGGCCACGAGAGAACTGCCATCGGATGCAGCGGCGTCGCGTAGCCATCAAACGCGTGCGTATGTCCCGCGGGCTGTGAACCGGGAAGAATCAACGGCTTGTCAACTGCGTAAGCCATAACCAGCACGATACCAACTAGTGAAACAAACCAAATCACGGTTGATTTGATCCCATACTTGCCTAATAACCATGCCAGCGTCGCCAAATTGACGCCGGTCCCCAACAGCAACAGGGCCAGCGCAGCGCCGGGAGAATTGCAGTGCTGGAACATCATCCCAAGCTGACTCATCGCCAGCATCGGTGTTGCATAAATTGGTATCGCCAGAAAAGTCATCTTCATGGGGGCCATGGCGTCGTTCATCTCGAACGAATTTTGCAACGCACCGTATGGCAAAAACGCACCAAGCAGTCCAAGTCCCAAAAGGGCAATGAAAACTAACGCCGCTGTTCGCCCGACCGAATCACGGGTCACCATTACGACCATTGCCAAAAGCCGTTTCGTTCCGATCACACGATTTGCGACTTCAATCTCGGCGTCGTTATGCGTGTCACCGGAAATCGTTTGCTTCTTTGCAACCAGATCCCATATCGATCCCAAAAGAGTCACAACGGCAAGCGAACACAATGCGAACGAGATCACAACGATCGGTCGCGATAACGTCAGCCCATAAAGCAACGACAGCGGATTGAACAGCGGCGCGGAAAGCGCAAACGCCGTCATCGCGCCCGCACGAACCTTCGCGCGATGCATCTCGTGAAGGATCGGCAATACACCGACCGAACAAACCGGCAACAGCATCCCGATCAACCAGGATACAGGCAATGAGGCGATCGACTCCCCGCCGAAAAACTTGCGAAGTTGCGCCGGAGTCATGTAAAAGCGAAAGACGCCCGCAACCAACATCCCGACAAGCAACGTCGGAGCCGACATCGCAAGCCCCTGGGCCATCCGGATCAATGCACTGACCAACATGTGACTCATGGCAGCATTTCCTTTGATGTTGCTTTCTCTCTTCTTTCGCGATCGGTTCTAGCCAGTTTGTCGGACTCCCTAACAATCAGGTCCTGAAAAGCTTGCAGGTCAGCGGCCAGATTCGTGATTGCCTGCTTCGCCTCGTTGCGTAGTCGATTCGAAATCGCAAGACTGGCTTCATTGATTGGTATCCAATCCGCTTCACTCAATTCTGAATCCGCGGCAATTTCAGGGATCCAACCGACGATGTCACAAAGCTCTGCATAAGTCTTTTCGTCGCGACCGGTTTGCAAGGATACGACGCGAGTTTCCATCTTCGATGCCGCATCGGCGAGAGAGGTCGGCCAGTGCGCCGCAACAAAATGATCCGTTTCATGCAACGATTCGGGCGTCTCACGTGAGCATCCCAAGATCAAAACGCACGACACCAAAACAAGAGTCAAGGACAGGGCAAAACGGGGACTTGGCATCATCGTCGGTAGTCCGGTACGGGAACGTCTCGCAGCAAGTTTGCGATGACAGGAGAAGAATGGCCCGAGCGAACAACCAAGCGAACGGAAAGTACCGGTGCAGCAACTTCATGCACGTCACTTGGCGTTACGAAATCACGATCATGCAAGAAAGCCCACGCCTGAGCGACTCGTTGCCACACCAACATGCCGCGAGGACTGACGCCAAGCGAAATCGATTCGTGGCTTCTCGTTGCTTCAACCAAGTCGACCAGATAGCCTCGTACTTTCTCGTGAACGTGAACTCCTGCGACGGCTCGTTGCAAAACGCGAAGTTCATCCAGTGTCATCGGTACCGTCCCTATTTCGCGATTCGAAAAATCACTTGGGATTGCCGCCAGCATCGCCATTTGGGCCGCTCGGTCGGGATAACCAATTTCAAGCCGCATCGCGAACCGATCAAGCTGTGCTTCAGGCAACGGATAGGCACCATGACTATCGATCGGGTTCTGGGTTGCGATCACGAAGAAGGTATCTACTAACAAATGGGCAATTGCGTCAATCGTTACTTGACGCTCAGCCATCGCCTCCAACAACGCGCTCTGAGTCCTTGGTGTCGTGCGATTGATCTCATCGGCTAACAAGACATCGGAAAACACAGGGCCGGGATGAAATTCGAATTCTCGCGATTTTTGATTGAACAAACTGAAGCCGGTAATATCGCTGGGCAATAGATCCGGTGTGCATTGCAGACGACCAAAGCGACCACCAAGGGAATCCGCAAGCGCTTTGGCGAGCGTCGTTTTGCCTGTACCAGGCAAATCATCGAGCAGCAAATGTCCCCGAGCGAGCAAACAAGCGATTGTCAGTTCGATCTGGTTCGGCTTACCGAGCAACACTTTGTTAAGCCGCGCGCGAAGATCGCAAACCTTGTCGCGCGGAACGACGCCCAATGGACTCACCGAATTTTCGGTGGAAGCGTTTTCGGGACTCGTTACTGATCCAAACATTCAGGAAGCCTATTGTCGTTTCGATTCGAACTTGTCGAGATCCGCATGAAAATGTCGCGAATCTTTTAGATCTGTTGGGACATCCACTCGCTGCGTCTCACCATCATTTTGCGCACGGTCAACTGCTGCGCGACCTGATTCGCGTCCTCGGTCCAATTGCGATTCAGCGAAGCCGAAGGAGAAAAATAAATCGCGTCTGCGGCATCAAAAAAATTTCTTGCCGCGCGAGAAGTTAGGTCATCTGATTCGGATGCAAAATCCGTGAACCATTTTCGCTGAGGCACCCCAATTGGGCGTTTCGCGTTGGCCAACCGACTCCGAGTCTCCAGCACTCGAATCAACACGCTTAATCGAGCGCGATCACCAAGCGGTCTGGAAAGCCACCAAATCACCTTACAAACCGCTTCTCCCCACCATGCACGCGACAGCCAAAGCATTGTGCAAACAACAAGTCCACCACCAAACCAAGGGAGCATGTGCCAAACGAACGCGATGGCCCGATTCCACAATGTTCGAAAGAAGCGCGGTTGCTCGTAGCCAGGAGTTGGTTCGATGGGTATCCAAACGCCGTCGCCGGCATCGACTTCGGCCCATACATGAGCATCATCAATGCCGATTTCCGTGTGCCCGGCAAACGCATCGACTTTACTGGAATCGCAGTAAAAGCCAGTCGCCAATCGTGCGCGATAGCCAAGTGAATCGAGCATCACGATCGCGGCGGTTGAAAACATATGGTCACCGCCTCGCTTGTTTATTAAAAAATCTAGCAAGGGATCTGAATCGTCCAGCGACTCGCTTCGGTCAAAATCAAAATCGCTGCGTAACCGTTCCACCGTGCGGCAAACTTGTGACCAACCACGAGGTAACTCCTTCGTCCATTCGCTCGCGATGGTGTGAGCAAGTCGAATCCCGTCTGTTTCTTTTTCCAGCGAACAAAGCGTTGCACTAATATGTTGGCTTTCGGGAAACGTTGCGTTTATTAATACGTCACCGTCAATTTCACGCCGAACGAGGCAAACGATCGTCAGTGAAGGTACCGTCTCACGATCTGGCATGATCCACGAACTATCGGACGTGAATGCAAAAAAATCATCTCGATCAATATCGGATACATGCACGCCTTCCGTTTCGGCTGGTGCAGGTATTCGGTCTGACTTGAGATTGATGAACTTGACGGCATTCGATTGAACTCCGGCAAGGAGTGGACTGTTAGTAGCTCGATCACGGAAGTACCAAACTTCCTGTTTATCCTTGCTATTGTGCCACTGTTTGCGAATCAAATCGGTCGATGGGTAATGATTTCCTGGCGGAGGCGCGACGCTTTTTGTCCAGTCAATTCCGTCGAACCGATCGAATCGTTCCATCGCCAAGCTGATTCCGCTCGGTCCGACCCAGTGCAGCACGGCAGCGGAGTTCTTGTCTTTCAATTTTCGATTTACTTTGGCCGCTTCACGAGACGTCGAGAAGGCGGCGTTGCCCTGTTGCGATTGCGCAAACTTCTGCTCTTCACCAACCGGAGTTTGATTTGGCAGCGCCATCGCTTTCTCGCTGCGTTTTTTCAGCGTGATCTCGCCGAGCGTGTCATCAAACATGTCGAACAAACTCGGCAAATCGGACTGAAGAAAAAGTTCGGAATCGACCGGTCCAAACGATGCCGCATGTTCCTTCGCGGCAACGACGGCATCGCCATCGCCGACACCGGATCGTGCCGAGGGATCATTCCACTGTTGGCCGCCGCTGGTCGGCATGATGCCCCACTGAATCAACCGTGTTGCTGGCTCGCGACCCCAAATCGCGATACCTGCGAGGACGCAAATCATTGCGCCCATCGCGGTTGTGCCCAAACGCAAACTGCGGTCGTGCCGAATCGTTTGTGCTAGGTGGACTTCGAGTCTTTCCCAATGATTCGCGACCATCCAATACAGACAAATCAGCAGCCAAAGGATGGCGAAGTAGAGCGCCGAATGGCTGTCGCTGATCGAGGTCGCAAACAATACCAAGAACCCGCTACAAACCACTGACAACGCGGTGTGCCGGAAATCACGACTGCAAAAAACCAACGCGATCGAAGCGATGCCAAGCGTGGTCAGCATCACCATTTCCCAGGCCGCACTATAGCTACCGACACGAAAGCTGATGTAACGGCTTAGCGTGGGCACCAAAAGTGCGATTCCGGCCAGCGAAAGCGATAGTAGTTTTACCTTAGCCGGAGAAAACCGCTGTGCGAGCGGCCTCCATGTCTGCAGCAGTAAACCGATTCCAAACAGACCAAGCACGGAAACGGCTTCGGAACCAACCACAAGAAGCGGTTCGCCCCACCAGCGACGATGCAAGATCACCATCAACGAAAGCGTCGCCATCAACATCGCGTCGCGGCGGCGTCTTGCAAGAAGGTCAGTTGGTTCAGGCAGCGTTCCGGACATGGCCTACCTCACGCCAAAACCGGAGCAATTGAGCGGCGACGTTCCTCTGTAAATCGATCTTCATCGACGTGCCACGTGAATCTTCGACGATGACCAAGGAACCATCCGCGTCGCCAGTCACATGCAAAACGATACCGCTGCCCGAAGTCGGTTGACGCCGCACGTCGCTCGGACGACTGGTATCACCCTTGAATTTCCCATCACCCTTTGCTTTTCCATCCACAAGCAAAGCCTTCCCATCCACAGGCAACAAGGCTAAATCTCGCAACATGCGACGCAAACCAACCGTTCCACTGGAGCCATGGATCAACCTTTCGTTCATTCGCAGCATGACAGGAACATGGCGGGCATGAAGGTGAGTAACCAGACTTGCCGCCACTCGAACTCGCCAAGCGATCGCGTTGCGATTTATCTTTCGATCGACTTGATCGCCATTGAGAGATCGCGAATCAAGCACGACTTCTATCGTTTGCTGTTGAGGTGCGCCTCGCTCGCTAACGACCAAATGGCCGGTTCTTGCCGTTTGGATCCAGTGAACATTGCGTAAGCGATCCCCGCTGCGAAACGGACGTACGCCAAGCAGTTCTCCCGTTTGTCCACAACGTGAACCTTCGCCACAATCGGACATTCGGCTTCCCACCAACGTTGCTTCGTCTTGAATCACGTTGACCGCAGGAAACACAAGCAAAGGAGAACAGTCGTTGACTAGACGCCGCGCCGTCCAAATGCCGAAAGGGAAAGCGCACGCGATGGTCGGAGAAACTACAGGATATTGCCCTCGTATCTCGGGACGAACGGCAAGCCGATAATCTGATTCGCTAACCGGAGGCACACAGGCGAGCGCGACCGTTGGTTTCGCATCATCGCCCTCGCGATCCAGATATCCTTCAATGGCGAGTCCCCACAAAGGCAAAGGCAATCGATTGCGAACCGAAAAAACGAGATCGCAAGAGTCTCCTTCGTGAATCTCGGCGATCGTCGGAGACAATCTGCATGATGCGGCCTGGATCGCAATCCACGGCCAAGCCATCCCGACAACCATAATCCCAAAGATCGCCGATGCGAGAACCCAGCCAATCGGCGACACATGCAAGCCGACCAAAACGCTGATTCCAAAGGCCATTACGAACCAACCAATCGGTTCCTTCAACCAATAGACGTAACGATTGGCCCACGGACAAAAATCCGTTGTGAGCGCACTGCTCAATGCTCCATCAGACATGATTCGATTTCGAAAACCTACTTACGAGCTTCTCAAGAACGCGGCGCGACGATCGCCATAAATCCGGCGAAAACGCACCGCGGCCAATTTCACGCAGCGAAGGCGCAAGAAGGTGGGCCGCGTCGAGAAGCATCTTGATAGCGAGGCTTCGAAATGGGCTCAATCCATTCAGAATCTGTATCGAGGGGAAAAGGGGCAAGTTCAATCGAAACCGTAGCAACACCAACCTGGACCGTATCGCGCGCCGTCACCAGCCAGCGGCACATCGAGCAATCGTCCGAATCGTCCTGAGAATTGCACGGTGGAGCAGGTTTCGCGTGATCGACGTGCTCTGAAAGAGCAATCCCATTCGTCTGAATCCCGTGCCTCTTGGCGAAGGGATTGCCAGCATGCGTACACGTAAAATCCGCAGAAAGACTACTGATTTCCGTGCCAGAGCAGGCGTTTCCGCAACTTCCCAGGTGCCAAAACGTCATCGCGTCGCTGGCGACCAGCGATGCAATCAGCATCAACGCGGTGATTTGGCGGTTAAGGAACACGAACTAGCCAGCAAAGGGAGAGTAGCGCAAGCCAACGCAGTATGGTCGTTTGTACGCCGCGCACTGTCAAGTTGTTCTTGCATTCAAATTGTATGAAGGCTTCCCGAAGAATAAGCGGAAACGCAGGTTTTTGTCGGAGAGCGAGGCTCTCGCCGATCTTGACTTTGGTTCGGCAGGAGCCTTTCCCTCCCGGTAGCTTAGGCGGGAAATAAGTGTCCGGTACCATTTGCCAGGAACTGGCCCTTCGGGTGCTTAGCACAAATGGTACCGGACACTTATTTCCCGCTCATTGCTTACGATTGTGAGGTCTATGTCCTGGTACGACTTCATCGCGGTAGTAAAGCGAACACCAAGTATCGCCGGTTGATTTGACTGGTTCAATTTTTGGGGTAGAGATCAACGAATGGTTCTGGTGGCGCAGACTGTTCGGGGCTTTGTTTCGCGATTGCTTTTCGGTTCACGTCCTAAAGCGACGCGGCTTTCGATTTCGATCAAGCTTGGCCCCAATTTTTGGTTTTGACCGTCAATGGACTGCCCACCCTATATTATTGATATCGCTTTGCTGTTATCAGCGACCGTAACTTGCTTAACCGGTGTGTTCTGCGGTTGGAAGATTCGGGAATCAGTCGCTCGTCGCAAGCCCGTGGATCAGAAAACGCCGGCTCCGCGCGCCGACGTGGCCGGCTTTCTGGAAACTCGCAAGCCACTGCGTACTACCTTTGCGTTGGACACTGGCATCACGGCTGAGGATGTCTTGGACGCGACCGACTCGTTATCTCAGATCGTCAAACAACTCAACGCCGATGAAGCCACTTTACCGATCGATGCCAGCTTCGACGAGCTTCCTTCATCGGAGTCGATTCTGTTTGCTTTAGGGCAAATGGCGATGGACAAAGAGATGCTGGAAGCACAGCTTCGCGCCGCAGAGATCCGAATCGATGAACAGAGTCGGCAGCTCGAAACTTTCGAGTTGTATGCGATGACCGACGTTCTCACAAAGGTTGGCAATTGTCACGCTCCGAGTTCACGGTGAACACCGCCAGCGCCAAGCTTGGCGATACATTCGAAGCGATCGTTCAACGCGCATGCAACCAAACGGTGGCTGCCGTTTAAGCCGATCCGCTGGTTTAAAATCTCATCTTTTTTTTCGAAAATCGTGTCGTGATATCCATCGTAAATTTTTCGCGAAACACGATTGTACATCGTAAATCAGGGCTGTTTTTGTCTTTTTAAAATGATGGAAATCTGCCTTGACCAGAAACGATGTACTGGCCTATCTTCCCCCTATCGCAGTGAGACACATGTGGTCGCCACTGGGAAAGGTTTTGCACGTTGGGTTTGCATGCGTGATGGGTCATCGACACTTCACGGCGAACAGGCTGGTTGACGGTCAACATGGATGTTACCCGTCGTCGGTTCGATGTTGTGAAGCAAGTAGTTCGACGGTTCCGGAGGCATGGATGCGTCCGGGTGTCGAACCGCGAATAGGAAAGCCACCGGCTCCCGGACCTTAGCGCGTCGTCCTCCGCCCCCCTGGGACACGAACTAACCGGGAGCTTTTTTTTTGCCTTTTCTGAACCTATGGCTCCCGGAATCTAGCAGCCTAGTGCTTCGTTGCCAAGAATTTGCATACAGGGGTAGCCGATTCAGATAGGATCGAGGACTCTTTGTCATCTCGCAAACCTACAACCTGAAGCAGCCGTATGAATTCCGTCGTTCGCGTCAATCATCCGCTAATCGATCACCATCTCTGCGTCGTTCGTGATGCCCAGACGAAGCCAAGTGAGTTTCGATCGGCGATTGGGCGATTGGCCATGTTCCTTGGCGTTCGAGCCACCGAAGATCTGCAAACCGAACCTGTGACTATTCGGACACCACTTGCCGACGCTCCATCGCATCGCCTTGCGGTTCAGATCGGAATTGTTCCCATCCTTCGTGCAGGTTTGGGCATGGTCGATCCTTTGATGGTATTGCTTCCCGATTCCCAGGTATGGCACTTGGGATTGTATCGCAATGAAGAAACCGCCGAGCCGATTTCGTACTACGATCGGTTACCGCCAGGCGGAGCGCCAGACGTTGCGCTCATACTGGATCCGATGCTTGCCACCGGAGGCTCGATCGAACTTGCCGTCCATCGCCTTCGGCTTTGGGGCGTGAAGGATATTCGCGTCGTCAGCATCATTGCGTCGCAACCGGGAATCGACCGCATCGCCAAGCTTGGACCCGACGTAAAGGTATTCGTGGCGGCAATTGATCCGATTCTCGACGAACGCTCGTACATCGTTCCTGGACTAGGCGACGCGGGCGACAGAATCTTTGATACGCCGCGTGTCTAGAACAGACATGCCATGACTCAGATTCAAAACGATCATTTTATTGTCCCCCCTTATCAACATTTCGTCAGAAACAAATGCGAGTTCTTTCGGGCATCCAGCCAACCGGTCGGCCTCATTGGGGTAATTTTTTCGGAGCCATTCGTCAGTACATCGATCTGCAGATCGAGCATGACGGTTTCTATTTCATCGCTGACCTACACGCGCTCACGACGATCCGCGACGCAAAATCGCTTCGACAAAACACACTCGACGCTGCACTCGACATGCTTGCTCTTGGCCTTGATCCTGATCGCGCAACGTTGTTTGTTCAGTCTCGTGTTCCCGAAGTCACTGAACTGACTTGGATCCTGATGACAAGCACTCCGATGGGCTTGCTTGAGCGATGCCACGCATACAAGGACAAGAAGGCCAAAGGTCTTGTCGCAGATGCAGGACTCTTCACCTACCCCGTGCTCATGGCGGCTGACATCCTGGCGTATGATTCGCAAGTCGTCCCCGTAGGCCAAGACCAAGTGCAACATATCGAAGTGTGCCGCGATCTCGCGGGCTCGTTCAATCATGAGTTCGGCGACACGTTCGTCTTGCCAGTTGCCAAAACGCTTGAGTACGGTGCCAAAGTGCCAGGCACTGACGGCGAAAAGATGAGCAAAAGCTATAACAACACGTTGCCCCTGTTCGGCGATGTGAAAGCGATTCGCAAATCCATCATGAAGATCGTAACCGACGCTCGCCCGATGGAAGACGCGAAGGCTCCCGAGACCGATCACCTCTTCCAGCTCTATCGATTGTTCTCGAATGATCTTGATGTCGAATCGATGGCTCAAATGTACAGGCATGGCGGGTTCGGTTACGGCGACGTCAAGAAGAAAGTTGCCGACGCAAGCGAAGCTTATTTTGCAGAAGCGCGCGCCAAACGACTCGACCTAGAAAAAAATCTCGATCACGTTCAGACGATTCTCGACAACGGTGCCAAGCGGGCTCGTGAAGTAGCGGCCGGTGTGGTTGCGCGAGCCAAAAAAGCATGCGGACTGAGTGCATGAACGTGATCGGAATCGGCACCGAGATAATCGAATGCGTCCGCATCGCAAAGATGATCGAACGTCATGGCGAACTTTTCTTGGAGCGAGTCTATCGGCCCGAAGAAGTTAACTACTGCATGGAACGATCCTCAGCGACTCAGCATTTCGCAGCGCGATGGGCCGCGAAAGAGGCCGTGATGAAAGCGATCGCAGGGCGTCAACGCGGTATTCGGTGGAACGAGATTGCGATCGCCGTGGATGCACAGACGATTCCAAGTATTCGCTTGTACGGACGCGCCGCCCAGTGGTCTGCGAGCCGCGATGTTGAAGGCTTTCAATTGAGTCTTGGACGCTGCCGAACGCATGCCACGGCATTCGTGATTGCATTCAAGAACTAATCTCTGTTTGAAAAGAGGTCTAGTATCTAGCAACGGACCATGATTCTAGTCGCATCGAGTAGAATCCTAACCAAAAATAAACGCTTTCAAACGTCTTGTAGATCGTACACCCCTAGTGCCGGCTTCGCGAATCAGCCTTAATTGAGGAGCGTATTTGGCTGTAGGCTTCGCTATCTCACCAGATTCACATTTTATTGGAGCGTCATCATGCCAGCTGCACTTTAGGCTAGTCCATTTAGGGCGGCGTTTGGTTACGCCGCCAAGGCTAGCAGTCGTTCAAATTGCTCTCGTATTTTG
>Ga0105046_10006273_pt1 | contig 18760 bp, 12 predicted proteins | sample MAT03_FD_78385 | JGI IMG/M metagenome (GOLD analysis project Ga0105046, IMG submission 78385) | Freshwater microbial communities from Lake Fryxell liftoff mats and glacier meltwater in Antarctica - MAT-03 (megahit assembly) | ecosystem: Environmental > Aquatic > Freshwater > Ice > Liftoff... | reverse complement strand
ATCATTAAAATCTCTTGTCGGCATTGCCGAATCAAAGTTAGACCGATACCGTTTCAGGCACACACCCAAATTCCGGCTCGATCGGTTCAATAGGTTTTAGGAGTTGACCCATTGAGTCACCTCCATCGTCATTTTTCTGTAGACTCTGTACTGGCTGATTGAACACGACGTAGAGCACACGCAGAACGAGCAAACTCATTATCATCGCGCTGCAGACTCCGCCGATAACGACCGTTGCCAACGGGCGTTGTACTTCGGCACCCATGCCTGTACTAAACGCCATCGGCACAAATCCGAGGCTGGCGACAAGTGTTGTCATGAGGATCGGGCGCAATCGTGTCATGGCTGCTTCCTCCACCGCGTCGTCAAGTGTTCGACCCATTCGTCGCAACTGACGGATGGTCGAGACAAGTAACATATCGTCAAGCACCGCAACGCCAGACAACGCAATGAAGCCGACAGCAGCCGAAACGGAAAATGGCATGTCGCGAATCCAAAGCGCAAGAATTCCGCCGATCCAAGCGAATGGAACGCCGGTGAACACACGCAATGAGTCAATCCAATTCCCATAAGTCAAGTACAGCAAAGAGAATATCAGCAGCAGTGCGATGGGAACAACTATCATGAGTCGAGTTTTGGCGCGTTGCAAATTCTCAAACTGACCGCCCCACGCGATGTGGTAGCGGCCAACCGGCATCTGAACTTTTTGAGCGACGACACGTTGGGCTTCTGCAACAAAGCTGCCGAGATCTCTATCGCGTACGTTGGCTTCAATGGTGATTCTCCTTTGATACCAATCCCGTTTGATCGCATTTGGACCAACCACTTTTTCGATCGTTGCTAGTCGTGACAATGGGATTCGCTCGCCCGCTGGCGTTGCAACGAGAATCTGACGAATCGCATCGGGATCAGCACGAGCTTTCTCAGGGAGTCGAATGACTAACGGAAATCGCAGTTGTCCTTCATAAACCTCACCGACATGGTGAGTCCCGAGGGCGCGAACAAGGTTCATGATCGTACTGGCTGCAATGCCATAACGTGCGATCTCTTCTTGCTTCACTCGAATCTGAAGTACTGGCTGTCCGGTTACTTGTTCGACTTTGACATCTTCGGCACCTCGGATCGACTGGATCGCACGTTTTACTTCAGACGCTTTGGCGACCATCAAGTCCAGGTCATCACCGTACAAAATTGCGGCAACATCGGAACGAACGCCTGAGATCATCTCGTTCATTCGCATTTCAATCGGTTGCGACATTGCAAGTCTTGGACCTGGCAGGTCTCTTAGTTCCTCTTGCACCAAAGTAGTTAAGTCCGCTTGTGTCTGAGCGCGAGTCCAATGCTTTATCGGGTGCAGAGTAATGAATAGGTCTGTTAGCTCGGTACCCATCGGATCTGTTGCAACCTCTGCCGTTCCAACGCGACTCCATACCTGTGCAATCTCATTTGGAAACTTTTCGAGCAACACCTGCTCCATTTTGGTGTTGTAGCGGATCGATTCTTCCATCGTGGTTCCCGCTAGCCGAACAACGTTGAGCGTGATCGCACCCTCGGAAAGTCTCGGGACAAACTCGGAACCCAAATTGGGAGCTACGAGAGCGAACACACCGACGAGTAACAACAACGCGGATCCGACGACGAAGCTTTTATGATGCATCGTGAACCGCAGCACAGGTGCGTAGAGTCGCTTGAGTACCCGGAGCAGCAGAGGTTCTTTTTCCTCGATGGCTTTCGGTAGAAAGTAACTTGCTAGCACAGGCATGAGTGTGAGAGATAAAACCATCGAACCAGCCAAAGCCATCATGACGGTCATCGCCATAGGGCGGAAGAGTTTCCCCTCGACTCCTTCAAGCGTTAGGATCGGGAGGTAAACAATCATGATGATCAGTTCGCCAAACAGGGTTGGTTTACGAACTTCGATTGCTGCGTCACGAATAACGTCCAGTCGACTGCGACCCTGTCGGTCATGAGCCAAGTGGCGTACGCAGTTTTCGATCATGACCACCGAACTATCGACGACCAACCCGAAGTCAATCGCCCCTAGACTTAACAGGCTTGCAGCGATTCCAAACTGCAACATTCCTGAGAAAGCAAATAGCATCGACAAAGGAATGGCTGTTGCGACGATCAAGCCAGCTCTAAGGTTTCCAAGAAAGACGAAGAGTACCGCAACAACCAGCAGCCCGCCCTCGAACAAGTTTTTCTGGACCGTATGGATGACGTGATCGATTAGTTCGGTACGATCATAGACGGTTTGAATTTTGACACCAACTGGCAATGAGGCTTGAATACTTTGGATTTTCTCCTTGAGCGCCCAAGTCACTTGATGGCTGTTCTCACCCATCAGCATGAAGCCTAGTCCTAGTACAGCTTCGCCCCGTCCATTGGCGGTCACAACTCCGCGACGAATTTCGCTACCGAGTTCCACATTCGCAACATCTCGAATTCGGACAGGCACGCCTGAATGCGATGTGATCACAATCTCGTTGATTTCGCTAATGTTTACCGTTCTACCAACTCCGTGAACCAGCAACATCTGGCTGCCATCGATTATCGTTCCGCCACCAACATTCTCATTGTTGGATTTAATGGCGTCGGAGACTTGTTCAAAAGTCAATCCATACTTGAACAACCGTTCAGGATCGAGTCGCACTTGATATTGTTTTTCGTATCCACCCCAACTGTTGACTTCGGCGACGCCACGTACCGATCGCAATTGTGGCTTGACAACCCAGTCGTGAATCGTCCGCAATTCGGTCAGTCGCTCGATGCGTACCTCCTGTGAGACTACAGAAAAGTCGATGCCTTCGTAGATCAACACGTAGTGGAAAACTTCGCCAAGGCCGGTTGATACCGGTCCCATCTGAGGTCGTCCGATACCGACTGGGAGTTGTACAGTCGACAGACGTTCGTTGATCAGTTGCCGTGCGAAGTAGATGTCAATTCCATCGTCGAATATCACCGTGACCTGTGACAGTCCAAATTTGGAGAGCGAGCGAAGTTGGTTGAGCCCACGCAAGCCACTAATTGCTTGTTCGATTGGAAAGGTGATCTGACGTTCGATTTCTTCTGATGCGAGCGATGGAGCAACCGTATTGATCTGGATCATGACCGGCGTCGTGTCCGGGAATGCATCGATATCCAGTTGCCGGAGCGAAAACGCCCCAACCACCGCGAACAGCACGGTTACCAAAACTACTAGGGCTCTATGACGAAGCGAAAAATCGATTACCCAATTAAGCATCGTTGCTCTCCCTATTTAGCGCAACAGTCGCAGCCTGCACCGAGATTATTTTTGAGTAACTGTGCACGCAACACGTCGCTACCAGCAGTCGCGATAACCTCGCCAGGAAGAACACCAGCGATCACCTCTGTGAATTTTCCGTTGGTTGCTCCCAACCGAACATTTCGAACATGAAATACCTTGGGACTTTCAGGACTATCGAAGTATCCCTTGTCGCGGACGAATACGATTTGACAGCATCCCTCCCAATGTGACGATCCAACTGGAACGACGATCGCATCGGGGACACTTCGCAAAACTACATGCCCCATGCCGAAAGTCTCACTACGCAGGCGTCCGTCCGGATTGGGAAGTACAACGCGAATCTGAACCATTCGAGTTTGCTTGTCCGCCGCAGTGCTAATCCAATCGAGTCGACCACGGATTTGGTTTCGGCTGCCGTCCGCTTGAAAAGTGACGTTTTGCCCGACAGCTAGTTGGTCCATACTTTCGAGCGGAATGTTGAGGTTCAACCACATCTGGCTAGTGTCGGCAACTTGGAAAAGTACCCGTGATGGATCAACAACTTCACCCGGCGATGCCGACCGATGGACTACGATGCCGTCCATGGGAGAGGCAATTGGCAACAAGTTCGCAGTTGCCGTTTTGCTATCAAGCTTTGCAAGAATCGAATTGGGAATTCCAAGAACACGCAGATTGTCTAGAACAGCTTTGTCCGACATGTCTCTCAAAGAAGAAACCTGTACAAGCAATCCAAGATTGCACAACGATTGCTCAGCGCTGAGAACGTCAGCCATTGCTTTTGCCAACGCGGCTTCCGCATCGAAAATCCTAGAAACAGCAATCGCATCGCGAGCTTGAGTGAGTCTCGATACATTCTGTTGCTGCAGTTTCTCCTCTGCCAGCGATCGAAGCAGTTGCACTTTTACATTGCCCACTTCCGTTGCATCGATGATCGCGAGTACTTCGCCCTTCGAAACTTTATCACCGACGTTCTTCTCGACGATCCTCACACTGCCAGGCAAACGAGAGGCCAAGCTCGCTAGCCGAGTGGGGTCGTAGACTATTTCTCCGGTGCCAGAAATAGTTTCAACAATGGAACGTCGTTCAACCAATTCTACATCAACGCCAGCTTGCTTCACGGACTCGATCGAAGCGAATTGAATGCGCTTTTTATAAACTGCGCAGCTACTGCTATTTTCTTTTCGCGGCATCCTAGTCAAGGCACTGGCTGAGCGTTCGAAATCATTCTCTGTAACGGTTTGAAGCACTTTCAATTGCGCTATGTCTGAATGGTGCAAGACACAGTTGTGGACGCCATGCTCGAGGCACCAACCGTTGTCTGTCCCGTTCGGAAGCAGTTTTGGATTACACTCGACACACAAGGACTCGGGCACAGAATGTTCCTCACACCAATCAGAACCTTTTGGCTTCGACGAGCCTATCAATTCGGCGAACCTTGGGATCTTCCAGTCGTTTGTGTGTCCAATGTAGAACACTGCCAAAAAGCCAACGAAAACGAATGTCTGCCCCGAGTTGCCGAGAACCAACGAGACAACTCGCCATAGAGTGCCATGCGGCTCTCTGCGATTTTCAATTTGAGCTTTTGGTTTTGGCTGCTGTACAACCGGTTCGATACCAGATAAATCGGGAGTACTTGGAATACTTGATGGAGGTGCACCGATAATTGAACGACTCATTTGGGGATTCCTGCAAATTGAACTTGGGAGGGTCGCGGAGAGACGATCCGCGAAGTTTCCAAACAGCGCAAGCAAATCAGAGTGCCGTACATCTCACCATCGCATCCGAGATGGAAAGCGGAATTCATTGATTCGCCAACGCGGGCAAGAATCGCCCTAGATCAGCAGTGATTCGAATACATTGCGAATCGTTCGCCCGCACCGGCGATCGTATCGCAGCGGGTGTTCTTGAATTGGCTCGACGAGCACTATGGGCTTCGTCAATCTGTCGATGCAAATAGACTTGGAGTCGAGCAACTCCAATGACTGTACTAAGGACATTCGATCGCTTTTATCGATCGCAATTTGACAGACGCTTCCTGGACAACATGGAGTCGACGAATCGCTCGGACAATGTCTGGGGGCAGGCATCTGTTCGTTAGTTAGAGTATCACCTGCGCAAGCAACACAACAACAAGAGTGCTGCTGAGTCACCTTCCCCGAAGGCGCAGCATTCGCGTTTGCCGCACAGAACAGCGGGCAAAGAGTCACACGTAGTGCGACAATCGCGAGGAAGACAAATCGGAACATGAAAATCCTTGTCTCAGTAAAAAAAGACATAGGCTGAAGAATAGGTTTAGTCCGTCAAGATTGCAAGCACAGTCCGAAAATTCAGCCATTTGCATGCAAATTCGGTCCTGCAACCGAATTTCCATCCTTTTTTCTGCCATACGACAAATGATTCGGTTTCGATGTAACCAAAGGGCATTCGACCACAGGCTAGCGACCACGGGTGTGGCGTTTATACCAAAACTGCTAACGAGCGATTTACGCATACCAAGCTTTCTCAATCAGTACACTTTGCCATCAAACGTAAGGATTATCTTCTTAAACCCAAAAAAACCATTTTGAACTGTCCAAATTGGGGTCTGTCCGATTACCATCTGTGGGCGTTCCGTGCATGGCACTTGTTTTCTGTGCTGTGGGAGCTAGTCGCGTAAGGAAACGCAATACTTTTCGATTGCGGCTAAAGTCCGCGGTCCAAGATTAGTCCGGCTTAATTAACCCAGCCCAGGTTTTGAGAAGCCAGCAACGCAATATGCGCTGTTGTTTTGTAAAAAAGGTGAAAAGTGACTGGATATCTGTTGTTAACGGGTTCGACTGGACTGCTCGGTCGCTACTTAATGCGCGACCTCTTGGAAAGCGGTCAACGGCTTGCTCTCTTAGTCCGCGGATCAAAAAAAGACTCTGCATCGGATCGAGTGGAAGGCATCCTCCAATATTGGGAACGCCAGTCCGGTAAGACTCTGCCTCGGCCTGTTTTGCTTGAAGGCGACATACGTCGTCCATGCCTCGGACTCAGCGGCAAGGACAAACGTTGGGTGGCTAGGCACTGCGAATCCATGATGCACAGCGCCGCCTCCTTGACCTTTCATGCTGATGGTACCGGCGAGCCATGGCACACCAACTTCGACGGCACACAGCACATGTTGGAGCTTTGTCAAGCGACGGGTCTGCGAAAGTTGCACTACGTATCCACCGCTTATGTTTGTGGTTTACGTCAGGGCAACATCCTTGAGACAGAAGTTGACTGCGGCCAGACTTTCCGAAATGACTACGAACAAAGCAAGCTGCGAGCCGAAGTGTTGGTTCGAGAAGCAGACTATATTGATGAACTAACCGTCTATCGCCCCGCTGTCATCTCGGGTGACTCTCAAACGGGATACACGAATACCTACCATGGAATCTATCTCTACCTTCGCCTGATGGCGCTATTGACGCCGCGTCAACCTGTAGGTCCCGACGGAGTGCGATTGACAAGATTGCGAATGCCTCTGCTAGGCGATGAACGCCGAAACATCATACCCGTGGATTGGGTCTCCAAGGTCATGACGCATCTGTTTCTGAAGCCGGAAGCCCATGGCCATACTTTCAATTTAGCTCCGGACATCTGTCTGACAGCGCGACAGTTAATCGAAGCGGGCTACAGCTTCTATAACTCAACTGGAGTCGAGTGGGTAGGGTACGAACCGATTGACCCCGCGACGTACAACGAATTAGAGGCCGCCTCGTTGCCCGGATTGGCTATGTACAACAACTACGTAAGCACCGATCCCACGTTTGACTGCACCAACCTGAAAAGATTTGCGGGTGACATGCCCTGTCCAGCCCTCGATGAGGCGACGCTGCACACTTACATTCGGTACGGTGAACAGGATCGTTGGGGCAAACGACGCATTGAGGCACCTGCCGTTCATTGGCGAGCTGAGGATTACTTTCGAGAGTTTCAAGTGGCGGATGACATGAGCTACGGCACGATCAAGAGTCGGTTGGCTATCGACTTAGTCGGCCCAGGCGGAGGACAATGGATGCTTGGACTTATGCCTGATAATACTTTGGTTTGCACGGCTGGAGTCCATGAGGATGCGGATTCTGTATTGCGACTCAACGTGTCAGAGTTTAAGAAACTGGTATCGAATCCAATCGGCTCGAAGCACGATCATGCTATCGAACAGCTATTTCCCATGTCGAGCGCAATTTCATTTGATACTCAGGAACAAGACAATCGAGTTCGGGCTTTCTAGACTCCTCGACAGTACCATCAAGACATACGAACCATGAGCACGATGCACGTCGCACTTTTCGGTATCTTAGGCGTGTCGACACTCATTCAGTTCTTCTTGGTCGCCGGATTTGTTGATTGTTTGCGAAAATGGCGGCGACCGTTGCTAGAGGATGCGTCCTGTCCACCAGCCGCGATCGTGTTGTGTCTGCGAGGTGGCGATCCGTTTTTGTCGCGATGCCTGGATGGAGTACTGGCTCAAGACTACCCAAATTATGACGTATGCTTCATAGTCGATCATGCGGATGATCCAGCAATGCCAATTCTCCGCAAGTCGCTTGCAGAGAGTTCCTTCGAACGTTTTCGACTCGAAATCCTAACTCAGCCACTGACGACATGCACCCTCAAGTGCTCCAGCCTTGTCCAAGCCGTGGAAGGCCTAACGGAGACGACAGAGTTCATGGCCCTATTGGATGCAGACACGATACCGCACCGAACTTGGCTGCGCGAGTTGGCCACGGCGCTGGTCCCAACGCATGTTGGGGCAGCAACCGGAAACCGCTGGTACATGCCCGCCCACTGCAGTCAAGGTTCGTTGACAAGGTATCTATGGAACGCGGCTGCCATCGTTCAAATGTACTGGTATGAAATCGCTTGGGGGGGAACACTCGCTATCAAAGTGGATTCGATACGTCGATCAGGAATTCTAGAACGGTGGCGGCATGCCTATGGAGACGATACCTTGGTGCGAACGCAACTGGCGACGATTGGCCAGAAGGTCGTCTTCGTCCCAACGCTCATGATGATCAACCGCGAGAATTGCACACTTGCTTCCTTCCAAAGTTGGGTGAAACGGCAATTGCTTTCGGCTAGGCTGTATCATCCGTTTTGGTTGCTGGTTGTCGGACACGGGATCAGTTCAGCCGTGGTGATTTTGTGGGGCCTGCTAAGCGGTCTCGCACTATTGTTACAAGGCAATCCGATCGGCGCAAGCCTCGTGTTTTTGGCGATTTTCGCTTTTCACGTTGGCCAGACTTGCCTTCTCTTTTGGATAGAAAACGCCGTGTGCGCAATTGCATCAGCTCGCGGTGAGGATGTTTCCTGGCCGAATAAATCGAACTGGTTTACCATCTTGTGGATAGGCTGGCTAACCCAGTGGATCTATACCTGGGCGCTATTAAAATGCCTATTCCTCAACCGATTTACTTGGCGCGGGATCGACTACAAAGTCGACGGTCCTTGGAAAATTAAGATGCTTGGATATCGCCCGTATCGAAGTGAACAACAGAGTCACGAACCGAACCGACATTCGATATAAAAGATTTGGTTGCGTTCGCCGAGAAATGGATGTTTCGCCGATTTGAATTAAAGTTGGTAACTTACGTTTAGCGAATCCTCAAGTATTCTAAGGCGATGGGTAGTTTGAAGTCTACCCTATAAACTGGGTGGCACGCTCTGAGGTACGAAGGGCGTGGTGAATTGCTAGAGTCATTTGCCACACTTCCCACGCCCATCGCTAATCGCTTTGGGCGTGCCACACGGTGGCCTGGTAGTATTATGTCTGCCGATCGCCTTAGAGACGTCGCTCCTTCTCGGCGTCATTTTCGATTCGAGGATTGTCGCTGAGTGCCATCGATGAATAAAGAACCGCTAAAACACTGTCCAAAATGCAAGTCTGCTATCTTTGCGGACGCACCCGGTGGCCTGTGCCCGCACTGCTTGTTGCAGTTTGTAGCCATCAGCACAGGTGGAGCGGACTTTCCGATTGACGATCGATCGCCACGTGACCTTGAATCCATCCGAGCGGCATTCCCGCAGTTGGAGATCCTCGAGTTAATTGGGCAAGGGGGCATGGGAACTGTTTACAAGGCCCGGCAACCGAAACTGGATCGGATCGTGGCGTTGAAAATCCTTCCGTTGCGGTTGGCCCGAGAGTCCTCTTTTGCAGAACGTTTTGAACGTGAGGGGAGACTGCTGGCGCGACTCAACCACCCCAACATTGTTGGCGTTTACGATTTCGGCCAAACCGATGGGCACTATTATTTGATAATGGAGTATGTCGACGGCGTAAATCTCCGACAGGCTTTCGCCTCTGCGCGTTTCACTCCACAGCAAGCGTTGAGCGTCATTCCCAAAATTTGCGAAGCCTTGCAGTTCGCGCACGATGAAGGGGTGCTTCATCGCGATATCAAGCCTGAGAACATTCTTTTAGACACGAAAGGCCGCGTGAAGATTGCCGACTTCGGAATCGCCAAATTTGCGGGCGTGGACGATAATACTGGATTAACTGCGACGGGCGCAACGATCGGCACCCCGCACTATATGGCTCCAGAGCAGATTGAACAACCAGCGAATGTCGACCACCGCGCCGATATCTTTTCGTTGGGTGTTGTGTTTTATGAGATGCTGACCGGTGAATTGCCACTTGGACGATTTTCCGCTCCCTCGGAAAGAACGGCAACCGTGGATGCCCGCATAGATGATGTCGTGATGCGAGCTCTAGAAAAGGACCGCGAGCGGCGACAGCAGAGCGCGAACGAGGTGCGGACACAAGTTGAAATGCTAAGCAATTCTTCGAACTCAAATCGCAAACAAGTCGAAACGAGTGGCACTAGGCCTCCGATCGTCAACCCTAACGCATCGTTTCAACGCTATTCGGCTCGACCAACGATTGCAATTGTATTGGTGCTTGCGTCAATCTCAATACCCGTTTCGATTGCCGTACAACATGAGGGTCCCTCCGATAGATTGGTTTTTAGTCTAGGATTGATTTCGGCATGGTTCGGTATTCCTGGGACTCTGCTTGGATTGACTCACTTGCTCTTCCTGCAGCGAAGTGGAGCTCGGAACGGTTTGCAGAGGGGAGTGATTGCAGGTACCCTTTGGCCTTGCGGATTAGCAATTGGGTGGTGTCTTGTTTTAGCGAACGGGATTATTACTCAAATGCAGGGAACGCCCTCACCTGCATTTATGTTTATGGCCAATGCGGTTTGCCTTTGTTTCGGCATTGCATTGTCGTTTGTCGGAATGTGGATGACGAGGCAAAAGATCCAACGTTCACTGCCGGATCCAAATTTCATAACCTCGGTCAACCCAAGCCCATTCGCATCGACGTTGAAGACAATTATGAAGGCTTTTGTTGTGAGTCTTTGGGCGTTCTTTGGGCTCATCATTGTGTACATGATGTCTGGTACCTCCATGCGGCCCACCTCCATGCAGCCCAAGACTATGCCAAGTTACATGGTGCCACAGCACTTGCGACTTGAGGTTGTCTCGACAACGACGAAAGAGAACGTGCTTATCGCGGTCGTAAAGGACCCGTCGGATAATAGTTTCCAAGTCGATTTTCGAGGCTTTAGCTTACTTCCAAAGGCTGAGATTCTTGCATCAGAAAGCTATCAAGGCAAATGCATTTTTCCAGGTGAGCAATCCGACATACTTACTTTTCACTCGGATAACGAGCACACGCTAGAACTTGCCTTTGCCTTGCCAGACGCCGAAACAGCCCTGGCATGTAAGAATAGGATGGAGCGACAGCGCGGCAACGCGCAACCGTATACCTACAACAGCATGACGCAACTATTTAAAATCAACAGCTCCTTTGGAGAATATGAAGCCTTTGCACTCCCAGCGGTCACTGGATATCGCATGCCGGACGTCCAACCGTGAATGATCCCATTGCAAAGCAGGGACGTTCAAGCCGTCGTTTTCTGACTACGCAGTGGACGAATGTCTTATCGGCACGAGGCGAGTCGCCCGAAGCCAAGCAATCGTTGAAGGAACTTTGCGATCGCTACTACGCCCCGGTGTCCGCGTTCGTAGAGTCTTATTCACGTCACGACCCGAATGCTCGCGATTGGACTCATGCGTTTTTCGCGAAAGTGCTTGAGGGAAGATCCCTCGACGCAGTCATCCAATCGCGAGGGAGGTTTCGAAGTTATCTGCTCGGTGCAGTGAAGCATTTTCTGGCTGACGAGCGTGAGAAAAACCAAGCGGACAAGCGGGGTGGTCTGGTTTCGCATGTGTCGGTCGATCAAGTCGATGAGTCTTCTATGACGACAAATACTCATAGCGCGATGCCGCCCGATGCCGCCTTTGATCGCCAGTGGGCAATGTCGATTCTCCAACACTCACTCGAGGACCTCGAGGAGGACTTGGGTGCGGAGCAAGCTACTCGTTTTGAACTTCTTCGACCCTGGCTTACCGGCGATCCGATCGATCTATCGCATGCCGATGTCGCTGCAAGACTCGGCGTATCGACAGAGGTGGTTAAAATCACCATACATCGATGGCGGAAGCGATTTCGAGAGATCGTAAAAGGGCATATTGCCTCGACCGTTTCAGATTCTGCAGAGGTCGAGGAGGAGCTACGATATTTGATTCAAGCTCTTGCGATAGCAAGACGCGACGATTAACACCGAGCCGTAGGCGATGCCATGAGCGAACAAAGCGATGCGACATTTCGATGGGCAACAACTCTAATCTGCGGTGTTTGCAGTTCTGCGTCCGTCGGGTTTATCCAAGCGGGAGCAATGTATCTAGCCATGCACGCGTTCCCGTTCGGATAAACCGAAACGGAGAGCAAGACCTTTCTGCAATCGATTGGTAGCTGCCAGTTGTGGCTCCGCCGAGTAAAACTCGACGGAAGCCTAGCGTGCCCATTCTGATGCTGAACATCGCCCCTCAAAATGGAAAACACTCCTGCTGCGACTGAGGTACAATGGAGGCCGAATTCACCCTGCTGTCCCTTGTTTGTGATCGCTATGAAACCTATCACCCGTCGCGATTTTGGAAAAAACTCTTTGGCGAGCTTAGCTCCTTTCGTAGCCAGTTCGCTCATCGCGTCTAGCCTAACTCGAACGGCATTCGGGCAAACACCGATACGTATTCGCGTTGGTCAAATCGGTACGAAACACGGTCACGCTTCTGGAAAAATGGAGGCGATCAAAAGACTCAACGAACACTTCGAGTTGGTCGGCGTAGTCGAAGAGGATCAAGTCCAAAGAGACAAGATGCAAGGCTCGACCGCCTACGCAAACAGTGCTTGGATGACGGTCGACCAATTGCTGAATCAGCCCGGACTGCAACTTGTTTTTGTCGAGACGGAGATCGACCAGCTGCTCAACGTGGCGGAGAAGTGCCTTTCGGCTGGCATGCATATTCACCTAGACAAACCTGCTGGTGCATCGCTTGAACATTTTCGAAGAGTCACACAAATCGCGGCGGACAAACGGCGGATCATTCAACTAGGGTATATGTTCCGCAGCAACCCGGCGTTTCAGTTTTTGTACGAGGCGGTCAAGCAAGGATGGTTGGGAGAGATCTTTGAAATTCACGGTGTCATAAGCAAAAGAATCGGGTCGAACGAACGGGCGGAACTAGAGCGATATCGAGGTGGCGCCATGTTTGAATTGGGCTGTCATTTGATTGACGCGGTGGTTACTTTGCTTGGCAAACCTCAATCGTTGATGCCGGTAAATCGCAAGACGCATTCTGAATTAGACAAGCTCAACGACAACTGCTTGGCAGTTTTTCAGTATCCAAAAGCCACCGCAACGATTCGAAGTAGCGTGGTAGAAATCGATGGCAATCGTCGACGTCAATTCGTCGTTTGCGGAACGATGGGTACGATTTCGATTGAGCCCTTAGAGCCGCCGCAGCTAACACTTACCTTGGATCAACCTCGAGGCGCATTTCGCAAAGGCACTCAACTTGTCGAGCTTCCAAAAATGACTGGGCGATACGACGCCGATTTGATTGGCTTGGCAGCCGCAATTCGAGGAGAGAGCATGGTTGCGTATTCCTTGGAGCATGATTTGACGGTTCAGGAATGTGTGTTGCAAGCCAGCGAAATGCTATAGGCTGATCAATCGCATGAGCTCTTCGGCGCTCAACTTCCCGGTCAGCTCGGTTCCGTCGAGCAATCCGTCTGCCAGGTCGCGTTTTCTTGCATGAAGTTCAAGGATACGTTCTTCGATCGTTCCGCGACAAACGAAACGATAAATCGTAACAGGGCGTTTCTGTCCCATGCGGTGCGCACGGTCGGAAGCTTGGTCTTCTACGGCCGGGTTCCACCACGGATCCATATGTATCACATAATCGGCTGCGGTAGCTACAGATGACGAGGTCGCGAGGTCCAAGATTATCGAAGAATGCTTCACGATCTCCGGCACCAAATTGCCTTACATTCAATGTCGGTGCAAAACGATTGGCTTCGCGTATCCAATTTATGCAGACGGAGGTGGGGGCCACGACGAGTGCAGGACCACCCGGGGCTCGATGCAATAGCAACGCCAACGCCTGGATGGTTTTGCCAAGCCCCATGTCGTCAGCGAGGCATGCACCCGCTCCCCAGGCCGCCAACCTGCCCAGCCATTGGAATCCCTCCAATTGGTAGTCTCTCAACTCTCCTTGAAACGTATCCGGCAAGGCTAACGTCAGTGCAGTAAAGTCCTTCCATCGATCGACGCATTTCTTCCAATGGTTGTCGGCACGAATCGAAAAAACTTCGCCAAGTTCTTCCAAGGCAGTTATTCGAATGCTGGGAAATCGCAGCTTATCTTGACGTCGTTCGGAATACATACCAAGTTGATTGAGCTTACGCCGCAGTTCATCGGTTAGAGCCAAGAACTGTCCATCGCTCAATGCAACAAAGCGTGATGGACTTGCTTCCATGAGCTCGATCAACTTCATCATGTCGAGCGCTAACTCTTGGTCGATCTGAAGCGAACCTGATACCGCAAACCAATCTCTGTCCTTCTTGATATGTAGCTGCATCATCGACGGGGAGGCTTCCTTAGTTACTCGAAAACTCTTTCCGTGTGGCCAATAAACGGTCACCTTTTGAGTATCGACCAGTGGCTTAAGTTGCAGCAAGAACTCCAACGATTCTTCGATGGAGGCCAGTTCGAAGTCGATTTGGTCGCTCGCAAAAGACGCGAGGATCGGGCATAACTCGAGAATCTCTTGAACGCGGGAAATCTCATCTCGGAACGATCGCTGGGTCGACATGGCCTTGCCTTGGATCTCCGTCATGAGATTTTTACTGCCAAGCCCTGGACGATAGTAAGGGCCATTCGCACCGAACGGCTGTACGTGCATTCGAATCGACATTCCAGCCCCTTTGCGGGATAGATGCAAATGCGTGCGCGAGTCCGCCTCAATCGCTTTGCCCGCAGCCGCCATTCCGCTGATTTCAGAATGAATCGGTATCAAGGTTGCTATCGATTGGAGCGTTTCCACAACGGCCGGTAAACTTTGATCAGGCAATAGAAGCTCATCCCCAATAATACGATGTATTTCTCGATGTCGCGGTGAATAGATGTAGACTCCTACGCGATTAGGTGTCTCCGGAATGAATAAAACATCGTCTTCGTCTGGCACCGGCTCTAGGCAAATTCGAATCATTCCTTTGTGACGCTGAACCAACATGTTCAAATCGCGTTTTACAAGCTCGATGGATTGACTCCGATCGGTTGCTGAGAAGATTAGCGGATGACCAATCAACGCTTCGGCAGCAGAGCTGATTTTGAATTCATAAGACGTGTCTGGATATCGACCATAGCTGTCGAATTGCGATTTCGGTTGAAGCGTACGAACGAGAGCACGGTCTTGGTCGGTGAGGAACGCAAGGGGAGTCGAACTTTTTTGACTTTCATGGAGTCTCTTGAGTGATACCCGTTGGCCCACCGTCCAGCCAACTTTACTTCTCTTTTAAATAAACGGGACAAGCTTGAAATCGGTCACGCTTGGCAGGAATTCCCAGACGAGTCGTTCGCTGGAATCGTCCTTTGTAGGAGTGTTGGATTCCACCAGTTTACGAAGTGCGTTTAGCGGCCTTAGCCAGACCGGTTCGGCTTGAATCAATTCCAGCAACGATGGCGGTTGACTGAACTTAAGCTCAAAAGCAACGTCTTCGGGAGTCTGGGTGGAGTTGTTCGCCGGGACCGCGTTCAACCTCTTCAGTTGCTTTGTTGCTTCCGATTGAAGCCAATGGAAACCGAGCGCACGATATTTGCTTTCCATCTCTTGAATGTCTTGCACTTTGACGGGGCACTTGGACTCAGGAACGAGCCAACTCCAAAGATAGAACGCGACCAATTGCGTGAGGAGAGTCGTTTTCGTGGACACTCGATCGCTTAACTTCTCTGAGAACGTCATCGAGGATTGAGCGCCTTCCTGGAATTCTATTGCGTCTCTTAGCAGTCCGCCCAGGTGGTCGTATTCATCCGGCCAATCCTGAATCATGATGCCTGCGATGTCCAAAACCTTTTTGCGAGAGGCGGGCGAATTCTGAGGGAAATGGAGCAGTGCATGCATGACTCCTGGTAACTGATCGATTGCCACTTTCCTCCTTCCGGTAATCTTGCGAATCGACTTGATCGCGATTTCGAACTCGATCATAGCCTGGCCCCAATTCCCGGCAAGCAAAGACTGGCAAGCTATCAGCTCTGGATACCTACCATTGGTCTTGTTCGCCAGTTCTTGCAAGGCTTTGGCATCGCCGGTCGCCAAATAGACAGAAGTCAACGTAGAGATTAGTGGCCCGTCTGAATCCGTCAGTTCAAACGAAAAGGCCGAAGCCAATTGCACCAATTTCTTGTCACCGAACCCGGTAACATAGCTATTTGACAATGCATCACTGAGATAGTAATGCTGGAGCGGTTTCGATAGACGGCTGAATATCTCCATATTGAACGGATTCAATACATTGCACGAATGCTCGGACCCTGCCAAGACTACTCGGGTATATATTACGGTATTGCGAATCGCACCAAGGTCATTCCTGTAGAAAGCGATTCGCAAATCTCGGGTGCGACGCCCGCAATATCCAAAAGCGTATAAATTTTGGTTCGTTTTCTTTGCTTCTTGGACAAAGGCTGCGAACGCTTCGAACGTCTTGTCGCGAATGGAATCATGGACGACAAAGTCCTGCAGATCTTTATGGACAACCATGCCTGCCGTCTTGGTGTCGAACAGAAGTCCGTCCCGGATCAAGGCGGCAATTACTGAGTTTATGCCATCGAGCGAGACAGAAAATTCTTTGGGCACATGGTTGTTTAGCTGCGCAATCAACTCCGGGAATTGGAGCCGCCCAAAGGGTTCATGCACGATTGACCAGAGCTGCAAGACTCAACGGGTTGACGCGGGAAAAACTCGATATTGTTCGATTAGCATCAGGTTAATAGTACCCTTTTTTCGCCGATGTGAATACGCAATGTGCCTCGCGATCAGCGATGTCCATGGCGGTATGCAGCCATTTCCAGAGACTGCTGCAAAAAGATCATCGAGCAAGCCTCGATCGAGCCAAACAAGATCAGAACGAAGACAGGCAGCAGGATCGCGAATTCAACCACGGCCGCTCCCCGCTTGTTTTGTTGCATCAATCCCTTCATATTTGTAATACTCTTCCAAAAAGACGTCGGAACAATGAACCGATCATGGACTACGCCCACCGAATGGTTTAAGGCTACCTAAACTATTGCTTACGAAGGAAAGGAAAATTGTCTTGGATTGCATTGTTTTGCGGATAAGAGAGAACACCGAGTGTTACAATCCGAAGAGTTTAACTAACTGGGCCCTTGCCAACCTAAAGTCACCAAATGACGTTTCCGATTGTAGGACTCATGTCGCTAATACGTTTCAACAATAGGCCAACAGGACGCAAACTCAATTTTGAGTAGCGTTTGCGCATGATTTTTTTACGGCCGCATTGGCCGCCGTCTTTCAAGGCGCCTTTGGCTTCACGCCAGGGGTTATGACCATCTAATCTAGAGGGATGGTAAATATCCCCCGAGTAAAACTCGGGGGCATTTCATCGCCCCTTGGTTATGCTGAGACGACTACCGAGATTCTGCGGATTTCCTGGGACGTTGCCGGATCGCGTCCGGTGGAAGAGAGAACCTCCTTCGTCCCGATGAGAGTTCGTCTAACGAAAGGTCGAATTCGCTGGTGGATTCCACGGACCGTGTTTCTGGATCAGTTGATTCGGAGATGGAACTTGTGGTGGCGCTTTCAACTTCATCCACACCGGTAGTTGGACTACCTTGACGGCGTAGCTGCAAGACCTGAACGTACTCTGCTCCAAAAAACAAAATGGAAATTCCGTAGTAGCACCAAAGCAAGATCGCGATAAACGAACCGACGGCACCATAAGCGGACGAGTATCGCATGCCGATTAAGAAGACGCCTAAGACCTCGCGGCCCAGTTCCCAAATACAGGATGCTAACAATCCACCGCGAATCGCGTCTCTCCAACATACATAGCGTTTCGGCAACCATCGGTAGACCAAAGAAAACAACAGCCCGTTGGCGATAACATTGGAGCCGAGTTCGAAGAAGCCCAACAAGTAATTCATGCCTGGGACCGTCGACGTGGTGAGCGATCGAAACTGGGCCATCACCATCCCAGCCGCGAACATTACCAAGATAGCTCCTCCAAGTGCTGCTAGCATCAAAAAGGCAAGGAACCGACTTTTCATCACTCGATAGATGGTGCGCCGGACATCCGCATCTTTTTGAACTGGGATGCGAAAGATACGGTCGAATCCACGATCGATCTGGGCAAAGATGCCAATCGCAGCCAACGTGGCGGCTAAAAAGCCAAATGGACCGCTAACAATGGAGTGATTTTGAAGCGAGGTTAATACCTGCTCAATTTGCTTCTTGATGATAGGTGATGCGTGAGTCTCAACCATGTTCAGGATTTGTTCTTCGGCCTTCTTGCCTGTCGTTGAAAATTGCAAGAAGATCCCGAAGCCCGAAGTGAGCACTAGCATCATCGGAAACAACGAAAGCGCCAGATAATAGGCGACGGAGGCGGCCAAAGAGCTAGCATCATCTTCACTCCAACGAATGCCCGCATCGCGCAAGTTTGGAAAAAAATTCCGAATCCAATGCTTGCCGGATTTAACAACGGCAGTTTGGACTTCTGTCAGGCGTTCGAATTCCAGGCTCTTTATTGGGTTGGACATGGCCTCATCTTAGGATTCTCTGTCGCTGGAAGCTATAGAAATACGAATGCAAGCATTGGTCACCGTATTCCAGTGGCGCGGGTGGCACGCTCCGAGGGTGGCAAGGGTGGCTCGCTCTGAGTTACGAAGGGCGTGGTGGATCGCTAGAAACGTTTGCCACACTTCCCACGCCCATCGCTTTCGCTCTGAGCGTGCCACACGGTGGCATGGTACCTTGCTGTCTTCCACACGGTGGCATGGTACCTTGCTGTCTTCCACACGGTGGCGTGGTACCTTTCTGTCTGCCACACGGTGGCGTGGT
>Ga0105046_10006270_pt1 | contig 18762 bp, 12 predicted proteins | sample MAT03_FD_78385 | JGI IMG/M metagenome (GOLD analysis project Ga0105046, IMG submission 78385) | Freshwater microbial communities from Lake Fryxell liftoff mats and glacier meltwater in Antarctica - MAT-03 (megahit assembly) | ecosystem: Environmental > Aquatic > Freshwater > Ice > Liftoff... | reverse complement strand
TTGTAAGCTGTTGATCTGCGAGTCGCGCTTTTTTCGTCGCAGACTTTTTGCGCTCACAACTGCTCAGTGCTCAGTGCGCAGGAATTAGCAATCAGTTCGCAATCACGCCATGATCCGACGGCTGATCCGATTTGTGCAGCCCTGTTGCCAGATGTCGGCGCGAGACTGCAAAGTGGCGTAGCTCTCCAGAGCTGCGCGGGTGAATCGGCACGTGAAGCCTCGGGTTGCGCAGCTCTGGAGAGCTACGCTACGGAATCCCACTGCCGCCTCCCGCATTCAGGCATTCAGTCTGAACGGATCGTACGAACACTGATGACTGATCACTTCCCTCCCATCGCCTGCAAGCAAAGCCCCCGCTCCGCCACGCCTTCCCTCCACGTCGCCGTGATTTTCATTGGGCGCGCCGCCTGCGACTGCCACATTGAGCGCCTTCCATCTTCCCCACGCATGATTCCAGAAGCCGCACTCCTCAAAGATGTCCCGCTGTTCAAACTGCTGGACGACCGGGAGCGCACTGAACTCGCCGCCCAGCTCGCCGTGGTCAACTTCGCCGCGGGCGAGACCATCTTCAGTTACGGCGACCCGGGCAACGCCATCTTCGTCGTCGCCGATGGTGAGGTGGAGATCTCCTTCAAGAACGACACCGGCGAAAAGATCGTCCTCGAAATCGCCGGCATCGGCCATTTCTTCGGCGAACTGTCACTGCTCGACAGCGGCACCCGCAGCGCCACTGTCACGGCCATCACCGACACCCAGGCGCTCAGCCTGCACCGCAGCGATCTGGAGAAATTCCTCACCATCCGCCCGCAGGCCGCGATGGATCTGCTCGCGGCGATGGGCACCCGGCAGCGCGCCACCGTCGAGCGCCTGCGGCACACCGCCACGCGCAACGTCAACGAGGAGCTCGAGGACACGCGCACACTGGTCCAGAAAACCGCCGACGGCATCGCGGCCTTCTCCGGCAGCATCCCCTTTCTCTTCATCCACGTGTTCGTCTTCGCATTCTGGATTCTGATCAACTGCGTGGAGATCCCGTTCATCCCGCAGTTCGATCGTTTCCCTTTCGGTTTCCTCACGCTCGCCGTCTCGCTCGAAGCGATCTTCCTCTCGGTCTTCGTGCTCCTCAGCCAGAACCGGCAGGCGGCAAAGGACCGCGTGCGTTCCGACGTGGAATACGACGTGAACCTCAAGGCCGAACTCGAAATCGCGCACCTGCACGAAAAGTTCGACCGCCTCCGCGGCGACCTCCTCACCCGCATCGACCACATCCACGGTCTGCTCCCGAAGAACGCCACCCCGCCCGCGTCCTCCGCGGGGCGGATGGTGGACCGAAACTGAGCGGCCACGGCGCAAGACGCCGCACCCTCACGCACCGAGCAAATCGCGGATGCCGGCGGTGAGGATCGCATCCACGGCATCGGAGCAATTGGCGACGCTCACTTCGTAGCCAGCCTTGGGATACTCTTCCTTCACCGGGATGTACCACGGCCCGCCGTCGCCATACGCCGCGGTGGCGATGAAGCGTCCCGTGCCGAGTTGCTGCGCGCGGAGCTGATATTCCACGAAGCATTCCGCCGGCAGGTGCAGCATGGCGATGCCGCCCAGATGCAGTGCGCTGAGGACGATCGGCGTGCGGTTTTCCACGCGCTGCATCCAGGCCAGCGTCATCGCCGGACGGATGCGATTCGCGGGCGCGTTCGTCTTGTCCGCCAGCATTTCGCGGAGCTTCGCGGCGACGAACCGGGGATTCGTCGGCGGGAGAATCTCATGCGTCTTCCACGACACAGCACCGACCGGCGCAGGCGCGAGAGTCTTCTCCGATGCCACGATGCCATCGTAAATCCGCTGCGTGAGCTGCACGCGCGCCTCGGGCGATCCGTCATTGTATTTCCCGGCGGCGACATTTCCCGCGCAGCCGGTGAAGTAGAGATGCGTACAGCCGGGCTGCTCCTTCTGCCGCTGCTTGCGCGCGAGCCCCACGAAATCGCTGCTCACATGCCCCTTGCCGTAATGGCTCATCGGATGCGTCGCGTAATAGTGGCAGGCCACCATCTTCTCGGCCCCGTTGTAAAAGGCGACCGTCTTCAGCAACGGATCGACCAAGCCCTCGGGCAACGCGATCAAGTCCGCGTCCCGGCAGCCGCTGCCGCGCATCTTGCGCACCCTGCCATCGGGACCGAGCGCCACGCGGCGGTTGCTGGCGACCTTCTCCACGCGTGCTTCGCCGTGCGCCACATGCGTGACTGGCCGCGCCTGCGGCAGCGCCGCGGTGACTGCTTCGCGCGCCCGGTCGAGGCAGGCCCGGAAAAATTCCGCCTCCACCACGCGCAGCCCGTCCTGCTGTTCCGCCACGAGCTTTTCCGCCTGCAGACAAATGAATGGCGCATCGTGCTGATGCACGCACTGCACCGCCACGCGATCCGGCGTGGTCCCTGCCGCCACCGCCAGCGCGGAACGCCACGCGACATGCGCGTCATTCAGGATGCCCGTCCAGTCCACCGCGCAAATCACGATCGGCTTCCCGGCGCCGAGGATCACGAAGCCGATCGCCTCGAGCGCATCCACGCAATCCTCCATCGGCACCGTCCACCCGCCACACAGCGGGTGTCCCACCGGCGTGGTGACATCGAAACGGAACGGCGCGATCCGCAATCCCGGCGGCGTCCCGGCCGATTCGCCAAACGGCGCAAAGGTCGCCGCACTGGCAGCGACTGAAGTCTCCACGAACCGGCGGCGGGAAAGCGTGCGCGTCATCATCACCGTTCCATGAACGGCAGCGGGTCCGGCATTGCAAGGGCTGTTCAGTGCCAGGCAGAAAGCAGGGTGTGATCGAAAGTGAGTCCAATGGATGAGCAAGATGGTGGTGCCGGGCGTGGCGCCAGCCTTTGGACTGCGCGCGGCTCGACGCCGCTTTTCCCTCGCCTCGGGTCCGACGCGCAAATTCACCGTTGCCCCGCAATGCAACCCAGCGCCTTCCATACGCGCGGCGCATTCTGCGATTTCGCCCATCGCTCCTCCGCAAAGCCAAAGCGGAGTCGAGCCTGCGCACTCCAAAGCCGAGCGGCACTCACGCGCCGCTCGGCTTTGTCCGGCAAGCAGCCTTTGCACTCCCATTGAATCACGCCGTAGCAGATCCTCCCCTGTCGAATGGATCGCTACCTCGGCATCACGGACTGGCGGCCTTCTTGGCCGCGACCCGGACCGCCGAGCCGTCCACGAGCGAATCCGGCGGATTCAGGATCACCTGATCGCTGACGGTCAGACCCTCGATGATCTCCAGGGTCGGGCCGAAATCGCGACCGATGACGATCTTTCGCAGCGCAACGCGACCGTCCGCGCCGACGATGCCGACCATCGTGCCCTCATTGCGAAAGAGCAGCGCGCTGGCCGGGATGGAGAGCAGGGCATCGAGCTTCGCCTCCTTGAAGCGCACCTGCACGTAACTGCCCGCGAGCAGTTCACCCTTCGCGTTGTCCACTTCCAGCTCAGTGAGAAGCGTCCGCGATGCGGCATCGAGCGTTCCAGCAGTGCGCACGACTTTTGCCTCGAAAGTGCGGCCCGGCAGTTCGGTGAAGACAAGTTCAGCGGTCTGCCCGACGGTGACGGCACGCGCGTAGTTCTGCGGGATGCGCACAAAGACGCGCAGCCTGTCCGCCTGTGCGATACGGAAGAGTTCACGGCCGGCACCGCCGGTCACGAGCTGCCCGACGTCAAGCATGCGCATGGTCACGGTGCCGGCAAATGGCGCGGTGATGGTGTTGAAGCGAAGCATTTCCTCGAGCCGCTGCACCTGGGCGCGCGCCGCTTCCACGGTCGCTTTCTTCAAGGCGAGATCGGCGACTTTTTCATCCGTCTCCTGCGGGCTCACCGTCTTGGCGGCGCGCATTCCGATCCAGCGCTTCGCCGTCGTCTCCGCGAGCGCGCGCGCGGCTTCGGCCTGGGCGAGTTCGGCGCGTCCGTGGGCGAGGTCGCGATCGAGTTCCGGCGTGTCGAGTTCGGCGAGGAGCTGGCCCTGCCCGACCTGTGCGCCGATATCCACCAGCCAGCGCCGGACGTAGCCGCTCACGCGCGCATGGATCGCCGCCTCGCTGAGCGGCTTCACTTCGCCAGAGAACAGCAGTGGCGGCCCGACCTTTCCGGGCGCGGGTGCCGCGACCTCGATCGTTGGCAGCGCGAGTTCGCGCGTCTCGGTCTGCACCGCGGTCTTTTCCTTCGCTCGCGGGATGAAACCGATCGCGAAGGCGACAGCCGCCAGGATCAGGACGATCAGAAACAGCCGGCCGAGACGCGGCCCGGAAGGCTTTGATCTCCGGGCGATGACCGCCTCACGCGGCGACAATTCGGACAGTTTCGACGGATCGAGCACGGGGGAAACTAGGCGTGCCTGGCCGGGGCCGTCGAGGGAATCGGAGCGGGACTTCATGGTGAATCAGCGGGCGGCGAGTTCCGGTTCGGCTGCAAGGTCGAGCCCCGGCATCGGCGTCGCGGGCTTCGTCTTCCGATGGAAGATCGCAAACACGACCGGCACGAAGAACAACGTCGCCAATGTCGCGAACAGAAGCCCGCCGATCACCGCGCGGCCGACAGGCGCATTTTGCTCCCCGCCTTCGCCGAGGCCGAGGCTCAGCGGCAACATGCCGATGATCATTGCCAGCGCCGTCATCAGCACCGCGCGCAATCGCGTGGTTCCGGCATTCAGCGCAGCGGCGGTGGCCTGCATGCCTTCGTGCAGATTCGTCCGGGCGAAACTCACCACCAGCACGGAGTTCGCGGTCGCCACGCCGAGACTCATGATTGCACCCATCAATGCAGGCACGCTGAGCGTGGTCTGCGTGACCCACAGCGCCCAGACCACACCGGCGAGCGCTCCGGGCAGCGCGCTGATGATGATGAGCGGATCGAGCCAGCTCTGGAAATTCACCACGAGGAGGAGATAGATGAGCGCGACTGCCACGACGAGCCCGACGCCGAGTCCCAGGTAGCTGCTGCGCATCGTCTCCGCCTGGCCGCGCATTAAAATGAAGCTGCCGCGCGGCAACTCCTTCTTTGTCTCCTCGATGAGCGGCTCGATGTCGCGCACGACACCTCCGAGATCACGGCCGCTCACTCCGCCGAAAATGTCGATGACCGGCAGGATGTCATAATGCGAAATGACCGGCGGCGTCTGCCCCCGCTCGATGCTCGCGAGGTTCGTGAGAATCTGGCCATCCCCCTCCCCCGCGCGACCGCCAGTGACCGGGATCGTCTCGAGGGCTCCGATGGAATCCATGACGTGCTCGGGCGCGCGGATGTTGATGTTGTATTGGATGCCGAGCTTCGCATTCAGCCAATAGACCGGCTGCACCTGGCCGCTGCCGCTGAGGCTGAGCAGCACCGCGTTCGCGATGTCGCGCTCGCTCAGGCCGATCTCAGCGGATTTGTCGCGGTCCACGTTCACCGTCAGCCGTGGCTGGTCGGCGGGCTGCTGCACGCGCACATCCACGGCGCCATTCACGCGGCGGATCTTCTCGGCGAGGCGCGCGGCGATGGCGCGGTTCGCAGTCTGGTCGCGTCCATAGATCTGCACGTCGAATGGCGCGGGCAGGCCGAGATTCAGCGTCTGGCTGACGATGTCGGCGGGGAGGAAATAGAACGTGGTGCTCGGGAAATCGCGGTTCAGCCGCTGGCGGAGGATGCGGACGTATTCATCCGTCGGGCGGTGGCCGGCCGTGAGCGAGACGAGGATGTCCGCATCGCCGGTGCCGATGACGCCGCTGTTGCTGTAGCTCAGCGCGATGCCGGAGAATGGAATGCCGATGTTATCGAGGATGCCGCCGATCTCGCGCTCCGGCACCACGGCGCGGATGGTCTGCACGACGCGCTCGACCAGCCGTGTCGTCTCCTCGATCCGCGTGCCGCTGCGCGCGCGCAGGTGCAGGCGGAACTGGCCGGCATCCACCTTCGGGAAGAAGTCCTGCCCGAGCTGCGACACCAGTGCGAACGTGCCGACGCAGCAGCCGAGAAAGACGATCGCAAACGCGCCGCGCCGCTGCATGACCGCGCCGAGCAGGGCCAGATAGCCATTGCGGAACGCGGCAAATCCCCGCTCGAACACGCGCTGGATGTGGACGAACGGCGCGCTCCACCCGCGCGGCGGCGCTTCATCCTCGGCGTCCCCGGCCTCATGGCTGTGATACGGCGAATTGCGGTAGAACCACATCACCAGCGTGGGGATGAGCGTCCGCGACAGCACGTAGCTCGCGAGCATGGCGAACACGACGGCCTCCGCGAGCGGCACGAACAGGAAGCGCGCAACGCCGGTGAGGAAAAACATCGGCACGAAAACGATGCAGATGCAGAGCGTGCTCACAAATGCCGGCAGCGCGATCTCCTGCGCGCCGTCGAGAATCGCGGTGATCAGCGGCTTCCCCATCGCCATCTGCCGGTGGACGTTTTCGATCTCCACCGTGGCGTCATCCACGAGGATGCCCACGGCCAGCGAGAGGCCGCCGAGCGTCATGAGATTGATCGTCTCGCCGAGCGCACTGAGCGCGGCGAGCGAGACGATCACGCTCAGCGGGATGGAAAGCGCGATGATCACCGTGCTGCGCCACGACCCGATGAAGAGCAGGATCATGATCGCCGTCAGCGCCGCGGCGATCACGCCCTCCTTTGCCACATCGCTGATCGCCGCGCGGACAAAGAGCGACTGGTCGGCAAACTCCTTCACGTCGAGGTCGGAAGTCACCGTCGAGAGCACTTGCGGCAGTTGCGCCTTGATGCGCCGCACCACGTCGAGCGTGGAGGCGAACCCGCTCTTCATGATCGTCAGCAATGCGCCGCGCTGGCCGTCCATGCGCACGATGTTCGTCTGCGGATTGAAGCCATCGCGCACCTGCGCCACGTCGCGCAGGTAAAGCGTCGCCCCGTTCACGGTCTTGATCGGCAGGTTGTTCAGATCGTCGAGCACGCGCGGGCTGGTGTTCACGGCGATGTCGTACTCCGTGTCGCCGATCTTCGCGCTGCCCGCGGGGAGGACGAGGTTCTGCAGATTCACCGCCTCGACGACGTCCTGGGGCCGGAGACTCTTCGCCTTGAGCGCCGCGAGATCGAGGTCCACCACGACGGTGCGCAACCGTCCGCCGTAGGGCCACGGGATCTGTGCGCCGGGGACATTCACGAGGCCGATCCGCACCTGGTTCAGCGCAAGGTCGGCGATTTCCTGTTCGCTGAGCGTCTTGCTGGTGAGGCTGTATTGGAGAATCGGGACGGTGGCTGCGTTGTAGCGGATGATGAGTGGCGGCGTCTGGCCGGGCGGCATCATCCGCAGCACCGTCTGCGCAATGGCGGTGACCTGCGCCACCCCGCCATCCACGCTCGCGCCAGGCTGGAGGAAGACCTTGATGATGCCGACGCCGTTGTAGCTGTTTGATTCGATGTGCTCGATGTCATTCACCGTCGCCGACAGCGTGCGCTCGTGCGCGTAGATGAGGCGCTGCTCGACCTCCTGCGCGTTCAGCCCCGCGTATTGCCAGATGACGGAGATGACCGGGATATTGATCGCGGGAAAGATGTCCGTCGGCGTCCGGAGCAGCACGTAGGGCAGCATCAGCAACAGCACGAGCGCCGCCACGACGAACGTGTAGGGCCTGCGCAGTGCTAGTCGGACAATCCACATGGTTGGCGGAGACGATAAGCGGCGAGCCGGCCAATGGCTAGGCGGGGAATCGGCGAACGCGGAAAGCCCGGCTCCTGCCCAAGCCGGGGTCGGAAGCGGACAATTGCCGCGTGGCTGCGCGACGATGGGTGGGCTATGCAACGCGTGTGACCACATCCGAGAAGCGATCCGCACGCGCGCCGTACTTCGCGCTCTGTCCCGCGGAACCATTCCGCATATTTTTCCCGATCGGAATGCTGTTCGGGTTCTCCGGCGTGTCGCTGTGGCCGCTGTTCTACCTCGGCATCCACACCTCCTTCTACCCGGGGATGATGCATGCACGGGTGATGATCGAGGGCTTCCTCGGCGCGTTCGTGTTCGGGTTTCTCGGGACGGCGCTCCCACGCGTGACCGGCGCTCCACCGTTGAAGCCTTGGGAACTTTGGACGCTCGTTCTGCTCCACCTCGCCGCCGTCGGCACGCACATCGGACTGCAACCTTTTGCCGGCGACCGGCTGTTTCTCGCGCTGCTCGCGTTCTTTCTCGTCTGCATGGGCCGCAGGTTCGCCCGGCGCGCCGATCTGCCGCCGCCGGGATTCGTGCTGGCCGGGCTCGGCTTCCTGAACGCTGTCATCGGCACCGCGCTCCTCGCATCTGTGCCGTGGAATCTCTGTACCTTCGCGCTGCCGGTGGGCACCGCGCTGCTGAATGAAGGCTGGGTCCTGCTGCTCATCCTCGGCATCGGCGGATTTCTGCTGCCGCGGTTCCTCGGGATGCCGCAACCCGAGCGCCCGGAATCGCGCACGCCGCCGCCAGGCTGGAAGGCGCGCGCATTGGTCGCTGCAGCGACCGGCATCACCATCACCGCGACGCTGATTGCGGAGGCCCTGTCCTTCCACGTGCACGCGGCACACCTGATCCGTTGCGGAGCCGCAGGAGCATATCTGCTCGCGACCGTCCCATTCCATCGCGTGAAGGTGGCGAATGTGACGCTCACCGTCTGCCTGCGGGTGGCGCTCGTGCTGCTCATCGCCGGACTCGTCTTTCCGCTCGCGTGGCCGCTCCAGCGCGTCGCCGGACTCCACGTCATCTTCATCGGCGGATTCAGCCTCATCACACTCACCGTCGCCACGCGCGTGGTGCTCGGCCACAGCGGCAACAGCCATCTCTTTCCCACCGCGCTGCCCTTCCTCATCACCGCCGCGCTCCTCATCGTCATTGCCGCGACGCTGCGGGCGATCGGCGACTTCCTGCCAATGACCCGCAACCACTGGCTGAATGGCGCATCCTGCGCCTGGATGCTCGCCGCCGCCGTGTGGGCCTGGCGCGTCCTGCCGCGAGTGCGCATCGCCGACCCAGAAGGTTGAACGAACGCGACACCTCCCGCACACCGCTGCGGACGCCGGTGGATAACGCGCCATCAGGTTACCCAACTTCGGTGACCAATAAGTTCGATAAAACAATAGCCCGAGGCGGAAGTGCCAGCCTGCATTGCTCACACGCTTGGGTAAACGGGGGACCGCGTGTTGCTGCCTGCGGTTCTTTTAAGTGCTCAGTCCTCAGTCCTCAGTGCCCAGTCTCGGACGCAAACTGAGCACTGAGCACTTGCCATCCACGGAGTGTGAGAAATGCAGGCTAATCGTATGAAACAGGGGGGGCTGCCTCTGCGGCTTCAATCTCACTCCGATGGGATTTCAGAGTGCGTGGCAGTGGCAGGGCGCTGCGCTGCCCCTGTGAGAAGTGCAGGCTAAGAAATCGCGCGGCCCAACCGTATGCCTTATAGAACCGCCATGCCGCCCACGGACACCCCCGAATTCATTGCCCTGCTCGACCGTTACGAACGGCCGCTGATCCGGTACGCACACAGCATCACGGGCGATCTCGATTCGGCGCGCGATGTGGTGCAGGAGACGTTCATCAAGGTGGCGCGCGGGGAAGTGCGCAGTGCCGAAGGCAGGGGGCGGAATGGGGCGACTGGCGCGGAGGCTTCCGCGTCGCACTTGGAGGCGTGGCTTTTCACCGTCACGCGCAACTGCGCGCTCGACCACCGGCGGAAACACAGCCGCATCATCCCCATGACGCTCCCGGACGACCGTCCCTGCGCCGACCCCGGCCCCGACGCCACGCTCGAACAGCGCGAGAATGCCACGGTGATTTTCGGAATGCTCGACGCGCTGAGCCCGAACCAGCGCGAGGTCATCCGGCTGAAGTTCCAGAACGATCTTTCCTACCGCGAGATTGCCGGCGTCACGAAGCTCAGCGTGACAAATGTCGGCTTCCTCATCCACACGGGGCTGAAAAGACTCCGCGCGCTGCTCCGCGAGCAGCCGGTCCCCGATCTCGAACCCGCACTCCGCTCCAAGCCATGAAAACCGACGACCCGCAATTCACCGCCCACGTGCTCGGCGAACTCGACGCGCTGACTCCCGCCGAGCGCGCCGAGATCGAGGCGCTCCTCCAGGCCGATCCTTCCGCTGCGATGGAAGCCGCGGAGACGCGGAAGATCGCGGAGGTGCTGCGCCGGGATTTGCAGGGCGAGGAAATGCCGCCGCTCACGGGCGCACAGCGTGCGCGGGTGCTGGCGGCGCGGGCTGCCGATGCCACGTTTGAAATGGCGAAGGTGGTTTCATTTCCACGACGCACCGCAATTCTCTCCGCCATCGCCGCGTGCCTCATCGTCGGCGCCTTCGTTGCCTTGTTCGCCCGGATGAGTCAGCAGCACACGGCTGCCGTGCGGCTGGCGAGGGAGAATTCTTATATGGCGGTACCGGAAATTGAGATTCTGCCGCCCGAAAGCAACGAACCGGTTCCGGTGTCGGAGACCGCAGTCCTTTCGCTTCAGATCCAGACTGCGAGCCCGAATATCGACGTGATTTCCACCACGGCACCCACCGCTTCGTTTCAGAGCAGCCCTTCCAAAACCATAGCCCATCTACAAAAGAGTGAGGTCAATATTGCGAGGCTGAGTATCAAGAATTCGGGAAGCCCGGTTCTCGGTGGATTGCCCGGCACGATGAGCGGGAGGATGAGTGCGGGCAACGTTGCCGCTGCGCGCAGCACGCCCTGGCCCAAAATTCGGTTTGGCGTCAACGGAACGCCTCGATCCGAAGAGGAATCGGGCGAAGCGCTGCCGCAGACCGGGCCCGGCAACACCGAGTCCTACGACTCCATCACCGACAACGCCTTCCTCGCCGTCCGCGAGAATCCGCTCTCGACCTTCAGCGCCGATGTGGACACGGCGAGCTACGCCATCGTCCGCCGGTTCCTCAATGAGCGGAAGCTCCCGCCGAAGGGCGCGGTGCGGATCGAGGAACTGCTGAACTACTTCACCTATCAGTATCCGCAGCCGCAGGGCGACGGGCCCTTTTCCGCGACGATGGAAGTGGCCGCCTGCCCGTGGGCGCCCGCGCACCGGCTGGTCCGCATCGGGCTGAAGGGCCGCGAAATCGCGAAGGACAAACGCCCGGCAAGCAACCTCGTCTTTCTCATCGACGTCTCCGGCTCGATGCAGCCCGCGAACAAGCTCCCGCTCTTGAAACAAAGCCTCGGCCTGCTCATCGACCAGCTCGGCGAGGAGGATAGCGTGGCGATGGTGGTGTATGCCGGCAGCAGCGGCTGCGTGCTCCAGCCCACGCACGACAAAGCGGAGATGCGCCTCGCGCTCGACCGGCTCGAAGCGGGCGGCTCGACCAACGGCGCGAGCGGCATCGAACTCGCCTACGAACTCGCCCGGAAGAACTTCATCAAAGGCGGCACCAACCGCGTGATCCTCGCCACCGACGGTGACTGGAACGTTGGCGTCACCAACCAGCGTGACCTGCTGGAGATGATCGCGAACAAGGCCAAAGGCGGCGTCTTCCTCACCGTGCTCGGCTTTGGCATGGGCAATCTCAAGGACGCCATGCTCGTGAAACTCGCCGACAAAGGGAACGGCAACTACGCTTACCTCGACACGCTGCTGGAGGCGAAAAAGGTGCTCGTCGAGCAGTTCAGCGGCACCCTCGTGACCATCGCCAAGGACGTGAAAATCCAGGTCGAGTTCAACCCCGCACACGTCGCCGCGTATCGTCTCATCGGCTACGAAAAGCGGCTGCTCGCAAAGGAGGATTTCAACGACGACAAGAAGGACGCGGGCGAGATCGGCGCAGGGCACACCGTCACCGCGCTCTACGAAGCAGTGCCCGCGGGCGGCGATGTGCCGCCGCCGGGGAAAGTGGACGCGCTCAAATACCAGACGCCCGCGCCGGAAAAATCAGAAATCAGAAATCAGAAATCAGAAATCTCCCCGGAGATGCTGACGCTCAAGCTCCGCTACAAGGCGCCCGATGGCGACACGAGCAAGCTCCTCGAATTTCCCCTCACCGACAGCGGCGCGGCGTGGGAGAAATCCTCGCGCGATTTCCGTTTTGCTGCCGCCGTGGCGGGCTACGGGATGTTGCTTCGCGATTCCCCGCACAAGGGCAGCGCAACGTGGGATTCCATCCGCGAACTCGCCGTGGAAGGCAAAGGCGGGGATGCAGCCGGCTACCGCGCGGAGTTCATCTCGCTGCTGGAAAAGGCGCGGGGGCTGATGCGGTAGTTGGGCGGCGCTGGCGTGGGCTGGCGTGGGCTGGCGTGGGCTGGCGTGCGATTGGGCGCGGGCAAACGTCCCCGCGGTGCGTGTCGTTACTATACTTCGCGTCATCAAGTTTTGTGAAAGGCGAGACAGAGGAGGCTCTTGCAAAACCTACACGTTCACCGACGCGCGGCGTCATCGCTCAGAGAAGTGAAGGCATCCCGCCCTCTTACGGCTGAGGTTTTGCAAGAGCCTCAGAGGAATGGGGACAAGGGAATCAGTCAGTTTCATTCCATGCTCATCGGGTTGCGTGACAACGCACCGTCACCGCAGTTTTTTCAGCCCTCCGTTCAGAAGAGAGTTGCCAAAATACCCTGCCGAAAGGCACTCCCGCGGCAAAACTTTCACGCAATCCGACAAGCATAGTTTCATTCCTTTGCCACCCTTTCCTTGTCTTCTCCCGAAGCGGATGGGTTTCCACAAACAGTGAAGACGCGCGGCATATTCGGCCCCGCTGTCTCCTCTGTCTTGATCACCCCACGGGAATGGGAACCGCGGATCGCGCGGATTGACGCGGATAATCAGGCACTCGGCGCAATCCGTATTCTCACCCGGGGGATGGGCCGCACGCGAACCCGCTGCTCCGTGCAAGTTCTCCCATCCGCGTCATACCAATTCGCGATTGAGGGTGGAACAGTGCGCCTGGCCTTCGTAGCCGCGTCTCGTGAGAGCGCGGGCACACTTTGCCCTGCGCCATCTGAAGATCAGCCCGCGCTTTCACAAGCGCGGCTACGGCGAAACGAAGCGCCTGTGCCAGTCTCAAACGGGAATCGATATAAATCCGCGAGATCCGCGGTTCATCCCAGCGCCGGATTCATGCATTAGTCCCAATGCCTTTCGACTATTCCCGCTCTGAATCCCAAAGGAATTCTGTATCAACCCTAAAGCGGTGATCGGAATCAAACGCGGAGAGAGAAGACTTTCGGGCAGCGGCAGAGGGAAAGGCCCATTCAACCGCTGGGTGAGCGGCATTGGAACGGCGGTTGTTTCCTAGCTCTGCGTCCTTTGCGCCTCCGCGTTTCATCCTTTATGCACGGTCTTGATACCTCTCGGCCAAGCAACACACATGCTTTCGACGTTCTTCTGGGGCGCACAGGGAGGGGCGCTGAAAGCGCCCTCTCGATGCGGACGCTCCGCGCCGCTTCGAGCCGACGAGAGTAGCCGACGACGTGACGAGGCGGGCTGATCTTCCAATCCGCCATCCGCAATTCAGAATGCCCGCCTCCTCACGTCGTCGGCTACAGATAATCGCTGGCAGCGGAGCGGAGCGACCGCTGCCAGAGGGCGGTATCATACCGCCCGTCCTTGGTTCCGGCTCCGCCGGCTTAGCGCGTTCGATGTTGGCCGTTGAGCCCGCCGTGGGCGCCACCCGCAGTCCGGCAGCTCTGCTCCCCGATGCAATGCGCGTTTGATGCGTCGGCCCTGTTCTGATCGTGGCACTTGGTGGTTCCGGCCATGGCATCTCGCCCATGGTGGCGGGCTACTTTCCGGGCGCGGGCACCGGCTGCTCGCCGACGGTGATCTTGTCGCGGATGTGCGCGAGCCTCTTGGGGCCGATGCCCTTTGCCTTCACGACGTCGTCCACCGTCTTGTACGGCCGGCCCGCGATGATGGCCTCGGCGAGTTTCGGGCCGATGCCCGGCAGCTCCGCGAGGTCCCCCGCCGACGCGGTGTTCACGTTGATGGGATAGTGGACGCGATTGCAGCCCGCAAACGCGGTGAGCAGCGTGCAGACAATCAGCAGGAGGAAGCGGCGGCAGTTCATTCTCGCTGCGCAGTCTCGCTGTTTTGCCGGTCGCGTAAAGACACAGTTCATCCCCGCAGAGCGGCATTCGCCCTCGGCACGCAGCGGGCTGGGGTGCCTTTGCCGCTACTTCTTCGCCGCGGAGAGTTTTGCTTTCGTCGCGGCCCGGTCGGCTTTCGGCGCGGCTTCCCACATCCGCAGATTGCGGAAGGTCGAGCCGCTGCTATCTCGACTTCAGTCCGGCGGTATTGACGGCGATCACGCGATACTGATGCGTCTTGCCGGGTTCGGCTGTCGTGTCGGTGAAGCGCATCGGCACGAGCGGTTGCATGGGGGTGTCGCTGTACTGGAGGCCCTGGAAGATGGGGCGGCCAAAGGGGTTCTTCGCTTGCTCGGGGACGTTGGCGAGGAACTGGCCGTCGCGCGCGATGATGAAGCTGGCGATGCCGCTTTCGAGGTCGGCTTCAGCGTTCCAAGTAAGTTCGTTGCCTTTCACCTGAAGGTTCGTCGGCGTGGGAGGCGGCGTGGTGTCCGGAATGGCGGTGTCTTTCACGTAGCTCATCCAGGCTTTGGCGATGGCCGCGTCCGGCAGCCAGACGGACTTTTCTTTTTCGCCGCTGAACTTGCCGGCTGTGATTGCTTCAGTTCCCAGGAGCGGCGCAAGCCATGCGCCATCGGCGGGCATTGGCTTCAGCGGATCGCCATTCTGTGCCGGCAGCCGTGCGGTGAGGCAAGCGTCCAGCCACGGGATGGCGAGGTAGCGCTGATTGCCGCACTCATGCGCGGTCAGGGGATCGACAGCCACGCCGATGAGCCCGCCTTTGGACCGCACGGCAGTGAAGAATGCCTCGTTGGCGGGCCACACGCTGGCGAAGCGGCCTTCCTTCACGGTGACGCCTTCCTTCGTGCCGGGGTTGCACATGATCGGTACGCCGAGCGCGGCGTCGGGAAGCGTGTGCGTCTTGATGGCAGAACGATCAGGGCTGGCCTGCAGCAACGGCACGCCGGAACGCAGCCAAGCGGCTGCGATACGATCGGGATGCAGCAGCACCATGCCGCCCGCCCAATGCCCGCCGCCGCTGTGGCCCCACAGCGCCCACGGCACGGTCGCGAGTTCGGGATGGCCGGACTTCGCGCCGAGGTCGGTGAGCGATTTCTGAAATGCCGCGTCGGAGCCGTTGCGCGGGTCGCACCAGAGCTGGCAGTCGGCCTTGTCCGGCTGCTCATAGGACGGTCCCATGAGGGCGCAGCCATGCTTTTTCGCCAATGCCTGCCAGTGGAGATCGAATGCGCCGGTGAGGCCGGATTTGCACGAGCCTTCGCCGCACCCATGCTGATGGACGATGAGCCCGCGCACGGATTTGACGCCGGGCGGAATCCAGAGCGTGTAGTTCACGGGAAAGGCGAGTTCGCCCGGCTTTGTCGAGGCCCCATAGCGCACGCGATAGTAGGGCGGCTCGGCCTGCGGGAAAACATCGTAGGGCGGCTGCTGGGCGTGCAGCGAAATGGCAAGGGCGAGGAACAGGAGGGCGAGGAAACGCATATTAGGTGAACGAGTGGAAGTGACAGCGATAAAGGAATGGCGCGGTTCGCGACAGCGTGTGCGACGAAGTGATCGGAATGGAAGCCGGCGGCTGCGCGGAAGGAAACGACCGCTCCATTCCCGATGCGCTACGGGAGTTTCTCCAGCTTCACCACCGGCCGCTCGGGCCAGCGCGAGCCGTCGCGGTTCATGTAACGGTGCTCCCATTCGAGCACGACTTTGTCGCCAGCCTTCAGCGTCTTGATCTGCGCGAGCAAGTCCGCGGAGATCTTCGCCTTTTTCATGTTGTTCTCGGTCAGGAACTGGAAGGTGGTCTGCTTCTCATCGCCGTACTCGCCCTTCTTCTCGTTGAGCGTGTATTCATCGATCGTGAAAACCGCGAGGGTGCAGGAGTCGCCGCAGCGATCGGGACACAGCGAAGTCAGCCCCATGCAGCGATGTTCGCGCGCGCCGGTGAAAGTGGCCTTCGTCTTGTGGACGGCCAGCACGTCGTACTTGTCAGCAGCCGGCGCGGGAAGGATCAGCAGCGCCATCAGCAGCAGCGCAAATTTGGGAAGGAATTTCATGGTCGTATGTCGTGAGAGGTTATTCTCCGCCGATAGGTCCGACGCCGTCCGATGGCAATCTAAACGATCGGGATGCGCGCCACGGGCAGCAGCTTCACGAACACAGCGGCACTCGGGGATGCCGCGTGGCCAGCGCGGCTGATCACCGCGACCCGGCGCTCGATGGCCTCGCCGCGGATGCGAATGGCGGTGCATTTCCCATTGGGTTCGCGGGTCGCGAGCTGAGGCAGGATCGCGATTCCGAGGCCGGCGGCGACGAGGGAGCGGATGGTTTCCAGTTCGCTGCTCTCACAAGCGATGCGCGGCTCAAACCCGGCGGCCCGGCAGGCGGCGAGCGCTGTGTCGCGGGCGCGGCCTTTGTAGAAGACGAACGGTTCGTTCGCGAGCTTCGCCAGCGTGATGCTGCGCTGCTTCGCGGCGGGATGGGCTTTGGCGACGAGGATCACGAAGGGTTCGGTGAAGAGGAGATGTTCATCGAAGTTGCCGCCCGAGGTGGGAAGCTGGACGATGCCGAATTCCACGCGCCCGCTCTCGACCATCTGCGCGACGGCTTCCGAGGTGCCTTCAAAGAGGGCGAGTTCGACGAGCGGGTGTTTCTTGCGAAATGCGGCGATGGCGGCGGGCAGCACGCAGGCGCTGACCGATGGGATCGCTCCGATGGTGAGCCGTCCGCCACGCAGACCGACGACATCCTGCACGGCCTGCCGCGCGGTGGCAGCCCGTTCGATCAAAGCCTCGGCGTGAATCCGCAACGTCTCACCGGCGGCGGTGAGCACGGTCTCCCGGCGTCCGCGATGGAAAAGCGGGGTGCCGAGTTCGCCTTCGAGATTGCGGATTTGCTCGCTGAGCGCTGCCTGCGCGAGGTGCAGGCGGGCGGCGGCACGGGTGAAGTTCCGTTGGCGGGCGGCTTCGAGGAAATATTCGAGCTGGTAGAGTTCCATCGGGTTTTCCAGCGAGAATGGAAGAAAGGCTCACGTTTTCCAGCGGCAATGTAGCGCCGCCGAGTCGTCGGCCCCGTGCGCTCAGGCAAGAGCGGCGCTTGGACCTTTCACGCAGTCTCCCAAGTCTGTTGAGCGATGCCCATGCTCTTTTGAGCGCATGACGGCTCGAAGCGCTGCCGCAGGCGCAGCGCGACTTTGCGCATCTCTTCTGCTCCGAACCGTTTTGGCCGACGAATCGTCGGCGCTACATTCACCGTCCGCGGCGAGCCATCGGGATTTCCGGTGATGATGATTGGAAAGGACAGTTTTACCAGCCGAAGAACGGGTGGTAATTCTTCAGGAAGCATGAGCCGACTTTGCGTTCACACCATCACCACCAAGCCGCTGAATCTGGAGCAGTGCCTCGCCGAGTATCCGAAGCGCGGCATCAGCGGGATCACGATCTGGCGGCAGGCGCTCGAAGGGCGTGATCTCGGTGCGGTGAAACGGCAGGTGGCGGACTCCGGCATGGATTTGGTGAGCCTGTGCCGCGGCGGGTTTTTCCCGGCAACGACGGCGGCGGCTCGGCAGAGCGCCATCGATGACAATCTGAAAGCCGTCGAGCAGGCGCACGCCATCGGCGCTCCGCTCATTGTGCTCGTGTGCGGAGCGGTGCCCGGGCAACCGCTCACGGAGTCTCGTAAGCAAATCACCGAAGGCATCGCGGCGGTGCTGCCCGCAGCGGACGCGGCGGGCGTGAAGCTTTCCATCGAGCCGCTGCACCCGATGTATGCGGACGATCGCAGCGCGGTGAACACGATGCGGCAGGCGCACGAAATTTGTGATGCCCTCGGCTCCCCGAAATCGCTCGGCATCGCGGTGGATGTCTATCACGTGTGGTGGGATCCGGAGTTGAAAGCCCAGATCGAACTGGCCGGGCAAATGGGCCGCCTGCACGCCTTCCACATCTGCGATTGGAAAACGCCGACCACCGATCTCCTGAATGATCGCGGCCTCATGGGTGAAGGCTGCATCAACCTCCGCGAAATCAGCGCCTGGGTGGATGCCACCGGCTTCACCGGCCACCGCGAAGTCGAAATCTTTTCCCACAAATGGTGGGCCGCGGACCAGCACGCGTTCCTCGCCCAAGTGGCCGCCAGCTACGCGAACCTCTATCCCGTCGGCTCAGTTTCGGGCGCAGCAACGGTTCTTAGCGAGGCACGACCGCAAAGTAGTCCGGGTCTTTAGCCCGAATGACGACCTTCATCGGGCTAAAGCCCAAGACTACTTTGACCGCCGCCGCGCTCTTCCGATCGTCCCCCGTGAGAAATCCAAACCACCAATCCCAATTCCAATGAATACACGCAGACTCGGCATCATCATGAACGGCGTCACCGGACGCATGGGCACCAATCAGCACCTCATCCGCTCGATCAAGGCCATCCGCGATCAAGGCGGCATCAAGATCAGCGATGATCTCACGCTGATGCCCGATCCCATCCTCACGGGCCGTAACTTGAACAAGCTCAAAGCCCTCGCCGAGCGCACTGGCATCACGCGTTACTCCACCGATGTCGATGCCGCGCTCGCGAATCCCGATGACGAGATTTTCTTCGACGCCAGCGGCACGCTGCAACGCGCGGACTTCATCGAAAAGGCCGTGAAGGCGAAGAAGGCCATCTATTGCGAAAAGCCGATCGCCGTGGAGACCTCGGAGGCGCTGCGACTCGCGAAGCTA
>Ga0105046_10006268_pt1 | contig 18764 bp, 12 predicted proteins | sample MAT03_FD_78385 | JGI IMG/M metagenome (GOLD analysis project Ga0105046, IMG submission 78385) | Freshwater microbial communities from Lake Fryxell liftoff mats and glacier meltwater in Antarctica - MAT-03 (megahit assembly) | ecosystem: Environmental > Aquatic > Freshwater > Ice > Liftoff... | reverse complement strand
TGATCATCTGGCCCAAGGAGGAGGGCGATCCGACAACTCCGGTCTTGAACAGCTATTCCTACGACTCGCGTTCGGATGCCCGCTCCTCCGCGATAAATCAACTGCCTCCGGTCCTCAAAATTGCTCTCGTGGCCATCGACGAAACTTCTGCCGTCCGGCTGGGCAGCGCCCTCCAGACGACCGTGACCACCTGCATGGCCGGGTTGTTTGAAAGCCCGCCAATCGGATCAAACCCTCGAGATCAGTTTTCCGAAGATATAAAAACCCTGGGGGACAGGCTCACGAATAAATCCATCAACTACCGGTCATTCGTCACCGCTGTCCCAATGCGCGAGGCGAAATGGAGCCCATGAAAATGTGCGGCATTTATTGGCAGTCGGAGCAGGGGATTCCCGGTCGGAAGGACGTTCGGGAAAAGGCGTTTTCGCTTGTGGAACTGCTCGTGGTTATCGGTCTGATCGCATTGCTTGCGTCGCTGATTGTTCCCGCCATTGGAAGTCTTGGCGGAGCGTATTCCCTGACCAGGCAGGGCCAGATTCTTGGGGACCAGATCGTTATGGCAAGGCAGATGGCGACTTCAAAAAACAGGAAAATTGAAGTGCGTCTTACCCAGAGCAATTCGAATTGGGCGATCCAGCTTTGGCAGTATGAACCGTCTGTGAGTGGCACGCAGGTTGCCCAGGCGGTGAGTCGTAGCACAGTTTTTTCCGATAGTACCATCATTGATCCTGCTTCCTCCCGATCTCCTCTGCTTACCAGTGGGACCCTATGCACGCTGGTTTTTCGCCCGAACGGGCGTTTGGATAAGCAGCTTGATAATACGAATAACTTTCTCACCCTCCAACTTCGCCAAGGCAACCCGACGAATTATTTCACCATTCAGATCAACCCGATTACCGGACGCGTTGCCTCCTATCGCCCATGAAACCAGGTTTCTTCCAGTTGCCCTCCCCCCAGCGGCCAAGCGCAAATTCTGGCCGACGGGGCATTGCGCTCGTTCTCGTTTTGTCGGTGCTCGTCCTGCTCACCATTCTGGTGGTGGGATTTCTGAGTCGGGCGACGACTGACCGCAGTTCTGCTGCCGCCTACTCCGATGGCGGGCGCACGAGTCTATTGGCTGATAACGCAATTAACATCGTTCAGGCGCAAATTGACCACGCTTCCACGAGGCCGGACACCGCATGGGCTTCCCAACCGGGGATGGTTCGCACGTTTAAACAGAGCGGCACGCTGTCCCAAGCGTACAAACTGTACTCCGATGCGGACATGGTCGCCACTTCAGTTGACATCGCCGCCGCGACTACCGCCTTGGCGGCGTGGGGCAGCTCTTCGGCGCACTTTGTGGATCTCAACGAACCGGTGGAGGCCGACGGGCAGCGTGAATATCCAGTTATCGATCCGTCCGCGTTGGATAAGAATTCGGACGGGACTTCGAAGGTTGAAGGTTTCGACGCCCCCGTCACGTCCACCCCTATTCAATCGGGAGCGAATGCCAATCGGATCCCCATGCCGGTGCGATGGCTCTACGTCCTTGAAGATGGCCAAGTGGTCGCCCCCACCAATACCAGCGGCACTACGGCAACCATCCCCGGGGCTTCATCATCAGGAACATCAGTAAACCCCATCGTAGGTCGCATCGCTTTCTGGACCGATGATGAAACGTGCAAACTCAATATCAACACGGCTTCCCACGGCACGTTTTGGGATATTCCCCGTGCGTTCACATTGGACGAACGTGACCGCATGGCCCGGTTTCAGCCTGCGCTCCGCGAATTCCAGCGCTACCCCGGCCATCCCGCCAGCACCAGCCTCTGGCCGGTTCTAGGCTATAAAGTTACTGATCCGAAAGATTTTGGGGCCTTCGCCTATCAGCTCGCCCCAAGAGTTCAAAAAGGGGGATCAGAAGGAGGAATCAAGTTTGCCGGGGCACAGCCTGTGACGCTAGATACCGACCGGCTTTATGTCTCGCTCGACGAGCTCCTTTTTAGCGCAACAAACGGAATCCGGGCGGCCCAGACCGGCCTTGATCGGAGTGATATCGAACGAGCCAAGTTTTTCCTTACCGCCCGCAGCAACAGTCCGGAAATCAGTTTGTTTAAACTCCCCCGCATGGCCATCTGGCCGATCAATGCCGGCACCAAGACCCCGAGCACGCTGGACAAACTCATCGCCCGCTGCGCGACGATCAATGGGAAACCGTATTACTTCCAGCGCAGCGACCCGGCAAGTCCTACGGCAGATATGCGACTGGCGCTGGATTCATTGGCAAACAAAGGGCGCAACGAAAAGCTCTACGACTATGTTAACGCGCTTTTGGCAAAACCGTTTCCGGGCTTCGGCAGCGCGTCGTTTGTGACGAAATACACACAGCCGGAAACCAATCAGATCACCACCAGCATATTCGACTATATTCGCAGCTCGAATCTCTATTCCACGGCCGTCGGAGCGAGTGCTTACACGGGACCGGGTTCGCTGGAAACACTCGCTACACGCGCCGGTCAAGTCACTCCGCTCCAAATTGGAAACACGAAAGGCTTCGGGCGGCTTCCGGCCATCAGCCAGGCGTTTTTTCAACTTTATGTGAGTGGCATGCGTTCCGGGAGTTCTCCGACACGGGAGGTTTCTGCATCTCCGACCGCGACTTACCTGCTGCAAACCGGATCCGCGCCTCTGTACTCAGGTAGTTTCTCTGCGGGAAGCTACAAAGCGATGCGGGATTTTCTGACCACCACCGGAACCAGCACCCCGGTGGACCTTCTTACGAGCGCGGTCATTTACTTCGACACGTTTGATCCCATGCTTGGGTATGCAAAGCCCAGATATAAGTTTGACATCGACGTTTCATTTTCAGGCGGATGGCAAGTCAATGGAAAAAGCCTCGGATTTCAGGATGCGACGCTACAGATCAACCGCGATCATTTCTCCCTCTACAACTCGAAGGCGAACAACCTTCAGGGCACTTACTACGGGCGATTTTTCGGCGGTTTGCTTGGTCCGCTTTGGATGATGCAGAACCATTCCTATCTCGCGGGGAACAGTCCCAATACCTCCACCGGCGGTCTCTCCAAGGCTTACCCCCTCGCAAGCCAGCGCGTGGCGATTCACCTTCCCTTCAACCTGATCAACGAGCCCGGCGTGCTTCCGGCGAAGATTACCCTGCCGGATAGCGCCATAGTTAACTTCGGAAATGTCGCGTTCACTGGAGGAATTGTCACAGCCAAAATCAAGGTGGATGGCACGGTGGTCCAAACCTACACATTTGACTTTACGTCATTCACCAAGCCCGCTCCGCGCTACACGCCGCTGACGTATCTCCCGCTGGCAACCAACATAACGCCCGACACGAATTACGATCTGGTTCTCAAGCAACTCGCAACAAGCATGGATTTCAGAAACCGCTGGGCCCAGCAACCCAATACGCATGTTCAATACGCGGGCTTGGCAGCAGGCACGATAATTAAAGGCGGGGCCAACGATTACTGCGATCTCTGGTTGATCCAAAACACGGACACCATGGTCGCGCTGGAGCCCGCTGCCGGAGACAAGCGGATTCTTGCCGCCCGACCCGTTCTCACGACAGGCACACTCGGAGATGCCGATGCCAGTTTCATTCCCAACAAGGACTATGCTTCGACAACGATAAAAATCGCGGCGGATCTGCGCAACGATCCATGGGCTCTCGACCGCAGGCAGCGGGCCATCAACAACGCCACAAGAACCGGACGGCTTCTCGACATCACCTATGGTCGCAATGCCATGCCGGATGTTCCCAGTCGTTATTCCAACGGGGTGAAAAGTTTCACCGATGGAAATTTCTGGCCGGATTTTGATAATGGCACCCTCACCAACCCCGACGATGCCTATGTGAACAGATCGGACGAGGGAAGTGTGAATACAGCTATCGCCGATACGGACCTCGGGACCGCCACAGGGTCTCGCGCTTTTCCATGGTACGGAGAAAACTCGGGTAACAATGACAACGCCCTCTTTTTCAGCCCGAACAAACAGATGCCCTCTGCGGGTATGTTTGGATCTCTACCGACGGGAGCTGTTCGCAATAAACCCTGGCAGACTTTGCTGTTTCATCCTGATCCGGGCAATCACCCGGGCGCCAAGTCTCCTGAAGACCACTTGTTTCTCGACCTGTTCTGGATGCCAGTCGTCGAACCGTACGCCATCAGCGAACCCTTCTCAAGCAACGGGAAGGTGAACATGAATTATCAAATCATACCGTTTGGCGGTTACATCCATCGTTCGACCGCGCTGCGAGGGGTCATGCAAACCCAGGAAATCGTATCCATTCCGAATAGCCTGGCCTACAGCGGAGTTCCCGCCGTCGGGACGATTGCGGCGGGTTACTCGGGAAATAGAGCGAATACAACCGTGGACGACGAATACAAAAAGTATGCAGCCAGCGACTCGGCGATCCTGCTCTCAAGCACTTCCATCCGCCGAAAGCTGAACCTGAGCAGCACCAATGGGACGTTGAAGGCGTTTGAAGATGTCTTTGCCCTGAACCAGATTTTTCGTTCGGAAACACAAATCTGCTCGCTGCCGCTGGTTGCTTCCGATACCATGTGGAGCGCGAATTTTGAAAGCTCCTATTGGGATTCACGCCGCCTGACTGGCGACAACTCGCGAGAGATGCCCTACACACAATTGCTGCCGAGGCTGACCACGCGCTCGAACACCTACACCGTGCATTATCGGGTGCAGAGTTTGAAAAAGAATCCGGGAGGGAATGCTGCGCTTTGGACGGAAGGCAAGGACAAGGTCACCGCCGAACTGCGCGGTTCGCGAACCATTGAGCGGTATTTGGATCCCAACGACACGCGCATTCCTGATTACGCAGCAGAGTTTGCCGCAAACCCCTCTGCACAACCGCAGTCGCTCGATGTGTTCTACCGCTGGCGCACACTTTATAACCGCACCTTCGCTCCATGATTGTTTTTCTGAAAAATCCGCTTTTCGCCCTTTTCCTTTTTGCCCCGCTGGCGGTCGCCCAGACCACGATTGACCTTTCGAAGCCTGTTTCGCAAAGCCTTAAGCCGGACATCCTGTATTGGCCGATGGACGGTGGTACACTCGATGTTCCGGTTCCTCTGGAGGTGGACGACGCCTCGGGCAACGGATTCACCGGACTGCTACAGGCCGGGAAAATCCATCCTGCACCGGTTTATGATTTGGGAAAATTCGACACGGCCCTCAAGTTTCATGGCCTCACACCGCCTGTTCAAAACATAGACGGGCAGGAGAGAAATTTGAATCCCAGCCCGTCCGTCGTATGGATGATTCGAGACACACCGGGTTTTTCGAATGCCAACAAGTTTGAATTGGCTGGAAAAAGTTTTACTGCCGGTCTGTGGATTCGAATCGAGAAGATCAGCCCCAAATACCAGTCGGTGCTTCTGATGAACTGGGGAACTTCTCCAGAGAGCCAGTGGAGTCTTAATTTGGTAAAGAATGCACGTGATCAATGGGACATGCGTGTGCTTCGCACGAAATCTGTCGAGACGGATGTCATTAACGACGGTAACTGGCACCATCTCGCGTTTTCGATCGAAGAAAAAGAGGGCGGCATTGCGGTCAACTATTGGTTGGACGGAGTGCGTCTCGGCGCGCAGGTCACAACTCCCACGGCCCTCGTAGAGTCGTTCATATCCGCGGATCAGATCTTCCGGGTTGGTGAACGAAATGTTGCCAATTTCTCCACGGGATTTGCCGGCATGATCGATGACGTTTTTGTCACGAGCGGCGTCCTCAGTTTTCACCCTTAATTCCACATCATGAAAACCATAAACATCGGCATGGCGGGTCTAGACACCTCCCATGCACCCGCATTCGCAACCCTGCTGCACGATAGCTCACAAGAATTTCACGTTCCCGGTGCACGCATCGTGGCGGCTTTTTCCGGAGGATCACCCGATTTTCCACAGAGCATCAATCGCGTCGCGGGATTCACCGACGAACTCCGCGATAAACACGGGGTGGAGATCGTGGATTCGCTCGCTGGTCTGCGTGGCAAATGCGATGCCGTCATGCTCGAAACGATCGATGGACGTGCGCATCTCGAGCAATTCCGGGAAGTTTCCACATGGGGAGTTCCGGTCTTCATCGACAAACCACTCACCGTGTCTTCGAGCGAGGCGCGGGAACTTGCTGAAATCGCCCGGATGAACAACGTGCTAGTGATGAGCGCCTCGGCGCTGCGTTTTGCCGAGGCATTCCAGCAGGCGCTCGGGCAGTTTGCTGGTGAACCCATCCTCGGCGCGGATTTTTACGGACCGATGTTTCATGTCGAGAAATGTCCGGGCTATTTCTGGTATGGAATCCACACCGCCGAGATGCTTTTCGCCGCGATGGGAGCCGGTTGCCGTGAGGTCCGCGCGACACGTCAGGAGGCGCATGACATCATTGTCGGGCAATGGGCCGACGGACGGCTCGGCGTTCTGCGCGGTGCGCGCTCGGGAAATCACGGGTTTGGCGGGGTGCTGCACGGAGCATCCAAGAGCGTCACTTTCGATGTCTCCACCATTTCCAAGCCGTATTACGCCAGCCTTTTGGAACGGGTCATCCCGTTTTTTCGCGAGGGCACGGAAAGTGTCTCTGCGAACGAGATGGTGGAAGTGATCACCTTTCTCGAAGCCGCAAACCTGAGCGCCGAATCACAAAACAGCATTTCCCTTTTAACTCATGTCTAAAATCCAGCAAACAACCACCCCCGTCACCACCGCCATCATCGGACTGGGCCGCGCCGGTTGGGATCTCCACCTCAAGCCGATGCTCGGGCACAAGGGTTTCAAAATTGTAGCAACAGCCGATCCTTTGCCGGAGCGCGGAGCGGAGGCCGTGGAACTCACCGGATGCGAAGCCTTTTCCGATATCGACGAACTTCTGGCAAAATCCGATGCGCGGCTCGTGGTCGTGGCGACGCCATCCATCAGCCATTACGAAGATGCGCTCAAGGTGCTGAACGCCGGACGCCATTGCATCGTCGAGAAACCGTTTGCGATTGAACATGCCCATGCAGAAGCCTTGGTTTCGCTGGCGCGCGAAAAGGGACTGGGGCTGTTTGTCCATCACACCCATCTCCATCTCGCGGAGTTCAATCATCTGAAGGCTGTAATCGAGAGCGGGATTCTCGGGGATCTCTTTTCTGTCCGCGCGTTCTGGGGATTTTATTCGCGCCGTTGGGATTGGCAGACGCTCAAGAAAAACGGGGGCGGTCAATTAAACAACACCTGTCCGCACACGCTGAGCGTTGTCCTTGCCCTGCTGGGGGATCGCGTCGAGCAGGTCTTCGGCGACCTCCGCAACATCAAGGATTCAGGAGATGCCGAGGATCATGTGCATGTGATGCTCAGAACAAAATCCGGTGTCACGGCGGATGTCGTTGTGTCCTCGGCAATGGCCCAGTCGGCTCCGCGCTGGATGCTTTGTGGCAGCCGGGGAACACTCACCTCGGATGGTAAAACGAGCAAAATCCGGTTTTATGATGGATCAAAAGTCAACCCGTTGACCGTGCTCGACACCGCCGCGCCCGGACGCCAATACCTCTCGGAATCGCTTCCGTGGGAAGAAAAAGAGATGACCGTCGAGGCTTCCCCAGTTCCGTCTTTTCACGAGAATATATTTGATGTTCTCACGTCCGGTGCCGCGCAAATCGTAACGCCGGAAAGCGCCGCTGAAGTCGTGCGGGTTTCTTGCATGGCAAGAAAGTCCAACGGGTAAAGCCCACCCCATCGCCCATGGATTCCCAGCTTCTTCCTGAACCCAGGACCCGTCGCGTAGGCACGGGCCATTGGATCAAAACGCACCAGGGCGAAAACTCCACCGGTGTCCACATCGCGCTTTTTGCGGAGCCTTCGGACATGCTCGCTCCGCAGTTGGCTGTGTTGCGTGAGTTTCTTGCTGGCGACCAGATGTTTGAAGTCCGGAGCGTCGCGGCGGAGCAGGACTGCGACATCGCTTTGTTGCTATCGCTCGAAGCGCGTCCGCTTCCGGCGAAGCTTGCCGAGGCGGGGTTCGCCGACGAACGCCACCGGATCGATATCGCCCCCGGACGCATCCGCATTGAGGCCGCGACACCGCAGGGCATCGCGTGTGGCATTCAGTCCCTGCGCCAGTTGCTCTCCGGTCAGCGCGCGAATCTTTCGCTGCCCTGTCAGGTCATTGAGGACGAGCCGGCCATGGTGTGGCGCGGTTTGCATCTGGATGTGAGCCGGCATTTCTGGGATGTCGCTACGGTCAAACGCCAACTCGACCTCATGGCGTTTCACAAATTCAACGTCTTCCACTGGCACCTCACCGATGATCAAGGCTGGCGGCTTCCCGTGGAAGGTTATCCCAAGCTGATCGAGGTGGCCGCGTGGCGCGGTGGTTCGTTGATCGGCCACGAAAAACAAAGCGCCACGAATCCCAGGGACAATATTCCCCACGGCGGATTTTATTCGCACGAGGAAATCCGCGAGATTGTCGCTTATGCAGCGGCGCGCGGCATTCATGTATTGCCCGAAGTGGATGTGCCCGGTCATGCGCAGGCGCTCCTGGCTGCCTACCCGGAGTTTGGTTGCGCCGATGCTCCGTCCGTTCGGCAAAACTGGGGTATCAGCCCCTACGCTTTGAATCTGGAGCCTGCGACATTCCAGTTTCTCGACGCGGTCTTTGCCACGCTGGCTGAACTTTTTTCGTTCCCGTACATCCACGTCGGTGGCGACGAGGTGATGACGGATCAGTGGGCTGCTTCACCGCAGATCCAACAACGCAAAAGCGAGCTCGGCATCGCGACGGATCGCGGCGTGCAGCACTATTTCACGGCCCGCATGCAGGAGATGTTGAAGGCCCGCAAACGGCATCTCATCGGGTGGGATGAAATCATGGAAAGTGGCGAGCTTGCGCCTGATTCAGCCGTCATGTTCTGGCGCGACATTCCGGATGAGGATCATCATCACCTCACCCGGGAGGCTTTGGAAAATGGCAACGGCCTGGTCCTCGCAAATTTGGCCAAATCGTACTTCGATCTTTATCAGGTTGCGGAGCCGGGGCGCAGTCGCGAGCCGCTCTCGAGCTGGAGCTGTCTGCCCATAGAAACGGTGTACGAATGGCAACCTTTGGCGCCCATCCCCGAGGCGCTGCGTGAGGGTGTCTTTGGTGCTCAAGGACAGATTTGGACGGAATACATGCCGACACGCAACCATGTGGATTACATGGCATTTCCCCGCGCCTGCGCGCTAGCTCAGGTGCTTTGGACGGGCAACGGACGTGAGCCGCTCACTGAATTTTTCACCAGGCTCCGGGGCCATCTTGCCCGTCTTGACCGTCTGGGCGTTGTCTACCGGCCTCTTAATTTTACCCCATGAAAACTCTCTAATGAAAACGACCTCCCTCTTTGCTGTCCTCGCTGCATTTTCCGTAGCAGCGCCATCCTTTTTCAACATCGCACGCGCGGAAGACCCTTCCGCAGCGCCGGAGCCGCAGTGGCATCAGCGCGAATGGCAGCTCCCGATTCTGGAGTGGTTGAAGGGAATGAAAACGGAAGATATCCACACCGAGCCGAAGCCCATGGTGTTGCCGGACCTCACCGAGCTTGAGGCGCGCCGTTTATTTCAGGTCGCAGGTGGTGCCGCGCCGCTGGCAAGCATGATGAGTTCTTCCGCTGCGCTGCCCGACGAGAGTTTCCTCTGGAGCGGCATCTGGCAGCCAACACTCCCGCTTGAGCAGGCCATGTTCAAAGATGCCTCGCACCACCTCAGCTCCGGCCAATGGTGGCTCCCGAGCCATCCGACCACGGCAAATTTTCTGGCCTTCGCGTACTCACTGAACGAACCGTGGAATCCGTATTTTGGCGACAAAGCCATCGCCCGGCGTGCGGCCACCATCTCGCTGGTGGACCTTGTCGCGCAGGCTGAGAATATTTTCTATTATTCCGCCCCCGAGAGCACGAAGGAGGGACAGAAATACGGATTCGCGCACCCTGGGCAGATGGGATTTACCATGACATTCAGCGCCTTCACGCTGCTGAAGGTGAAGGACGTACTGCCTCCTGATGTTGTGAAGGCATGGACCGCAGGGCTGCTCTGGCTGGCCGAAGGCACAGATACCGTCAAACCGATGGGGCCGCAAAATATGCGGCTGAGCCTCCCGGTCGCATTGTATTACTGCTATCTCGCCACGGGCGAACAGCGCTTCAAGGATCTCTCGGAAGAATGGCAGGACAAAGTGATTTACAGTTCGGCTTTCAGCCCGGCTGGCCACTTTTGGGAAGGCACGGCCCGGGGCCCAGACGGCTCGTATAATGGAATCGCCCTGCACCGTCTGGCTGAGTTGTTCTCCATCTCCAAGGATTCTAAAATTCTCGAACTGCTGCGCAAGGCCTACCGTTTGAAATCCTATCTTACGCTGGTCGAACCGGATGGAAGCAGGCTGGGTGCCACGCATTTCAACGATCGCGATCCCGGTTCCTTTGCAGATGATCAGTTTGCCGGGCGCGAGATTCAGTTTGCCTTGGAAGTTCCCGAAGCGATTCCCTTTCTCAAAAATGTCCGGGGCATCTGGCCTGAGGTGGTCGATCCCATCCGCACCAAGAAGATGATCGAGACCGCGCACATAAAACCGTCGGACCGCCTCCTGAAAGCGCACGGCTGGGGGCTTGCAAAAAAATATCATGATGCACCGCACCAATGGGGCATGGCCGCAACGCTCCCGTACTTTTTGTATCAGCAGGATACGGCCTCGCTGATGAAAGTCTGCGGAGAGGAGCATAAACTTCCGATCCTCGCGCAGGAGAACTTCACCGAAAACTTTAATGACGAGTTTATTGTCGTGCGCAGGCCGGGTTACCACATCTCGCTCTATGCCGGGCGCGTCACGGCAACGGACAAGGGGGAAACGAATCTCGCGGGAATGTTCGAGGGGAAGGCCGGGAATTTCAACGGCTTTGGCGGGGGCGGACTGTCCTCGTTCTGGACACCATCGTCAGGGACGCTTCTCATCGGCCGCCATTCAGCATGTGAAGGCTACGAGCGCGGTCAGTTCGCAACCCGGTTCGCCCCGGGGTGGCAGGATTGGACCAACAACCACATCATCGGCAAAACGCTGGATGACAAAATCCTCACTTCAGCACGCGTGGCGCAGCCGATGCTCAAGCAGGAAAAACACGGGGACACCGACACCTTCATCATGCGCGGAACGATGCCCAACAAACTGATGAAACAAGGCCCCATTTGCGACGCCGAAGTTTCGTATGAGCGGCGATTCGATCTGCTTCCTTCGCATGTGGAAGTCACGCTGGCACTCAAGACAGACCGATCCATCGGGTTCAAAGCTCTCTACGAAACACTGCCGATGCTTCTGGCTGATGACACGCGGGTCGTTCTGATTGATGCGAAGGGTGTAGTCATTGCCGCCGAGGGTGTTGAGCGCGTGGAAAACGTAAAGGAAATGCAGGTGCTCAGACAGGCTGGCGGCGTGCGCGTTATTTTTGAAAAACCGGTGGTTATCGCGCAGGTTTCGCAAAAAATCGACACCATCTTGCGGCCCCGGGTGATCTCGACGCAGGCCTTGCAGGTCGAGTTGCCGGCAAAACTTACGCCGGGCAATGGGGTGCAACTTCGCTATGCCCTCGTTCCCTGCACCATGAAGAACGGCACCGGCGACATGGAAGCCACCCCGGCTTTGTTCCGCACGCAACCCAAATGATGTCGTCTGTTCAATCCCTTTAATACACCACCTATGAGTCTTCCTTTTTCTCTTCCAACAAGTTTCGCGGATGCGCCCGTTCGCTATGCCATTGCAGGCGCGGGCGGCTTTGGCGGTTGCCGCCGTGCGATGCTCCGAAGTTCCGGGGCGTTTGAGATGGTCGGCGTCCTCGACCCGAACGACGAGGCTTTTGCCGCGGCAAAAAGGGAGGAAGGCGGGGATGTCAGGCGGTATAAGACTATGAAAGAACTGTGCGCCGATCCGGAGGTGGAGGCGGTTTTCATTTCCACCCCGGCGCATCTGCATGTCCCCCTTGGTTGGGAGGCTGCGCAGGCGGGCAAAGCGCTCTTTATTGAAAAACCGCTTGGTCATGATTTGGTGGATTGCCGGAAATTGGTCGAGTTCTGCGAAGAGAATGGGATTTCCCACGGGCACGGATTCACCGTTCCCTCGAACCCCATCTGGAGAAAAGTTAAAAGCATTCTCGAAAGCGGATTGCTTGGCACCATCGTGAGCGTCTCGGTAGCGTCCATGAGCACGGGCGGGTTGGTTTTTCCACCGGATAACTGGCGCTTTAAACGGAGTGAAAATCCAGGCGGACAGCTTTTCCAGTGCGGCATCCACAAGATTGACCTCCTTCGGCGTCTGCTGGGCGAGGGGATCTGGCTTGCGGGCTATGTGAGGCGGGACATGACACCGGCAGAAACCGATGACGGGTACGTGCTTCTCGGCGAATTTGGTGGGGTGCCGGTGACGCTACACAGCAACTACGTCGCATCGTACCGCCACGCGATGGAAATTTACGGAACCGAAGGAGATATCTTCATCTCGGAGTATCCCGATAAATTGGAGTACAAAAAAACTGATTTTACCGGAGGGATGGAGCCTGTGATTGATTGGACCGATAAAATTCCGGGTTCCGACGAGGATGCCGGGGCGAAAGACATGCGTGATTTCGCTGCGGCCATCCGCGAACACCGGCAACCGCTCATTAGTGGAAGGGACGGGCTCAAGGCCATGGAGTTGATCTTCGATGCGATCCGGATTGCCAGGCCGATTACTTCCCGGTCCTTAGTCAAACAAGACACCCCGCAAAACTGCGCGGCTCTAGTTGGCGCCTGATATGAAAACAGGCAGAGAAAACGCGCTCCCCAAGGCTTCGTCTTTCCGCTTGGCCGCTGCTTTTGTAAATTTCCACTGCCTCCTTGATTTTTCCCCATGCGTAGAGGGCGCTTTTTAGCAAAAATTGGCATGACACCAACGATCAGGAGCTGAACTTGATTGCACACTCACTCAACGCCTGCTTAAACAACAATGAAACAAGAAAACACCATAATTAACGCAAGAAACATTTATAAAAAACTGAAAAATAATGATATAAAAACAGTTGACATTTGTTTCTACGGTGTCATAGTGCAAATTGTAATCATGGATTTTTACTTAAAAAGCGAAAGCCGTTTCCTGAAAGAATCCAATCTGTCCACAAACCTTGCTCCCCACGAAATTGTTTCCACCCTCCAATCAGTCTGACCCCCGATAACACCAGCGTTCACATCACCGAATTAAAACTATGAAAACATCAAACTTTTTTTCTAAAGTTCTCATCATTCCGGCAGTCGCAACCGCAGTTTTCTGTTCTTCGCCTTATGCTTGGGCTGTGAACAATACCTGGGACGGTGGAGGGGCCAATGGAAACTGGGATAATATCGTCAATTGGCAGGCGGAAACAACCATTCCTCTCGTGGGACAAAGCGCCACGTTTACAAACGCTATCAACACTACGATTAGCTTGAATGGGGCGGATCGTGCGGTTTTGTCACTCTTATTCAATGCGGCTGGCACAGGAAGCTATGCCTTCAATGCGACAGGAGCAGAAAGGTTTTTAATCTCATCAACCGTTCAAATCGCGGCAGCTGCAGTGCTGAATCCGGTTGTCACCTTCAATGTTCCCATCACGCTTGCTGGAAATGTTAGCTTTAATAACGTCAACGCCAGCGCGACTGCTGCTCTCATTTTTAACGGTAATATCACAAACTCAGTCGCTTCGACGTTGACACTGACGGGTAACACGACGAGCCCGCTCAATAAACTTTCAGGCACCATGAGCGATGGCGTGGGAGCCCAGAGCTTGATCGTTTCAAGTGCAGGTACTGGAGGTGTATGGGAGTTGAGCGGCCCACTTACCTTTTCTGGTACGGTGGCTAAAAGTGGCAATGGCACACTGGTCCTTTCTGCTTCCAACTCCTACGCTGGCGTGACCACTGCGAGCGGGGGTATATTGAATATCCGCCATTCTAATGCCTTGGGTAGCACAGCCGCCGGCACAACGATTGCCACTACTGCATCCTTGCAACTCCAAGGTGGTATCTCCGTGGGGGCGGAAGCTTTAACCCTAAACACAACCACCACCATCACCAATGCTCTGCGCAACATTTCCGGAAATAACACTTACGGCGGTGCAATTCTTTTGAGTAATACGGCCCGTATCAATTCTGACTTGGGAACACTCACACTCAATAATGGGATCACGGGTGCATTTGGCCTATTCGTTGGTGGCGCATCGGATACCAATATCTCGGGTGTCATTGGAACAGGCGCAGGCGGGTTGACCAAGGATGGCGCAGGAGTGCTCGTACTGTCTGGCTCAAATACCTATACAGGAGTGACATCGGTTGCTGGTGGCACTTTGTCCGTTGATAATCTCACCGATACCACCACGCCGAATGCGATTGGCCAGTCTTCCAATGCGGCTGCTAATCTTGTGCTCGGAAATGCCGGAATTGTTACAGCGCTGAAATACACAGGCGCAGGCACAACCACAGATCGGCTTTTCACCTTTAACTCTACAAGCTCTGTTTTGACTATCGATGCTTCCGGGTCTGGCGCGATCAATTTTACCAACTCTGGCTCCATGGCTTACGGAGCGAATACCAACACTTCAGCCCGCAACCTCACACTCACCGGCTCCAATACGGGCGATAACACTCTGACGACAGCAATCGCAGATCGCGCGGGCGGCGGAGCTACCGGCATTATCAAAAGCGGTCTTGGCACATGGGTTCTTGCAGGATCGAACGCCTACACTGGTCTAACTGCAATCAACGCTGGCACCTTGGCTATCGCCTCGGGAGACATTAATTCCAGTGCGGTATCGGTGGCGGTGGGTGCTCAGTTTAAATACAACAGCGGCATAGCCCGCACAGGAACTATGACGCTCAACGGCGCTGGTGCAGGTGTGCCTAACCGGGCGACGCTCTCGGGGACTGGAACGATCAACGTTGCTGTGAACCTCGACAATATCGGCGACACACTTTCACCCGGTAACAGCCCTGGAATACAGACCTTCACCCCGAACCAGACTTGGAGTGCGTTCACCTATTTGTGGGAGACGAACAACTTTACGGGGACGACGGCGGGGACGGACTTCGACATGATTACCCTCGCGGGAAGTCTGAACCTTACGGGAGGTTCCGGAGCTTATCTACTGGATGTTTTCTCACTAACTGCGGGTAACGTGGCCGGAACTGCCCCCAACTTCTCGGAAGTAAACCGTTCGTGGACGATCCTGACAACTGGTGCAGGCATTACGGGCTTTAACGTGGCAAACTGGACGGTTGCCACGAGCAATTTCTCACCCGCCTTTGCGGGCACATGGTCGATTTCACAGCCCGGCAACGATCTTGTGTTGAACTACACGATCCCAGAACCTGGGACGTTTGCCATGATCCTCGGTGGGGCAGGGGTGCTCCTCGGACTTCGGCGCAAGCGTCGGAGCCTGCGGGACTGACGCGGCTTTTTAATTGTAAACCCCGGCTGGCCATAACTTTTTTGGTGTGGGCTGCGATCATTTCTTGGGGGATTGATCGCAGCCCCTAAAAGCGGTCGGCAGGTACCTCTGTCGGCCGCTTTGTTTCTAAAAAACGATCTTCAACTTTCGGACAACAAACAACAATTTCCTAAACTTGAACCCGCAGATCGCCCCCGATGCCTATACATTTCGCCGTTCTTGGTCCTCATAATCGCGGGCGGATTTCCCATCTTGCGCATCGTCCCGACGAGGGCCTGCGGCTTGTGGGTGCCTGTGCGACCCACCTTGAGAATCTGGACGACTACCCGACGGCGTGCGGGCAGGGCTTCTTTCGCATTGCGAGCATCGAAGGCAGCCACGGCGGCGCGGACCCTCTGCTCATTGAGGATTTCGTTACGTTTCTTCGCGGCGTAAAATGTGCGGGCCTAACCGCCCACGATGTCCGCATGGCCGTGGCTGTCGGATGCCAGGCGACCGCATCCCTGCGAAACGGTTCGACTCCGCTCGATATCCCGGTCCCAATCCTATGAAAATACAAAGCGTCATTGCGGCACATCGATCAGCGCCTGTCCGGGCGGACTGCTTTCGTGCCGTGGCGTTGCTCGCGTTTTTTGTCGCCACCTCCGCGAGTCCTGCCGCGCAGATCATCCCCGTGGAGCGCACGTTTGGATCGGCGTGGCAAAATTCGGGGTATCCGGGGGAACCACCTTCCCCGGCAACCATCAGAAACGTGCGGAACTACGGGGCGGTCGGCGATGGCGTGACCGATGATCGCGTGGCGATCTCCTCGGCCATTTCCTCGCTCGGCGGTGCGGCGGGGGTGGTTTATTTTCCCGCAGGCAACTACCTGATGAAGTCCACGCTCGCCGTGCCTGGTGGCTGCGTGCTGCGGGGCGAAAGGTCATCGAACACCACGATCACCATTGAGCACATCGGCAACGGGATCACGGTTTTAAAGAGTCAAAGCGGCGTGTTTCAACCAGTGACATCAGGCTACACCCTGCACTCAAATTCCGTGGTTGTGACCAGCGGGAGCACTTTTGCGGCCGGTGATTATGCCCAGATGCGCGAAGACAACGATGCGGCGTGGGGCGCGAGCACCTGGGCACCGAAAGTCGTCGGTCAGATTTTGCGCGTGACGGCGGTTTCCGGCAATACCCTCACCTTCGAGCGTGCGCTGCGCATCGGTTATCTTGCGGCGCAAAATCCGGAAATCCGCAAGATCATCCCGACCACCGAGGCGGGCATCGAGAATATCAAAATCTCGCGAGTCACCACGGGCTCGGCGACCCAGCGCGACAACAAAAGCACGATCTTTTTCAGCTACGCCGCCAAGTGCTGGGTGCGCGGGGTCGAGATGAACAATGGCTTCGGCTACCATATCGGCATGGATTATTCGACCGGGATTTCCGTGACGGGCTGCTACATCCATCATGCGGCGGAATACGATGGAGGAGGATCCGGCTACGGGGTGTGCCTGGAATTTTCGACTGGCGAGTGCCGCATCGAAAACAACACCTTCCGTGCGCTCCGGCATTCCATGCTTCTTCAGGCTGCGTCGAATGGAAATGTCTTTGGCTACAACTACTCACGCGAACAGCAGCGCACGGAGTTTCCATCCGAGGCCTCGGCCGACATCGTTCTCCACGGCAATTATCCGTATTCAAACTTGTTTGAAGGCAACATCTGCCAGCAGATCCTCGCCGACACCTCTCACGGGGCGAATGGCCCGCTGAATACTTTTTTCCGCAACCGCGCCGAGGCTTACGGCATCAACATCACGGACACGCTCATCACGCAGCTCAATGTCGTGGGCAACGAGACCTACACAGGGGCGTATTCGATCTTCACCGGCGACGGCTATTCCTTAAAAGGCTCGAACCGCTTCGAGTATGCGAACAACACGCAATCCGATGGTGTGCAAGCGCCGGGCACGACGAGTCTCACCGACTATTCGTATTACCTAAACAGCGATCCCTCCGCTCTGCCGTCGACTCCGTCCTGGTGGAATATTGCCAGCGCATTTCCCAGCATCGGGCTCCCGCTTTCGCGCACGGCGACCAAAGAACTTCCGGCGCGCGCACGCTATTTTGCCGGCACCGTCTTCACTGTGGGTCCGCCCAGTCTCTCGCTTCAGCCGCTGTCGCAAGCGCTGCAAGCGGGTCAGACCGCCACCTTCACCGTGCAGGCAGCCGGCACGCCTGTCGCACTTTTTGCGTGGAGAAAAAACGGGGTTCCCCTCGCAGGCGGGACTGCTTCGTCACTCACGCTCACCCCGGCGAAACCTTCCGATGCGGGCACTTACGACTGTGTGATATCGGACGGATACGGCAGCGTGACCAGCGCCCCATCAACGCTTACGGTGGCTGATAACTTTGCCGCATGGTCGGTGAGAAACAGCGTCACGGGTGTGGTTGGAGATGAAGATTTCGACGGGTTGCTCAACCTTTTTGAGTACACACACGGATCCAATCCAAAGACCGCCAGCCCGACATTTGTGCCAGTCTCGGGGACTAACAGTGGCTATCTCACGTTGACTTATACCAAGGTCAAAAATGCACCGGATATCAGTTGTGCCGTGCAGGTTTCCTCGTCGCTCGCGAGCGGTTGGACTTCTTCCGCAGCGAACGTGGATCAGCAGTGGCAACTCATTGACAACGGCACAACACAGACCATCACCGCCCGCGACAAAACGCTCATCACTGGCGGGACAGCCCGGTACATGCGCCTTCAGGTCACCAAGTAACCAAACTCTGAGCACCCTCAACAGCCTCTCATGAAAGCCTTTTTCAACCGTCTCTTTTCGAATATTGGAACCCGCCGCCAGTTTGCTGTTCTGGCTGGCATCCCGCTCCTTCCCGTGTCACTTGCCGCCGCCCTGCCACCCTTGCCCAACACGGCCGCGACCGTGACGATTCCGGCTCAGGAATGGCAGTTCAGACCGGGGCACCGCACGATTGCGGTGTACATCCGCTACCCCGGTGGAACCAGCGCGAACCTTTCCAAAGTCGATAAGAACACCGGCATCATGCTCTCGCTGCACAATTGGGGCGGGGTCGGCTTCAATGGCTCGGCCGACGGCGGAATCCTTGCGAATTCGTATAACGTCATCGCCGTCGCGGTGGACTACCTGCAAAGCGGTCCGGATGATGCTCTCAAGGCGGTGGAACCCTACGATTTCGGCTGGATCCAGGCGCTGGATGCCCTTCGCGCTTTGCACTACGTTTTCGACAGCCTCAAGCAGCGCGGCATCCGGTTT
>Ga0105046_10006267_pt1 | contig 18764 bp, 13 predicted proteins | sample MAT03_FD_78385 | JGI IMG/M metagenome (GOLD analysis project Ga0105046, IMG submission 78385) | Freshwater microbial communities from Lake Fryxell liftoff mats and glacier meltwater in Antarctica - MAT-03 (megahit assembly) | ecosystem: Environmental > Aquatic > Freshwater > Ice > Liftoff... | reverse complement strand
CCCGCTGCTCCCGCTGCTTCGGCCGCGATCGCAATCGCTTCACCCGCTGGGCTCGCCAGGCGTGTGCGGGGCGCGCGGGCGCTGCGCGGAGTCGGCTCTTTCGCCGACGGCGCTTCGCGCTTTGCGCGCGGCTTCTTCGCCGTGTTGGTGCGTGGCCGCGCCATGGGAGCGAGCAGTCTAGCGACACCCGAGCGTCGTGCGAGCGGCGGTGCACACGCTTTGTTTTTTCGCCCGTCGCTGGACACGGGTGCAGCGTCCGCGAACCCTTGGAGTGCGGCACGCAGGCCGACTCAGCGACCCATTACCCGTCCGAGAAGCAGCGCGGCGCGGACCGAACCGATCGGGAAGGCCGTCTCCTCGGCGATCTCGGCCGGAGTCGGCCGACGCCCGGTCCGCGTGTGAAGATCGCGCGCGGCGCCAAGCACCCGCCGTAGCCGCCCGGTCGCGTCCCCCGTCTCCGGCGAGACGATCGCCAGCCCCTTTGCCTCCAAAGCCGTGAGCATCGCGTCCACGTCGTCGGCCGAGGCGACGGTGATGCCGAGCGCTTCCCCGATCTGATCGAGCGTGAGCGAACGGCTCGTCTCGCTCTGCGCGAAGAGGCCTACCACGATGGCTTCCAGCTCGGGACGCATGCCCCTGTCGCGTAGCACCTTTCTCCGGCTCCTCCCGGGTACCTGTGGGCGCAGATGGGGTGCTCGTGCTCGTGCTCGTGCAGGTCACTCATGCATCGACCGCCGATCACGCCGCACGAAGGCTCCCGTTCTTTATCGGACGCTTCGCCGAGGTCGGAACCGTGATGAACTCACGCTTCATGATCGGCCGTCCATCGAGCGTCGCGGTGGCGCTCGCCCCCAGCAGCAAGATGCACGCGGCCACCCACATCCACATGAGCACGACGAGCACCGAGCCCATCACGCCGTAGGTCGGGTACTCGGTGAAGCGCACGATCGCCCAGCCGAAGGGAACGCGCACCACTTGCAGGACGATCGCGGCCGAGATGCCGCCGATGGCCGCGGACAGCCACCGCGCGTGCGCGTTCGGGACCCACTTGATGCAAAGGGTCAGCGTTCCGCCGAGGAAGACGGTCGTGGCCACGAAGGACAGCGCCTGGGTCGTCCAAGGGGGGGCAATCACCTCGCCGACCGCTGCGGTGGCCGCACCGAGAATGGTTGCGATCAGCACGATGAGGCTGGTCACCATCACCGCGACGAAGGCCCAGAGCCGGTCGTGGATCAGCACCTTGAGCCCATGCAGGAACGACTGGACCGGCTTCTCGCTCCCGAAGATGCGGTTGAGGGCGGTGTCGAGCTCGCCGAAGACGCCGCTCGCTCCAATCAGCGCGCCCACCAGGCCAATGGCCAGACCGACCGCGCCGCTCTCCGGATCGCGTAGCCCCAGCAGAGCCGACTCGACGGTCGACTTGAGCGCGGCAGAGCCCGTCGCATCGACCCACGCCAGGACTTGCCAGCGCGATGTCGCATCATTGCCCAGCACGATCTCGAGCGCCGCCAGTCCCAGGACGACCAGCGGGACGAACGACATGAGCGCGTAGAACGCCAGCGACGCGGCGAGGCGGTACCCCTCGACATCGAGCCAGCGGTCGATGGTGCCTCGGAGTGCAGCCTTCAGCTCGATGCTGTCCACAGCGGCATCGTTTGCACACATGGTGCCGCGCTCGAGGGACGCATCCCGCGCGGAACGGAGCACGGACTCGGCCAGAAAAGTCTCGATCGGGGCGCCGTGACACAGCTCGACGCACGCTGAAGAATCTAAAATCGGCGCTCGTGTCGGGATTTAAGGGTCCGAGGAGATCGGAGGCGCCGCGCCGATCTCGCCCGCGCTGACCGTGTAAGCGCGCAGGCCGACTTCACCAGCCGCTGCGCGGGCGAGGGCCGCTGCGAGCTCGGCCTCGGAGGTCAGCCCAATGCCCGCGGCGCCCGCCCTGTCGCTCGTGTAGAGCGTCACGTGTGGCGGCGGCGCCGCCGCGAGCAGCTCGATCAGCTCGGCGTGGTCCGCTGCGCGCTCTCGCACGATCGCGGCGACCCGAGAGAAGAAAGCGGCCAGCGGCGCTTCGACCCGAACGATGACCGTGTGCAGGGTTCCACGATCGTTTGTCCGCTCGAGGTGCAGCAACGTCTTGCCGACCTCGACGGTCCAGTCGGACGCATCGATCGCGGCGTCGATCTCCAGGCGAAGAGACGTCTGAGCGGAGAGGGCCTTCTTGAGAAGCTTGCCGATCGGGTAGCCGAACACGGTGGCGTGGTGTTCCTTCTTCCGGACGAGGGTGAGGGCCCCGAGCGAGATCGCCTCGGCCGCGGCGACCTCGCCGAGGGCGCCGACGGGGACGGCGAGGACCAGCGTGCAGGCCTCGCTCAGGCCGAATCGGTGTTCGCTCATCGCGACGGCAGCGCCTTCGCGGAGTTGTCGGCGCCGCCATTCGGGGTGCGCCCCTTCACGCGCTCCATGAGCGCTTCGAGCGGGGTCCCCGCGAAGACCTTGTCGATGACGTCGGTGAGCGACTTGCCGCCGACGAAGCTCTGCACGCTCATGGCGTCGGCGACCTTGATGAGGACGTCGTGGTTCGACAGGGCGAGGAGCGCCTCGGAGAAGCCACCTTGCGCCGCTTCGAACCGGCGCACGACGGCGTCGACCTCGGCGCGCAGCGTCTCGATCGCGATGGCTTGCTGCTCCCGTGCGATGCCTGCTCGCACTGCCGCGGCGGCCCGTTCGCGATCCAGCTGGGCTTGGTGATCGACTCCTGCGGCCTTGGCACGTGCCGTGGCGACGATCTCGAGCTGCTCCTGCTTTTGCACGTCGGCTGCGATGCCGGCGAGGACGACCGACAGGCGGCTCGCTGCCTCGTCGAGATCGATTTCGCACTGCGTCTTCGTCGTGAGCGCCTTGGCACGCGACTCCTCGCGAGCGATCTCCTCCCGACGCTGGAGCGCCTCGAGCGCACGCTGCGCGCGGAGCAACGTGATGTTGCCCTCGACGGCCTCGTGCTGGGCCTGGACCAGCAGCTGGGCGATGCGCGGATCGCCGATCTCGACGGTCATCACCTCGAGGTCGGTCACGTGCATGCCGTTCTCCGTGAAGACCATCCCCGGTCGCGGTTTTTCGCCGTCGATCGTGCCGAGAACGATGTTGCGGAGGAGGTCGACCGCGCCCCGATAAAAGGTCTCGACGGTCTGCTGCTTCACGCCGCCCTTCAGCTTCGAGCGGACGTGGTCGCAGAGCAGCTTCACGTAGTTCTCGACCTCGAACCAGCGCATCGGGTCGCCGCCGAAGTTGACGCGCATCGAGTAGCGGAGCTGCACCCGCACGTGATCGCTGGTCTCGACCTCGCACCCGTCGCTCACGATGTTGTTGAGCACGCGGAGATAAACCGTGCGCAGGACCTTCTCGGCGGTCTTCGGCGTCCCCGTGGACAGCTCGAGGCTCTCGAGCGTCTCGTCGTAAGCGAGCTGGATGTTCGCGGGCCCCTGCTCGACGCGACGCTTGCCGCTTTTGTCGACGACCATCACGGCGTAGCCGACGTAGACGCCGAGCGTCGGCACGCCCTCGTACTTCGTGTGGAACACGAGGGTGCGCGGCTGCGTGAAGCTCGAGCCGCGCTCGAGCACGTCGCCGACCATCGCCGGGGAGTCGCGGCTCACGCTGCTCGCATCCATCGCCACGGCCTGCGCGGTCGGGGAGCGAGGCTTGGAAGCCTTGCTCCGCTCGTAGTCCCCTTCCGAGACGACGCCCGTCCTGGTCGTGGGAGTGTTGAGCGCGACCTGTCGTAGTGCCTTGTTGTAGGTGAGCGCCTCCTCGTTGCCCGGGTACCACGTCGAGCATTCCTTGTCGGTGAGGACGCGCCGGACGATGACCTCGTCGACGGGGTTGGGAAGCAGCATCGCGGGCCCTCGCGCCATTGCGATCTCGCCGCTCTTGCGGTTCATCACGTAGCGCGCCTCACCAGCTGGGACGGCGACCGCAAAATGCTTGTCTTTGCCGTCGTAGCGGACGAGCGAGTGCTCCTCCCGAGGGAAGTAGATGGCCGTTTGGCGACCCGTGATGAAGATCTCGTCGCCCTCCTTGTAGCTCCGACCGTTCTCCTCGTAGGGCGCGATCACCTTGAGGTGGAGCCCCTGGATCTCGTTGAGCTCGACGGCGCGGAACTTCCGCTGGTCGCCTTTCTGGATGAACATCTCGGTCGGCTGGGGGAACACGACCTGCGGTCCGCGCTCGTAACGCTTGTTGCCGTTCTGGCCGACGAGGATGCAGTACTCGAGCCGCTCGAGCGTGAGCGCGTCGCGGACGTACCGGCCGCCCTCGTCGGGCACGACGCCCACGCCGGTTGGAGGAATGTAGAACGAGACGTCGGTGCCCTTGATGATGAGGAGCTTGCCGACCGTGAGGTCGTCGGGCGCCTTGTGAATGGGCTCCTGTGGCGTGTCGGCGCTCGTCGCGCCTTCCGAGGTGGCGGGCTTGATCACCGCCTTGCCCCAGTTCTTGCGAGCTTCTTCTTCGTTGTAGACCCGGACGAGCAGGTACTGGTTCGAGCGGAGGTGGTGGCCCTGCACGAGCTTGACGATCTGCCCAGGCCAGAGCGCGAAATCGCAAGGCCCGTTGATGTTGATCTTCCGGCCGACCTCGAGGTCCGGCGACGGGTAGACGCCGCCCGCAGCGGGGTGGTCGCCGCGCAGCGACGGGTTCTTGAGGATGACGTAGTAGCCCTCCGGGGCGATCGCGGAGACCTGCACGGCCTCCTCGAGCGTGCAGGCCTCGAAGCGCTTGTTCGCGATGTTGAAGAAGACCGGCCGCTCCTGCGCCGTCGGGTTGATGACCGTGGGCCCCGTGTACGTCTTGACGATGCCCTTCGTCACGTCCTGCATGTAGGCGTACTCATTCGGTGCCAGCACCAGGTCACGCTTGTTGCCTCTGTCGTCCATGCGGCCCTCCCGTGCGCACGCAATCGGCCCGCGCCGGCTCCCCGCGAGCCCTTGCGACCTTGCCCGTAGGGCGTGCGAAAGCGCCGTAGTCTATCCAGACTCGGTCGGCCGTGGTGCTTTCAGAGCGCTCCGGTGAGAGCTGTCGGTCAGTACGATGCGCGGCGTCAGGTAGATCGCGACGAGGTGCGACAACCTGTCGCGCATGGCTCGCGAGGGCTCGGCACGGCGGGTGGTGTTAGCGACGAGTTCGGCGCTCTCGTCGGGAAGGACGACGATGGCGTTCTGACCGATCACGACCCGCTGCTTGCCGGTGCGCTACGACTTCTTGATCGCAACCGAGCGGCAAACGTTCTCCAGCACGGCAAGCGAGCTGTTCTTCGCGCCCATGACGTCATCTCCCTTGGAGGACGCGGTGCAGAAGATTCCGGGCGCGCCGTCCACCAGGCGCCTTACCGAGACGACCTTCTCCTTCGGGTTCACGGTGGTCACCAGCCAACCGGCGCCGATCCTCTCGCTCTTCACGACGTCGAGCCCAGTCTGCTGGGCCTCCCTCACCGCATCGGCCAGCGTCATGCGAGAGCCGACGTCGGGGCTCATTTCCACAATTGGACCCCGCTCGTCAGTTCCCGATCTGGCGTAGCTCGTGAGTGGCCTGTCGCCCGATGTCTTGATCAGTCCGGCCGGCAAATCGATCGTGTAGGCCACGCTCCCCATCTCCGGGACCTCGAGTGAACCCACCGTCGCCGCGTTGGTGGTCGCGGGAAGGGGAGAGAGCGACGCGGCGACCGGTGCGCCCGAGCCGGGCGCGGTGGTCGTCGCTGCCCTCGCCGACGAGCCGGTGACATCGGTGCCAGCAGGCGGACTCGTACATGCAACACCCAAACAGATGGAGGCCGCGAGCAAGCCAGGGAGAACGGCGTCGAACATCTGCAGGGTGCGCATGGCGAGAGAAGGCGTTGCACGCGCCGCGCCAGCGTTTGCAGTGCGATTGGAGTGCGTTGGAACCCATCGCGAGGCCGAGCAGTGTGTGTCAACGCTGCCCTCGGGTCGGCGTTCGCCTCACGACCGTTGCAGAGCTCCGCTCATCGCCGCACCGGCAGCAGAGCTGTCGCGGCTGTGGGTGCGGATTCACCACTCAGGGCTCGGTCGGCTCGGTCGGCTCGGTCGGCTCGGCCGGTGCCGCGCCCGAATGCGGGCTCGGTGCGACGACGTCGGTAGCAGGCTGGGGGTCCGCTGGGGTCTTCACCTCTGCCCCTGCGATGTCGGACGGAGGAGTCGGTTCGACGGCCGCCTTGTATTCGCTCGCCGCATCCGCCGCGTCGTCAGACGGCGGGGCTTTCGGGGCGCCTTGGTCCGCCGCGGCGGTGGGCGCCGCGTCCTGAGACGGGTAGACCGCGTCGTCACCTGCGCCGTCGGGCGCGGCCCGCGCGACCCTGCTGCCCGGTCGAACGATCGCGTGTTTCGCTCCCGTGGCGGGCTCCTTCTTCGCGACAGCGGCTTTCGGCGCCGCAGCGGTAGGAGAGGTGCTTCGCGACGCGGCCTCGATCGAGCCGGCGCGCGCTGGCGCGGCGACCGCAGCCACGAGGATCTCGCTGCGTGCAGCGATCGCGGTGCGCGCCGTCTCCACCTCTCCCGCGCGACCACCGCGCGCGACGGTGAACGCGGCGGCGAGCATGGCGACGCTGACGATCGCGCCCACGCCGACTGCAACCTTCAGCCAGGGGCGATGCGGCGGCAGCGTGGAGGTCATCGGGAGCGCGACGGCGCCGGCGATCCGGTGCGCGGGCGGCATCGAGATCGACAACGGCGACAGGACGCCCGAGGACTTTGCCGATGGCGCCAGGCTTCGCGGCTTGAGGCGGATGCCTGAGGCGACGCGCTCGATCCGCTTCACCACCGCGGACGATTCGGCCGACCCCAGCGGCGCGAGGGCCGCGGCAAGCTCGAGCACCGTGATCCGCTTCGTGGGATCCCTTTCGAGACATCGCAGCACGATCTCTTCCAGCGCGGCGGGCACTCCCGGCGCCACCGTTTGGAGCAGCGGCGGATCGACCGAGAGCACCTTCGCGCACACCTCGGGCAGGTTCTTGCCGCCGAACGGTCGCTGGCCGGAGACGAGCTCGTACAGGACCGCGCCGAGCGACCAGACGTCGGCGGGCGCCCCGGCCTGCTCGCTATCTTGCATCGCTTCAGGTGCCATGTAGCTGGGCGAACCGATGAGCGACGAGGGATTGGTGACGACGCCCCCCGCGCGGTCGCCGACGAGGACCTTGGACACGCCGAAGTCGAGGACCTTCGCCATCGGCTCGCCGTCGGCGCCGTTGGAGATGAAGATGTTGTCCGGCTTGATGTCGCGGTGGACGATCCCGGCTGCGTGCGCCTCGGCAACCGCTTCGCAAGCCTGGATGACGTAGTCGATTGCGGTGGTCGGCGAGAGCGGCCCCTGCTCCTCGAGCATCGTCGCGAGGTCGGCGCCGTCCAGGTACTCCATGACGATGAACGGCGCGCCCGTGTCGAGCGTACCCACGTCGAGGACGCGCGCGACGTGCTCGGAGCGAAGGCTCGCGGCGATGCGCGCCTCGTTGAGCATGCGCTCCACGACCTCGGGGTGGGTCGCCAGCTCGTCGCGGATGAGCTTGATCGCCACGTGCTTGCGCAGGTCCAGATGAACAGCGGCGTAGACCACTCCCATCCCTCCTTCGCCCAGCACGCGTTCGAGGCGGAACTTGCCCCCGATGAGCGAACCTTCAAGGGAGGAAGGCGGCGTGGAAGAGTGGGCCAAAGAAGACATCTCGCTGCCCGGTGCTGCAATCCACGATCCATCACCCCGCGCCTGCGCACACCCCGTGAGGACGCCGCATTCGTTGATCTGCGCCTGCTTGGGCGACAAAGTGGACGGGCCCAAATCCTGAGCCGACGTCCGACTGAGTCGACTTGCCCCAGCCTGCGAATTTCGACCGTGCGCCTGCGCCCTGGCGCCCACCCGCCCACCCTTTCCCCGTGCGCGGCCGCCTCCCGGCCGCTTCGTGCTCGCCCCACGGGCCCCTGCTACCCTGCCGCCCGCATGTCCGAGTTTCTTCGCTTCCGCGGCACCGATCGCTACTTGGTCTCCGAGGCTCTCGAAGCTGCGGTCAACTGCGCCCTGGCCCTGGAGCGACCGCTCCTGGTGCGCGGCGAGCCGGGGACCGGCAAGACACTGCTCGCTGAAGCCGTGGCAGAAGCTTTGAGCTGCAAGCTCATCACCTGGAACGTCAAGAGCACGACCCGCGCGCAGGACGGCCTCTACGTCTACGACACGGTCCAGCGGCTCTACGACTCGCGGTTCGGCGACGGCGACGTACAGGACATCCGTCGCTACATCAAGTACGGCCCGCTCGGGCAAGCGCTCGCCGCCAAGCCTGGCTCAGCGGAACACCCGCAACCGGGGACGCTCCTGCTGATCGACGAGATCGACAAGGCGGACATCGAGTTCCCCAACGATCTGCTGCATGAGCTGGATCGCATGCGCTTCACCGTGACCGAGACTGGCGATCTGATCGCCGCCGAAAAGCGCCCGATCGTCATCATCACCAGCAACAACGAAAAGGAGCTGCCCGACGCGTTCCTTCGTCGCTGTGTGTTCCACTTCATCGATTTCCCCGAGCCCGAGCTGATGAAGCGCATCGTCGCGGTGCATCACCCGGGGCTCGATCAGGCGATCGTCGACCAGACGATGAAGGTCTTCTTCGAGATCAGAAACTCGATGCGCCTGCGCAAGCGGCCGAGCACCAGCGAGCTCATCGACTGGATCGCGGTGCTTCGTCGCGCCGGCATCGGCGAAGTGAAGCTCGAGCAGAACCTGCCGTTTCTCGGCGCGCTGCTCAAGCGCGAGCAAGACCTCGTGTCGTTCGCCGATCAGCTGGCGGGCGGCCGCCGCTTCCGTTCCTGACCGAGCCCGACGAAAAGGATCCCATCGCCGTGTTCGTCGACTTCATCTACGAGCTTCGCAAGCGCAAGGTGAAGGTCGGCGCGCACGAGGCGGTGTCGCTCGCGCGCGCGCTCGGCATGGGTCTGCACGAAAGCTCGCTCGACGGCTTCTACCACGTGGCCCGATCGCTCCTCGTCCACCGCGAGGACCAGCTCGACGACTTCGACATCGCGTTCGCCGCCCACTTTCGCGGGATATTTCTCGAATCCAAGAAGCTTGCCGAGGAGATCCGCGGCTGGTTGAAGGACCCGATCGCGATGCGTCCCATGACCGACGAGGAGCGCGCGGCCATCGAGGCGCTCGACATCGACGAGGTGCTGCGTCGCTTCGAGGAACGGCTCAAGGAGCAGACCGAGCGGCACGACGGCGGCAACCGCTGGATCGGCACCGGCGGCACGTCACCCTTCGGCAACGCGGGCTTCAATCCTTCCGGCATCAGCGTGGGTGGTCCGGGCGGCGGCGGCAAAGGCGCGATCGGCAACGCCGACGCTCGTCGCTACGCTCCCTATCGCAGCGACGTCGTGCTCGATACCCGCCAGCTCGAGGTCGCGCTGCGCAAGTTGCGAGGCTTCAAGCGCGAGGGCAACGAGCAGGAGCTCGACATCGAGGCGACGATCGACGCGACGGCGAACAACGCCGGCGAGCTCGAGGTGGTGACCCGCCCGCCGCGGAGGCCCAACACCCGCGTGATCTTGATGATGGACGTCGGCGGCTCAATGGATCCGTACGCCCACCTCGTCTCCCAGATTTTCTCTGCCGCCAAGCGCGCCACCCACTGGAAGGAGCTTTCGACCTACTACTTCCACAACTGCGTCTATGGGCGCGTCTACAAGACCGAGGCGATGCTCGAGCCGGTCGCGGTGCGCGACGTGATCGCGTCGGCCGGGCCGCACTACAAGCTTGTCATGGTCGGCGACGCGATGATGGCGCCCTACGAGCTGCTGGGCGTCTACGACTACCTCGGAGTCGACGCGGCGCGCGAAGACCGCAAGCCCGGAATCGAGTGGCTGCGCGTCATGCGCGAGCACTTCGACCGCGCCGTCTGGCTCAACCCGGAGAGTCCGACGAGCTGGCGGCACTCCACTGTCGAGGGTGTTCGCACCGTGTTCCCCATGTTTCACCTCTCGCTCGAAGGTCTCGGCGACGCCGTGACCGAGCTTGTCCGCGCCGGGAAGCGCTGAGCCGATGCCGCGTGCTTCGCTCGCCATCGCCGCCTCGCGCGTCCGCGCCACGTGGGATCATGCGTCGGGGCCTTCGCGCCTCGTCGGGGTCGTCACGATCGGCGCGGCAGTCGTCGCGGGCGCCGCGCACCTCGCACGCCTCGGCACCGATCGTACGCGATTAGGAGCTGCCATCCTGCTAGTCGTCGCGACGGTACTCGCGATTGCCTGGCCCCTGATCGATCGGCGCCTCCTCGCTGAGCCGCGCCGCGTCCTGCGTCGCATCGTCGGGCGGGCCGACCCCGAGCACTGGGGTCGCATCGATCGCGCCGCCGATCTGGTGACCCGTTCCCGGCAGGAGGCGGCGGCCGCACAGGCAAAAGGCAAGCCCGGCTCCACCGCCGACTCCCTCGCGCTGTCGGAGGTTCATCTCGCCCGGAATCTCTGGCGCATCCCGCTCGATCGGGTGACCCGCGCCGCGCTCGCGGCGGGCCGCCGCTGGTCGCTCGCGGCCGTCGCGGTCGGCGCGATCGTCGCAGGCATTGTCGCCTGGGCGCCCTTCCGCGTGGTGGAAGGGCTCGACGTGCTCGCCGCGCGTGACGGTCGCGCGCCGGTGGGCCTCGTCTTCCTCGACGAGGTGGATGGCGACGCGACGCCGCCCCCCTACCTGAAGCAGCCCGACAAGCGGATCGGCGGCTACGGCCACGTGGCGCTCCCACGCGGGAGCACCGTCGCGGTGCGCGGCCGGCCGCTCCATGCGGCGCGCAAGCTCGTGCTCACCGACGGCGCAACCGAGGTGCCTTACGTCGAGGACGGCACGGGGGACGTCGTGGCGCGCTGGGTCCTCGCCGATTCGACCAAGCTGCAGACCGCGGCGCGCTTCGGCGAAGTTCTGGTCATGCAACCCGACACGCTGGAAGTCACAGCGATCGCCGACGCGCCGCCGACCGTCGTGGTCGAGGGCACTCCGCGGCGCGTGCGCCTGCTCGACGAGAGCCGCATCCCGCTGGTCTACGAGGCAAAAGACGATCACGGACTCATCGAGATCGCCCTGGTGCTGCGCGCGGGAGCTCGCGAGGAGCGGCGCACCTTGTCGCGACCCGCGAGCGACCGCGCGACCGAGCGCGGGGGCCACGAGCTGTCGACTCGCGATCCGTTCTTCAAGAAGGCCTACGTACCGGTCGAGATAACGATTCAAGCGCGCGACGACGATGCGGTCACCGGTCCCAAGTGGGGCAAGAGCGCGGCGATCATCGTGGTGCCGCCGCGCATCGGCGAGCCGGAGTCGCTGCGCCTGGCGGCGCTGCGCGAAGTGCGCGACGCCTTCATCGATCTGCTCGCGTTGCGGGTCGATGCGCCCAAGCGACTGGCGAACAAGCTGGGCATTTTCGACGACAACGAGAAGACCACGATGGAGCGGGCGCACGAGGCGCTCGACGGCGCCCTGTCGGAGGCGCGCGGCGGGTTGCCGATGAAGTCGCGCGTGCGCACTATCGCGCTCGGCCAGGCGCGCAAGCTGCGCGAAGCAACCGCGAAGCTCGGAACCAAGAAGGACGTCGCGTCCGAGAAGGCCTGGGTCGCTGCGCTCGAGGAGCTGATTCTGGCCGTCGACGCGTCGATCGAAGGCGTCGGCGCGCAGGACGTGGCGACGCTCTCCAAGCGCCTCGCCGATGTCGCCGACGAGGCTGCCGACGCCGCCGATGCGTGGCGCGACGTCGCGCAGCGCGGCGACGCCGACGCCCGTCTCGACGCGGCGGTCGAGGTTCTCGGCGGTGGCGGCGAGATGCTTCTCACTCTCGGCGACCTCGGGCTCGACATCGGCGAGATCGTGCAGAACGATCTGCGTCGCATCGCGCGCTCGCGTCAGGGCTTGCACATGCGACACGCGGAGCTTTCGGCGCGGGACCTCGCGGCGCGCCTGCGCAAGCCCGACCCGAGCTTCCGCGGTGGCTCGGGCGGTCAGGGCTTCGGCGGTGGGGTCGAGTCGGGAGGCCAACCCTCACCAAGCGATGGCCCCGCCTCGGAGGCCGACGCGCGCTCGCGCCAGGACGAGCGCACCCTCGAGGAGATCCTCCGCGACCAGGCGCAGGAGATCCAGGACGTCCAGGATGCGCTCGATCGCGCCCTCACCCAGGAGGAAAAGGACGAGCTGAAAGAGCGCGCGAAGAACCTCGCCAAAGACGTGCGCGAGGCGGTGAAGAATCTGCCGCGCGACGCCGCTTCGCCCGACTCGGCGCAGTCCAAGGCGGCCGAGGCGCGTCAGGAAGCCGAAGCGATGGCGGGCTCGCTCGAACAAGGGCGACTCGCCGACGCCGCCGATCGCGGACAGCGCGCGGTGGAAGCGATGCGGGAGGCCGCGCGTCGCGGCAGCCAGAGCCCGTACGTCGAGGACACCGAATCGGGCAAGGCCGCCGGCGCGGCGCGGCCCGACATCGAAAAGGCGATGCAAGAGGTCGCCGACGCGTTGCGCGCGATGCGCGACAAGGCTTCGGAGCGCGCCAAGCCCGAGCTCGAAGGCGCAAGCCAGGATGAGGGCAAGCTGTCAGAGCGGACGAGTGAGCTTGCCAAGAAGGGCGAAGAGGGCGAGCGCGCGATGCCTGGCGAAATGCTCGACCAGCTGCGCGAAGCCGAGCAGGCCATGAACGAGGCCGAGCGCGCCTTGAAGGATGGCGACGGCGAGGGCGGCCTCGAGCTGCAGAAGAAGGCGCACCGCCTGCTCGAGATGGCGCGCGGCGAGCGCGACGAAGACGGCGAAGGCAACGAGGGCAGGGGCAAGCGCGAGGGCGAAGGTCGCGAGGTCGCGCAGGACGCCGAGGTCCCCAAGAAGCGCCCCGAGGGTCCGGCCGAGTTCCGCAAGCGCGTGCTCGAAGGACTGGGCGGTGACGCCGACCCGCGTCTGCGCGAAGCGGTCCGCCGCTACGCCGAGGGTCTGCTCCAATGACCATTCGCAGCTCAGTCGGCAAGCCTCCCTCGCCGCGGTCCTGGTGCCACCACCTCGGCCTTCGACCTTCGCTGTTGGCATCCTTGGTTCGGGCGCTCGCACGCCGTCGATCGCTTCGCCTGTGCGCATCGCTCGCCGGCATGGCGCTGGCGACGCTTTCGGCGCTCACACCGGTCGAACGATCGGCGCAGGCCGACGAGCTCGAGGCCAAGTCGCTGGAGAGCTCGCTGCGCATCCTTCGCGCGCGCATCGCCGTGACCGAGCTCGATCTGGTGGCCGCCGACGAGGCGATCCATGGCGGCGACATGTCGGATCCGTTGCTCGCCATCGAGCGCGCTCGTGCGCGGCTGTGGCGACAGGACTGCGAGGGCGCAAGCGCGATCCTCTCCCGCCCCGATCTCGAGGCCAGCAAGGATGCCGCGTCGCTCATCGCGGTCTCGCGGGGATGTTTGCGCGCGATGGCAGCAACCGTGATCGTCACCGACGAAGTGCGCGGCGTGGTCATGCGCTTCCAGGACGACGAGGACCGCGCGCTCGCGCCCTATCTCGCCGACGTCGCCACCAAAGCTCGCGACGTGCTCACCAAGGATCTCGGCGTCACGCTTCCGCGCCCGCTCTACGTGGAGGTCGTCCGCGATCAGCACTCGCTCAGCGCGCTCACTGGCCTGCCGCTGGAAGCGGCGGCGACCACCGGCACTGTTGCGGTCGCCAAATGGGGTCGCGTGGTGATGCTCTCGCCGCGCGCCATGAGCGGGGGCTACCCGTGGCTCGATACCGCGTCCCACGAGCTCACACACATGGCGCTCACCCGCGGCAGCAGCGACAAGGCGCCGCTGTGGCTGCAGGAGGGCGTGGCCAAGCGCGAGGAGACGAAGTGGCGCCTGCCCGAGCCCTTCGACGATCGCCCGCCGGCCCACGATCTGGCGGCGTTCGGCCTCTTGCAGAACATCGGACCGGCCATCGACAACATCGGTCCTTCCATCGCGATGCTCCCCAGCGCCGAAGAGTCGATGGTGACGTACGCGAAGGTGCAGAGCTTCATCGATCATTTTGCGAACGAGGCCGGATCGGATGCGCTGCCCAAGCTCGTGACCGCGATGAAAGATGCGACGAATCCCGACGATCTCGGCCCGGCGGTCCAGAAGGCGAGCGGCTCCTCGTTCATCTCCTGGAAGGAGCGCTGGGAGACCTGGGTGAAGGAGCATGCGCATGAGCTGCCGGCCGACCAGAAGCCCGGCGCCCCTCCTCCTCCCCACTGGGCCGACGTGCGGCGGCACGTCCGACTTGGCGATCTGCTCGAGGCCCGCGGGCACCACGATGCCGCGCGCATCGAGCGCGAAGACGCCATGGCGCTCGCCCCGACCGACGGTCGCGTTCGCGCCGGTCTCGCCGCGTCGCTGGTCGCGCTTGGCCGCCAAGAAGAGGCGCGCCCTCTGGTGAGCGATGCGACCGACGTGCGATCCGGGAACGGCCGATGGTGGTCGCTGCGCGGTCTGCTCGTGGAAGACGGCGCCGACATCTCACGTGCGGCTGCGGTGGCACGCGATCCGCTTTCGCCGGAGATCGCCTGCGAAGAAAAGCCTGACGATCAGCGCCCCGCCGATGCTGATCGGGCGGCCATCTGCGACATGGCCCGACGTGCGCCACGTGAGCAAACAGCGACCACCCACCCCTCGGTGCCGGCTCCGACCGAGCCTGCGCCGCTCACCAAGTAGCTCCCATCCGGAGCTCGCATTTCCCAGACTTTGGCCAGGCTGTTTGCGGCGAGCAGGGAACGTGCTGCAGTCGTGCGACTGGCATGATTGATGCGGTAAAGTTACAGGTGGTGATGCAGCTCGGTCGGCAGGCCTTCCGCGCGCTCGATCGTTCGCGATCGCTTGCGCGTCGTCTCGTCGCCCTCGCGATGCTCGCCCCACTGGCCTTGCTCGCCTGCGCCAAGAGCGACGCGATCGAGGCCAGCAGCGCAGGGGGCTTGGGTGGTTTCAACGGTCGTGGGGGCTCGTCCGGCAACGAGGCCGGGCCCGAAGGCGTGGGCGGCTTCGGCGGCGATTCCAGCGGCAACGTCTCCCCCGACGCAAGCGGCAGCGGCGGCTTCGATGGCGACGAGCAGTCCAGCGCGGCCACCGGCATTCCGGAGGAGTGCGGCGACGGGCTGTGCGACACGCCGGTCGAGTCGTGCGAGACGTGCGTTGCCGACTGCGGCGCCTGCGAGGAGGAGCCGTGCGGTGACGGCACCTGCGACGGCACGCAAGGCGAGACCTGCGATATCTGCGCAGCCGACTGCGGCTCCTGCCCAGAGTGCGGCGACGGCATCTGCGAGGAGCCGGTGGAGGATTGCGAGCTGTGCGCCGAGGACTGCGGCGTGTGCCCCTGCGAGTCCGACGCGCTCGAGCCGAACGGCGGCAGCGGCAGCGGCTCGCCGCTCACGCTCGGCGTCGTGGTCGACGAGCTTTCGATCTGCGGCAACGACATCGACTGGTTCCGCTTCACGAAGAGCGGGACGACCTCGGTCACGATCTCCTTCGTCGACGCCGAGGGCGATCTCGATCTCGAGATCTACAATCCAAACTACGTCGCGGGCTCGTACGGCGGGGGCAACAGCGAAACGGTCGTCCTCTCCGCCCAGCCCAACGGCACCTACTACGCGCGCGTCTACGGCGCGCCGAAGGGCTCGGGGACCGAGAGCCGGAGCTACTCGATTCTGGTCGACTAGGAGTGTGTCGGGGAAAAGGGCGTAGCGAGGCGATCTCGAAGCGCTCCATCGCCTGCTCGAGGCCGAGGTCGACGAGCGGCTCGGCGGCGTCGCCACCGACTGAGCGCCGCCCGCGCGGTGCGCCGTCCTTCCCGCCGAGCCTTCTCGCGCTACTGCACGATCTTCAGCTTGGGTAGACCCTTCACCGGCGAGATGTCCTCCACCTTCGATCCGGCGATGTAGAGCGTTTTGAGGTTCTCCAGCCCCTTGAGCGGCGACAGATCGCTCACCCGCGTGTTCTTGATGTCGAGCACCTCGAGCTTCGTCATGCCCGACAGCGGCGAGAGATCCTCGACCTCGGTCTGATCGAGCTGCAGCTCGGTGAGGTTCCCCAGCGCGGCGAGGGGCTTCAAGTCCTTCACCGAGGTGCGGCCGAGATCGAGGCGATCGAGCTTCTTCAGTCCCGATAGCGGCGACAGATCCGTCACCTTGGTCATCGACAGCCGGAGCGACTCGGCGCTGGTCAGCTTGGCCAGCATCGAGATGTCTTCGAGGTTGCCGGGCGCCAGGTAGAAGCCTTTCACGCCGGTGAGGAAGGGCACGATGCACGGGTCGAGAAAGTCGTTCTTCTTCGCCTCGGCGACGTTCATCGTCTTGATATTTGCCAGGTCCGTCTTGAGCACTGGCCCCTGGGGCTTCGCGGTCTGCGTGCGGATCTGCTTTTCCCAGATCGGGTCGTCGAAGGTGAGCTCGGGGCCGCTGCCGCAATCGCGCGGCTTGGCCGGCGAAGGCGCAGGCGAGGCCGGGCTGGGCGTCGCCGACACCGGATGCGCGGGCTGACCGGGGCGCGGGGGCTTGGGCGCGCTGGTTGCGGCCGCCCCAGTGCTGGAGGACGCGCCATCGGAGCAAGCCGCGCCGAGCAGCGCGGCCAGCGCGAGGACGCCCAGCGAGAGACATCGAGCGAGGGCGGTGGGGGGCTGTCGCATGGGCGGGGAGAACACCACGCCTGCGCGGCCGGGCGCAACGTCGGCCCATCGGATGGGTGGTCTCTTCCTCGAGCTGCGCGAGCTGTGGAGCGGTGCAGTCCTCGTCGCCGCAAACCAGCAGACGTTCGCCATCCTCAAGTAGCCCGGTCGCCGTCAGCTCTTGTCGGAGAGGTATCGCGAAAGCGTATTGCGCCCGATACCGAGCTTCTTGGCGGCCTCGGTCTTGTTGCCGCGGCATCGCTCCAGCACCGCCCGCACGAAGCGCCGGGTCGCCTCGTCCAGCGTGTCGGAGGCCGGGATGGCGATCTGGTTGGTAGCCGTCGCGGCGATCGCGTGGCTCGCCGAACGTTGCCCGCTCGCCTCGGTGGCTGAGCCGCTTGCCGAACCGCCAGTGATGCCTCCGTCCACACCCGCTGCTCGTGGGGGCTCCGAGCCACGTCGAATCGAAGGGAACGCGCTGGAACGCACCCGGCCGTCGGGCGAAAGCGCGATGGCGCTTTCGATCCAGTGCTCCAGCTCGCGGACGTTGCCGGGCCAGTCGTGCTCGCGCAGCGCGCGGATGGCGTCGGGGTCGATCTCCGGAGCGGGGCGCCCGTAGCGGGTGGCGAAGCGCTCGGCGAAGTGACGGGCCAGGCTCTCCACCTCGTCGGGGCCGCGCACTCGCAGCGGCGGCAGTCCGATCTCCACGACGCGGACCCGGTAGTACAGGTCCTGCCGGAAGCGGCCCTTCTTCACCTCGCCCTCGAGGTCGCGGTGCGTCGCGCAGACCACGCGCACGTCGGATGCGAGGGTCTGCCGCCCGCCGACGCGCTCGTAGACGCGATCTTGCAGGAAGCGGAGCAACTTGCCCTGGATGTCGAGGGGCAGGTCGCCGAGCTCGTCGAGGAACAGCGTGCCGCCTTCCGCCAGCTCCACCTTGCCCGGGACACGTCGATCGGCGCCGGTGAACGCGCCGCGCTCATGTCCGAACAGCTCGCTCTCGACCAGCTGGTTGGGGAGCGTCGTGCAGTCGACCACGACGAAGGGGCGGTTCTGTCGCGCCGAGTTCACGTGGATGGCCCGCGCGAACAGGCCCTTGCCCGTCCCGGTCTCGCCGCGCAACAGGACGGTGGCGTCGGTCTGCGCCGCGAGAGCGACGCGCTCGTAGGTGTCGGTGAGCGCCGGGCTGCGACCGACGATCCGGTTGAAGGGCCCGCGCATCACGAGCCCCGGCTCGTCGCTCCCGCGCAGCGTCGTCATGCGCAGCGCGCGGCCGAGCTGCGTTGCGAGAGCCGCCAGGTAGCGCTCGTCCTCGAGGTCGAACGGGCCGTCCTCGCGGTTGAGGACCTGCACCACACCTCGTACCGGCGCGCGCTCGTCCTCGCGGATCGGCGCAACGATCATCGATCGCGTCGTGTAGCCGGTCGCCTTGTCGGCGCTGGCGTCGAAGCGCGGATCGCTCGCAACGTCGTCGACCCGCAACAGCTCCCCGGTGCGGGCGACATGCCCGGCGACGCCTCGCTCCAGCGGCTGACGCAGCGCCTTGACCTCGGGCAGCACCGCGACGCGGGTCACGAGATCGCCTTGCTCGGCGTCGACCAGCCACACCGTCGCACGATCGGCGCGCATCGCCACCGCGAGCCGCTCACAGGCCGCCCCGAGCAGCGCGTCGAAGTCGACCTCACGGGCCAGCATCGACGCCAGGTCGACCAACAAGGAAAGGCGGCTCATGACCGATGTGCGCTCGCCCTGGACTTCGGCTGCCTGGGGTTCGGCTGCCGGCGCGGGCTCCGGCCGAAGCGTATCCGAGTCCCTTCCGGGGACCCGCGCGAGCTGGCGGTGCGCAGGCTCGATCACCGATCGGCCAGGTGATACTCGAATCGTGCCAACCTCGTTTTCGCTGCCAAAGAGCGAAAAGGCGCACAGTTTCGGCGCAGGACCTGCCCACTATGGATCGCCTCGGGCCGCGGGCGATCCGTCGCGGCGCAGGGCATCTCGGCCTTCAGGGCCCTGCGGCGTTGACCGGGGGAAGTTGGGGCGCCTAGCATCGGCGCTTCCGTTTTTTTAAGATGAGCGCCGCAACGTTCGCCGCCGCGCAGGTTTTG
>Ga0105046_10006264_pt1 | contig 18766 bp, 19 predicted proteins | sample MAT03_FD_78385 | JGI IMG/M metagenome (GOLD analysis project Ga0105046, IMG submission 78385) | Freshwater microbial communities from Lake Fryxell liftoff mats and glacier meltwater in Antarctica - MAT-03 (megahit assembly) | ecosystem: Environmental > Aquatic > Freshwater > Ice > Liftoff... | reverse complement strand
GCCCCGGTGACGACAGCTGTAACGCTGGCGAGCCGGGCGCTCGCCACCGCCCACCGCGACCCGGTAGACCGATTTCTCGCCGCAACGGCTCAGGTCTTCGACTTGACCCTCGTAACGGCGGACCGCGCGCTGCGCGGCATCCCGGGTGTGCGCGTCATGAGCGTTCGCCCTGCTAAAGGGTCGGCGGCGCCTTCCCGAACAGTTCGCTCATGAACGCGGTCGCCTTGAGGCCAGTTCCCGTCAGCACCACGACGGTCGTCTCGCCCGCCTTGATCGTACCTGCGGCAAGCAGCTCGCCGAAACCGAGATCACAGCCCAGCACATTGGAGCCCGCGCCGACGGGGATGATCACGTTGTCCGGCGCGCGGAAGGCGAGGTCCTCCCAGAGCTTGTAGGCTGGCGTGGAAGGTCTGCGCCGACTGGCGACTCGCCTCGTACTCGCATTCCTCGCGCGGGCCGGTGACGAGCTGCACCGCTGCTCCGAAGGCGCGCATCTGCGCGACCTTCGCCGGCTGCGTCGTCGCCGGGCAGAGGATCGTGACCTTGATGCCAGCCGCCGCGCCGAAGGCCGCAATGGCCGCCCCGCCATTGCCCCGCGATCCTTGAAACTGCCGGTCGGCGCGCTCCATCACAAACGGTGGGCCTGTCGGCGGCCTACTTCAGGCGCGCGCGTCCAGCCAGCGCGCACTCCTCGGCCACCGTGAGATATCGCGCCACACCGGCGGCGCCGATCACGTAGGGATGCGGATCGCCCGCACGGCGCGTGGCCATCATCGGCAGCTTCGTCTTCGATCCGTCGAACGCCGTGTGATTCGACACCAGCACGTCGGCCCCCGCGTCGGCGGCAATGCGGCGGAAGCGCTGGGCCGATGCGATGTACTGGTTGAACCAGAAGGCGTCGGGCCGATCCTTGGTGATGTAGCCGGCGCGATTGGCCAGCCAGTTGAACGCGGTGCCGCCCCAGTAGGCCACGGTATGCCGGTCCGCGCCGTCGCGCACCGGAATGATCGTGGAGAACGTGCCCAGCGTGTGGCCCGGCGTCTGGTGCAGTGTGAGCGTCGTGTCACCGAGCGTCACGTGGTGGCCGTCCTTCGCCACCACATCGCGCCGGGGCTTCTTCCAGGAGCCGCTCGTGCGCTCCATCAGATCCCAGTCTTCGGCCGACACGACGACGCGCGCCTGGTAGCGGTCCTGCAGGAACGCAGCGCCCCCGGCGTGATCCGAATGGCCGTGACTCACGACCACGTACTTGATCTGGGCAGGATCGACGCCCAGTGTCTCGAGGCCGCCCACGACCTCGTCGGCCACTGAGTAGTCGAACAGCGGGTCGATGACAATCACGCCCGCCGAGGTGACGACGGCCCACGCGGAGTATTCGGTCTGCCCGATGAAGTAGAGATTGTCGAACACCTTCACGGGATCGGCGTGCCATGACGACCGCGGCGGCGGGCCAGTCGGCCGCGCGGGTGTGGCGGGCGCTGCCCGTCCAGCCGGGGGCGCCGCCGGCGAAGGTGCGGGCGGCACACACAACCGGTCGAACAAGGGTAGGAACTCCGCGCCGGCGGCAGTGCGGGCAGCCGCCACGTGGGCTGCGGCATCGGGCGCCTGCGCGCCGGGGGCGGGTGCGACACATGCCGCGAGTGCGAACCCTGCCGCGATCAGTCGACCAGTCATGCGCGCCTCCGCGGGTGTGAATGCGGCCCGGTAGGCCGCGAGGCCGCACATGCCATCAGGGGTCTGACCCCTATGGCATGGACCCCGCGCGAAATCCGTACCAAAGGGGTCTGACCCCAATACAATCGCTCGGCATGTCCTCCATTGCCGTTCTGCTGCTGACGCTGGCGCTTGGCGCCGGGCAATCCGTGGCCCCGCCGGCCGGACCCATGCGGGCCAGGCTGTCGCCCCTGCCCACCGACCTGGCGATGCAGGAAACCATCGCCGGATTGGGCACCGCCACGGCCACACTCGCGGGCACCACACTCACCATCGAAGGCACCTACCAGGGATTGAAGTCGGCGGCCACGGTGGTACGCGTGTTCGACAGCCCGCGACCGGGCCTGCGCGGTCCGCTCGTGGGCGAGTTCGCGGCGGGCGGCAGCACGCGCGGCACGTTCAAGGGCACCGTGGCGCTCACACGCGAGCAGGCAGTGGCCTACGCGAAGGGGCTACTCTACGTGCAACTCCACAGCGAGAAGGCCCCTGATGGCAACTTGTGGGGATGGCTGATGGCCGCGAAGGGACGACGCTGATGCACCGCCGACACCTTGGATATGGATGGATCACGCTGGCCGCGGCCGGCCTCGGCGTGGCGCTCGCCGGCACCGCCAACACCGCGCTGACTGCCGGTGCGCCCAGCGCGGAGCAAGCGGCGGCCCCCGGCATCTTCACGGCCGCGCAGGCCGCCACCGGACGCGAGGCCTACCAGGCGCGCTGCGCGTCGTGTCATCTGGCGGATCTGGGCGGGCGCAACGAAGCGTCGCCCCTGGCCGGATCGTCGTTCATGAACGTGTGGCGCGCGCGCTCCAGCAAGGAGCTCTACGACTACATCCGCACGTCGATGCCGCCCGGCGGGGCCACGCTCGGCGCCGACGAGTACTTGAGCATCACCGCGTTCATCCTGCAGGCGAGCGGCGCGCCCGCGGGCGCCGCCGCGCTCACGCCAACGACCGCCGTGACCATTGGCTCGGTGGCCTCAGGCGTGCGGCCCACGACCGCCGCGCAGACGGCCACGCCAGGCGCGCCGACCCGACCACCTGCCGGGCCACCGGCCCGCGGACTCTACGTGTCGGCCGAGGTGCCACGCTTCACGCCCGTGACCGATCAGATGCTGCGCACGCCGCCGGCCGGCGACTGGCTGATGGCGCGCCGCAACTACCAGGCGTGGAGCCACAGCCCGCTCGACGAGATCACGACCGCCAACGTGGGCTCGCTGAAGCTCGCGTGGGCCTGGAACATGAACGAGGGCGGCGCCAATCAGCAGATGCCGCTCGTGCACGACGGCATCGTGTATCTCACAAACACCATGAACGAGGTGCAGGCGATCGACGGCGCCACCGGCGAGTTGATCTGGGCCAATCAGGTGGGCCCCAATCGCGCCATCGGCTTCGGCTCGATGCGCAACCTCGCCATCTACAACGACAAAATCTACCTGGCCACGAGCGACGCGCGCCTCGTCGCGCTCGACGCGCGCACCGGCAAAACGGTGTGGACCACGGTGATTGCCGACGCGGCCAAGGGCTTCTCGAACACGAGCGGCCCGATTGTCGTGAAGGGCAAGGTGATTCAGGGCCTGCAGGGCTGTGACCGCTACCGCGAAGAGCGCTGCTTCATCAGCGCCTACGACGCCGAAACCGGCGCTTTGGCGTGGAAGTTCCACACGGTGGCGCACGCCGGCGAGCCCGGCGGCGACACCTGGAACAACCTGCCCAACATGATGCGCCAGGGCGGCGAGACGTGGATTGCCGGCAGCTACGACCCCGACGTGGATCTGACCTTCTGGGGCGTGGCGCAGGCCAAGCCGTGGATGCCGGTGAGCCGCGGCACGCGGCCCTTCGACGCCGCCCAGCACACCGCGTCCACCGTGGCGCTCAATCCCGCCACTGGCGAGCTGGTCTGGCGCTTCCAGCATCTGCCGGGCGAGACGCTCGACCTCGACGAGGTCTTCGAACGCGTGTCGGTCGATGCCGGCGCGCAGAAGGCGCTCTTCACGATCGGCAAATCGGGCATCCTCTGGAAGATGGATCGCAAGACCGGCGCGCTGCTGGATTTCACCGAGACGATCTTCCAGAACGTCTACACCGACATCGACAAGAAGACCGGCCGCGCCACCTACCGCGGCGACATCCTCGAGCAGAAGCTCGATCAGTGGATCCTGTCGTGCCCCAGCACCGAAGGCGGTCACAACTGGCAGGCGATGACGTATCACCCGGGCACGCAGGCGCTGGTGATTCCACTCACGCAGTCGTGCATGGAAATCGCGCCCCGCAAGGTGGAACAGGTGGCCGGCCAGGGCGGCACGGCCGCCGCGCGCCGCTTCTACGAGATGCCCGGCAGCGACGGCAACATCGGCAAGCTGGCCGCCTATGACGTGCGGACGCTGAAGGAGTTGTGGAGCGTGGAGCAGCGCGCGCCGTTCCTCACCGCCGCGCTCTCGACCGGCGGCGGCCTGGTGTTCATCGGCGATCTCGATCGCTACTTCCGCGCCTACGACGTGAAGACCGGCAAGGTGCTATGGCAGACGCGCCTGGGCACGTCGGTGCAGGGCTTCCCGGTGTCGTTCACGGCCGGCGGCAAGCAGTTCATCGCCGTGACGACCGGCCTCGGCGGCGGCTCACCGCGGCTCGTGCCACGCACGCTGGCGCCGGAAATCAACCACCCGTCGACAGGACACGTGCTATATGTGTTCGAGGTGGGAGCCCGATGAGCACACACGACTCCTTGACTGCGCCGATGGCGGGCGCCGATTCGCGCATCGTCGGCGGCGTGCAGCTCGACATCGTGCGCACCGGGACGGGCCGAATCAAACGGGCCATCTACCCCGCGGGGTTTCGCTGGTCCACGCACATGAAACCAGTCACTGGCACCGAGACGTGCATGCACGCGCACGTCGGTTTCCTGGCGCGCGGCCGTATCCACGTGCACTTCCCCGACGGGTGCGTGCAGGAATACGAAGCCCCGGCCGCCATGGCGATCGAGCCGGGCCACGACGCCTGGGTGATGGGCGACGAGCCCGCCGTGCTCATCGAAGTGGACTTCGAGGGCGACACCATCAGCCGCTTTGGCCTGCCCGCCGACCATCGGCACGCCTGACGTGCTGGCGCCTCTTCGACGCCTCGCCGCCGCGCTGCTGCTAGTCGTCGCGGCGCTGCCCGCGCGCTTCGACGCGCAACGCGCGACTATCGGCGACGCCATCAGGGACTTCGTGTCAGTGGACGCGCCGGTCGTGGCCCTGACCAACGCGCGCGTCATCGACGGCACCGGCGAGCCCGCGCGCGAGGGCTACACCCTCGTGTTGCGCGACGGCCTGATCGCCGCGATGGGTTCGTCGGTCAGCACGCCGCCACCGGCCGGTGCCCGGATCATCGACCTTACCGGCAAGAGTGTTCTGCCCGGCCTGGTGATGCTGCACGAGCACCTCTACTACCCCACCGGCCCAGGGGTCTATGGGCAGCTCGGCCAGAGCTTCGTGCGCCTGTACCTCGCCGGCAGCGTCACCACCATGCGCACCGGCGGGAACATGAACGGCTTCATGGACATCTCGCTCGAGCAGCGAGTCGAGGCCGGCGAGATCGCCGGGCCCGCCATCGACGCCACCGCGCCGTATGTGAACGGCCCTAATCCCTTTTTGCAGATGACCGCCCTGGGCACCGCCGCGGCAGCCAGGCGCCACATCGACTACTGGGCCGATGCCGGGGCCACGTCATTCAAGGCCTACATGCAAATCTCGCGCGAGGCGCTCGGCGCCGCCGTGCAGGCCGCGCACGCGCGCGGGATGAAGGTGACCGGCCACCTGTGTTCGGTGACGTATGCCGAAGCGGCCGGGCTCGGCATCGACAACCTGGAGCACGGCTTCTTCGCGGCCACCGACTTCGTAGCCGACAAGCAGCCCGATGTGTGTCCCGGGCAAGGCCGCGGGCAGCAGACGATCGCCGACCTCGATCCACAAGGCGCGCCGTTCAAGGCGCTGGTGAAGACGCTCGTCGACCAGCGCGTTGCCCTCACGTCCACGCTCACGGTCTTCGAAGCCGGCATGCCGGGCCGTCCCGTGCCGCCAGGCGTGGACGTGTTACTGCCATCGCTGACGGCGCAGTTCGAGGCGAACCGTGCGCGCACGGCCGCCAGCACCACGCCGTCGGTGGTGCCGGCGCTGGTCCCCAAGGCGATGCAACTCGAACGCGAGTTCGTCCGCGCCGGCGGCATGCTCGTGGCGGGTACCGACCCCACGGGCGGAGGCGGCGTGATCCCCGGATTCTCGAATCAGCGGCAGCTCGAGTTGCTGGTCGAGGCCGGCTTCACGCCGCTCGAGGCCATTGCGATTGGCACGCGCAACGGCGCGCGCTTCCTGGGACGCGACGGCCGCATCGGCACGATCGCGCCCGGCAAGCAGGCCGACCTGATGGTCGTGGCGGGCGATCCGTCGCGCGCGATCGGCGACGTACGCAAGGTCGAGACGGTGTTCAGGCAGGGCGTGGGCTTCGACTCGCAGAGGCTCATTCAGTCGGTGTCGGGGCGCGTCGGATTGTGGTGAACGAACCGTGTTGATTCCATCGATCGATCTCAAGAGCGGGCGCATCGTGCAGCTCGTGCAGGGCGAGACGCTCGCCCTCGAATCCACCGACGTCGACGGCTGGATCGACAAGTTCCGCGGGTTCGCCGCCGTGCAGCTCATCGACCTCGATGCCGCGATGGCCACGGGCAGCAACGACGCGCTGGTGCGCTATATCAGTGGCAAGCTGCCGTGCCGGGTGGGCGGCGGCGTGCGCAGCGCGGCACGGGCGCTCGAGCTCATCGACGCGGGCGCGACGCACGTGATCGTGGGCTCCTCGCTCTTCCGTGGCGCGCGCGCGGGCGACCCGCAGGATCAACCGGTGAACCTGCCCTTCGCCGAGGGCCTGGTGCGAGCCGTGGGCAGCCAGCGCGTCGTCGGCGCGGTCGACAGCAAGGCCGGCCAGGTCGTGATCCACGGGTGGAAGACGTCGCTGCCGATCACGGCGGTGGAAGCCGTGAAGACCCTCGAGCCCTACTGCAGCGAGTTCCTCTACACGCACGTCGACCGCGAAGGGCTGATGCAGGGCACCGACATGAACGCGATCCTGGCGGTGGCGCGCGCCACGTCGCGTCAGGTGATCGCCGCCGGCGGCATCACGACGCGGGAGGAGATCGACCTGTTGCATGCGCACGGCGTGCACGCCGTGGTCGGCATGGCGATCTACACCGGCCTGCTCTCGCTCACCTAGCCGCTGATGAAGGCCACACGTTGTTCATGACGCGGCGCTGCGCAAACGCGTGATGGGAGGCGATAGCGAAGGGCGGAGTGCGGCCGGACGAGTTGGCATTACCGCACCCAGCCTCGGAGCGCCAAGCGCCGGACCTGCGAGGTGGGATACGCATGTAGGCCAACTCCCGTAGCGACGTCTGGACATCAGGGCGCAGGATTTCGCCGACTGGCGCACGTCGGGACGTTTCACCTACACTCCACCGCGGGGGCACGATGACGCGATTCCTGGTTTTGACCAGGCTCACTGCCGCAATGATCGTGGCGCTGTGGGCGCAGCCGATGCGGTCGTCGCAGACACGGCCCGCACCGCCGCCGAGGCCGCCCGCCGAGCTGCTGCGCCTGTCGCTTGCGGCGGAGGAGGAAGGCCTTGCCCCGCCGTTCAAGGGCATCACGGCGAAGGGTCAGATCGAGCGGCATCTCTTCGACGTCCAATCCACGGAAGTTTCTACCGAGGCCGTGCGCGTCGCGGCAGTCGCATTTCTCGCTAGCCTCACACTTGAGCAGCGCCGTGCCGCCGCCTTTCCAGTGGACGCCATTGAGTGGCGCAAATGGATGAACCAGAGCTTCTACGTGCGACAGGGCATCCGCTTCGCGGACATGACCGATCGCCAGCGGGACGCGGCGTTCGCACTCCTGCGCGCGGGCCTTAGCGCGAAGGGGCTGACGCTCACGCGCGACATCATGCGCCTCAATCACACGCTGGGCGAGCTCAACGACAACAACTTCGAGGAGTACGGGGAGTGGCTCTATCACCTCACCGTGATGGGCACCCCCTCGGTCACCGAGCCGTGGGGCTGGCAGTTCGATGGCCACCACGCGATCATCAACTACTTCGTGCTGGGCGATCAGGTGGTGATGACGCCGTTCTTCACCGGCTCCGAGCCGGCCACGGCTCCCTCAGGCAAGTACCAGGGCACGACGATCCTGCGCGACGAGCAGCGCCAGGGTCTGGCCCTGGTCAACGCGCTCGATGAGGCGCAGCGGGCCAAGGCCGTGCTCAGTGTCTCCAAGACGGGCAACGACATCCTCACCGAGGCGTGGCGCGACAACGTGGTGCTCGACTACGCGGGTCTGCGCGTCACCGACATGGCGGAACCCCAACGGCAACAACTGATTGATCTCGTGGCGCTGTATGTCGGCAACCAGGCCGAGGGGCACGCGCGCGTGCGTATGGACGAAGTCCGCCGGCACCTCGAGCGCACGTGGTTCGCGTGGATCGGGAAGACCGAGCCCGGGAGCGTGTTCTATTACCGCATCCACAGCCCGGTCATCCTGATCGAGTTCGATCACAACCGACCGGCGAACCTGCGGCACCTTGCGGCCGACCCGATGCTGCCCAACGTGGAGCACATCCACACGATTGTGCGCACGCCGAACGGCAACGACTACGGCAAGGACCTGCTGCGCCAGCACTATCTGCGCCACCCGCACTAGCCGCTGATGAAGGCCACGGCCCGCACCGCCCGGGCCACCACGAAGATCCGATCGTTGTTCGACTTGGGATCGGCCGGCGTCATGAAGAACCCGGGGCGCGCGGCGTCGTAGGCCGTGGAGGCGCCCACCAGCGTCTCGCCGTCCTTGAACACCACCTGCAGCTTGCGGCCCGGTACCAGCTTGTCGAACGCCTTCTTCTCGCTGTAGTCCTTGTTGCCGACGTGGTCTTTCACGAAGAACACGGCTTTGAGCGAGGAGATGCCGACCCGCACCGGCGGCACGCCCGGTTCCGGCGGAATGACGTGGAAGTAGTCACGGGTCACCGAAAAATCCTGGGTGATGCCCTTGACGACGCGACCGTCCGCGAACCGCGCCACGATGCGATTGTGAATCTGCATGAACGCAATCTATGCCGGGGAAAAGGCTCTGGCCGCAGATTAGCCTGAGCTTAGCCTACAAGGCGCACCCGTGGCGGTTCAGCGTCGCGGCCTCGCCCCGGTATGATCGGCAGCGAGCTGATGGCCGACTCCAGCCGCATCGTCGCCACCTATACCGCCGCCGCGGACACCTTCGACACGCTCCCGTTCTGGCACCACTTCGGGCGGCGCACCGTGGACCTGCTCGCGCTGCGACCGGGCGCGCGCGTGCTCGATCTGTGCTGCGGCACGGGGGCATCGGCGTTGCCGGCGGCCGAGCAGGCGGGCCCCACGGGTCGGGTGCTCGCGGTCGACCTGACGCCAGCGCTGATCGCACAGGCACGGGCCGCAGCCACGGCGCGGGGGCTCGACCAGGTCCGAGTTCCAGGTGGCGGATGTGGACGTGCTCGACGTGCCCCCAGCCTCGCTCGACGCGGTGGTGTCGGTATTCGGGCTGTTCTTCCTCGACGACATGGCGGGCACGGTGCGTCGGGCCTGGTCGTGGCTCGCGCCGGGCGGCCAGCTCGCCGTCACGGTATGGGGCAAGGTGGTGCTGTCGCCGGGCGAGCCCTACTTCTGGGAGGCGGTGGTGCGCGAAGACGCCACGATGCAGCACATCAGCCCCGCCGACAAGCTCACTGAACCCGCGGCGCTCGCGGCGCTCTTCCACGAGGCCGGTGCCGCCGCGCCGGCGATCGTCGTGGAGCGATGGCGTATGCCCCTGGCCACGCCGGAAGATTTATGGCCCGTGATCATGGGCACGAGCAACCGCGGCGTGTTCGACGCACTGTCACCCGACGCGCAAGGGCGAGTGAAGCGCACGGTGATCGAACGCCTGCGCGACGAGCGCGTCGACGGCCTCGACATGGAGGCACTGATCGCGGTGGCCCGCAAAACGCCGCGCGGGTCTGTCTAGGTGACTGACCCGGCTACGGCAGCGCGAACGCGACGATGCTGCTGCCCGACGGCGCGCCGTTCTTGCCGCCGCCGCACGCAATCGCGACATACTGCTTCCCGTCCACCATGTAGATCGACGGCGTGGCATTGCCCGCCGCGGGCAGTGTCGTCTCCCACAGCAACGCGCCGGTGCGCGTGTCGAAGGCCCGGAACTTCTTGTCGAAGTTGGTGGCGCCGATGAACAGCAGTCCGCTCGCGGTCACGACCGGGCCGCCGTAGTTGTCGCTGCCGGTGTTCTTCAGGCCGCTGGCGGCCAGGGCCGGCACCTCGCCGAGCGGAATGCGCCAGCGCATGTCGCCGGTGTTGAGGTCGATGGCGTTGAGCGTGCCCCACGGCGGCGACACCGCCGGGTAGCCATCCGGGTCGAGGAAGATCGACTCGCCGTCACTGCGATATTTCAGCCGGGCGGGATCCTTCAGCAGCGCCGGATCGGCGCCTTTGTCCTTGCCCGTGATGAGGAACTCGGCCACGTCGATGATGTTGCGCGCGCCCATGTCGGGAAAGGCCGGCATCCGCCCCGTGCCCTGCCGCACGATCGTGGCGATCTCGTCGCGCGACAACCTGGCGCCGATGTTCACGAGCGACGGCGCCGCCGGCGTGCCGGTGCGGTCTTCCCTGTGGCAGGTGGCGCACTTCGAGTTGTAGAGCGACGTGTCGTTGTTGGGAATGAGCTTCACGATCCACGGCATCTCGTTCGAGTTCACAAACAGCAGACCGGATCCTTCGTCGAAGGCCACCCCGCCCCATTCCGCGCCGCCGTCGAAGCCCGGGAACACGATGGTGCCTTCACGCGAGGGCGGCGCGAACATGCCCGACTTCATCGTCTTGAAGCGCGCCAGCACGGCGGCATGGGCCTCGGGCGTGCGCCTCGTGAGCATGTCTTCGGTGAGTCCCTGCCGGGCAAACGGCGCCGGCCTCAGCGGACGCGGCTGGGTCGGTGAGGCGAACTCTCCGTCTACGGTCGATGCCGGCACCGGGCGATCTTCAATCGGGAACAGGCTCTTGCCGGTGCGGCGATCGAGTACGAAGGTGTCGCCGAACTTCGTCACCTGCGCCACCGCCTCCACCTTCTTGCCGTCGCGGGTGACGGTGACGAGCGTGGGCGGGGCCGGGAAGTCCCAGTCCCAGAGGTCGTGCCTCACGCCCTGGAAGTGCCAGACGTGTTTGCCGGTGCGCGCGTCGAGCGCCAGCACAGTGTCGGCATAGAGGTTGTCGCCCGTGCGTGTGGGGCCGTAGAAATCGAACGACGCCGAGCCGGTAGCGGCAAACAGCAGCCCCAGCGCGGGATCGACCGTGACGCCGGCCCAGGCATTGGCGCCGCCGGCCAGGAGGTAGGCATCGGCCGGCCACGTCTCGTACCCCGGTTCGCCGGGCTGCGGAATGGTGTGGAAGATCCAGCGCTGCTGGCCGGTCTTCCAGTCGAAGGCGCGGATGTGGCCGGGCGTGCCGGGCAGTGTCTCGGGCACGCTGCTCGGCAGAATCAGCAGGTCCTCGAACACCACCCCGGGCGTGCTCGCGCTGACGCTCAGACCTGCGGCCGGCTTGCCGAGCCCTTCGCGCAGATCGACACGCCCCGCCGTGCCGAACGACGAGATCGGCAGGCCGGTGGCCTTGTCGAGCGCGATGAGAAAATTGCGGTAGGTGACCAGCACGCGGTCGGCGTGCACGGCCACGCCGCGATGCCGGAAGCGCGTGCGCGCGGAGGTGCCGCCGCTTGGGTCGTGCTTCCAGAGCTGCTGGCCGGTGACGGCGTTCACGGCCACCACCTGCATGGTGGGCGTAGTGACGTAGAGCACGCCGTCGACCACCACCGGGTTGCTCTGCATCTCGGAAGCCGTGAAGTGGTCGCCGCTCTCGTAGGTCCACGCCACCTCGAGCTGCGTCACGTTGTCCTTGGTGATCTGCGCCAGCGGCGAGAAGCGGGCATTGCCCGGGCCGCCATTGATGGGCCAGTCGGCTTGCGGCAGGGGGGCCGGCGCGCAGGCGGAGAGCAGCAGGGCGAGCGGCAGGCAGGCGGCAGTGAGGTGCGAAGTCACGCCGGCATCATAGAACGGCAGGGTGAACTGCAGCTTGCCGTCGGTGCCCTGCAACGAGAAGTCGGGGGCCATGTCGCCCACCTTCAGCTCTGTCGGAAAGCGCCGACTTCCCGCTGCTGAGCGACCCCGACAAGTCGGTGGCCACCAAGTACGGCGTGCTGAGCGCCCGTGGCTTCGCCAATCGCTGGACTTTCTACATCGACAAGGGCGGCAAGGTCGCTCACATCGAGAAGACCGTCAATCCGGCAACCTCGGCCGAAGACCTGCTGGCCAGGCTGGCCCAGCTGAACGTCTCGACCAGCCGTTAGGGGTCCGTCACCGAGGCGGGTATCGCCCCGAGGTTACTGACCCAGCTGCATGAAGGCCCGGTCCCCGAAAGGTGCTCGTTGAGAAAGCGACGGGCCTTGCGTTGCGGCAAGTCGGACGGCATCTACAGCCTGCCCGTGTTGGCCCTCGCGATGAACCCCTCGAGGGTCAGTATTTCAACCTTGTCGACGTAGTTGATGTATTTCGTCAGCGCGCCCGACGTGTAATAGCCTCTCAGCTTCCAGCCCTCCCCTCCCAGCACTACATACGCCTTCGCGTAAGTTCCGGGGACGGTGTCGAGCGCGTCGAGCAGGCATATGACCTCGAACGGCACCTTCTGCTCCGCCGTTCCGGACACCTGCTGCCATTTCACCGATACCAGGACGCTCCGGGCGTCCTTCGTGGCGATGCAGTCGACCTTGTGAGCGCCGAGCCCCAGGCGCTTGCCGACCCCAGCCTGGACCTGGCATGTGTACCCGCCGTGCCGCAGGGCAGGCAGCACCATGTCCTCCAGCACGCCGCCGGTGCGCGTGCTGCCCGGACTCATCGCAGGTTGCGCAGCGCGAGGACCTCCCGCGCGGGGGTGCGATCGCCGGTGCAGCTGATCCGACGCGGGGCGTTCAGGAACTTGAGGTCGAACTTCAGGTCGCGGTAAAGCTTCACGATGCGCGGCGTGGCCTGGTTGGACAGAATCACTGGGCCTCGGTGCCGCGACAGCCAGGCCGCCGCGCGCTCCTGCTCGTCCCACCCAAAGCCGCCCTTCGAATACTGCGTGAACTGCACGTCATACGGGGGGTCGGCGTACACGAAGTCCGAGGGATCAAGCTCCAGCTGCTCGAAGTCCATGCACGTGAACATCCAGCCGCGGAACGCCTCGCGGTACTCCGGGAAGCCCGACTTGTAGTTGATGGTCTTGTGCGTTCCGAAGGGCACATTGAAGCCACCCTTGCTGTTGAAGCGGCAGAGCCCATTGTAGCCAGTACGGTTCAGGTAGTAGAACAGGCCGGCGGCCTCTGCTGTCATGCTGCGGCCAGTCGAAAGCAGTTCGTTGAAGCTTGCGCGAGCCGCATAGTACGGCTTCTCGAGGTTCGCCATTTCGAAGGGTATCTCGAGGCCCTTCTTGAGCCACTGGTAAAAGTTGATTACGTGGGGGTTGACGTCGTTCAGGAGCGCCTTGTGCGGGACCAGGCCTGTCGCGACTCCAAGACCCCCGCAAAACGGCTCTACCAGCCTGCGGTGCGAGTGTGCCTGCCAATACGGCAGTAGTTCCGGGAGCTGCCAGCGCTTGCCGCCGGCCCACTTCAGTGGCGGCTTGACCGCCTCCGGCGGCTCAGGGGCCTCAACTCTTCGGAACTGCCGCACGACGCCCATGGATCCTCAGAATACGCCGCCAAGCGGCAGAGGCCAAACGAAAAGCCGGGCGGGTGGGCGGCGTTGCTGGACGGGTGAGATTCGCGTTCTCCCGGCACGATGAGCCCTGCTTGCCCGGCTCCCGTCCAGGCCCATCCACGTACGCTGCCAGCGGGGGCTCGGCGTGGAACGGATCGCTAAGCCGAGGAGCGCAGCCCTTTCACCGACAACTTCGCAAGCTCCTCCGAGACCTTCGGGGCCGCCGCCACGGGCGGGATGCTCTTCCGGCGCGCTTCAGTAGCACAGCGGGTTGGAGCGAGCCACCGCAGTCTGCGTGGCGATCAGCCGCAGAGGCGGTATCCCAAGGCGTCCAACACGGCGCCGATAGCATTCTTCGGCCGGGCGGCCTCTTGTGACGCCACGACTCGCTGAGCCGATGCCATCAGCGCCATGGCTTCGAATTGCCGGCTACGGCCCGCGGCGGTAGGATCCGCCGCAGCAATGGACAATCCATCCCGAGCAATGTGAGTCCGCCAGGTTGTGACGGGCCCTGGTCAGAGCGAGGTGGCGTCAGTCGCCGAGCAACTCGCTAGGCATGTGGTGCTGCGCACTGAAAACACACGCCCGGGAACGACAACGTCCAGCGTGGCCAGAAGCTCGGGCACCAATGGACGCAGGTCGACAAGTCGGTTGCCGGCCGCGTGAAGGACCACGACGGCCAGGGCGAAGCGGTGCACATCGTTCTGACACGAGAGGTTCCGGTCTCGGGCACGGTCCGGACATCAAGTCCGGCGAGGTCGCGCTTCAGGCGCCTTGGCAGGCACTCATCACGCAGGTTGCGCACGGGCGAGGAGGGCGTCCTTGGCCTGCGCGAGGGCTGCCACCGCGATTTCGCGGCTCACGGTCGGGAAGTCATCGAGGAACACGTCGAGCGAGTCCCCGCCTTCCAAATAGTCGAGCAGCGTCTGGAAGGGCACACGGGTCCCCGCGAATGCCGGAATGCCGGCCATGGGGGCCAACATTCCCAGTTCCAGCGCAACGGAAGGACGAGGCGCTCTGAGGGCGCTGGCCCCTGCTAGAATCGACTGCCCATGGTGCCGCTGACCGCTCTAACCGACGCACTCTACCAGGAGGAATTGATCCGGGCACGGGCGATGGAGCCTGGCGACAAGCTGCTGGAGGGTCCGCGTCTGTTCGATCGCACCTGCAGGGTCATGGCCGACGGCGTCCGCCATCGCCATCCCGGCCTCAGCGATGCCGAGGTGCTCGCACGTAGTGGCCGTGCTCGCGGCCCTCGATGCGGCCCACGTCCCCAACATGCTCGTGGGCTCAATGGCCTCGAACTTCCATGGCATTCCCCGGTCGACGCGCGACGCCGATTTCGTCGTCGAACTGCACGCCGACAGCCTGCAGCGGCTCGAGGCGCAGCTTCCTCCCCGCAATATGCTCGCCATCCGCGGACGCGAGTTGGACTGGGCGTACATCGACCGATGGACAGCGGCTCACGACACTAACCAGCTCCTGGCCGAGATTCGAGCCTCAGTGCCTCCGGTGTGAGTGTCTGCTGAGTCAATCACCTCAAACTGATTCCCACCTCGGTGACAGACCCTGGGTGACAGGCGCTATCGCAGTGGCGGCGTCGTTGGCGGCGGACGCCGATGTCGCGTCGCTTGCTCGTACGAGTACGCGGCGCCAAGCAACGTGGCTTCGCTCCACGCGCGGCCGAAGAACGTGATGCCGGCCGGCAGCAGGCCGCCGCGGGTGTAGCCCATCGGCACCTGCACCGCGGGCCAGCCGGTCGTGGGCGAGAAGAACTGGCTGTTGTCGCCGCCCGGCGTGTTCAAGTCGCCGATGAGCCGCGGCGGGTTGCTCCACGTGGGATACACATAGGCGTCGAGCGTGTGTGCATCCATCGTCTTCAGCACGGCGGCGCGCACCTGATCGCGATACGCGGTGTCTGCCGCACACGCGGGCGTGCCCGGGCCATTCGCGGGGCCAGCTTCCGTCTGCTCCAACTGCCGGCGCACCGTGGGATGGAACTTGCCGCCCTTCACGATCTCGGTCAAGTCGTTCACCGGCACCCGGCCCTTGCGCTGCGCCAGGAACTCGTTGATGTCGTACTTGAACGCGCGACACGGCTCCGCGCCCGGCTGTCGACGAATCGCGTCGAGGCCTTCGATTGGCGCTGGATCCACGACGACGGCGCCAGCCAGCTTCAGATCCTCCACCGCCTTCATGAACACCTGCACAATCTCAGGGTCGGTCGTGTCGCGCTCGTAGGCCTGACGCAGGATGCCGATGCGCATGCCCTTCAGCGCGTCGCGCTCGAGCGCATCGGCGTAGGCAGGAATGGTGCGGCCGCGCGCCGCAGCCGTGGCCGGGTCGTTCGGGTCGTCGCCGACGATCACCTGGAACACGGCTGTGGCGTCGGCCACGCTGCGCGCCATCGGCCCGGCCACATCGGCCAGGAAGTTGAGCGGAAAGACGCCGGCGCGGCTGGTGAGCCCCATCGTGGAGCGGATGCCCACGAGCGCCTGATGCGATGACGGGCCGCGAATCGAGTTGCCGGTATCAGAGCCCAGCCCCACGGCGCCGAAGCTCGCCGCCACCGAGGCCGCCGTGCCGCCGCTCGATCCGGCGGTGACGCGGTCGAGCGCATACGGGTTCTTCGTGTAGCCCGGCAGAATCGAGCTGAGCGTTTCGTTCGGCGTGAAGGCCCACTCCGCCAGGTTGGACTTGGCCAGCACGATCGCGCCGGCGGCCTTGATGCGCGCCACCTGGAAGGCGTCGGTGGCTGGCACGTAGCCTTCGAAGGTGAGCGAGCCGTTCGAGCTCTGCAGCCCCACCGTCTCGAAGTTGTCCTTCACGATCATCGGGATGCAGTGCAGCGGGCCCACCGGTCCGCTCGCCTTGTAGCGCGCGTCGAGCGCGTCGGCCTCGGCCAGCGCCACGGGATTCACCGTGACGATGGTGTTCACGGCCGGGCCGTTCTTGTCATACGCGTCGATGCGGCGCAGGTACTGCTGCACCAGCGCATGACAGGTGAGCCGGTTGGTGCGGAACGCGGCGTGGATGTCGGCAATCGACGTCTCCTCCACGTGAAACGGCGTCGGCGCCACGGTCGGCGCCTGTGCGCGCAGGGTCAGCGGAAAAACGAGGACGACAGTCGTGAAGGAACACGCCACGATGATGCGCACGCGCGGATCATACGACGGCCTCGGAGGGCGGCGTCAGTAGGTCTCGACCTCGACGTGCGGCACGCGCCTGAAATCGTCGACGTTGCGCGTGACGACGGGCATGCCGTGCGCGAGCGCCGTTGCGGCGATCCAGAGGTCGTTGGCCCCGATGAGCTGTCCGACGCCGCACAGGTGGCGATAGGCACGGCCGTACTCCCACGCCACATCAGGCGTCACGGGCAGCAGGAAGAACGGGGCGAGGAACGCCTCCCAACGCGGCCGATGGGCCATTGACGCACCGGCGGCGAGTTCCCCGGCCACGATGGCCGGAAGGTAGAGCCGGGCCTCTTCGAGGCGCTCGAGGAACTGCACCGCTCCAGTGGTCGTGCCGCGGGCGTGCTCGCGCTCGAGGTCGATGAAGAACGACGTGTCGAGGATCAGCGATCGCCCCACTTGTCCTCCGGCGGCGTGTCACTGCGGTCAGCGGCGTCGATGGCATCCAGTTCCTCTGCCGTGAACCAAGGGGGCGACGACCGCAGCATGGCCAGCAGTTCGCGAGCGGTCACGGTGTGTTCGGGCCACGTGGCGCGCAGTACCACCTCGCTGAACGACTCGGTGGGATAGCGGCGAGCGGCTTTGAGGCGATCATGCGCCTCGGTCTTGAGGGAGATGGTCTGCTGGGCCACCTGTCCGATCACCGAGAACGGCGTGCTCCGCGTGCTCGCGCATCCCGGATACGGCAGCTCGGACACCCGATTCGAGGCGATCGTCGAGCGCCTGCGACTGTTCCGCGACAGCGGGCATCATCACTTCTGGCACGATACGCCGTCATTTGCCGACCTCTCCGCAATCCGCCCGTCCTACATGCGCGGCCATCGCCAGGTCACCGACGTGTATCTGCTGGCCCTCGCGCTACGCATGGGGGGCGGCTGGCCACCTTCGACCGCTCGATTCCGGTGAGCGCGGTCGTGGGCGCCACGAAGAGCACGCTCGCGCTGATCGGCGCGGTGGACGAACGGCCCACCGCGTAGACTAGTCGTTCAGCGAGCCAGGAACGCGCGAATCTGGTCGTTGATGAACGCGGCGTCGGCCGGATTTCCGCCGCCACCCGCCGAGTGGCCCCACAGCGAGGGGATGGGCGCAAACGTCAGCCGCTTGATGAACGCCTTCTCGTAGACCGCATCGCCGAGCGGAAAGTACAGATCGGTTTCGCACGGCATGTAGAGCACGCGCGCCGTGATCGATTGCAGCGCCTTCTCGTGGTCGCCACCGAAGCCGGGCGTGTCGCCGACGTTGTGCGTCTGCCAGGTGCGGGCGTGCAGAATCAGGTTGTTCGGATCGCGCACCGAGTCGCGCACGATGCGCGCCGCAAGGGTCTCCTCAACAGTCGCCGACTGCGGCTTGAACAGCTCGCGCCGCCACCATTCCTGCGACCACACCCAGGCCGCCCAGTGGGTGGACCACGCCGCCATGCCGGCCTTGGGCGGCGAGGTATAGCGCCCGCCGGCAAATGCAGGATCGGCGGTGAGCGCGCGAATCGCGCTTTCGAGCCGCACGACGCCGTGCGGATAGGTCTTGGCCGTACCGCACCAGGGCACGATGACGTCCATGAAATCGGGATGCACGACGGCCCACTGGAAGGCCTGCTCCGCGCCCATCGAGAAGCCGGCCACCGCGCGCACGTGCGTGAGGCCCAGGTGCTCGAGCACGCGTCTGGACGCCTCCACGTTGTCGCGGATGGCGATGGCCGGAAAGTCGGGGCCGGCGTGCGGCGCCGGCGCGTTGCTCGGCGACGACGAGAAGCCGTTGCCGAACATCTCGGTGGCGACCACGAAATAGCGGGCCGGGTCGAGCGCCTTGCCTGGCCCGATCAGGAAGTCGTAGCCGTGATAGTCGGCGCCGTAGAACGACGGCACGAGCACGGCGTTGTCTTTCGCCGCGTTCAGCGTGCCGAAGGTGGCGTAGGCCACGTTCGCAACCGGCAGCACCACGCCGCTTTCGAGCCGGAACTCCTTCAGTGCCAGAAGGCGGCGGTTGGGATCTGGCGGCGCCGGCGTCTGCGCCGAGAGGATGACACCGGTGCACGTGAGGGCT
>Ga0105046_10006262_pt1 | contig 18769 bp, 14 predicted proteins | sample MAT03_FD_78385 | JGI IMG/M metagenome (GOLD analysis project Ga0105046, IMG submission 78385) | Freshwater microbial communities from Lake Fryxell liftoff mats and glacier meltwater in Antarctica - MAT-03 (megahit assembly) | ecosystem: Environmental > Aquatic > Freshwater > Ice > Liftoff... | reverse complement strand
CGAGCTGCTGCGCCGCGTGCGCGACGAGATCGATCGTCACAAGCCGGAACTGGCGCGGGCGATTTCCGTCGAAACCGGCAAGCCCGTCCGCGAATCGACCGGCGAACTCGGTGCGGTGGTGGCTAAGTTTGATCTGACTTTCAGTGACGCCAAACGATACCTCGCCGACGAGTCCGTGGCCGACGGCCCGCACCCTTCGTTGCTCCGGCGGCGCGCCCGCGGGCCTGCGGCGGTGATCGCGCCGTTTAATTTCCCGCTGCACCTCGGGCACGGCGCCGCGGTGGCGCACCTTGTTGCGGGCAACCCGGTGCTGTTCAAACCGTCGCCGCAGGCGGCGGTGGTGGCCGGTAAGTATGCGGACATCATTCGCCCGCTGCTCCCGCCGGGCGTGTTTGAAATTGTGCAAGGCGGCGGGGAAACCGGGCGGGAATTGTGCGTCCATCCGGGCGTGCGCTCGATCTGCTTTACCGGCTCGGCGGCGGTCGGAAAATCGATCGCGCGTGAGGTATTGGACGATCTGGGAAAGGACGTCGCGCTGGAACTCGGCGGGAAGAACGCGGCGATCGTCCTGGCCGATGCGGATCTTGATCTCGCCGCCGGCGCGTGCGCCGACGCCGCCTGTCTTACCGCGGGGCAGCGCTGCAACGCGACCAGCCGCATCATCGTCGACGAATCGGTCGCGGACGCGTTTCTGATTCGGTTGATCGATTCGATGAAACGCTACGTGCCCGGCGACCCGCTGAACGAACAGACCCTGCTCGGCCCGCTGATCTCCCCCGCCGCCGTCCGCCGGTATGCCAACCTCGCGGACGATCTGGCCGGCGACTGGCCGCTGCCCGCCAGCGTCGTCCCCGTGCTGCGCGGCAAAACCGGGTGCTGGGTTCGACCCGCGATTTTCGTGCCCGCCAACCCTCTCGACACCGCTCACCACCTCCACGAAGCGTTCGCGCCCATCGTATGGATCTTCCGATCGCGCGGCCTCGACGACGCTCTCCGCCTGCACGACCTCGCCCGCTACGGCCTTACCACGTCAATCTTCACACGCAGCCGCAACACCTTCGAGATGCTTTCGCAGCGACTTAACGTCGGCAACGTCTACGCAAACCTGCCCACGACGTTCTCGCCGTCCACGCTCCCCTTCGGCGGGCTCGGCGAGAGCGGAAACCGCCACCCCGGCGGGCGCGGGTTCGTAAGATTCGTCACGGACGAGCAAGCGGTACAAATCGGCAAAGATACGTTCGATACGACTGCATAGAAAAGATGAGTCAGCTTCAAAGCCATGAATCTGAGATTCGAATTGCGAGACAAATCGCACGCAGACTGAGCAACAGAATCCAGAATCGAAAAAACAAAATCGAAGATTCCCGAGTTGTCGCGTCGGTGCCCGCAATTTGCACATTCTTTGCTCCGCGCAGAGGATAGATTCGGGAACACTGGAGTGTTGATGGCATTGCGAATGCCGCAAGGTATGAGACTGGTCAACTGGCTGCTCGGTGGATGGAGTATCGTGGTACTCCTGTTTTTGTATCTCCCGATCGTGGTTTTGATCGTCTATTCATTCAATGCGTCTCCGCGTGGCATTGGCTTCCCCGGCGTGACGCTCGAATGGTATCGCGCGCTGATTCAGGAAGACGAGCTGGAACTGCTCGTTCCGCTCCGAAACAGCCTGATCATCGCGGTTATCGTCACGTTCGTGTCGTCGCTTATGGGCACGATTGGCGCGTGGCTGTTGTATCAATATCGGTATCGGTTTGAGCGATCCCTATCGACGCTCATTCTCACACCCATGATTGTTCCCGAAGTGATCATGGGCATCAGCTTTCTGCTGCTGTTCAGCAACTTGGGCGTGGACAACGGGTGGGTGCGGACGATCATCGCGCACATCACTTTTTGCTTTCCCTTTGTGCTGGTGGCCGTCCAGGCGAGGCTGTCCGGGCTCGACCCGTCACTCATGGAAGCGGCGATGGATCTGGGTGCCCGGCCGCACGTAGCGTTTATAAAAGTCATCGTCCCGTACCTGCTGCCGGCGATCGTTTCCGGAGCGCTGATGAGCTTCACTTTGTCGATGGACGAAGTCGTTGTCACGTGGTTCACCTATGATGATTCCAGCCAGACGCTTCCGGTGAAGTTGTTTGGCATCGCCTCGCGACGCGGGTATCGGCCGGAACTGAACGTTGTCAGTACGTTGTTGATTTTGTTTACGGTGGTGATGGTGATTCTTACCCACTGGATAGGCCGAGCGACGGCGACCAAGCCACAAAATTGAAAAACGAAAGGACCCTCTTATGCGAATCTTCCGAATGACTCTGTGCATCGCGATGGCGATGCTTCTGGCTGTAGGCTGCAAGAAAGAGACCGACACGCCAGCCACGCCGGCCGGTACCGGTGCTGCGGCGACGCCGAAGATCGGCGGCGAACTGAAAATCCTCGTCTGGAGCGAGTACATCCCCAATTCCGTCATTGAAGGGTTTGAAAAAGAATCCGGCGTGAAGGTGCGAAAAAAAGAGTACGGCAGCAACGAAGAGATGCTCAACCTGCTGAAGGGCGAGAGCTACGACATCGTGCAGCCCTCTGAGTACGCAATCGAATACATGATCGCCAAGGACATGCTCCAGCCGATCGATCCGGCGAAGATCCCGCTGATGAGCAACGTGCTGCCGAACTTCCTGAGCATGTCTTTCGATCCGGGCAACAAGTACTCCGTTCCGTACATGGCCGGCACGGTGGGCATCATCTACAACTCTGAGAAGATCAAGGAACCGATCACTGGGTTTAAGGACGTTTTCCAGGCGAAGTACAAAGGCCGACTGATTGTGCTCAACGACAGCCGCGAGCTGGTTTCGTGGGCTCTCTCGACGCTGGGCAAGGACATGAACGACACCACTCCCGCGAATCTCGCCGCCGTCAAACCGCTGCTCGAGGCTTGGATTCCGCTGGTGGCGTTTTTCGATTCCGACAGCCCGAAAGACAAACTGCTCGCTGGCGACGCCGACATTGGCATCGTCTGGGGCGGCGAGGGCGCGCTGATCCTTGCCGAAGAAGGCGAGGCGGAAGGCAAGTGGAAGTGGACGCTGCCTTCGGAAGGCGCGCACCTTTTTATCGACAGCTTCGCCGTGCCAAAGGCATCTAAAAACGCAGCCGCGGCGCACGCGTTCATAAACTACATCCTTCGCCCGGAAGTTAACGTGAAGATTCATGACGACTTCCCCTACCTCAACCCCAACGGCGAAGGACGCAAATTGCTCACCCCCGAGCAAATTGGCAACGTCGCCAGCTTCCCGCCGGACGACGCGCTGAAGGCGATGAAAGTCTTCCGTAACATCCCCGACGAGCAAACTGCGGCGATGGAAGAATTGATCAGCGAGATCAAGAAATGACCCCAATCGCCGGGACAAAACCCGAATCCAAAGGCCCGAGGCGGCGCGCCACCCGCGCCGCCTGGCTTTTGCTTACTCCGCTGCTGGTGTGGCTGCTGCTGTTCGTCGTCATACCGTCGGTGGCGCTGGCGTTTTACAGCGTCGCCACCTACGCGGGGCTCGGCGAGGTGACGTGGACGCCGTCGTTCGAAGCGTATCAAAAAGCCTGGGATTCCGTCCCGCGCGTCGCGCTCTGGCGAAGCGTGTATCTGGCTTTGGGCACGACCGTGTTGTGCGTGATCATCGGCTACCCCGTTGCCTACTTCATCGGTCGGGCCCCGGAACGGTGGCGGAATCTGATGCTGATGCTGGTAATGATCCCGTTCTGGACGAGCTTCATCATCCGCATCTACGCGTGGATCATCATCCTGCGCAACGAGGGGCTGCTTAACGGAATGTTGCAGTCGATGAACCTCATCTCCGACCCGCTTTCGCTCTTCCCTTCGCAGACGGCGGTGTTCATCGGCATGGTGTATTCGTTCCTGCCGTTCATGATCCTTCCGATCTACGGGAGTGTAGAAAAGCTGGACAACGCACTGATCGAAGCCGCGTTCGACCTCGGCGCCGGGCCGGTGCGGGCGTTCCAGCGGATCATCGTGCCGCTCACCCAGCCGGGCATCGTGGCGGGCATCTTGCTGGTGTTTATTCCGGCAGTGGGAACGTACGCGGTGTCGGACGTGCTGAGCGGACGGCGGGTGGAGCTGATTGGCAACCTCATCGAAACACAGTTCCGCGGCAAAGGCGGGAACTGGCCGTACGGAGCGGCGATGGGAATTTCGCTGCTGGTGATGTTTGTGATCGCGTTCTGGCTTTCGTCGATTTTCGCCAAAAGTCAGCAGGAGCAATAGGGTCGATTCATGGCAGACGCAGAGTACATGGTGGAGCTTCGTGAAGTGTCCAAACGCTTCGGATCTTTCGTCGCCGTCAACGACGTGACGCTTCAGATCCGCAAAGGCGAATTCCTCACGCTGCTCGGGCCCAGCGGGTGCGGCAAGACGACAATGCTGCGCATGATCTCCGGGTTTGAAACCCCCACCGAAGGGCTTGTACTGCTCGACGGGCAGGACGTCACCTACACCCCGCCTTACAAGCGAAACGTCAACCAGGTCTTCCAGAGCTACGCGCTTTTCCCGCACATGACCGTGTTCGAAAATGTCTGCTTCGGCCTGCGCATGAAGGGCATGGAAAAGCCCGTCATGGAAGAAAAAGCGATGAAGATGATCGAGATGGTCTCGCTCAAGGGATTCGAGCAGCGCAAGCCGTCGCAGCTTTCCGGCGGCCAGAGGCAGCGGGTTGCGCTGGCCCGCGCGATCGTCAACGAGCCCAAGGTATTGCTGCTCGACGAGCCGCTCGCCGCACTCGATGCCAAGCTCCGTGAGCAGATGCAAATTGAATTGAAGCGCCTCCAGAAGCGGCTGGGAATGACGTTCGTCTTCGTCACCCATGATCAGGAAGAAGCACTGACGATGTCCGACCGAATCGCGGTGGTGAATCTCGGGAAGATCGAACAGATCGGAACCACCACCGAAATCTACCACCAGCCGCGCACCACGTTCGTTGCCAATTTCATCGGCGAGGCGAACCTGCTCGACGGCGAGGTGCTGGCGCGGAACGGAGCGACCGTAAGGCTGAAGATCGAAAAGGAATTCGAACTGACCGCCACCGACGTGAATCTCCCCACCGATGCAAAGAATGTGATCGTCTCGATCCGCCCTGAGAAAATCAGCATCCTCAGCACCCGCCCCGGCGGAGACAACGTCTTCGAGGCGTACGTGAGCGAGGAACGATTCAAAGGTGCGACCGACGAACTGTATCTCGAAACCGAAAGCGGGCTGACGCTGACCGCCGTCGTCGCGAACGAAAGTGCGACGCAGGTCGCGTTCCACGAAGGCGACCGAGTCTTCTGCCAACTGCATCCCGACGACATCGTCATCGTGCAGGATCCGTCGAAGGCGTGATTTGCGCGCGTGCATTTTTCCCCCATCAGACAGACGCCGGAAGCGTACGCGGTTGACAGAGGGCGGCAGGCGGAGGGAAAAACGGAAAACGGATTCGCAATCCCCACGCAACCTTTTGCCACCTTAGACCGATTCACGGTTCTTCAGGCGGCGCTTCGTCGGGGGCACCGGGCAGCCCCGGGGAGCCTTCGCGCGGGCCGCGGCCGCCGCGACCCGGGGGCGGGCCCATGGGGTCTTCAACCGCGCCGGCGCTCATCGCGCGGTTGTATCGCTTTTCGATCAGCGCGTCGCGCGCTTGTTCGTCTTTGTCGAGCTTCAATTTTTCCTGCTCGATCATCGCTTCGAGCTTTTCAAGCCGCAGCTTTCGTTCTGCCAGCGACGCGTCTACCCACAGCACCACGTTCTGCCGCAATTCCTTCCGAGCGGTTTCCCGCTCCTCGTCATTCAGCTCGGTCGAGTTGACCTGGCGAACGAGATCGAAAATGGTGTCTTCGAGTTGGATCTGTTTCAGGCGGGTGTCGTAGAGCTTTTCGTCCCTCTTCTTGAGCTCCTGCATCATCAGATATCGCCCGGTGACGAATCGACGGATGTGCCCGCGGCGCGGGTTGTCTTCGGGGAGATCGTCGAACATCGCGAAGCGGTTCGGGGAGTACTCGCGGAAGAAAGCCTGGGCGGCGTCCCAACTGGCTTCGTCGTCGACCGGGTCGCGCCGCCGCCAGGGTCGCCGTTCGCTCCCCTCGCCGCCCCGTTCGCGCAGGCCGAGCGGGCGCGGCGCGTCGGGCGCGTCGTCCTGTGCCCCTGCGGGCACGTTGCACAACAGCATCAATAGCACGCAAGCGATGGCGCGTTTCATAAAATCCTCACGGCTGGGCAGTAAAGCCCGGCCAGTCTTCGTCCGTTTGTTCCCGCATCGCCAGCAGTTCCGATTCAACCGCTTCGAGCGCGTCGACCCCTTCAGCACCGAGCTCGCCGAATGATTCGAATGATTCGATCAGCTCCGTCGCAACTGCATCGTCCTTTGGATCGACGTACACCGGACCGAGCGTCGGAACCCTCTTGACGAATTGCGTCCCGCCGCCGGTGCCGGGCACGTCACTGTGCATGCCCCACCATGCGGTGTACCCGATGAACAACACCGCAAAGCCCGCCGCCACGTAACCCCATGTGGGCATACGCTTCTGCGACCCCGCGGGCGCCTCGGCGCGGCGGCTCGCTTCGCGCTCGACGATCGCCTGCTGCATCAGTCGCGAGACCTGCCGCAACGCAACGCCCGCAGACACCGGCGGCGCCGAGACCTGATCCGTCCGCGCGACGATGCCCGATGTGTCGATCATCAACTGTCGCAACGCGCCCAGTTCCTGCCGCAGCATCGCGTCGGTGGCGAGCATCTGCTCCACCTCCGTACGGTCGTCGTCGGGCAACTCGCCGGCGAGGTACATCAGGAGCGTCACTTCGTTGTTCTCAAGTTTTTCGATCATAGGAAACTCTCATGTTTCCGGGTTATCTGTCACACGTCACGGAATCAACGTTCCGTTCAATCGTTCATCAACTCTTTTAGTTTCAGCATCGCTTTGTGCATTCTTCCAAGCGCGGTATTCAGCGGACAACCGAGCGTCTGTGCGATGTCGACAAACTTCATGTTGCTGTAGTAACGCATGAGCAACACCTCGCGCTGCGCGTGGGGCAGCTTTTCAATTGCACGCTTCAGCCGCTGCTCCTGTTCCGATCCGTCGAGGCGAACACTCGCGTCGGGGGAGATGTCGTCCGTGACCAGCCGAAGTCCGTCGTGCGCGTTCCGCTCGCGGCCGCGCGAGCGCCAATAATCGTGGGCTTTGTTCGTGGCGATTCGAAACAACCACGCCTTAAAGCCCCCGCCGCCGCTGGCGGTAAAGCGGTCGATATGATCCATCACACTCAACCACGTCTGCTGATGGAATTCTTCGGCCAGATGATCGTCGCCGCACAACCGCTGGAGATATCTCAGCAACGGCTGACAGTGTCGCTTCACCAGCGTCTCACCGGCGGCGGATTCACCGCCGCGCAATCGGTCGAGCAACACCTCATCGCTGATCGTCTGCACGACCGACGCCGGCACGGAAGAGGCTGGGAGCGAAATCGCATTCATACCGACCGTCAACCTTAAAACGTCCGTCCGACCCGATTATTTCCCAACCCCAGACGGGTAACAACCCGCCCCAGCCATCCCAGAACCCGAAAAAGCCGATTCCTCTCCATTTGCACATCGCCAAGGCTTGGTCGGTTCGTTTCGCATATTTCTACCTACAGTCGCAAACCGGCAGGATTGTCTCATTCGGCAAGCTTCCTATTGTCGCTCCAATCTGCCCGATCAATCAACGGGATGTCGCTGAATCTCACCCGTTCCATAATACCCGCCCCGTTGCGCCTCACGACACCGCAGGCGCAACGTGATAACTTCAGAGCCGACAGGGTATCGATTTACCACAACGCCTGCTTACGATTTTCTGTAACCACAGTTGCGCGCCACGACGCCCGGCGCGCAGCGCCGCCGTGCAACGCCTCTTCCCCTCCGCGCGGCTTTGCCTTATAGATTAGCCCGGCAGATCCCACTCAATCTTGAAACCCTCGACCCCGACATCCGACACTTTCTCGCTCCCTCAGTTGTCCACAAGACTGCTCCTCCAGCGACTGTTCGCGCTAGGGTGGCGGTACCGGTGGGGATGCGTCGGGGTGCTGTCGATCCAGGTCCTCATGCTCGCGCTGAGCCTCGCCGGCTTAAGTTTCACCGGCCTCGGCATCGACGTCATCCGTCACGCCGCCGACCCCGAGGTGCGCGCCCCCACCTGGCCGCTCGGAATTCGACCTCCCGCGGGGTGGTCGACTTACGCGCTGGTCGCGCTCATCGCCGTGTGTGTGATCGGTCTGGCGCTCGTCCGTGGCGTGTTGACCTACGCATACACCGTCAGCGTCAATACGCTGATCCAGGGCAAACTCGTCGTCGATCTGCGGGCGGCGGTTTACGACAAGCTCCAGCGGCTTAGCTTCAGATTCTTCGACGCGCATCAATCCGGATCGATCATCAACCGCGTGACCACCGACACACAGAATGCGCGCCTGTTCATCGACGGCGTGATCATGCAGGCCATCATCCTCGTGCTCACGCTGACGGTGTATCTGATCTACATGATCAATATCCATCCCCAACTGACGATCGTGTGTCTCGCACCGGCCCCGCTGCTGTTCATTGCCTCGTACGTTTTTTCGCGCAAGATTCGACCCGCCTACGACGCCAATCGAAACCTCTACGACACCATGGTGCTCCGGCTGTCCGAAAGCGTGCAGGGCATTCACGTCGTCAAAGGTTTCGCGCGAATTCCTCAGGAAATCAACAAATTTGCCGAAGCCAACGACGCCGTCACCGACCAGCAACGCGCCATATTTTTCAAGGTCTCGGTCTTCACCCCGTTCGTCATGTTTCTGACATACCTGAACATGCTCCTGCTGCTGGGTTATGGCGGGTATCTGGTAATTGAACACGAGCTGGCGTTGGGCACCGGACTGCTCGTCTTTGCGGGGTTGCTCGCGCAGTTTTCGGCACAGGTCAACAACATCGCCACCATCGCAAACAGCATGCAGCAGTCGCTCACCGGCGCGCGGCGGGTGTTTGAAATTCTTGAAGCGCCGGTCGAGATAAAGAACCCGCCGGTGCCCGTGCGATTGTCAAAGATGCGCGGCGAAGTCACGTTCGATCATGTGACGTTCGAATACAAGCCCGGCGAACCCTGCCTCGTCGATTTTGATCTCTCGATAAAGCCTGGCCAATGCGTCGCAATTCTCGGGGAAACGGGCGCGGGCAAATCCACGTTGCTAAGCCTGATCCCAAGGTTCTACGACCCCGGCCGCGGGCGCGTGTTGATTGACGGCGTGGACGTCAGACGAATAGATCTGGACGACCTGCGCCGGCAGATCGGCGTGGTGTTTCAGGAGAGCTTCCTGTTCAGCAACACCGTCGCGGCCAACATCGCATTCGGGCAACCCGGCGCGACGCGCGACGCAGTCGAGCAGGCGGCAAAAATCGCTGCGGCGCACGAGTTCATCCTCGACCTGCCGAACGGCTACGACACCGTGCTCGGCGAAGCCGGCAACACGCTCTCCGGCGGGCAGCGGCAGCGGCTCGCGCTGGCGAGGTCGATCCTCCTAAACCCCGCGATCCTGCTGCTCGACGATCCGACCGCCGCGATCGACGCGCAGACCGAAGAGGAGATTCTTGCTGCCCTCGACGGCGCGATGCAGGGGCGAACCACATTAATCGTCGCCAACAGACTCTCCACGCTGCGCCGCGCGGATCTGGTTGTGGTGCTGGACGACGGTCGCATCGTGCAGGCCGGCACGCACGAGCAGTTGATGAAATCTGACGGGCTTTATCAGCGAACCGCAAAGCTGCAAATGCCCGACGAAAATACCCCGCTGCCGCCCGCATTCACTCCCGCCGCGGATGACGGATCAATGTGAAGGTTGCCATGAAAGACGAATCAGGCATCGAAGAACCCGGCGCGGCATCCGGACCCCAAGCGACTTCCTCCCCCAGCGACAAGCATCGCCAGCGTCTCACGCTCACTCACGCCCCGAATGACGATGCCGACGAGCTCGACCAACGCCCGCTCGACTTCGGCATCATTCGGCGAATGTTCACCTACACGCGCCCGCACGCTTCTAAACGTAACAGGCTGATGCTCGCGGTCATCGTGCGCGCGATCCAGCTTCCCTGCCTCGGCTGGCTGATGGCATACATCATCAACGGGCCGATTGCCGATGGAAATCTACGCGGACTCTTCTGGGGCATGGTCGGATACCTAGCGCTTGCGGTCTGGACCTGCATCCATTTCCACTTCCGGCAACGCTGGGCACTGGAACTCGGCGAGGCGGTCGTTCATGACCTGCGGCGAGACATCTTCCAACACCTCCACTCGCTGTCGATGAGCTACTTCCATCGCACGAAGCTCGGTCGCACGATCAGCCGCATGACCAGCGACGTCGAGGCGGTGCGCGTCGGGATGCAGGACGTGCTGTTCATCTGCATCCTCTGCATTTTCCAGATGACGGCGGCCGCGATTTTCATTCTTTACTATGACTGGGCGATGTTCATCGCCGTGGCCGCTACCGCGCCGGTGCTGTGGTATTTCAATCGATATTTCCGCCAGCAACTGTCCCGCCGGTTGCGCGGAGTTCAGGAAAGTTTCAGCAAAGTCAGCGCGACGATTGCCGAAAGCGTGAGCGGCATTCGCGTGACGCAGGGGTTCGTGCGGCAAGATGTCAACGCCGGCGTGTTCAGCGAGCTGGTCGCGCTGCACGGTGAACGAAACGTCGGCGTGGCACGCATTCAAGGGGTGTTCCTTCCGATGTTGGAGATCAACACGCAAACGTTCATTGCCGTGCTGCTCGTGCTCGGCGGGTATCGCGTGCTCTTCGTCGGGGTCTCGCCGCAGGTGCTCGTCGAATGCTTCTTTATGGCAGCGTTTTTTTTCGATCCCGTCGTCATCATGGGCAACATGTACAACCAGGCACTGGCCTCAATGGCCGGCGCCGAACGCGTTTTTAATCTACTCGACAAAAAACCTGATTTCGTAGACCCTCCCGACGCCGTCAAACTCCTGCCCATGCGCGGACACGTCGAACTGCGCGACCTGACCTTTGGTTACGACGCCAATCACCCCGTGCTCCACAACATCAGCTTCATTGCCGAACCGGGAAAAACGATCGCGCTCGTCGGCCACACGGGTAGCGGGAAAAGTTCGATCATCAACCTCATCGCGAAGTTCTACTTGCCGACGAGTGGACTGGTGTTGATCGACGGCCATGACATTGATCAGATCGACGCCGAAGTGCTGCACAAGCAAATGGGCATTGTGCTGCAGGTGAACTTTCTGTTCACCGGCAGCGTGATGGAGAATATCCGCGTAGGAAAATCCGGCGCGACCGACGATCAGGTGATCGACGCGGCCCGTAAGCTCAACTGCCTTGATCTGCTTCAGGATCTGCCGCAAGGTCTGCAAACCGTCGTCGGTGAGCGCGGACAGGGGCTCTCGCTCGGTCAGCGGCAACTGGTGTGCTTCTGCCGCGCGATGCTCGCCGACCCGAAAATATTCATTCTTGACGAGGCCACGAGCAGCGTCGACACCATCACAGAATCAAGATTGCAGACGGCGCTTCGGTTGCTGATGAAAGGGAGAACGTGCTTCGTCGTCGCGCATCGCTTAAGCACGATCCGCCACGCCGACCTGGTGCTGGTGATGGAAGACGGCAGAATTGTAGAGCGCGGGAATCACAACGAACTGGTCGTGCTGAACGGCGTGTACGCAAACCTCTACCGCCAGTTCGTTACGGCGGCGAGCCGGAAACGGGCGTAGCAACAGTTGCCGCACTGCGAAACTGCGGTCGAGTCGGTCGAGCAAACTTCTCCGGCTATCGCGCAATGAATCAAGCCACTCCTTCGGCGGCGACGGCTTGCAGTTCTTTCCTTCGGTCGGCCATTTGCGCTTTCAGGCGGGCGAGGATGCTGCTGTGCATCTGGCTCACTCGGCTTTCGCTCAGATCCAGAGTGGCACCGATTTCTTTCATCGTCATCTCTTCGAAGTAGTAAAGGATGATGATGAGCCGCTCGGCGCGGCTAAGGCCTTTGGTGATCAGTTCCTTCAGGTCTTTCCGCTGCATCTCGCGGACGGGATCGGCACCGCGCTTGTCTTCGAGGACGTCGATCTCGCGCACGTCTTTGTTCGAATCGGTTTCAAACCACTTCCGCGAGAGCGACACCACGCCGACGGCGCTGGAGTCTTTGTGCATTTTCTCGAACTCGCTGGCCGAGACTTGCAGTTTCTTGGCGATCTCTTCGTTGGTCGGTGCCCGGCCGAGTTCGACTTCCAGTTGCTTGCTCGCGCCGTCGAGCTTGTGGGAGCGGCTGCGGACGAGTCGAGGCACCCAGTCCATCGCTCGCAGTTCGTCGAGGATGGCCCCGCGGATACGGGGGGCGCAGTAGGTCTCGAACTTCACCCCGCGTTCGAGGTCGAACGCGGCGATCGCGTCCATAAGCCCGAAGATGCCGGCAGACATCAGGTCATCCAGCTCCACTTCGTCGGGTAATTTCACATGAATCCGCTCGGCGTTGTAACGCACGAGGGGGAGATAATTCTCCATCAGGATATTTCGAAGGGCTTCGGATCGGCACTGCTTGTACTCGACCCAGACTTCTTTGATATCACGTTTGGTTGCGGATGCGACTTTCGTCATAGAACGGTCCTCCCGATCCATCGGTTGGAGACAAGATAGGTCTCAGGGACATCAACTACTTTTCGACACAAAACCGTGCGAAGCGCACAAACCCGAAAGGACTGACAATGTTATCGGTCCTTCGGTGCCTGATTCGCCGGTGATTCCTTTAATTTTTTTTCCACTTCCAGCAGATTCTCGCGAATCATTCGGTCGGCCATCGAGCCGACGACCAACCCAACGACAAATGTCGCCACCATCGCCGACAACGCACGAAGCACCGTTGTGGTGAACGTGTTCCCTGCCTGCAACCCGCCAACGACGAGGCATAACGCGAACACGATCAAGGCGATGGATGCGGCAAGTTTTCGGGGCATTTTTGCACTGTTGTCAGCGGGCAAGGGCTTCGGGGCGAGAAGCAATTTCTCGTCAACCTCTACATAGCACCGGCCACTCTCATTTGAAGAACCACCGGCTCATTCGATTGAAGAATCCGCCGGTTTCGTCGTTCCGAAAATTGACGCCTTGTTCAAGCCGCATCGCCAGTTGTGCGATGCACTGGGACGCGGGGCACTTCGGGGCCGCGATTACGAACGGCGTTCGCCGGCGAACCGCCTGGGGCACGTTCTCGTCGGAAGGAATGTGCCCGGCATCGTACACGCTCACGCCGAGAAACTGCTTGGCGACTTTGGAGATTCGCTCGTACACGCCGCGCGCTTCGGCGGCGGATCTTGCTTGATTCACGAGCAAGCTCACCCGGCGGTGTGTGTTGCCCTTACTCGCGACTTTGATCGTCGCATAGGCATCGGTAATGGCAGTGGGCTCGGGCGTGGTGACAACAAGGATCTGGTCGCTGGCGCGTGTAAAAGCCAGCACATTCGGGCTGATTCCTGCACCAGTGTCGATCAGAATGATGTCCGCCTGACGTTCCAACTCCGCCAACGCCTGCACGATCCGCTGGCGATCGAAGTCGGTCAGGTCGGCCATCCGAGCCAGTCCCGAGGCCCCGCCGATCAGTTTGAATCCACCCGGGCCTTTCACGATGACTTCGCTTAAGTCTTTCTTCCGCGCGATCACGTGCGCGAGGTTGAAGGTGAGATCGAGATTGCACAACACGTCCGCGTTGGCCAGGCCGAGGTCTGCGTCGAGCAGCACCACGTCGCGCCCCGCCATCGCGAATTTAATCGCCAGATTCACCGCGACATTACTCTTGCCCACCCCGCCCTTGCCGCTGGTAATGGCGATTACGGTCGCGCCGTTTCGCCGGCGCGCGGCGCTCGGGCTGGCAACCGCGCCGGTCGCGGGGAGTGTCTTTTCCACCAGTGTTCGTAGCTGCGTCGCTTGATCGATCATCGCTGTCATATTTCTTCCTCAGGAATCTCTACATTTACTTCAGCCCACGCCCGCCGCACGTCTTTCGCACGCCGTCAGTGCACTTGGGTGCGTTCCTTGAACACCATCCGCGCGAGCTTCCGACCGTCGCCGACTTCAATGTCGTCAGGACCGTCCTGTCCGGTAGTAACGTAAGACAGGCTTTTTCCGGTCTTGCGCATCACGTTCAGCACCACGCCGACGTCGGCGGCTTCGTCGAGCTTGGTGAAGATGATTTTCGTGTGCCCGACGGCAGCGAATCGCTCCATCGCCAGCTCCATGCACTCCTGCGATGCGGTGCTGGACATCACCAGGTGCGTTTCATCCACCTGCGCCGCGGCGAGAAACGATTTAAGTTCGTTCAGCTTAAGCGTGTCCTTCGGGCTGCGACCGGCGGTGTCGATGAGAACGAACTCGCAATCGGCCATCTCTTCCACCGCCAGCCGCAATTCCGGGGGCGAGGCGACGACTTTCAACTGGGCACCGATGATGTCCGCATACCGCTTGAGTTGATCGATCGCCGCGATTCGGTACGTGTCGATGGTGATCAACCCAACCCGATGCCTCTCGCCGAGAATGAGGTTGGCTGCGAGCTTGGCGATGGTGGTTGTTTTTCCCACGCCCGTCGGGCCGATCAGCGCGATGACGTGCGGGCCTCGTGCCTTGGTTCGACGGATCGGGCCTGACGTCGGCAGCATTTTTTCGATCTGTTCACACAACTTCTGCCGGACAAAATCCGGATGACTGAGATGCTCCGGCCGCAGTTGTTTGAAGGCCGCTTTAACGATTTCGGCGGCCAGATCTTCTTCGACCTGCGCCTCGGTCAGTTCGAGAAAATACTCGGACATTTCCTCCGGTACGGCGATGGTTCGGTGTTGACGGATCTCAGTAGCGAGCGTCGCGATGGTGGATTTAAGTTTCTCCATCTCGCTGGAAATGCCGAGCATGATTGCATTGGAGGCCGCGGGAGAATTCATCAGCGCCTGCCCCTGATGGGGAGGCGGGAGCGGCGCGGCGTTGGCTTGCTTGAGATAAGCGGCCGGCCCCTGCAACTCGCGCGGCGTTGGCGCTTGATTCACCGGCCGGCGATTGGTGCGCGGCCCGACGTTGATTCCCTTGCCGGCAGTGATCTCGACGATTTCGCGCCGGCGGAGTCCGAGCCATCCCTTACGGACGAATGTGCGGGTGTGAAGAATGACCGCGTCGTGCCCCATGGTGTGCTTCACCTGGGCCAGTGCGTCCCGCATCGTCGGAGCTTGAAATGTCTGCAAATTCATACGGCCCTACCCGTTAAGTCCTACCATGGCGACCGCCTCGACGGACACGTCGGAGACGATTTCGTTGTACGAAAGCACCGCCACGTGCGGCAGGCTCACTTCGATCAATCGGCGCAACGTCCCTCGAACCTGAGGCGAGCAAAGCACCACCGCCGAGCGCCCGCCCTGCGTGAGATCCGCGGCTTTCTCGGCGATTTTTTGGATAACCTGCTGCGCGGTGTGCGGGGGCATGGTGTTGGTCGATCCGCGGTCGGTTCGCTCAATGTGTCCATTGATCAATTCCTCCAGAGCAGGATCGAGGGTTACGCACCACAGGCGATCCTGATCGTCCACGTACTGCTTACAGACTGTGCGAGACAGTGCGTTGCGGACGTACTCGGTCAGCACATCGAGATCTTTCGTGCGCGACGAATAATCGCCAAGCGTTTCGATGATCGCTTCGAGGTCGCGCACCGGCACGCGTTCGCGGAGAAGGTTCTGCATGACCTTCTGCAATTCGCCGGGCTTGACCTGCGTCGGGATGACTTCTTCGACGAGTGCCGGCACGCGCAGTTTGAGGTTGTCGATCAGATTCTTCACTTCCTGCCGCGTGAGCAGTTCGTGGGCACGCGACTTGATCATCTCCGTGAGGTGCGTCGCGAGCACGGCAGTGGCTTCGACCACCGTGTAGTTGAGCAGTTCCGCATGCGCCCGTTCCGATTCGGTGATCCAGTACGCGGGCAAACCGAACGCCGGCTCGATCGTCTTTTCGCCGCCGGGAATCGGGCCGGACGTGGCGCCGTTGTCCATGGCCAGGAATTGCTCGGGGTACGTCACGCCGCGACCGATCGTCTGGCCTTTAATTTTTACGACGTAGTCATTCGTGCCCAGCTGAATGTTGTCGCGAATACGAATCGGCGGAACGATGATGCCCAGCTCCATTGCGATCTGTCGACGAATCAGGCTGATGCGTTCGAGCAAATCTCCGCCGCGTGCGGCATCGACGAGCTTCACCAGTCCGTAACCGACTTCAAGCTCCATCGTGTCCAGATCAAGAAGTTTCTCGACCTTTTCGGGCTCTTTCTTCGTCGCCGATTCTTGCTCGAGCAGGCGGGCGGAAGATGCGGCTTTCTTCGTGTTGCGCGTCAGCATAAAGGCAAGTCCGCCGCAACTTGCACAGAGAATGAGCAGCGGCGCGGACGGAAGTCCCGTGAAGGACATCATCAGCAAAAACGCTGCCGCGACGATGAGCGGTTTTGGATTCCCGAAAACCTGACTGAGGACTTCTGTACCGAGTTCTGCGCGGCTGCTCGAGCGGGTGACGATCAGGCCGGCACCGATTGAAACGATGAACGCGGGAATCTGGCTGACGAGTCCGTCGCCGATCGTTAGCATGGTGTAAAGTCTTGCCGTCGCCATGAAAGGCCAATTATGGTCGACCATGCCCACGTACAACCCGCCGAGGATGTTAACGAGGGTGATGACGAGCCCGGCGATGGCATCGCCGCGTACGAATTTTGATGCACCGTCCATGGCACCGTAGAAATCGGCTTCCTGCGAAATGGCGTCGCGGCGCTTGCGTGCTTCGGGCTCGTCGATGTGCCCCGCGTTGAGATCGGCATCGATCGCCATCTGTTTGCCGGGCATCGCATCGAGCGTGAATCGTGCGGCCACTTCGGAGATTCGCGTGGCACCTTTGGTAATGACGACGAACTGAATGACGAAGATGATGATGAAGATGATCACGCCGACCATCAGGTTTCCGCCGGCGACAAATTCTGCGAACTGCATAACCACATCGCCGGCGGCGTGAAGCGCCTGCGCGGGGTCGCTGGCGCGCTCGCCGGCGGTGAGAACGAGCCTTGTCGTAGCCACGTTCAGGACGAGTCGGAAGAGGGTGACGGCCAGGAGCAGGGACGGAAACACTGCGAATTCCAGCGGGCTTTTCACGTAGATCGTTGTGACCAGGATGATGATCGAGATCGTGATATTCAGAACGAGCAGCAGATCCAGTATCTGCGTGGGCAGCGGAACCAGGAGCACGCCGAGCAGCCCGATCACCGCGAACGGGAAGAGCATGCCCCGGTTCTGGTGGATGCGGGAAAGGATCGAAATTTGTGCGATCGCTGCGGCCACTGTGATTTACTGTTCGCTTTGTTGTCGATCGATGTTCATCGCGCTGCCGGGGCAGTCGAAGAACAACAAATAACCAGCAAAGAACAAACTCCTTTAAGCTGAAGCCACTCGAGCCGCCCGGCTCTTGCCGGTCAGTTCGTATACGTAAGCCAAAATCTCCGCGACGGTGGAGAAAAACTGTTCTGGAATTTCATTGCCGACTTCGCACATTTGATACAAAGCCCGCGCCAGTGGCGGACGCTCGACGATCGGCACGCCGTGCATCGCCGCGAGTTCGCGGATGCGAATCGCGAGATGATCCACACCTTTGGCGACGACGGTCGGCGCGTGCATCCTGCCGTGCTCGTATTTCAGCGCAACTGCGTAGTGCGTGGGGTTGGTCACGACGACGTCGGCGGTGGGCACGGCGCGCTTCATTTGTTCCCGGTGCAGGTGCATCTGAATCTGTCGCCGGCGCGCCTTGATGTGCGGGTCGCCGTCCATCGAACGCATCTCGTCCCTAACCTCTTGCTTGGTCATCTTCAGACTCTGGTGGTGCTTCCATTTCTGGTACAGAAAATCGATGAGCGCGAGGATAAACAGGACAATTCCGAGTCGGATGCCGATCTGGTAAATGAGTTCGGCGCCGAGCGCGAAGATCTGAATGTGGTCGAGTTGCTGGATGGTGAGGATCGTTCCGAGCCGGTTGTGAATGGCGGAGTATGCGACCAAGCTGACGAGCAGCATCTTCGCGAAGTTCATAACCAGTGCGAAACCGGCCCGGCCGTCCTTGCCGAAAAACTTCCCGAGCCCCCGCCCGGGGTTAACAGCGCCGAGGTTCGGCTGCAAACGTTTTACGTTGAATATCAGGCCGACCTGCACGAGGTTGGTAATGATGGCGATCAACACCAGACCGATGAAAATGGGCAGCATCGCGTGACCGACGGCGGCGATGGACGAAACGATGGTCGGGAAGATGTCGCTGCCGTCGACCGTTCGCATCGAGCGGTCGCCGAGCAGATCAAGCGTGATGAGGTGCAGCGTCGCCATCAGCCCCGCGCCGTACCAGCTCAGAAGCAGCATCATTCCGATAAGAATGCCGGAGGCGGTGAGGTCGGCACTGCGCGCGATGTTGCCTTTGTCGCGCGCTTCCTGCCGGCGACGCGGTGTCGGTTCTTCGGTTTTGTCTCCAGTGGATTCTGCCATGGTGTCACTCGATTACCGACCGAACTCCATCCAACCCGAACCGGCCTGACCACAGAAGCTGATCATTGCATTGGTGATGACGCGCGACGTAAGCAGCATCCCGACGATCAGCAACAACATGCCGACAACCGCCCGCACGCTCAGGGCGGCAGACATGATGTTCATTTGCGGCATTGTTTTACCCATGAACCCCATCGCCACGTCG
>Ga0105046_10006260_pt1 | contig 18775 bp, 15 predicted proteins | sample MAT03_FD_78385 | JGI IMG/M metagenome (GOLD analysis project Ga0105046, IMG submission 78385) | Freshwater microbial communities from Lake Fryxell liftoff mats and glacier meltwater in Antarctica - MAT-03 (megahit assembly) | ecosystem: Environmental > Aquatic > Freshwater > Ice > Liftoff... | reverse complement strand
GATCTCGCGCAGATGAAAGCGTGGGTCGAAAAACGCGTCCGCTGGCTCGACGCGGAAATCGAGCGGCTCGGCCACGCTGCGAAGTAGCTGCTGCGCTCCCGCGCGGCAAAGAAGCCGCTTCCACAGTCTGCCGCCCGCCGCTAGTCTGCGCACCGATGACACTGAGTTTCCCATCGCACCCGACCGCGCTTAAACGATGAGCGCGGGGCCGCGAGTTTTTGTCACCGGCGCGACCGGTTACATCGGGACCAAGTTGGTCCAGGAGTTGGTCCGCCGCGGCTGCCGCGTGCGCGGGTTGACGCGGGCGACCGGTCTCGCGCAAGCCCCCGCGGACGGTCCCGTCGAGTGGGTGCCGGGCAACCTCCTCGATCCCGACTCGCTCCGCCGCGGCATGGCGGGCTGTGAACAGGTCTATCACCTGGCTGCCTACGCCAAGAATTGGGCGCGGGACAAGCAGATGTTCTTTCAGCAAAATGTCGTGGGCACGCGGCATGTCCTGGCCGCCGCGCAAGCGTGTGAGGTGAGGCGCGTGGTCGTGACCTCCACCATCGTCACGCTGGGGGCGACCGCTCCCGGCGTGGTGGGGGATGAGAACATGGCGCGCATCACGCCGCGCTTCTTCACCGAATACGAGGAGAGCAAGACCGTAGCTGAGCGCGAAGTGTTGGCGTGGGCGGCGCGCGGCGGACCGGCGGTAATTGTGAATCCCACGCGCGTCTATGGTCCCGGCAAACGGACGGAGGGAAACTCGGTTTCGCTGATGATTGACCAGTTCATGCGTGGACGCCTGCCGGTCCTGCTGAACCACGGAGTGAACGTGGGCAATTACGCGTTGGTGGACGATCTCGTACGCGGCTACGTGCTGGCGATGGAGCAAGGTCGCGTGGGCGAGCGATACATCCTGGGCGGCGAGAATGCGTCCCTGCAAGCCTTCTTTGCGCTGGTGGAGGCTGCGACCGGGCAGCGGCATCGGCAAGTCTCCCTGCCGCCGTTGGCCGCGCGGGGCTTTGCGCACTTTGAGCGGCTCAAGGCCGAGTGGGTGGGCATCTATCCGCAGATCACGCCGGGTTGGATGGAGACGTTCCTCGCGGACTGGGCTTACTCCTGCGCCAAGGCAGAGCGGGAATTGGGATATACCATCACGCCGTTGAAGGAAGGCCTCCGCCAAACCTGCGAGTGGCTCCGCCCGCAACCGAAGGACGGGGCATGAACCCAGCTCCGTCAACCCTCTCCTGGCACGGCCTCTTCAGCGGCGATAACCGGAAGCCGGCGGTGGTGCTCCTGCTCGCGCCGCTGCTGCTAACGACCTTCAAGTACTATGGCGCCAAGTCCTTTTATCTGACCACGCTGGCAGGCCGGTTCACGCTGTTTGGCGACGCGGCCCGGACTGCGGAGTTATGGCATTTCAGCTCGGCTTTGGTGTTATTGGGTATCCTGCCGGCGCTGGTGGTGAAGTTAGTCTTCAAGGAAGCGCTGGCGGACTATGGCGTGCAGCGCGGAGAGGTGAGTTACAGTCTCAAGTCGCTGGTGGTGCTCTTGCCCGTGATGGTGGCGCTCACTTATCCGAACGCCCGACTGGCCGGGTTCATGGCGGAGTATCCCTTCGACCGCGGCGCGGGCCAGTCGGCCGCGGCCTTCGCCAGCCACGCGGCGACCTATCTGCTCTACTACGCGGGCTGGGAGTTCTTTTTCCGCGGCTTCATGCAATTTGGCCTGCGACCCCGGTTTGGAGAATGGAACGCGATCCTGGTGCAGACGCTGGCCTCGTGTCTGGTTCATATCGGCAAGCCGGCGGGTGAGATCTATGGGTCTATCCTGGCCGGGTTGCTCTGGGGTTTCCTGGTCTTTCGGACCCGCTCGCTCTGGGCGGTGCTCCTCATCCACTGGGCGCTGGGGGTGGCACTGGATTTCTTCATCTGTTATGGCGCAAAGGGCTGACGTGGCGCAGGGCGAAGCCCGGTTCAAGTTGGCGCCGTTGCAGGCGACGGATGCGATCATTCTGGCAACGCTCGGGTTGTTCACGGTGCTGACCTTGCTGTTCTGTCAACGGATGGAGGGCTGGGGCTGGCTGGTGCTCAAGAATCTGGCGGTGGCAGCGGCTTACCTGGGCTGCCAACAACTCGCCGCGCGGGTAAGTTGGGGGCCACTCAGGTTTGCGCTGCGCCTCTTACCGGTGTCCCTGACCTATGGCTATCTCTTCCTGGCGGTGGACAAGCTGCAATTGATAGTGCATGGGCGGTTTCTCGACGATGTCGTGCTCCGCCTGGAGGCAATGGTCTTTGGCGGGCAGCCCACGCTGTGGTTGGAGCGCTTCACCCGGCCGGTGGTGACGGAGTGGATGATGTTCGCCTACATGTTTTATTTTCCCATGTATGCGCTGCTGAGCGCGGTGATCTATTTCCGTGACGGCGAGGCTGCGCTGGAGGACTACTTCTTCACGCTGGGCCTGGCGAACATCCTGTGCGATCTCGGCTTCATCTTATTTCCGGTAGCCGGCCCGATGACAGCCCTGGGAAACCAATACACCGTTCCGCTCACGGGTTATGTCTTTACCTGGCTGGGGGAATGGGTGCGCGGCAGTCTGCAATTCCCCGGCGGCAGCATCCCCAGTCCGCACTGCGCCGCGGCCACCGTGATGTGGGCCATGGCCTGGCGCTATCACCGGCTTACGTTTTGGCTGCTGCTGCCGGTGGTACTGTCGCTCTATGGGTCCACGTTCTATGGCCGCTATCACTATGTGAGTGACGCGGTGACCGGGGTGGCCACCGCGGCGCTGGCGGTCAAGCTGGCGCCACTGTTGGCGCGCTGGTGGGAGCGGCGCGGGGCAAAGCGTGAGGCGCAAGCTGCAGGCTGCGGCTGACTTTCCACCGGGTACCTTCCCCACCTGGCTTGGGGAACTACACCAGTCCCAAGGCAATCGCGCGGCGTCCCCGAAATGCACCCGCAAATTCCGCCAGCACGGCCCCGCGGCCCCGTTGGTGGGTGCAAGTGCCTTGTTGACTCCATTCCTTTAACTGCTCTAGCCTTCCTCGACGCTCGCGCCGGGGGCACCCCGAACCAGCGTTTGCTGCCCGGTGCAACCAAGCTCTCAGCGCGACGCCAACTGTTCCCTGATCGCAACCTGAATCCGCCGTTCCTTCGCATGAAAACCAGTCCATCCCGAACCCCCTCACTGATGGCGACAGCCTGCGCGCTGTTCGCCGGTTTCGCGGCCTTTGCCGATTACTCAACCACCATTCTCCAAGATAGTCCGAAGGCGTATTATCGCCTGAACGACGCCACGAATCGGACTCTCATCAACCGCAACAGCGGCACCCTCGGCGCGGCCGGCAACGCCACCAACGACCTGCCAACCGGCATCGTGGCCTCGTATCCGGGCGCCATCGTGGGCGATCCCAACCGGTCAGTCTTCTTCGACTCCACGACCCGGACGGAGATCCCTTTCAATCCGGCCATCAACACTCCCAACACCCAACCGTTCACGATCGAAGCCTGGCTGTATCCCGGCAGCGACCAGACCGCCACCGGCATGTCCCCCTTGGCGAATCGCTGGACCCAGGGCGGCAACCGGCAGGGCTGGGTGTTCTTTCAGCGGAAGCCCGATTCCAGCTACAACGGGAGCGAACCACTCGGCTGGGCCTGCCGCATGTACAATGACCTCGACACCAGCGGGCACCTCGAAGCGATCAGCCGCGTGCCCTACCGCGTTGGCGAGTGGCAGCATGTGGTCGTGGTGTACGACCCGGTGGGCGGCAATGCGACCAACGCGACGCTGACGATGTACATCAACGGCGTCGCCGCCGACACGAACGTCAACACCGCGCTTGCTCCAGGCTACGCGCCGGTCACCGGGGATCACAGTCCGGCTCCGAACGGCCAACCGGCGATGGCCCTCGGCAACTACAACAACGCGAACGGCAGCCTGAATCCGTGGTTTGGCGCGGCCGATGAGTTTGCCTGGTACTCCAACAAACTAAGCCCGGCGCAAATCTTCGCGCATTACCAGAACGGAACCAACGCCGCTCGCACCACCCCCTACGATGTGCTCGTCAAGTCGCACAACCCGGTCGTCTATCTGCGCCTGGACGAGGTCGCGCCCACGCCAGACTTGGCGGTCAACCTGGGGGACCTGCGGGTCGCCGGCGACGGAACCAATACGGTGGAGCTCAACCACCCCGTCCCCAGCGCGCTCAAGAACCGGGCGGACGACGGCTCGGCCGCCTACCACCAACGCAACGGCAGCGCCACCACCAGTTTGCCCTATCTGGCGCAGAACAATCCGGATGCCAGCGTCCCCTTCACCATTGAGGCGTGGCTAAGGCCGACCAGTGACCGGCAAAATCCCGGCGCCAGCCCGCTCAACAACCGCTACAGCAAGTCCGCCAACCGCACGGGTTGGGTCATCTTCCAGCGCGCACCCAACGCGACCTACACTGGCGTCTCCGGCTATTCCGGCGTGGGCTGGACTTTCCGGATGTTCACCGGCACCGGTACCGGCGGCCAGGATGTGACCACCGGGGTGGATTACCAGGTCGGCGACTGGCAGCAGCTCGTGGTCACTTGGGAACCGATCTATTTCGCCGATCCCCAACCGGCCAACGGCGGCCTCGGCTATGGCGGCACCCTCACTGCCTATGTCAACGGGGAGGTGGCCGCCGTGAACTATGCGGCCACGTATTGCGCCAACCAGAGTCCCACCGAGGACGCCAGCCCGGCGGCGGACCTGGCGATTGGTTCCTACAATGCGGCTTCCTCCAGCACGCGCACGCTGGGTGATAACCCGTTTGAAGGCGCCATTGACGAGGTGGCGATCTACACCGGCTTTGCCCTGCGCGCCGACCAGGTGGCCGAGCACTATGCTGCCGGCACCAATGCCGCGCCGGGCACGAACTATGAGACCCTGGTTCTCACTTCGGGTTTGTTCCAGCAGCCCGCGCCGGGTAATGAGCGCACCGGGCTGCCCAAGACCTATCTCCGCTTCAATGAAAAGGCCTATTCCCCCGCCGCCAACAGTGGCACGCTGGGTTACCTGGCCGATGCCAATCAAGTGGCGACCACCAATGTCGTCGCTGGTCCGCGCCCGCCGGCCTACGCCGGCTTTGAAGCGTCCAATACCGCCCTGCCGCTGGATGGCAAGCAACAGTGGGCCAGTCTCAATAACCCCTCCGGCCTGAATATCTCCGGTCAGCTCACTATCGAGGCTTGGATCAAGCCCGACGCCACTCAGATGAATCCAGCCCGCATCGTTTCGCATGGCCCGCCCACCTACAGCTTCTATCTCGGCGGCGCGGTGCCCACGGACTTCGGCGCCCCGACCAATGGCAATGAAGTGTTCCTGAAGGTGGAAGGGAATGGCCCGCACAACTACACTTTTGGCAGCGCCACCTACAATGGAGTCACCACGAACTATCATTCGGTAACTGCGCCCGCCCCGGCGGCTGATTTCGGCAGTGGCGAGTGGATTCACCTCGTGGGCACCTATGACGGCGCGAATTGGAAGCTCTATCGCAACGGGGCGCAACTTGCGAGTGCCGCGGATCCCATTGGCGCGCTTACAGTGGACAATGCCGGCTGGGCGATTGGGGCCACCGGTAATGGCTGGACTAACAACCTGGCCGGGGCCGTGGACGAAGTCTCCATCTACAGCACGGCGCTCTCCGCCGCCCAGGTTGCCAACCACTATCTGGCCGGCGCTGGCGTGGTCACGCCGCTCAACATCACTCGCTCTGGCAGCAATGTCACCATCACCTGGCCGGCGGGCACGACGTTGCAGCAAGCCACTGCGGTGACCGGCCCGTATGCCGATGTGCCCGGCTCGCCGGCTTCCCCGCTCAGCGTGACGCCCGCCGGGATGAAGTTCTATCGTTGGCGGCAATAGCCAGTTTCCTCCGCGACAGGCCGCGAGCGGGTTCGCGGCCTTTTTTTTTCCGGCTTTGGCAGGTGGGGCATCGCCCAGCAATCTGATCGGGCTGATACCCTTTGCGCCTCTGGACTGCACCCTTCGCTGCCGACGCTTCTCCCTCTCCCCATCGGATGGGGAGAGGGCCGGGGTGCATTGCCGTTGAAATAGGCGTGTCGGCGCGGGCTGGCTTGCTCCCTCTCCCCGCGAGGAACGATTGGGGAGAGGGCCGGGGAGAGGGGAGCACCGAGGAAAAACGGCCCTCCTCTCCCCGCCCCTCTCCTCCCGCCGCGGGAGGAGAGGGAGAAAGCACCGCTGCCTTCCCCCGCGGATCGCTTATTTCAACGGCAGTGGGGCCGGGGTGAGGGGTTTGGGGAGGTCTGGAAAAGAGCATTCTCAAACCGTAAATGGTATGACTCCCAGTTACCGGGTCGCGCAATCAAGCTGGGTCAAAACGCGTCGTAGAAGCTGGGCAGCCCCATTCCGCGTCCCCACTACCACTCCGCGCACGGCGCAGGAGTGCTGCGGCCTGGGTTTCCATGTTGAGCCGGCAGGTGGCCGGCCGACCAAGCGGCGCAAACGGGGTGGCAGTGGCGCTCATGCCGCCCTGCGACCGGCCGCCAGGTAGCCATTCCTCTTGGGGCGCTACCTCAGTAAATGCTCAGGTCAATGCCGCGGCGTTCGAGGGTGGAGCCTTCAAACTGGGCCAAGAGGGCGAGGGCCTTCTGATATTCCGCCAGGGCGCGGACTTCGTCGGACTGCGCGGCGGTCAGGTCGCGCTGCATGCGCAAGATCACGAAGGTCGTGCCCGCGCCGAACTCGAACTTTTTCTGCGCTCCGTCGAAGGCTTCCTTGGAATACTCGACTGCCTTGCGCGTCGCGAGCACGCGATCGTAGCTGGACTGGGCCTGCTTAATCGCATCGTCAATCTGGACCATGATGTCCTGCTCGAGGCGCTTGAGGGTGAGCAGCGTTTGGGCGGCGACGGCGCGGCTGGCGGCGTAACGGCTACGGGCGGAGCGGTTGCCGATGGGGAAAGTGATCTGCCCGCCGACTGCCCAGAAGGGCTGGTCGCGGCTGGTGAGTTGATTGAGCGAGTCACCGGATTGCACCCCAGAGCCACTCAGTCCGTAGGTGCCGATGAGGTCAAGCTGGGGCAGGAGTTGGTTCTTGTCGTACTTCACCTGGATGCCGCTGCGCTCGACCTCGAGTTTGGCTTGGAGCAGGTCGGGGCGAAGCGTGAGCCCCTTGGTCCAGCTTTCCTGAAGATTGAAGAACTGGCGTTCGGCGGTGAGCTGGCCTGTGAGTTCGAGGGGGTCACTGGCCCAGGCGGCAAAGTTGTCGCTGAGCAGTTTTTTCAGGGCGTTCATTTGGATGGCCAGGTTGCGCTGCGCGGTCAGAAGGTCCGCTTCGGTGGAGGCGGCTTGCGCCTCGGCCTGGGTTAGATCGATCTTGGCGATAGCGCCGACCGCCAGCCGCTTCTGGTCCTCCTGAAATTGGCGGCGCGTAAGCGTGAGCGCCTGCTCTTGCACGCCTACGGCCTGGCGCGCGGCGAGCACATCGTAGTACGAAGTTTCCACGCTGGTGACGACGCTGATGATGCGCTGGCGCAGGCCCTGTTCGCTGGACTTGAGGCGGAGCTTGGCGGTGGAGATGCTCAGGCGGGTGCCATCCATGAGGAAATTCTTCAGCAGCGGCTGGGTGAGACGCATCCGCACGTCGCCGTAGGAGGACTCGAGCGGGAGCTTGAAGTAGTTCGAGTTGGCGGGGTTGAAGACGATGCGTTCGCCCTGCTCCGGGGAGAGGTTGGCGGCAAAGTCATAGGTCATGCCCCAGGGAAGGAGTCCGCCCACGCTGCCGCTGTAGGAGTTCTGGAGGCTGCCATAACTGGGGACCAGCCGGCCCAGTTCGTCGAGGCGGGCACCCTGCGTGCGGTTGTCATGCTCGGCGCCGCCGCGAACGACCGGGTCATAGCCACCGCGGGCAGCGTTGAGATCGAACAGCGCGATTTGCGGGTTGTAGCGTTCGATGCGCAGTTCGAGGTTGTTGCGCAAGGCCATCTCGACACAATCCTGCAAGGCGAGCGAGTGCGACAGGGGCGTCGCCGGAGAGGATTCGGCACGGACGATTGAGCCGGCGGCGGCGCAGAGCAGAGGCAGAAGCCACAGAGATTTTTTCATGTTCACGAACAGGGAGCAGCCGCCCCAGACGGTTTTTCCGGCAGCGTCGGGCGCATGACAGCACGCGCTCGGGCGGCCTTCGGCGGGCGGAAATTCGCGGCCAACTTACCGATCGGTAAGCAAATTGCCAGCGGGAACCGCGCGCTCGGCGGGCGTAGCGCAGGATGGCGTGGCTGGGGCCGGCCAAAATCCCGGCGCGCGGGTGCCCCCGCCCGCAGCACGGTACCCGGCCCCAAGCCACGGAAGAAAGGACAGCCGCCCGGCTGGGCCACCTTGCAGCGGGCGAGGGCACCCGCGCGCCGGACGCGGTCCGCCCAAAGCGTCGGCTTCCGTGCCAGTTCAGATGAGGGTGCCGGCGATCAACGGGGCTAGCCTCGGGGGCAGGTCGGAAATCTCGAAGGCGTCGGCGAGCCGTCGGCGTGCGGTCTCGGCCTCGGACTCCGTGCGCGCGTGAAGGCGGGCCAGGGTGTCGCCGGCCTGCACGGGTTCCCCGGGCTTGGCGAGTCGGTCCACGCCGACTTCCGGATGGATGACGCTCGCGGTGGTCAATCGGCCGCCGCCGAGCTCGCGGATGACTTCGCCGAGCAACCGGGCATCGCAGCGGGTGAGGAAGCCGGCCCGGGTGGCTTTCAATTCGAGCACCGCGGGCGCGAGGTGATCCAGTTCAAGCCGGGCGTGGTAGGCGCCAAGGTCAGCGCCTTGGGCGGCGAGCATTTGCTCCCATTTGCGCAGCGGCGCGCCGGTGGCGAGGCAGGCGGCGGCCCGGGCCCGACCGGCTTCGAGCGTTGGTGCCTTCCCGGTCTGCGTGAGGAGGTGGGCGGCGAACTCGAGGACGAGCTTGCGGAGGTCAGGAGTGTCTGGCGAACCGGTCTGGGTGGTTGGGCCGCAGGTCAGGCAGGCGACGGCTTCCTTCACTTCGAGCCAGTTGCCGGCGGCGCGACCGAGCGGGGTGTGCATGTCAGTCAGGACGGCGCGGGTGTTGACGCCACATTCGTTGCCAAGGGTGACCATGGCTTGGGCGAGTTCGCGGGCCTGTGCCTCGGTCTGCATGAACGCGGCGGAACCGAACTTTACGTCGAGCACGAGGGCATCGAGGCTCTCGGCGAGTTTCTTGGAGAGGATCGAGGCGGTGATGAGCGGAAGGCTGGGCACGGTGCCAGTGACATCGCGCAGGGCGTAAAGCCTCTTGTCGGCGGGGACCATGGTGTCGGTCTGCCCGCAGATGACACAACCGACGGTTTGCACCAACTCGGTGATGCGGTCGGCGCTGAGCGCGGGGGTGAAGCCGGGGATGCTTTCCAGCTTGTCCAGGGTGCCGCCGGTGATACCGAGGCCGCGCCCGGAAATCATGGGCACACGGAAGCCGAGGCACGCGAGCAGCGGTGCGAGCGGCAGCGAAACCTTGTCGCCGACGCCGCCGGTGGAGTGTTTGTCCACGAGCGGACGCTCGTCCGGCGGGAAGCGGAGCACGTCGCCGGAATCCCGCATGGCGAGCGTAAGGGCGCGGCGCTCGTCGGCGGTCATGCCGCGGAAGAAAACCGCCATCAGGAAGGCCGCCATCTGGTAGTCCGGAATGTGTCCGGCAGTGAAATTCGCGACGAGCTTCGCGATCTGGACCGGGGAAAGCGCGTGGCCGTCGCGCTTGGCTTCGAGGTGGGGGAGGAAGTTCACCGGATCAACTTGGCAAAGGATTGAAGCGGCGCAATCAGGGATCGTGCCGGGAGCCGCGCGCGGCGCTCCCGCGGTGGTCGGTGCAACCAGCCCGCGAGATATTCCGTGCTCGCGCGCGCGGGTTGGGGTGCGGCATTTTTCGAAAGCCTTCCGATCGCCCCGCGCCGCGAGCCAAAAAGCGGCAGAGGGCTGCCGCAGTCCAAGGCGCTGGCGCGCGGGCGGAATCCCCCTGGTTGGCCACGGCACCCTTGTCTGGGAGAGTCGCCGGCAGCAGGCGGGCACGCAGGCTTGCGCGGCGGCGCGTCGGGGTCATCCTTGGCGCGTGAAACGTAATGGCCTCATCTTCCTGCTGGGTGCCTTGAACCTCGCATTGCTGGCGGTCGTCCTCTGCCAGGGGCGTTGGGGACCGGGCCTCCGCGCAGTCACGGAACGCCGCGCCCCAGCCGCCCCAAATCTCCCGGGCGGCAATTCGGCCAGCGGTCCACCTCGGGAAGCGTTGGCGGAGGAGACTGGTGTTTCACCGGCGCGGACGCCCGATCAGCCGGTGGCAACCACGTTTGCGCCGGCGTTCGACTGGCGGCAGGTCGAGTCCGCAGATTACCGAACTTACATCCAGAACTTGCGCGCCATCGGGTGCCCGCCGCAAACGGTGCGGGACATTGTCATCGCGGATGTGCGGCAGAATTTCGCGGCCCGGCGGCGGGCAGTGGTGGCAGAGGGCTCGCCTGAATTCCAGTACTGGGAAACCGGGGCAGCGAACGCGACCCGGCGGGCGGCCCTGGCGCAGCGGCAGCAGGTGCTGGATGACGAAATGGCGGGCGTGTTGCAAAACCTGCTCAGCGAGGATGTCCCCGGCCTCACCGATCGCGGTGAGTGGCGCCAGGCCGTGCTGGCGCAGCAACTGAACTTCTTGTCGTCAGACAAGCGGGAACCGACGCTGGCGGTCCTCCAGCGATTTGCGGAGGGTGAGGTGGAAATTCCGCACGCGGCGGGGGACCGGCTGGCGGTGGATCAGGCGGCGGATTTGCAGCGGCGCCTCGAACTCTACGACCGCAAACGCCAAGAACTGGCCGCCGCACTGACGCCCGACGAACTTGAGCGCGTGGACATGACGGCCTCCTGGACCGCCGATAATCTGCGGCGCGCGATGTCGAAGTTTCAGCCGACGGAGGAGGAGTTCCGCGCGATCTTCCGTGAATGGCGGGCGCACGACGAGCAAATCGCGCGGCTCTGGGCGGCGGGGCAGCCGGATCCGGGTAACGAATCGGTGTTTGCGGCGATCAAGAACTTCCTCGGCGAGCAACGCTACGAGCAATACCGCGGCACTTGGTGGAAATAGCGGCAACTCTTTCTGGCGAACGACGCAGAGGATTGCCAAACCAGAGGCACGCAGTCGCCGCGCCGTTTGGGCAGTTCAGCGGCGTGGCGGGAAGCCGTCGGATCAAGCCGCCGAAGCGGCCGAGGCAGCGGCGGCTTGTCGTTGCCGTTCTTCCTCTGCCGCGGCCGCGAACGGGGGAGTGCAACCGGCTGCGGTCGCGAGGGACACCAACCCCCAGCCGTACCCCTTGAGCGGGTCGTGCCAGAGCAGATCGCCGGTGGCGCCGTCGAGACAGAAAACCTCACCGTGCGTCGCCGCGAACACGCGGTCGCCGTCCACCAGCACACTCACGAAACCCTGGCCCTTCAACGCCGCCGCCCAGAGCTGCCGTCCCGTGGTGCGATCAAGGGCGAGCACGGAGCCTTTGAGGCCGAGATAGATTATCGCTGAGTCAGGCATGGGAAGGGTTCTGGGGTGGCTTGGACAACGCCGCCAACCCGGCGGCGTCAACCGTTGAAGCGCGTGACGAGCGTGGTGGAGTTGTGGCCGCCGAAGCCGAAGGAATTGTTCAACGCGGCGTTGACCTTCAACTCGCGGGCCGTGTTCGGCACGTAGTCGAGGTCGCACTGCGGGTCCGGGTTCGCGAGGTTGATGGTCGGCGGAACCACGCCGGACTCGATGGCTTTGACGCACACGACGAGTTCAACCGCGCCGGCCGCGCCCAGCATGTGGCCGGTGGCGCCTTTGGTGGAACTGACCGCGAGCTTCCGCGCGTGCTCACCGAAGACTGATTTCACGGCCTGGGTTTCGGCGATGTCGCCCTGGGGCGTGGAGGTGCCGTGGGCGTTGACGTAATTGATGTCGCTGGGGTTCAGGCTGGCATTGCGCAGGGCCATTCTCATGCAGCGTGCAGCACCTTCGCCTTCGGGGGCGGGAGCGGTGAGGTGGTGGGCGTCGGCGGTGTTGCCGTAGCCGGCTAGCTCGGCGTAGATGCGCGCGCCACGGGCCTTGGCGTGTTCGAGTTCCTCGAGCACGAGGACGCCAGCGCCTTCGCCCATGACGAAGCCGTCGCGGTCCACGTCGAAGGGACGGGAGGCGTGCTGCGGGTCGTCGTTGCGGGTGCTGAGGGCCTTCATGGCGCAGAAGCCGCCGATGCCGACGTGGACGATGGTGGCCTCGGCGCCGCCGGCGAGCATCATGTCCGCGTCGTTCATCTTGATCGTGCGCCAGGCCTCGCCGAGGGCGTGGTTGGCGGTGGCACAGGCGGAACAGGTGGCGAAGTTCGGGCCGCGCAAGCCGTGATACATCGAGACGAGACCTGAAGCCATGTTGCCGATGAGCATCGGAATCATGAACGGCGAAAGCCGGCCGGGACCGCGATCCAGGAGGATCTTGTGCTGCTCGGTCGTGGTGATGAGGCCGCCGATGCCGGAGCCGATGATGGCGCCGATGCGGTCGCGGTTGACCTGCTCCAGGTTCACCCCGGAATCCCGGATCGCCTGCCACGCGGCGTGAACGCCAAAGTGGGAGAAGCGGTCGGTGCGGCGGATTTCCTTGGGCGTGGGGAAGGCGGGGGTCGGATCGAAGTTTCGCACTTCGCCAGCGATCTTGCTATCGAAGTTCGTCGCGTCGAACGCGGTGATGCGATCCACCCCGCAGGCGCCGGCGAGCAGGTTCTGCCAGAAACTCGCGACGTCCTGGCCGATCGGGGTGACCACCCCGAGGCCGGTGATGACGACGCGCCGCGGATAAAAATTGCCGCCCATAGGAAAAAGCAAAGGGGCAGCTCAAGCCGTGGAGACCTGAGGCTGCCCCAAAAAGTTCACCGGCCTACTTCTGGTGGTCTTCGATGTATTTGGCCACGTCGCCGACGGTCAGCAGCTTCTCCGCTTCTTCGTCGGGGATCTCGTAGCCAAACTCTTCCTCGAGGGCCATGATGAGCTCGACGATGTCGAGCGAGTCCGCGCCAAGATCCTCAATGAACTTGGCCTCGGAGGTCACTTGGTCCGCCTTGACGCCGAGTTGCTCGACGATGATTTCCTTTACGCGTTGGTCAATGGGTTTGTCAGCCATAGTGGTATTTGCAGTTAAGTTTTCGTGTGATTAAGGGAGCGTGCGGGGCACGTCAAGCCCCGAAAAGGGAATTCACATCACCATGCCGCCGTCCACAGTGAGCACCTGCCCGGTGATGTAGCGCGCGCCAGGGCCGGCCAGGAAAAGCGCCGCCGCGGCAACGTCGTCGGATTGGCCCAAAATGCCGAGCGGAATCCGCTGGAGCAACTCTTCCCGCATCGCGGCATTCAACGCGGCCGTCATGTCGGTTTCGATGAAGCCGGGCGCGATGGCGTTGACGGTGATACCGCGCGAGGCCAGCTCGCGGGCGAGGGACATGGTGAGGCCGAGCAGGCCGGCTTTGCTGGCGGCGTAGTTGCACTGGCCGGCGTTGCCCATGAGGCCGATGACGGAGGAGATGTTCAGGATGCGCCCGCTGCGCTGCTTGATCATGCCGCGGACCAGCGCCTTGGTGAAGAGGAAGGCGCCCTTGAGGTTCGTGTCGAGCACCGCGTCCCAGTCGGCTTCGCTCAAACGCATCGCCAAACCGTCCCGGGTGATGCCGGCGTTGTTGACCAGGATGTCCACGCGACCGGCCGCGGCGAGAATCTTCGCGCCCGCGTCGGTGACGGCGACGGCGTCCGCGACGTCCACGGCCAGCGCCCAGGCCTTCCGCCCCGCGGCGCGGACCTCGGCGGCCACCTTCTCGGAGTTCTCCGCGGTGCGCGAAACGCACACGACATCGGCGCCCTCGGCGGCAAACTTGAGCGCGATGGCGCGCCCGATGCCTCGTCCGGCACCGGTCACGACCGCGATTTGGTTGGCAAGCTGGCTCATGCGGGCGGGATTAAACGAAGTACCGCGGCAGAGGGAAAGGGTTTTTCTGGACCAGGCCGGTTTTCCCGCGCGCCTGTTGCCCACGCTGGGGGAAACGATGCGGAAGAATGGGGAGGCCCTCTTTCCGCGTCTGGCGCGTGGCGATTCCGCAAAGGAGGGCTCCGCGTGGACGGGTGGAGCACGCACCGGCTGGGCGGGATTTGGATTCGCGGCGGGCCGCTACCGCAAAATGCCGGCGGGCACCTGCATCGGATGCAGTTCGACCCGTAACCGCCCCGCAATCACAGCCGGATCAGTGTCGGTTAGTTGTTGCGCTTCCGCCAGCGAAGTGGTCTTGAAGATGAAGATGCCGCGGCGGTCGCCACCGTTCACGAACGGCCCGGCGGTGGCCAGCTTTCCGAGGTCGGCCAGGCGGCGGATATTGGCCATGTGACCTTCCTGAATCTTGGTGACTTCGTCGGGCGGAAGCTTGGCGGCGTTGGTGCCACGCACCAACAGGCCAAAGAAATACTCACTTGTCCGCGCCGGGGTGGTGACCGGGCGGAAGTAGTTGCTTGCGCCAAACCAGAGGAGCGATTCAGCCGTCCACGCGCCGATCTTCACGGCGGGCAGGGCGGCGGCAAGCTCCCGGGCGTCGTTGGTCTCGGCGCCCCTGAGGATGAGAACTTCGCGAAGCGCGCCATTGCCGGTGCAGTCGCCCGCGAAGAGGAGCTTGCCGGACTGGAGGAGGTTCTCAGTCGCCTTGCGCTGGGCGGCCAGGGTGGCGGCGTCGGGCTGAGCGGACTTTGCATCGGTAGGCCGGCTGAGCAGGACCATCTGCATGCGGGCCATCTCGTCCTTGGGTTTCGCCGCGTCGGCAGCGGGCAAATGAAATGGGGCCAACGCGGTGAGGAGCAGAGGCAGGGCGATGGAAAAGTGATTCATGGCTGCGGAAGTTAGCCGGGCGGCCTGCGCGGGCAAAACGCCGCGGAAGCAGCCTTGACCGCGGCCCCGAGAAAAGCACCGCGTGCCCGGCAGGCGATGGAGGTGTCTTGCGCGGCTGGCTACAGCTCCGTGATGCGCAGGTTGCGGAACTTCACCAGGCAGCGCTCATCGTGGTTTTGCAGGCCGATGAAGCCGCGTTTGGAGCGGTTGGCGTCGGTGTAATCCACCACGGGTTCGCCGTTCCAGGCGATCTGCACGCGCGTGCCCTGGTAGGTAATGCGCACCTGATTCCACTCACCGGCCGGACGCGACATGTTCTTGGTCGCCGCGACGACGTCATACAAGCCGCCCGCCGAACCCTTGCTCGGCGCCCGCCCCGCGTCGGAGAGAATTTGCATCTCGTAGCCGGTGAAGGCCGGATTGCGCTCGGTGCCGGAGCGGAGGAATACGCCGCTGTTGCCCTGGATGGCATACTCAAACTCCAGGATGAAATCGCCGTATTCGCGGTCGCTGCGCAGCCAGGACCCGCTGACCTCGGGGTTCGTGGACCAATCCCGCCCATTGCGCCCAACGAGCACGCCGTCCTCCACGGTCCACTCGCCGCCATACATCACGACCCAGCCCGCAAGGTCGCGACCGTTGAACAGGGATTTGGCTTGCTGGCGCGGCGTGGAGGTGGAGCAACCGGCGGCCAGGCCAAGGAGCAAGAGCGTGGTCAAGGTAAGGTATTTCATGCGGCGCAAGCTGAAGCAAGGGGTGCCGGTTTGGCCAGTCCTTTCCTTGCGCAGCGGGCGTCGCTGGGGGGAGCACCGCGTTGCACAACCGGGCAGGCCTGCCATCCTCCGGGCATGACCTCAACGGCCACTGGCTATCGCTACCTCACCCGCAATCCTCGGCGTCCGGAGTGGACAAGGCCGCGTCGAGGGCACCCGCTCGGCCTGCAAGGCGAGCGCACATTTTCTCCCTCTCCGCATCGGATGGGAAGAGCCCGACACTACCCTCGCCCATCGGATGGGAGAGGGGCCGGGGGGTGGGGGTTCCTGGTGAGGCGTCCGCGTTTGGAGGCTCGTGGTTTGAATTCTCGGAAAGGGGTCTTCGCGCCTGGCATCCTCGTACCGTAGCCGCCGACGTGAGTCGGCGCTGATTCTCTGTCACCGGAGATGGCGCGGACTCACTTCCGCGGCTACGAGGTTCATGGTCGCGTGGTCCCGGGATGCGACCTGTGCGACCTGGTTATCATCCTAGAAACCGCCGGTGAGATGAACCGCGAACCAAGCGAATTGCGCGAACAGAAAAGGCAAATCCACTCTCACCGGGCGCAGCCACACTGCACCCAGGGGATGAACCGCAGTCATTCGTAAAGCCAAGTCCTTTCGCGTGATTCGCGGTTTCCACTGCGGCTTTTGGCTTCATCGCCCAGCAGGCCAAGCGGCGCCTGGAGTTCCTGGACTACCTTGACCAGTTCCCCCCCTCACCCAGAACTCTCAACCATCAACCATCAACTTCCCTGCCGCCCGCGCCCTCCAGCACCACCTCTGGGTCTTTGGCCCGGAATACAGCCTGATGGCCAATAACGAGCAGCTTCAAAGCATCATCCGCGCCTACACCCAGCAGCAATACAACGAACCCGATGCCAAGGACCGGCCCGACCTCTTCCTCGCCGGCAACATCCTCAAACAGCATCTCTTGGTTGAATTCAAGCGGCCCTCAGATGCCGTTGGACGCGACGCCGGGAATCAGCCCAAGACCTACGTCGAAACCCACTCTCAACCCTCAACTATCACCCCTCAACCTCTCCACCCCCACCTACCGCACCGTCATTGCCACCGCGCGCCGACAACTGGACTGGCTCATTGAGCATTCAAACTGGCAGCCAGCATAGCTATCCCGCTTCTGTGCTACACGCAGAGAAAAATCACATCCCATGAACCGCGCGCCAGGCGAGTTGGCCAATGGCCAGGACTGACCCGACTCCGTTTCCACCATGCCCCAGCTTGCGCGCGGCCAGCATCGAGGCGATGGCGTTGTTCACGCCGAGGAATTGGTGATTCTGCCCGATGATCTTCACCAGCCCGACCAAGGGAAGTCCGAAGTGCGAAGTGCGAAGTGCGAGTTCTGAATTGCGAAGCCTGACCGGTTCGATGAATCGTCACTCGAACTCGTCACGGTTCGACAATCGAAATTCGTCTTTAGACCTGTTGTGAGATAGCCGCGCTGCGCCACGGTAGAGTACGTGCACCGAGAAACTGATGTATGATCCGCTGATGCTCCAGGCCGTGTTGGGGACCAGTCGGGCTGAGTTTGACGCCTTGGTGCCCAGCCTGGAAGCGGTCTGGCACCAGGCACTGGCCGGACGCCCCAATCGCCAGCGGTCCGTCGGGGCCGGTGCCAAAGGCAAATTGGCGGGGGCCGCCCGCAAACTCTTCTTCATTCTCTTCTACCTCAAAGTCTATCCGACCCTCGATGTGCTGAGCCTCTGCTTTGATTTGGACCGCAGCGAATGCTGTCGCTGGGTGCATCGCCTGCTGCCGGTGCTGGAGCAGGTGCTGGGGCGTCAACTGGTGCTGCCCAAACGCAAAATCAGCTCCCTGGCCGAGTTTGCCGCCGCTTTTCCTGGCGTGCAGGAAGTGTTCGTCGATGGCATGGAACGACCCATCCAACGGCCCACGAAACCCAGCACCAACCGCAACCATTACTCCGGGAAGAAGAAGCGGTACACCCGCAAGGCGATCTTGGTGGCCGACCCCACGCGCCGGATCGGCTGGCTCACGCCGAGCAAACGCGGGGCGCGCCACGACCAGCGCGTGGCCGACGCCAACGGGGTGATTCAGGCCATCCCGGAGTCGGTGAGCGTGTTGACCGACAGCGGTTTTCAAGGGATCCGCCAGCCCGGACTCTGTCAACCGCGCAAGGGCAGCAAGCACCATCCCTTGAGCGAGGAGGACCGGGCCTGGGATCGTTTGGTTTCGAGTATCCGGGTGCGGGTGGAGCATGCCATCGGGGGACTGAATCGCTTTGGAGCGGTGTCCGGCATTTACCGCAACCACAAAGCCAAATGCGACGATCAGTTCAATCTGCTGGCCGCCGGTTTGTGGACCTTCGCCTCGCCTTCAAGACCGTCTGAGAGCACTTCAGAGGTTCAGAGCGAGCCCTGCCAGTCGCGGATCGCTATCTCACAACAAGTCTATTCGTCATCCCTGTGGCGCGTTGAACACGTACACAGTCTTCCTTTCCACCTCGACTGGGGAGAGGGACCAAGGGTTAGGTGTCGATTCACAGCTTGTATATGTCCGCGCATACATAACACGACATGAGCTCGCCCGCGGGCCTGTGGTTATTGGCGAACCTGAATTCCTAAAAGCGGCGGTTTGGATTTAAGGTGTTTTTTTTGCTTGCTCACCGGCGTGGAAGGCTGATGGACTTGAGCGCGTGTAAATAAAACAACGTCGCTTTCTCCTCATGCAACCCATCTTCGCGCGTGGCAATTCCCGGACTCTACTGCGGCTCAAAACCCTCCGCCAGGAAGCGCAAACGGACAACGCCCCCCGCGTCGCCTTACGCCTGCAAGCCATCATGCTCAGTGTCCAAGGCCAGACGACCGGGCGGATCGCGCAGGGGCTCCAGGTCGATCGCACGCGGGTGCATGCCTGGATCGGGGCTTGGAATGAGCATGGAGCCGAAGGGCTGCTGGAGGGCCATCGCTGCGGGCGGCCCGCGGAGTGGAGTGCCACCCAACGGGAACATTTGGCCGACATCTTGGACCGCGGCCCGGTGGCTTACGGCCTGAACACGGGGGTCTGGACCTCGCCGCTACTCGCCCAGATCGTGGCGGAGGAATTTGACGTGCGTTACCATCCCGAGCACGTGCGGCGGTTGCTGGGGCAGATGAACTTT
>Ga0105046_10006258_pt1 | contig 18777 bp, 17 predicted proteins | sample MAT03_FD_78385 | JGI IMG/M metagenome (GOLD analysis project Ga0105046, IMG submission 78385) | Freshwater microbial communities from Lake Fryxell liftoff mats and glacier meltwater in Antarctica - MAT-03 (megahit assembly) | ecosystem: Environmental > Aquatic > Freshwater > Ice > Liftoff... | reverse complement strand
CGAGGGGACGAAGCGATTTGCCTTCTGGCAATGAGCGAGTCACCCGAGCGTCGACGCCGCCAGACGTGCATAGGTGGACACCGGGCGCCGCTCGCCAACCATCCCTGCAACAACACCTCTGCCTGCCGCTAGGTAGCATCCAAACCGTGACCATTCCTTTTGCTTCCCAGAGTCCCGACGAACTTTCGATCAACGCCATTCGCACGCTTTCGATCGATGCGATCGACAAGGCGAACTCGGGTCACCCGGGTACAGCGATGGCCCTTGCCCCGCTTGCGCTGAAGATGTGGCAGGAGTACCTGCGTTACGACCCGGCCGACCCGTACTGGCCCAACCGCGACCGGTTCATCCTCTCGGCCGGCCACGCTTCGATGCTGATCTACTCGCTGATCCACCTCGCCGGTGTGAAGCGGGTCGACCACGACGGCAAGGTCACCGACGCACCCTCGCTCAGCCTTGAAGACATCGAGAATTTCCGTCAGCTGAACTCGCCCACCCCGGGCCACCCGGAATCGCACCTGACCACCGGCATCGAAACCACCACCGGCCCACTCGGCCAGGGTGTCGCGACTTCGGTCGGCATGGCTGTCGCCAGCCTCTGGAAGCAGGCCACCTACGGCGAAGAACTTTTCGATTACGACGTCTACACGATCTGTGGTGACGGCGACATGATGGAAGGTGTCTCTCACGAGGCCGCATCACTTGCTGGCCACCAGAAGCTCCACAACCTGCTCTGGGTCTACGACTCGAACCGGATCACGATCGACGGCAGCACCGACCTCGCATTCACCGAGGATGTCGAAAAGCGCTTCGAGTCCTATGAATGGGCGGTCCATCACATCAACGACGCCAACGACCTCGACGAGATCGGCGCCGCTCTGGACAGGTTCAAGGCGGAGAAGGAACGCCCGACCCTGATCGTGATCCACAGCCACATCGGTTACGGATCGCCGAACAAGGTCGACACCGCCGACGTCCACGGCAACCCGCTCGGTGCCGACGAGACCCGCCTGGCCAAGGAGTTCTACGGCTGGGACCCGGACAAGTCCTTTTTCGTTCCGGACAAGGTGTACGAAAACTTCAACAATGGTGTCGGTGCGCGAGGCGCGGAACTGAACGCCGCCTGGACCGGGCGTTTCGCCGGCGCCTCCGAAGAGAGCCGCAACGCGATCAACCTGCTGCTGAGCGGCAACCTGCCCGATGGCTGGGATGCCGACATCCCGTCGTTCGAGGCCGGTGCGGAGATCGCGACCCGGTCCGCCTCCCAGAAAACCCTGAACGCGATCGCGCCGAAGGTGCCCTGGGTGTTGAGCGGCTCGGCCGACCTCACCGGTTCGGCTTCGTCGGGCCTCGACCCCGAGGTCTCCGGTGTTTTCGAACCGGGCAATCGTTCCGGACATGGCATCCACCTGGGTGTGCGTGAACATGAGTCCGCGGCGATGTCGAACGGCATGGCCCTCAGTGGCCTGCGGCCGATCTGGTCGACCTACCTGATCTTTTCCGACTACGCCCGCCCGGCAATCCGTCTCTCGGCCCTGATGGAGCAGCCGGTGGTCCACTGGCTCACTCATGACTCCTTCGGTCTCGGCGAAGACGGCCCGACCCATCAGCCGATTGAGCAACTGGCGTCCCTGCGAGCCATCCCCCAGCTTGACACCATTCGCCCGGCTGACGCCAACGAAGTCGCCGAAGCGTGGCGTGTGATCATGGCCAGGAAAGACAAGCCGACGGCGCTGGTCCTGACCCGCCAGAAGGTGCCGGTCCTCGACCGCGACAAGTACGCACCGGCATCCGGCCTCGCCAAGGGCGGTTACGTTCTCGCCGATTCCGAAGGTGATCCCGAAGTCATCCTGATCGCCACCGGCAGCGAGGTGCACCTCGCCGTGGAAGCCCACGAGATGCTGCTTGTTGAAGGCATCAAGTCCCGGGTGGTCAGTCTTCCTTCCTGGCACCTCTTCGACCAGCAGACCCAGGAGTACCGTGATTCGGTGCTACCGCCGGCGGTCACCGCCAGGGTCGCGATCGAGCAGGCTTCGACCATGGGCTGGCAGCGATTCATCGGCGACACCGGCCACATGATCGGCATGACCACCTTCGGTGCTTCGGGACCGTTCAAGGACCTCGCCAAGTTCTTCGGCTTCACCCCCGACGACATCGTCGAAGCAGCCAAGAACCAGGTTGGCAGCTGAGCCGGAACGATGTCGGCGCTGCGAGAGACCCCGGCCTTCCAGCAGCTCGAGATTCACCACGCCGAAGTAGCCCCGCTCCACCTGCGCGACCTGTTCGCCGGGGACCCGGAGCGGGGAACCTCGATGACCGCCGAGGGCGCCGGGCTCTACTTCGACTATTCGAAGAACCAGATCACCGCAGACACACTCGGCCTGCTCACGGCGCTCGCCGAGGAACGCGGTATGCCCGCCCACCGCGACGCGATGTTCCGCGGCGAGCACATCAACGTCACCGAGAACCGGGCGGTGCTCCATGTCGCCCTGAGGATGCCGCGCAGCCGTTCACTGGTGGTTGACGGTGTCGATGTCGTGCGTGAGGTCCACGAGGTCCTCGACCGCATGGCCGCGTTCTGCGAGGAGATCCGCTCCGGCCGCTGGCTCGGTCACACCGGAAAGCCGATCCGCAACGTGATCAACATCGGCATCGGCGGTTCCGACCTCGGTCCGGTCATGGCCTACGAAGCGCTCAAGGAATACTCGCGGCGTGACATGGAATTCCGTTTCGTCTCCAACGTGGACGGCACCGACTTCTACGAAGCAACCAGAGACCTCGACCCGGAAGAAACACTGTTCATCGTTTCGTCGAAAACCTTCACGACGCTGGAGACGATGACCAACGCGAAGACCGCCCGCGACTGGTCACTGGCCGCGTTTGACGGCGACGAATCGGCCGTGGCGAAGCATTTCGCCGCCGTCTCGACCAACGCCGACGGTGTCACCGAGTTCGGGATCGACACCGACAACATGTTCGGTTTCTGGGAATGGGTCGGCGGCCGATACTCGATGGATTCGGCGATCGGCCTTTCGACCATGATGGCGATCGGCCCCGACCGTTTTGCCGAGATGCTCGACGGCTTCCACGAGATGGACGAGCACTTTCTGAACACCAAGCTGGCACTCAACCTGCCGGTCATCCACGGCCTGCTGGCCGTCTGGTACCGGAACTTCTTCGGCACCCAGACGCAGGCGGTTCTGCCCTACAGCGAGTACCTGCACCGTTTCCCGGCCTATCTCCAGCAGCTGACCATGGAGTCGAACGGCAAGAGCGTCACCCTCGATGGCGAAGCGGTTGACTACTCGACCGGCGCCGTGTTCTGGGGTGAACCCGGAACCAACGGACAGCATTCCTTCTACCAACTGATCCACCAGGGAACCGAGATCATTCCCTGCGACTTCATTGGCTTCAACCATTCCCTGAACCCACTCGGAAACCATCAAGATCTGCTCATCTCGAACGTATTCGCCCAGGCTGAAGCGCTCGCATTCGGCAAGACCCCGGAACAGCTCGGGTCCGAGGGCGTGCCGGCGGGGTTGATCGCGGCAAAGACCTTCAGCGGCAACCGGCCGACCAACACTTTGATGGTCGAGAAGCTGACCCCCCACTCGCTCGGCACCCTGGTCGCAATGTACGAGCATTCGGTCTTCACCCAGGGAGCGATCTGGGGCATCGATTCTTTCGACCAGTGGGGCGTCGAGCTGGGCAAGGCCCTGGCCCAGAAGATCATTCCCGAGCTGGAGTCGCAGGCAGCCCCGGATCTGGGCCACGACAGTTCGACCAACAACCTGATCGAGCGTTACCGCCGGGCCCAGGGCCGCAGTTGAGCGGTCCAGGCATCATCAAGGCGGTGCTGTTCGACATCGACGGCACCCTGCTGACCACTGGTGGCGCCGGAGCCGCCGCCTGGAGCAAGGCTTTCCAGGAGGTCCACGGTGTTCCGGTTGACATCGAAAGGGTCACCGAGTCCGGCATGACAGATTCCGAGGTCGCCGCCGCATCGCTCAGATCGATCCTGAAGAGAGAGCCGACCCGGGACGACATCGAAGAAGTCAGGCAGCTCTACCTGGGGCACCTTGCCGAGGCGGTCAGGCAGTCAGAGCGATACCGCCTGTCCCCCGGCATTGTCGAGTGTCTGGAACGCCTTTCCGCGGCCGGCTACCTGCTCGGCCTGACCACCGGCAACATCGAACCCGCCGCGCGGATCAAGCTGGAGCGCGGCGACCTCAACCGTTTCTTCGAGTTCGGCGGCTTCGGATCCGACTCGAACATCCGATCCGAGCTGACCATGAAAGCCGTCGAACGTGGCATTCAAGCCTCGGGCGGCCAGATGACGATCGAAAACTTCATTTCCGCCGGGGACACCCCACGCGACGTCGAAGCCGGCCACACGATCGGCATCCGTGTGGCCGGGGTGGCCACCGGCCATTTCTCGACCGAACAGCTCGAAGATTCAGGCGCGGACTGGGTCCTGAAGACTGTCGAGTCCGGCTTCCCTGTGTAGCAACTCCTGCGCCGCCAATGGGTTCTTACCGAAGGCAATAACACGCAAGAGAGGGAACGATGAACGCACGGAACGCAATTCGGGGGCTCTCGATCATCTTGGCCACACTCGCCTGCGGTGGTCTTCTGGCTCAGTCATCAACTGCCACAGTGCCAGGCGAGAACGGCATGCTGCTTACCGAGATGAACAACTCAGGTGCCTCGACGCTACACGTGGTCGATCCCCAAAACGGCAAAGCAACCAAACTTCGGACCCATGGGAGCAGCTACGACCCTGCCTTCTCGCCCAACGGGAAGTCGATCGCGTACGTAAGCAACCCGGGCGATCAACTTTGGTCACCCTTCAGCCGAAGGGTGCCTTGGCCAACACATTGACCAAGCGGCTCACGCTCAAATCACAAGGGTGAAGCTGGAAGTGACCGTGGTTTGGGCCGGCGGGCTCAAACTCCGGTCACTTCGACCATGCCTGGCTGATCCAGCGAACCGATCGGGTTTGTGCCGACTATTTCGACACAAACCCGATCAGTTCACAGCAGGACTCAGATTCCGGCGGCTTCTTTCAGCTGATCGGCGCGGTCGGTGCGTTCCCAGGTGAAGTTCTCGTTGCTGCGGCCGAAGTGGCCGTAGGCCGCGGTGTCCTTGTAGATCGGACGGTGCAGGTCGAGGTACTTGCGGAAGGCTCCGGGGCGCAGGTCGAAGTTGTCGGCGACCAGCTGGGAGATCTCGTAATCGGACTTCACCCCGGTGCCGAAGGTTTCGGCCATGATCGAAACCGGATGGGCGACACCGATCGCGTAGGCGACCTGGATCTCGCAGCGGTCGGCGAGGCCGGAAGCGACTACGTTCTTGGCGGCGTATCGGGCGGCGTAGGCGGCCGAACGGTCTACCTTCGACGGATCCTTGCCGGAGAAAGCACCACCACCGTGGCGGGCGGCGCCGCCGTAGGTGTCAACGATGATCTTGCGGCCGGTCAGACCGGCATCACCGACCGGGCCACCGATCACGAAGATGCCGGTCGGGTTGATCAGAAGGCTCTCGTAGAGCGAGCTTTCGTCGAGCAGATCGCCGTATTCCTGGCTGAGGACGGGCAGGATCACGTTCTCCCACAGGTCCGGACGGATCTTCGTCTCGTTGTCGATGTCCGGGGCGTGCTGGGTGGAGATAAGGACGCGATCTATCGAGATCGGCCTGCCATCGGCGTAACGCACGGTGACCTGGGTCTTGCCGTCGGGCCGCAGGTAGTCGAGGATGCCTTCCTTGCGGACCAGGGAAAGCCTCTCTGAAAGCCGGTGGGCGATCTGGATCGGCATCGGCATGAGGGCTTCAGTTTCGTTGGTCGCGTAACCGAACATCATTCCCTGATCGCCGGCACCGTCGAGGTCGAACTCGTCGGATGAGTCACCGACACGGGCTTCGATGCCGGTGTCGACTCCCTGGGCGATGTCGGCAGACTGCTCGTCCATCGAAACGAGGACCGCGATGTGGTTACCGTCGTAGCCGTATTCACCCTTGTCGTAGCCGATGTCGCAGACCGTCTTCCTCACGATGTCGATGACGTCGATCTTGGCGTCTGTGGTCAGCTCGCCGGAAATGACGGCCATGCCGGTGTTGACCAGGGTTTCGCAGGCGACCCGCGAGTTCGGGTCCTGGGCGAGGCAAGCGTCAAGGATGGCGTCCGAGATCTGGTCGGCGATCTTGTCGGGGTGTCCTTCGGTAACGGATTCCGAGGTAAAGAGGTGCTCGCCCTCGGCAAGCTTCAGCGACTGGGTCATCTCGGGGGGTTCTCCTTGGAAGTCATCTTCGTAGTCAGTTTCAGGTCTTCTTCAAGTTTGTTGCAATTCGGTGAAGATTCGGCGAGGCGACAGCCTATTCACCTAACCATCGCCGCGCTTTTCACGCGGTATGTAATCGATTATCAGCGGCACGCCGTCCAGTCCGTAGCTCTCGCGCAGGCGGTTTTCGAGGTGGAAAGCCCACTCCCTTGCAATCAGACGTTTGTCGTTGATCTGCACTTTGAACCGCGGCGGGCTGACCTCGGTCTGGGCTCCGTAGATCAGTTTCAGGCGACGTCCACGTCTCGACGGCGGAGGTGTGGTCCGCACGACCTCGGCCAGGAAACGGTTGAAGGCGGGTGTGGGTATGCGCTGTGCGGCCCGGTCGGCGAGTTCGACCGCTCTCGACAGCAGGCCGGCGACGTTGCGGCCGGTCAGGGCGGAGCTTGTGATCACGTCGGGCCGCAGTCTCATCTTGCGATCGACCCGGGCGCGGGTGTCGTCGATGTCGGTGTCGGTGATGTCCCACTTGTTCATGACGATCATCGTTGCGCAGCCCGCTTTCATCGCGGTCTCGCCAACCTTGAGGTCTTCCGAGCGCACCCCTTCAGATGCGTCGCAGACGATGATCGCGACGTCGGCGCGTTCGATCGCCCGTTCCGATCGAAGCTGGGCGTAATGGTCGACCGTGCCGGCGACTTTCGACTTACGCCTCAGGCCGGCAGTGTCGACCAGGGTGATCTGCCGACCATCGACCTCGATCTCGGTGTCGATCGCGTCGCGGGTGGTTCCGGCGACGTTCGAGACGATCACACGGTCGTCACCGAGGATCCGGTTGACGATCGAGGACTTGCCGACATTCGGGCGGCCGATCACGGCGATACGCACGCTTTCGTCTTCGCCGACCCTCGGTGGCCGGTCACCGAGCGATTCGGTGATCCGGTCGAGCAGATCGCCGGTGCGGATCCCGTGGGTGGCGGAAACCGCGATCGGCTCCCCCAGCCCCAGGCCGTGGAACTCGGTGGCTACGTATTCATCGTCGGGCCGGTCCGACTTGTTGACCGCGACCAGCACCGGGACTGGTGAGGAGCGCAACTGGCGAGCCATGTCTGTGTCACCGGATCGCGGGCCGAGCTGGCCGTCGACGACAAGCACGATCGAATCGGCCTCTTCCATACCGAGTCGCGCCTGACGCTGGATGTCGAGGGCCATCTCCGATTCGTCTTCGAGGTCGATGCCGCCGGTGTCGAGCAGGTCGAACTCGAGGCCGTTCCATTCGCAGCGCACCCGTTTACGGTCACGGGTCACCCCCGCTTCCGAATGGACCACGGCTTCGCGGCCACCGGCGAGCCGGTTGACCAAAGTGCTCTTGCCTACGTTCGGAAAACCGACGATCGCGACTGTGGGAACGTGAGCCATCAGGCGAGGCCCCGTTCGCGGGCCAGGCCTGTGACCCGCTGGACGACCTCGTCGAGGCTGAGATCCGATGTATCGACCTCGACTGCGTCTTCAGCGACCTTCAGGGCACCGTGTTCGCGATCAGAGTCGCGCTGGTCGCGTTCCATCTGGCTGACCAGGATTTCACGGGCGTCACCGCCGGTCTGTTGGGCGCGGCGATTGGCCCTCACTTCCGGGGACGCGGTCAGGAAGACCTTCAGAGGGGAGTCGGGACTGACCACGGTGCCGATGTCACGGCCTTCCGCAACGTAATGGCCGGATTCGATCAGGCGGCGCTGTTCGTGGACCATCGCCGCACGAACCCCGGGATGAACGGCGACCTTCGATGCGGCTGCGGTGACTTCGGGGCTGCGGATCTCCTCGGACACGTCAACCCCGTCGATCAGCACCCCCTCACCTTCGAACGAGATTTCGATCGATTCGGCGGTCGAGGTGGCTTCTCCGGACTGTTCCGGGTCGGCACCCCATTCGAGGCAGGTCAGGGCAACACAGCGGTACATCGCGCCGGAGTCCAGATAGGTGAAACCGACCGATTCCGCGACCGCGCGCGCCACCGTTGATTTGCCGGCTCCCGCCGGTCCGTCTATCGCTATGACCAAGGTTCTGACCCACTCATCGAAAACTCCACTCTACGGTTTACTATCGCCCGATGCGCGTGAAGACACCGGGTCCCGGCCCACTCTTTCCAGACCGGGGTCCGTTCTTTCCACGGATGACCCGCCGGATCATCGGGATCACCGCCGAGGTGGTCGCGTTCGTGCTGATTACGGTGCTCTTTCCGGTGTTGCTCCTGCTGGCCGCGATCGTCGACCTGACCCTCTGGCTCCGGCGCCGCAAGCCCTGGGTCGCCGTGCGGCTACTGCCGGCGATCTGGTGTTTTCTCTTCGGAGAGATCGAGGCGCTGCTCAAGCTGCCGGTGATTTACGTGCTGACCGGTGGACCGTTCGGCACCGGTTCAATCCGGCGACGGCGCTGGATCTACGCGCTGCGTATCCGCTGGGCACGCAATCACCTGGGCGCGGTCCGGATCCTGTTCGGGCTCAAGTTCGACGTAGAAGGGCTCGAACTGACGGCGACCGGACCGTTCATCCTGATGATCCGCCACGCCAGCATTCTCGACAACCTGCTGCCGGATGTGCTGATCGGCCGGACCTTCGGGACCGGCGTGCGTTTTGTGATCAAGCAGGAAATCCGCGCCCTGCCGGCAATAGACATCGGCGGCCGCTGGATCCCGACCGTCTTCATCAAGAGGGGATCGCCAGACCCGACTACCGAAATCGCCGCGGTGCGTGACCTGACCCACGCTATGAGCCCGGGCGAGATCGTCGGCTTCTACCCGGAAGGCACCCGCCCCACGCCCGAGAAGATTGCACGCGCCCAGGAGATCATCAGTGAGCGGCAGCCGCACATCGCACCGTATGCCGAGCGACTGAACCACCTTCTGCCGCCACGTATGGGTGGACCGCTGGCACTGATCGACGAAGCGGCGGCAGGCACCGACATGGTGTTCTGCGCCCATTACGGTTTCGACGGCATCCGCACGGTCGCTGACATCTGGGATGGTGACCTGGTCGGGGCGACGATCAGGGTTCGCTTCTGGCGTTTCTCCGGCGACCAGATGCCGGAAGGAGAAGAAGCACGCACCGAGTGGCTCTTCGACCGCTGGCAGACCCTGGACGACTGGGTCGGCGAGCAGATCATCTGAGCCCCTTGCCAAGGCCTGTGCGGCGTGCGTATAGGCTCGGCCCACAAGGAACGATTCGGATCAAGGAGGAATAGTGGAATTCTGGGACCTCGTCGAGTGTCAGGTAGAGCCTCTCAAACCGGAGATCCTCGGAACTTCGAAGGAGGGTCGGGCAGTACTCGTCAATCTGCCTGCCGGAGAAGAGATGGGTGACCACCAGGTCCGCGAAAGAGCGACCGTGGTCGTCATCTTCGGTCGGCTGGAGATCGCGACCCCGCAGGGTGAAAGCGTCAACGGAGGGCCCGGATCGATGGTCGTATTCGAGCCATCCGAACGGCACTCAGTCAGGGCGCTGGAAGATTCGCGTTTCCTGTTACTGCTTGCCCCCTGGTCCCTCGATGAACATTCGAGCGTCAAGCGCTGGAGCCGCGATTCGGACTAAATCGCGCCCTGCGCGCCGAGACGAATCAGGTCGCGCTCGAAGCCGGGGTAACTGACTGAGGCGGCTTCCATGTCGATCACGCTTACACCTTCGCGGCTGGCTGCCCCGGCGACCGCCCCGAGCATTGCGATGCGGTGGTCACCGTTCGAATGGACCGTTCCGCCACGCAGGCCCCCGGTTCCCTGAATCACCATTCCGTCATCGGTGGCTTCGATCCCGGCTCCGAGGCTGCGTAGCGAGTCGACGACCACGGCAATCCGGTCCGACTCCTTGCGTTTGAGTTCTTCGGCATCAGCGATCACCGTCTCGCCTTCGGCGAAACACGCGGCGAGCGCCACCAGCGGCAGTTCGTCGATCGCCAGCGGGATCTCCTCGCCTTCGACCCGGGTACCGGTCAGCCCGGCCGACCTGACCGTGATCCGGGCGATCGGCTCACCACCGCTGCCTGCCGGTTCGATCTCGATGTCGGCACCCATGCGCTCGAGGATGGTGAGGATGCCGGTGCGGGTCGGGTTGACCCCGATCTGCTCCAGCTGAACCTGAGAGCCCGGGATTATCGAAGCGGCGACCAGGAAAAAAGCGGCCGATGAGATGTCGGCCGGGATGTCGACCTCTTTGAGGCGAAGTTCATTGCCGGGCCAGACGGTCACCCTGCCTGGCTGCCTTTCGATCCTGGCCCCGGCGGCTTCGAGCATGACTTCGGTGTGGTCGCGGGTCGCCAGCGGCTCGATCACGGTGGTCGGACCCTCGGCTCGCAGGCCGGCCAGCAGCAGACAGGACTTCACCTGGGCGCTGGCGACCGGCAGTTCGTACTCGATGCCGTGCAGTTGACGGCCGTCGATCCGGATCGGCGGGAAGCGTCCATCGGTGACTTCGATCTCGGCCCCCATGAGGCGCAACGGGTCGGCGATGCGATCGACTGGACGCTTGCGGATCGAGGCGTCGCCGTTCATCCGCCATAGCCCGCCTTCGTAGCCGGCGATCCAGCCCGGCAGAAGGCGCATCAGGGTCCCGGCATTGCCGACGTCGATCCGGCCGAGGCTGCGTGGCCCTCCCGGGCCCACACCCTCGATCACGAACTCCCCGGGCATCGCGTTCAGGGGCTCAGGATTGACCATCGCGCCGAGATTGGCGACCGCACTCAGGGTCGAACGGGTGTCATCCGAGTCGAGGAAGTTGGTGACCCGGGTCGGGCCTTCCGCCATCGCCCCGATGATCGCCGCCCGGTGGGAGATAGATTTGTCGGCCGGTGGCTGGATCGAGCCGATCAGTGGGCCGGCGGGAATGAACCGTGTGGTGCTGGCGGGGCCTGTCTTCGGTTCGTGGCTCACGATTCGCCGGTCAGCGAGACCGAATGCCCGAGGTCGGAGATGCAGGCCACCGCTTTGTCGGCTTCGTCCTCTCCGGCGACCCAGAGGGAAATCGCACCGGCGCTCATGTCCGGGGTCGGGTCGAGTGACATATCGGTGATGTTCACACCGGCGCGACCGAGCGCCAGCGCCAGTTCGGCAAGGATGCCGGGCCGGTTCGGCACCAGGACACGCAGTTCGTGAGTGGCTTCGCCTTCGGTTTCGGCCCCGGAGAGGGCTGCCCGCTGGGCGGCCGCTTCGGACTGCCACGATGCGATGCGACCGGCGTCGGCCGAGCCAATGACTTCGGCGGCCTTTTCCAGCCCGGCGATCGAGTGGCGGATCGCCGCGACGACCGCTTCGTGGTTGGTGGCGAAGATCTCGCCCCAGATCGCCGGGTTCGAGCCGGCGACCCTGGTTGCGTCCCGCAGGCTCGGCGCGAGAGCTCCGAGACGTTCCGTTCCCGGTCGGCCCTGCGCAGCGAGCTGGTTGGCGAACACATGCGGCAGGTGGCTGACCACGGACATCGCCTGGTCGTGTTCAGCGGCTTCGATCGCCATCGGTTTCGCGCCCAGGTCCTTGACCAGTCGCTGCAGCCGGTCGTAAAGCACTCCGGAAGAAGTCTCGGTCGGGGTCAGGTACCAGCGGGCACCTTCGTAGAGGTCGGCCCGGGCGTTGGCAACACCGGCCGTTTCGGCACCGGCAAGCGGGTGGCCGCCGATGAAACGCTGGTCTCCCCCGGCCGCTTCGACCAGCTCGAGCTTGGTCGAGCCGACGTCGGTCACGACGCAGTCCGGCCCGGCTGCATCGAGCGCCTGGCGAGCCATTCCCGCCAGGGAGCCAACCGAGGCACAGCAGATGACGACATCGGCACCGGCGACCGCTTCTTCGATCGATCCGGCGATCCTGTCGACCGCGCCCAGGCGCAGGCATTCCTCCGCCCGGTCGGGGTTTCTCACGTATCCGGTCACTTCGGCCAGGCCTCGCTCACGCGCCGCCAGCCCGATCGAACCACCGATCAGGCCGACGCCGAGGATGGCGAGGCGCTGGCTCACACCCGGGAGATCGTCTTGCCGACCACGGCCGTGATCGCTTCCAGCTTGTCGGTGAGCTGCTGGAACTCGGAGGTCGGCACCTGCTGGGCGGCGTCGCAGATCGCCTTCTCGGGCTCGTTGTGGACCTCGATGATGATGCCGTCGGCACCTGCGGCAGCGGCGGCCAGCGACATCGCTTCGACCCAGTCGCGCCGACCGGGAGCGTGGCTCGGGTCGACGATCACGGGCAGATGGGTCAGTTCCTGGAGCGCCGGGACGGCGAGCAGGTCGAGCGTGAAGCGGTAAGCGGTCTCGTAGGTCCGGATCCCGCGCTCGCAGAGCATCACGTTCTCGTTGCCTTCCTTGAGCACGTACTCGGAGGCCATCAGCAGTTCTTCGACCGTCGCCGAGAGGCCACGCTTGAGCAATACCGGCCGGCCGGATTTGCCGATCTCGGCGAGAAGTGCGTAGTTCTGCATGTTCCGCGCGCCGACCTGGATCACGTCGGCGACTTCGAGCACGTCATCGAGGTCACGCAGGTCGAGCAGTTCGGTGACGATCGGCAGACCGGTTCGTTCACGCGACTCGGCGAGCAGGCGCAGGCCTTCGCGGCCGAGGCCCTGGAAGGCGTACGGAGAGGTCCGCGGCTTGTAGGCACCGCCACGCAGCATGGTCGCACCGGCGGCTGCAACCGCGTCCGCGGAAGCGAGCATCTGATCACGGTTCTCGACCGTGCACGGCCCGGCAATCAGGGCGAAGTTCGTACCGCCGACTTTTCGGCCTCCGATCTCGAGCACCGAGTCCTCGCCTTTTCGGAACTCACGGGACGCCAGCTTGAAAGGCTTCGCGATCGGGACTACATGGTCGACCCCGGGCGTGGCTTCGAGTCCCAGTTCGGAAACGAGCTCTTCCTTGTCGCGGCCGCCGATCGCTCCGATCAAGGTCAGGATCTCTCCTTTGGATATGTGGGCCGAGCAGCCGATGCTCTCGACGCGGTCAACTACGTGGGCGATCTGGTCCTCCGTCGCCCCTTCTTTCATTACGATCATCATCTCGTGTTCAAACCTTTCTTTACTGCCTGAAACTCTACTTTCCGCGAACGCTCAAGCGTCTGCGGCGGGTCCACGGAGGACCCCGGAAGGGTGACGGCGCCCGGCGGCTTTCGAATTGTGCGAACGCAGGCCAGAGGCCACGTTTCCGGACGCCTAGGTAAATCGCCAATAGGAATAGAAGCCAGCACCAACTGCGCCGGTGTGGGCGCTGATGACGGGCCGCGGGTTGCGGCTGGAGCTGTCACCGTGTGACTTCATTCAGGGGTTTTGTATCAGGTGCGGGGCACGGGCGTCAGGAATGACGCCGGACCGAATCCCCGAGTGCTTCCAGCATGCGGTTGTTCTCTTCGATCGTGCCGTACGAAATCCGCAACCATCCGGGACCGCCGAGCAGTCGGCCGGCCCGCACGATGATTCCGGCCTCGGCGAGGTCGGCAATCACGTGATCTTCGATTTCGGCGCCATTCTCGCCGAGCGATATCCAGGAGAAGTTGGCCCCCGTGTCGGCGGTGGAAAGACCATGGGAACGGAATCCTTCCTCGACCCGGTCCCGTTCCTGGATCGCGGTGAGGATCTGGGCACGGACGGCTTCACCATGGTTGAGCGCTTCGACCGCGGCCGCCTGCGCGAGTGCGTTCACGCTGAACGGCTGGCGGACCGCGTCGACCGCAGCCCGGAACGCCGGGGAACCGATCGCGTATCCGACCCTGAGGCCGGCCAGAGAATGGGACTTGCTGAAGGTTCTCAGGATGACGAGGTTCTCGTGCCTGTCGAGCAGGCCGATCGACGCTTCAGGATCGTCGACGGTCTGGAAATCGATGTAGGCCTCATCGAGAATCACCGTCACGTGGTCAGGGACCCGCTCAACAAAGTCGGCGATGTCGGCAAAAGGGATGTAGGTGCCGGTCGGGTTGTTCGGGTTGCAGACGAGGACCAACTGGGTGGCGGCGGTGATTTCGGCCAGCATTGCTTCCAGGTCGTGGACCTCACCCGGGGCGAGCGGCACCCGGATCTCCCGGGCTCCCGACATCGCGGCGAGGATCGGGTACATCGAGAAAGCCGGCCAGGCGTAGACGATCTCGGCGCCGGGCTCGAGCAGCGCGTCAGCCGCCGCGAGCAGGATCTCGCAGGACCCGTTCGCCGGTGTGATGCGGGAAGGATCGACCCCGTGGCGCTCACCGAGCCGTTTGCGCAGCAGGGTCGCTTCCGGGTCGGGGTAGCGGTTCATCGAACCGGCGGCCGCGGCGATCGCTTCCACCACTTCGGGCAGCGGTGCGTAAGGCGACTCGTTCGAGGCCAGCTGGGCGAGGGTCGAGCCGGCCACGTCTTCGGCCGAATGTCCCTTGGGCACGCCGGGCGTATAGCCGGGAATGGACGCAAGCTTCGAGTTGAAGTGGACGCTCATGCTGCTCCCTATTGGGCTGCGTTGAGGTCGGCCCGCAGGTTGCGGGTCTCGCCGAGGTAGATGTGTTGCGGCTTGAAGTCCACCGGCGCGTTCATGTGGAGCAGAACCCTGATCACCCGGGTCATCGAACCCGGGACCGGGATCTCCTGGGCGCACATGAGCGGCACCTCGTTCAGTCCGATGTTGCGGGCGGCAACCGCCGGGAACTCGGCATCGAGATCACCGGTGGTGGTGAAGATCGCACTGATCATGTGTTCCGAGTCGAGGTCGTTACGCGAGATCAGCTCGAGCATCAGCTCTTCGGTGGCAGCGAGGATCGCTTCGGCCGAGTTCCGATCCGCCTGTACGGCGCCCCTGACTGCCACGACTTTGGTCTGCTCACTCATGCTCTGCATCTTTCCAGAGCCGTGCCACTTCCTGTTCGTCGAGCAGGCGGGATCGGCCAACCCCGAGTCGTCCGAGGCGCAGATGGCCGATCGAAATCCTCTGGAGCTCCATCACTTCATTGCCGACCGCTTCCGCCATCCGGCGGATCTGGCGGTTGCGGCCCTCGCGGATCGTGATGTCGAAGGAGCGGTCACCTGTCCTCGACACCTCGGCCGGCGCGGTCAGCCCATCGTCGAGCCTCACACCTTTCTCCAGGCTGCGCAGCTCGGCATCGGAGATGCTGTGTCGGAGCGAGACGCGGTAGGTTTTCCTGACCCCGTATCGCGGGTGCGTGAGGCGATTCGCGAGTTCTCCGTTGTTGCTCAGGAGGATGATTCCGGTCGAATCGGCATCGAGCCGCCCGACCGGATAGAGACGAGCCGCGCTGTCGACCAGGTCGACCACAGCCACACGTTTGCCGGGCTCATCGGCGGTCGAGATCACGTCGATCGGCTTGTTCACAACCCAGACCTCATGGCCTTCCGGGACCACCATGTGGCCATCAACCCTGATGTCCTGCCCGACTTCGACCCCGGTGGCCGGATCGGTCACCAGATGGCCGTCGACCCGGACCCGACCGGCACCGATGATCACCTCTGCCTTACGGCGGGAGGCAACTCCGGAATGGGCGAGGTACTTGGCGAGGCGCATCCCTGCAACCTACGCCAGTGGGGGTGTGCGGTGGCGACCCTACGGTTTGCGCGCGACTACTGCTCGGAGCGCTGTTCGCCGGCGGCCAGCAGGCGTTCGCGGATCTCGCGTTCGTCTTCCGGGGTCGGATCGAACTTGGTCGGGTCCGGCAGGGCCTCCACCCCTTCGATCCCGAAAACCTTCTCGAACAGGGCCGAAGTCCGGTAGATGGTCGCGCCGAAACGGGACCGGCCCGACTCCTCTATCAGTCCTCTTTCGGCGAGGCTCGTTACCGCCGACTCCGACGAAACTCCGCGAATCCGGGCAATCTCCGGCCTGGCGACCGGCTGGAGGTAAGCGACGATGGCAAGGGTCTCGGCCTGGGCCTGGGTCAGTGGCGGGGTGCGCGGGGTCGAGAGCAGGCGGCGGACCGCGTTCTCGGTGGCTGGATCGGTCGCGAGGATCAGTCCTTCGCCGACCCGGCGCAGGACCAGCCCACGACGCCCCGGAGCGAACTCGGTTTCGAGCAGCTCCACAGCCGCCTGTACCTCTTCGAGTTCAACCTGGCAGGCATCGGCCAGGTCGATTTCAGCAACCGGCTGGGACGAAAGGAAAAGCAGGGCTTCGATCGTGCGGACCAGTTCGTCGATCTTTTCGTTCCCGGATGCTTCCATCAGCCCGTCTTCGCCAGGCCCGATGATGAGCTGATGCTCCTCACGGTGATCGGACCGCAGTTCTCGGACTGCTCCCAGACCGCTTCACCCTTGCTGTAGAGGTCGAGCAGCGCGAAGATGGTCACCGCCTGGGTGAGGCGGTCATCGTTGCCGAACTGCTCGTCGAAGTCGAAACGCGGCATGCGGGAAAGGGCGGAACGCAGCACGGACATCCGTCGCTGAAGGGAGACGGTTGCCCGCATGTACGAAAGGTCGGGGCGCGGCGGCGGTTCGAGCAGATCACCCATCGCGGCGGCGAGCTGGTCTGGGTCGTAGACAGCTTCAGCGGTTTCGACCGCCACCCGCCTCAGCTCCAGCGGCAGCGGGGCCGAGCGGTACAGGTAGCCGCGCTGGCTCTCGAAGTGGTCAGCGAGGACACGGCCGGCATCACGATAGCGTCGGTACTCGAGCATCCGGGCAACCAGTTCTTCGACCGCTTCGGCCGGTTCCATTTCACTGAACTCTTCTTCGGCGCCGGGAAGCATCAGGCGGGACTTCAGCTCGAGCAGGGAAGCGACCAGCAGCAGGAACTCGGTTGCTACCTCCAGTTCCATCTCGCCCTCGTCCTCGAGCTTGGTGACGTAGCTGGCGACGATCTCGCCGAGTTCGACTTCGAGCAGGCTGACTTCTTCCCTGAGCACGATGCTCAGCAGCAGGTCGAAAGGGCCGACAAAGACGTCAAGGTCCAGTTCGAGGTCCAAATCCAGTCTCGAAGCCATTCCGAACAGGGTAAAGGGGCCTCCGGTCGGCACGGTCCGGGAAAGCCGCTATTTGCGCTGGTTACGCCCGCGGAGGCCCGACGCCCATCGCTTCACGCACGTCGGCCAGGGTCGCTGAAGCAATCTCCCGGGCCCGGTCTGCCCCACCGGCAAGGATTCTCTCGATTGCCGCTTCGTTCCCGCGGATCTCCGGGTAGACCTCGCGGACCGGCCTCAGGTACTCGACGACCGCCTCGGCAACTGCTTTCTTGAAGTCGCCGTAGCCGGCCCCTTCGAACTCCCCCTCGATATGCGTTTCGGTCTTGCCGGTTGCAACCGAAAGGATGCCGATCAGGTTGGTGATCCCGGCTTTGTCTTCGCCACGAACCACCTCTCGTCCCGAGTCGGTGACCGCGCTGCCGAACTTCTTGCGGATCGCTTTCTCGTCGTCGAGGACGAGAACCCGGCCGGAATCACCCTCCACTGAGGTTGACATCTTGCGATCCGGGTCCTGAAGGTCCATCACCCGGGCCCCGATCTCGGGGATGCGGTGCTCGGGCACCACCAGGGTTTCCCCGAAACGTTCGTTGAAACGACGGGCGATCTCCCGCATCAGTTCGACGTGCTGGCGCTGATCATCGCCGACCGGCACCTCGTCCGCCCGGTAGGCGAGCACGTCGGCGGCCATCAGGACCGGATAGAAGAACAGACCGGCGGACACAAGGTCCTTCTGATTTGCGGACTTGTCCTTGAACTGGTGCATTCGATTGAGGTCACCGTGGGCGGTGACGCTTCCCAGCAGCCAGGCGAGTTCGGTGTGTTCCTGCACATCCGACTGACGAAAAAGGATGCAGCGGTCGGGATCGAGGCCGGCGGCAAGCAGGACCGCGGTCGAGTCGTACAGGTTGCGGCGCAGGTCCGCCGGGTCGTAGGCGACGGTGGTCGCGTGCAGGTCGACGATGCAGAAAAGCGCGGGGTCACCCCTGTCCTGACCCTCGACGTACTGGCGGATCGCACCGATGTAGTTACCGAGGTGCTTCTTGCCGGTTGGCTGGATGCCAGAAAAGATTCGCATTGGGTCGGCAGACTATTCGTTACGCATCCCCTAACGACCTTTGGACGCGACAGGTGCGGGTGCCCCGTGTATACCGCTCAGGAGCCTTTGGGCGTTCAGGTTGTGCCGTCACGGATATACCACTCAGGAGCCCCACCGTCGCGTCTGGCATCCGATCAGTGCTGCCTTGATCAGTACTCGATCAAGGCTCCTGAGCGGCACATCCGTGACGACTCCACAGTCCGGGGTAACGTGCGATTCCCCCGGACTGCCGATCCGGGTTGATCTGGCGTCGTTTCCCATCCCGCCGATCCGGGTCGATGGGTGGTTGGGGGTGACCTCCGGGAGCCTTCTCGATTACTAGACCGCGTTTCATCTTCGCGGAGAGCATTCGCGACGGTGGGGCTCCCGGAGGCTGCCCCCGACCACCCCGCTCCTGGGCACCTTGCCCGACCACCCCTGACCACTCACCCGGATCAGTCGGACTTTCGGCGGCTGGCCCGATCAGGCCACGGCGGCCAGCATCAGGTCGCCGGTGCCGGTGCCGCCGTACT
>Ga0105046_10006257_pt1 | contig 18778 bp, 18 predicted proteins | sample MAT03_FD_78385 | JGI IMG/M metagenome (GOLD analysis project Ga0105046, IMG submission 78385) | Freshwater microbial communities from Lake Fryxell liftoff mats and glacier meltwater in Antarctica - MAT-03 (megahit assembly) | ecosystem: Environmental > Aquatic > Freshwater > Ice > Liftoff... | reverse complement strand
TGATCTTCCTTTTGAGCAATTTAATAATGTATACATCGACAAGGATAAGATGATCAATTTTGATTATTTCTTTGTGAGAAAGGTGATGTTTATTAAGTATGCGCAGGGTTTTGTAGTAATGCCGGGAGGGATGGGAACATTGGACGAATTGTTTGAGGCCCTTACTTTAATTCAAACCAAAAAAATTGGTCGCTTTCCTATCGTGCTTGTTGGTACAGAATATTGGAAAGGTTTAATCGGATGGATAAAAGATGTGATGTTGGGAAAAGAGAATAATATCAATGCTGAAGACCTCGATCTGATAAACCTTGTCGATACACCGGATGAGGCAGTGAAGGTAATTGACGATTTCTACTCTAAATATCTGTTACAACCAAACTTCTGATCCATTGAAAAGTCGCCGGTACAGCTGTTTTTATTTCATTTTCCGCTTGCAGGTAGTATTTATTGGCTTTCTGTTGCTGTGCTCTTGTGGAAATCAAAACAAGAATGGAATCGGTGATGTTTACATTCCACCAGTTCTCACTTTTGCCGGCGACACCATTCCAATACATGATCCTGAAATACGTGAAAGGCTTGAACGTGAAATCTGGATTAATCAGTACTGGCAATCCAGTACTGCCATGTGGATAAAAAAGTCAGGGCGCTGGATGCCTATGCTGGACAGCATCTTACGTAAAAATCAGGTGCCGGAAGATTTCAAATACCTGGTTGCCATCGAAAGTGGGTTTGAAAATGTGACTTCCAACAAAGGGGCGGTTGGATTCTGGCAAATCATGGAACCAACTGGCCGGGAATTCGGATTGCGAATCGACAATGAGGTGGATGAAAGACTCAATCCTGAAAAATCAGCCGAAGCTGCCTGCCGTTTAATTCTGAGAGGTAAAAATGTTCTCGGAAAGTGGCCCGAAACCGCCATTTCATACAACATCGGAATCACGGGTTTGAAATCAGTTATGGCAGGGCAATACAGTGATTCGTTTTACGATTTACTTATCAATCCGGAATCAGGCCGCTATTTGTTTCGGATTCTTGCGGCAAAACTGATTTTATCTCAGCCTGAAAAGTATGGTTTTACAAATCTCAAACCTTATGATTCTTACCTCTTTAAGAATCTGGTTGTCGATCAATCCATTCCAGACCTTCCGTATTGGTGCAGGAAAAATGGTTATAGTTTTAAATGTTTCAGGGCTCTCAATCCCTGGCTAAAGACCAATCACATTGAAATTTCTGATAGCCTTGGTCCGATAACATTCAAAATCCCAACCAATTGCGTTGTATATACAAAATTAGGGTTGCCGGAATTCCCACAAACCGATTCAATTGTCCATATCAATAACCATGTTTATACTAACCTGGTGAATCAAAAAAACATCATAGCACTGAAAGAAGGAGCTTCACCGAAAGTAAAGACAAATGAATTCCATGAGATCCATTCCGGAGAAAGTCTGGGGATCATTGCTCAGAAATATAACATTTCACTTTCAGAGTTATTCAATCTAAATCCAGGTCTGGAAAAAAACCAACATAAAATCCTCAAAGGCCAAAAGCTTCGAATCGGTCCAGGATCAGCAAATTGACCGAAGAAATTCCAGTGTATTAATGCCATCCGCATAATCAATAATGGATGGCTGTTGAGCCGTTCCAAAAGGGATAGAGCCGGTAAATTGTCCTCGATGAGAGACCAAACACTGCAGTTCATACTTATGGTTTTGAACCATTTGTTTTGCTTCGTCCAAACTAGAATACACTTCAAAATTTACCACAGCAGGTGGGGTAAAAAGAGAGTTTTCACGCCTGAGCATAAGAATATCATTGTCAAGAAATGGGTCTCCATTCATCAGAAAAATGGACTTATGATAAATGGCGTTATTTTGAAATTTATAATGATCCGTTAGATATCTATACTTTTCCAGAGCTTTGAAAAAGAGATCAAAATCATAATTTTCGGGAACGAGCAGTTTAGTTACACTACGGCAACCCATGCCAAAATATTGCATCACATCGTTACAAAGAGGAACCAATTCCTCTTGATTTTCAAATCCATAAATAAATCCAAGGGAGGATCGTGATCCACGAATCAATCTGGGTTTTGTTCTGAAATAGTAGTCAAAGTGTGAAGCAGTTGTTTTGCTTCCTGTGGCAATAAGTGCATCCACGTGATTGAGTCTTTCAGCTTTTTGAAAATAAGTGGAAGCCAACGGAAATTGTTCACAAAGCAAATTGACAAGGAAGTCAATCAATACTTCATCTGATTTTGAAAGCTTGTAACAGGCGATATTCCCGCTTGCAAAAACAGACATTAGATCGTGCCAACCAACCAGAGGAATATTACCAGCAAGTACAAGTCCGACTTTTTGGGTTACTGCCGGCTCAGGAAAACCATCGAGCCAGGTTTCTAAAACGGGTCTGGCTAACCAGGTTACAATCCCGTTTAACGCAAGTCTGGAAAACTCTTCGGTAAAGAATCCATTTTTTTGTTTTGCGAGTTCCAGGGCATCATTCAATTCTGGATAGGATTGAATGGTTTGGCCCAGCCAGACTAGAGCTGATATCCGTTCTTCTTTTTTCATGACCGCCAAAATTAGCTATTTTGATGCGTTTACTTTTCCAATCTATAAAGATGCATTTGCGCAAACAGGATTTTTTAATGAAGCTTGCACTGTTATGAAATACCAGATTGAAATTGGCGGCCAAAAAAAAGTTGTTGAACGGGAAGGAAATTCTTTCCGATTTGATAATCAAGAAATTAAGTACGATTTTCACTCCTTACTTCACGACCAGGCAGTTGTGAGAATTGAGAACGAACTTTTTAACGTTCGTTTGATCAGCGTGGCAGAAGACGGAAAGACAGTTAAGGCGATGGTGAACGGCAAACAAGCCGAAATAGTGGTGAAATCAGAAACCGATTTGCTTCTTGAAAAGATGGGAGTAAACGGAACCGCTCTACTTTCTGCAAAAAAAATAAAAGCACCCATGCCGGGACTGATCGTAAAAGTATTGGTTACTGTAGGGGAAAAGGTCGAAAAAGGGCATGTACTTCTCAATTTTGAAGCCATGAAAATGGAAAATCAAGTCAAATCACCTGGACCTGGAATTCTTAAGTCCATCCATATTGTACAGGGAGATAAAGTAGAAAAAGGTCAGCTACTGCTGGAGTTTGAATAAAATCTACTCAGATTCTCTAAGTTTAATACCCATAGCCTGAATTCCTGCCAGGCTGTCTTTTCGCATATAGTGGCGAATGTGAATTTTGTACTTACCCGTATCTTTTAAAAGCACATTTTTTAGAAAATAGGCATCCAGAAATAAACGTTGCTTTGGACCGATGCCGATTGGTTTTCCACTGTTAGGAGTAAAAAGAAAAAGATTGTCTTTTGAGATTATTAATGTGTCCTTTCGTGGCCCGATCAGCCAGTATTTAAGCCATATGTTTTCAAATCCGTAGTCCCTGCCGTATTGGACCTGATACAACATATCTACTGATTGGCTTGGTTTCTGAACAAGAAAGTCGAATTCCAGCGTTTTGTCCTTTGGCCATATTGATTTTCTCAATGACTGGATTTTCACAGGAAACGGTTCTGAATGACAGGAAAGAAGTATGACGGTGGCCAGAAAAAGCCAGATTAGTTGGTTGATTTTGATTACCACAATTTATCGTTGAAGCGTCTGATTAGTCCTTTTCAAAAACGAGATCATAAAGAAGACGGAACTCAACATTTAAAAACTTGTTCCGAATAAACTTCCGGCAAAAATTCAAAAACTTTTTGAAATCCCTTTCATTAAGACTCAAATTTAAAGTTACTTTTTGGTTTTGGACGCATAGATTCTAATTAACTTTTACAAAGTTCAAAGTGGTTATTTTACAGATTATCAATAGATAACCAAAGCATTAACCAATTCCTGGAAATGTAAAAAGGCATGAAAGAATGACCACAGACATACGGATTTTCCAGCAGTGACCAGAATGTTTTTTCTCAAGGTTATGGCACACCATTTTTAATTAAAAGCAATAATTTTCCTGGAATTCTGACGAGCTTCAAAAGCAAATTGTAAAATTAAATGTACATAAAAGGCTCTCTATAAATCGACCTGAAAAAAAGAAAACACAAGTCAGGCAACCATGTCTATTTTGACTACCGGATATTTTTACTGACACGCGGTCTAAATCCGACAGCTTTGGTAAAATAGATTTACGGATAAATAATGGCAATTGGTCGCAAATTGTATTCCAAGTGAGACGATTTTTTTTATTCATCAGGTATTTGCTTGTAAATTGCACAATAAAACAACCAAGTAGGTTCATGATGAGAAAACTTATATTTTTAGGACTAGCAGCATCATTTCTGATGTCAACTGCAAAAGCAGGAAATGGAGACTCTCCGAAAAGAGTTACGCTTCTTAAGGCAGTCCCTTATGTTTCAAAAACACAATTGCTTGAAAAAGCAATGAAAATGGAGGCAAGGGATTCGAAAATCAAGCCAACCAGAAAGCCAACATTTTCTTCTCAAAAAAGAGGTGGAGGTGCCAATTCTGTACAAAGTACCAGTGTGGTAATTTCTGATTTAGGCACATCAATCAATCCATTTACGGTGGTTACTGCTGGAAGAAATTGCGTTTCAGTGGTACCTGAACTAAACACAGTTGCCTATTTCCGAAGAGCAGGGGATTCAGATCCGGGTGGTGCAACAGGTCGGCCAGGAAATAAACTGGTTTATGATCTCAATACAAGAGGTGGAGATGAAGGATTCTGGCAGTTAAGCAAAGGACCGCTTTTCAGTGATGATTTATTCATAGATGCCCCAAACTATGATGCTGCTTTAACTAATTATGCACCAAGATATCCTCAAGGTGCTATTTGGAACCCAGTTGGTAATACAGACACATTAAATGCTTTTGCATTTGGCGTAGCCGCCGTTCTTGATGGTAGTAATGCAAGCGCTACAGCCTCCTGGGGTGGTATGGGTAGGGGCTGGCAAAAACTTACCGGCAACGGTCCTGCTACAGTTAATCTTTGGTCTTCTCCAGATCCTTTGCATTACATTAGTGAAGGCATGGAGGTATCAAAAACAGGATCCATTTTTACAGTAAACCCGGAAAGAGATGCCAGTGGAACTCCAATTACCTTTACTGATAAAGTCACCATTTACCGCTACAACTACAATACTTCGACAGGTAATTTTGATAGCACCATCACCTATGTTCCCTTTTCGAATGAAGGTGGTGAATATGCAACAACCGTAGCAAGTAGTCAGATTGCATTTGGCCAGGATGGCTTGACAGGATTTTTAGCCATTGCCGCCGCTAATAATGAATTTGACTCCATCGCTACTTATCTGCCTTACATCGCAAAAACGACCGACGGTGGTAACACATGGAGTGATTTCAAATTGATCCAAATTAACAAGAAGCGTGATGAAATGCCTTCTCCTGAAAAAGATCAATTCCGTGATTCACTATTAGTTGGAAGCTGGGTTAATTTTGGCGAAACAGGTATCACAAGAACCACGTATGATGACCCTAAAAGGCAGGCTGTACATTACCTGGTAAATGATATGGAATTGACAGTTGATAAAAATAACTACGCACACATCTTCGCATCCCTTGTCGTAAGTGGATTCGGCGACACTTTAAGGGCTGAATTTCCCACAGGTGTGACCTACTACCCAGGATATGGATCATTTAACGTTGATCTTTGCATTAATAACCTGGATAGCTCTGCCCGCGGAATTTTCATTAACCGAAATGTAACCTTGAATGGTTGCTGGGGAGATTGTGCCGGAACTGAAAACATTAAGGAAGCCAATCGTCCTCAGATCAGTCGATCTGCAGATGGTTCTGTTATCGTTTTCTCCTGGTTTGATACTGATACAACAGCGCATCCACAATTAGATCCTGATAACAATAATTCTAATCCTGATTTGTGGATTCGCTCACTTCGTGTTGGAAACCCGGGTCAGTATTTCCTGAACTCGAAGCCATTAAACATAACAAAAGGTTCTGAGAAAGATGGATTGGCTATTTTAGGAAATGCAGCACCAACCTTGCTCAATAATTCTCAAGGTTATGGTTTGGCCTCTGTCATTGTGGCTTTAAGTGACTTCATTGGACCAACAACTTCTCCCTGGGCTGTTCAACATTTATATGTTGGTGGGGTTACAATCCCATCTGCAGTTGATTCCTTTCCAATCGTTGCTGAAGGTGGTGGCAGACTAATTTCGAATGCATCACCTAAAGTGGTGTCGAATGATTTGTTTAAAATGAACCTTAGCCTTGCACCAAATCCTTCTCAAGGTTTTATGACTGCTCATCTGAATGTTAAAAAGGCAGGATCTGCTGATATTCGTCTTGTTAATTCAATTGGACAAACGATCGTGAACTACACCATGGATCTTCCGGAAGGAGCTGTGAATGTTCCATTTAACTTCAGGAAATTAAGTAAAGGAGTTTATACTCTTCAAATTCGTACCGGAAATCAGATTGGTTCGAAAAGATTGGTAAAAGAATAATTGTACTTATTAACATTAACAAAAGAAGCCCTGGAAATTATCCGGGGCTTCTTTTTTTGGGCCAAAAAAATCCCGCTACTTTGAGCAGGATTTTCAGAAGCGGAGAGAGCGGGATTCGAACCCGCGGTACAGTTACCCGTACGACAGTTTAGCAAACTGTTCCTTTCGGCCACTCAGGCATCTCTCCGAAACGGGATGCAAAACTAAACCGAACCTTCTAATTTCAAAAGCGAAATTTGGTTCCAAACGAAATATCTTTACTTTGTTCTTATTTAATTTGGGGATAATCCCTCTGAAGCATTGACAAAAAGACTTTTTGGTCTGATCGGGTATCCACTAGGTCATTCCTTTTCCAAACAATTCTTTTTACAGAAATTTCTTAAGGAAGGCATATCAGATGCTGAATATGAATTATTTTCTCTGCCGGACATAAAGCATCTACCTGCAATGCTGGATTCAAATCCTGAAATGAAGGGATTCAATGTTACAATTCCATACAAAGAAAAAGTCATGGCCTATTTAACCAGCATTGATGAAAATGCCCGTAGAATAGGGGCTGTCAATGTAGTTAAAGTATTGGAAGATGGCAGCCTGAAAGGTTACAACTCCGATTATTCCGGATTTCTGGAAAGCTTGTTGACCTCTAAAGAGAAAGAGGTGTGGAAAAATAATAAGGCGTTGGTATTTGGCAACGGAGGAAGCTCGAAAGCAGTTCAGGCCGTGCTTCAGGACCTTTCCATCGGTTTTACTTTGGTTTCAAGGCATCCAACTCCTTTAGAATTATCTTATCAGGAAATCAATCCCGGTTTGTTGGATACGGTAGATCTGCTGGTTAATTGTACCCCTTTGGGAATGTTCCCAAATATAAATGATTGCTTACCTATCGCTTATGAAGGAATTTCTTCCCGACATTGGGTAATGGATCTGGTTTACAATCCTGAAGAAACACTTTTTCTTGCAAAAGCTAAATCCATGGGAGCAAAGACAATGAATGGATTGCCCATGTTGGTCAGGCAAGCAGAAAAAGCATGGGAAATATGGAATTCTCAGGATTCCGGCACCCAGGATTCGAGCAAATCCTGACCCGCATAAGTTGTCTTTCTCAACCGGGCATTCTGCATTATTGGAGAAGCAATTCCTGAATGGAAAGATTGGTTTGAAGTAAAGACCAGTGCTTCATCCCAAAGTTGCTGGTTTACGAACTGTTGCAGCAATTGCCTACCTCCTTCCACAAAAATCGATTGTATTCCAAGGGCATAGATCGTACTAATCAGACCCGAAATATCGGATGGGTTATTCATTTTGATGTATTCCATATGGCCATTCTTTCCTTCTTTTTTCTCATTAAAAATTAAAGTAGGTGCCGAAGAATCCGTAAAAATATTGAGGTTTTCAGGCAATGAAAGATTCGGGTCAACCACCAGGCGGATGGGGTACTGGCCATGCCATCCGCGAACATTGAGCAATGGATTATCTATTTTCAAGGTATTTCGACCTACAAGGATTGCCTGATGTGCAGCCCTCCACTTATGTACCCAAAGCCGACTTTCTCCAGAACTAATCCATTTCGAACTTCCATCGGGTCGGGCAATAAAGCGATCGGCAGTCTGAGCCCATTTTAACGTAATGAATGGCCTCTTTTTAATATGTGATGTAATAAAGAACCGATTGAGTGCTAACCCTTCTTTTTCAAGAATTCCTGTGCTGGTTGAAATTCCTGCCCCTTTCAATTTTTCAATTCCTTTTCCGGCAACCAAAGGATTCGGATCCAGTGTACTTATTACTACTTCTTTAATCTTTTTTTCAATCAGAAGGTCGGCACAAGGTGGAGTTTTGCCGAAATGGCTGCAAGGTTCCATATTTACAAATGCGATACATTCTTTAAGCATAGATTGATCCCTGACCGAATTTATAGCGTTTACTTCGGCATGAGGGCCTCCAAAAACCATGTGCCTGCCTTCTCCGATGATGCCATATTCCGGATGAACGATCACACAACCAACTAAGGGATTAGGTGCTACTTTGCCTTGACTTAGCGCAGCAAGCTGGAATGCACGGTGCATAAAAAACTCCGGATTTCTCATGCCAGTCCGATAGTGGGTTTAAAGCAATGCCCCAGATAAACTGAGGCATTGCTTTGATACACGTTGAAAGAAAGGCAAATCAACCCTTTTTTGCTTTTTTATCCCGTTTTTCAGCTTGTTTCTCTTTTGTTGATTTTACAGCTTGTTTCTTTACTTCTTTCTTAGCGTCCTGGCTCTTTGACATGGCAATATGAGGTTATAATTTGCTGGAATTTTAGCCATAATTTCTGAAATCAACCGAAAAAATTCAAAACAAATGCTCAATTGGATTGCTTCTATCATACAAGAATCCAGTAAATCAGTACACTTCTCATTTTTAAATTTCTACATTGTGGTTTCCCAACCTGATATCAATTTCGAAAAATGGCATTGACTATCTCTTCTTTGATTTGATTTTAAATTAAGAATAGACAGTCTGAGTTCATCTGACAAATTATAAAAGACAAATTTTATCCAGTTTTGAATTCAATTGCACAATACAGATAATCAAACTACTAAGGATTCACCTAATTCAAATACCGCCTCAATACCCATGCAGTAGTTTCGTGCTGCTCCATCAGCCCTGTTAAAAAGTCAATGGTTCCGGCATCCTTTGTTTTTTCACTGCTTCCTTCAATACCATTTCGAAGTTCTACAATTACTGTTTCATGATCCGATAGCAATTCTTTGAGCATTTCCTTTTGCGATCCATATTTTCCGGGATGCTCTTTAAGCCTGGTAATTTCGGAGAATTCTGACAGGGTACCTATGGTTTCTCCCCCCAGTTTGCCAATTCGTTCTGCCACTAAATCTATGGTTTCTTCAAGTTCAGTATACTGCTGCTGGAACAATTTGTGCAATTCCATAAAACTCTCACCCCGAACATTCCAGTGAAACTTACGGGTTTTGGTATATAGAACTACCTCATCGGCAAGTATGACCGAAAGGATAAGAATACTTTTTTCGAGGTTCTTTTCGGTGATTCCAATTTCTGGTTTCATATAGTATTGATTGATGTTAAAACCCATGGATAGGGCCTGATTGTATGATACTTTGCGATTAAATAGCCAAGTTCAAAAATCAATAATCTCTATCTCAATACATTATGCAATTGGCAATTTAATTTACATCATTCCTGTTTATTTAGTGAAATGAAAAGGATTCTTGGTACCGATGTGTCACTGATTACTTCTCCCCTACACTCACATATTGACCACCGATTGGGATAAAACTCAGATATTTCTCTAGAAAATGGAAGATTTTGAAAAAGCCACCACGAGGAAAAAACAATGTAAAATAATTGGTTACAGTGCGGAAACCCGTTTCCAAAAGTAATTTCTTTGAGTAGCCCGGTTTCAATAAAACGGCATCCACATCAAAAGGACAGGTGTTTACCATATGCATAGTGACCGGGTTGTATGGATTATGTTCCACAATAAAAATCTTTCCGCCGGGTTTCAGCACACGGAGTGCATCTTTCATCAATCCTTTGTGTAAATCAAAACGGATGTGGTGCATCACCGTTGCCACAAGAATCAAGTCAAAGGTATTGTTTTCAAATGGAATTTGCGTTCCATCGTATGCCTGAAGCAGCGTTTTTGGAATATTTCTGGCGGCTGCTTCTGCAATGCTTTTTTCTGAAACATCAATCCCGGTTAGATCAGTCTTTGGGAAATATTGACTAAAATAAGTAAGGCAGGTTCCGTCACCAGCCCCCAGGTCCAGAATGGTGAGTGGTTCATTTTTACCATAATAGTCTCTCAACCACTTAACCTTAAACTCAGAAAAGTATTGACTATCGGCACCGGTAAGTTTAATATTTTCGTTGTGAATTTGCCTGTAGTCGGTGGCAAATTCATCAAAGTTGTCAAATGAATCGGAAGAAGATTGTTCAGTCATGGACTTCTGGTTATGCGGCAAAACTAAGCCATGGATCCAAAAAAAGAATCATTAATCCGGATTTAAGGAATTTGAAATTGAATTTACCTCTCGTTCCAGCTTTATTAAAACTGAAAATTTGCGAAAGCAACGGGTTTTTATACTCATTAGGATACCAATAACACAAAGGTGTTATTTCACATATGGTTTTGGCAATTTAGCTTGCCGACCTGATTTAAATGTTCCATGTATAAATCCTTTAACGAAATGAAAACGAAAAGCCTTTTCACCTATCTCTTTCTCGCAGTGTTTATTCAATTTTCATTGCATATTTTCGGTCAAACCGATTCCACTTTGTTTTCACAGGGAGCCGATGAAGAATTTCAAGGATTTTCAGGAACTCCATTTCCCGCAAAAAAAATGACAAGAGGCAGTTCTGTAGTTCTGGAAGACCTAAGTGCTTTCTCTGCTGGCAACATCAAACTATTTGATTTCCAGACTCAGTACAAAAAGGTGTTTTTAGGGGCCGACTTTTACGATGTTGCCTCGAAAGAGAAATCCTGTGATTCCCTTCGCCAGAAAATGGGAAGTGTTAAAAGTCATTTCATTCCTGTATCAGATGGAATGTTTTTTAATCAAACGCACTATCAAAAGATTGAAGAACTGGAAGGATATTACCGGTTTAGAAACAGTAAAAACCTTCCGGGAGTGTTACCCAATGTAGATGTATGGGTTAAAATGGAATCCTATCGCCATGCAAAATCAACCGAGAAGAACTGCCTGATTGTTAAATTTTTGATCCCTGAAGACCATGATGGCAAAATAGAAGACAAAGCCTATGTAATGCGCAACGATGGAATTTTAGTAGCTGTGCTTTCGGGAACCGATCCTGATTTTTCTCAGAAACTGGATTTTACAAAATACTGCGTCTTCCCATTGAATGATCCTCACGAAACTACCCACCTGATTGGAAAGGAATTTACGATTCTTGGCAGCTTTGCAAAACAGAAACAATGCGATAATCTGAATGGGTTGCTTTTTCCCACTTCAAGAAAAGGCACTGCCACAGGCTGTGTATTCTTTAGAAAGATGAAAACAGACGCTGCGCCAAGATTTTGATCATCCAATGAGATAAGCAAGGTAGTACTTAATCAAACTGCGCTGTTGTTCAAATGGATCCGGAATTTACGGGAAGAATTATATTTGATTTTATTAGAAACCCAATGATGGATTTCTGTTCCTCAAAATTCCAGAACCGCAACAAAGAATGAAAAATTCCAATTGAAGATTTGCTTTCCCATACCATTTGTCGAGGGGAATAAATAGGTATTTTAGCGAGGCTGATTTAAGGTAACTCCCGAAATTATGGCTAAATTCTAATACTGGTTGAAAAGAAGAACTTTCAAAAATGGTTAAAATCCTCCTGAAAATATTGTTCGGTTTTGAGAATCAATTAATTGAAAGATTGAATCACTACCATTTCCGCATGACTCTTCTTTTTTAGAAAGGTAGCAGCCTTAATTAAGATTTAATAGATATTTGCGTCGGAATCAATTCCAGTTTCAAGGCCATCTATAGTAAAGTATGTCTATAAAATCGATCATTAGTAAGAAGCTTCGCGAAAAATATGGGAATCATACCAAGATGGCAGAATTGGAAAATGAACTCCATAAAGAACGGACCGAAGCAGAAAACCTATGGCACATACTTCATTCCTATTTTGAACAAAAAAATGGCACCTATTTTTCTCAGTACTATCAGGATCTTTTTGTAGATATCTTTTTTAAGGAGAAAGCCAATGGCGTTTTTGTTGATATTGGTGCCTGGGATGGAATAACATTCAGCAATTCTTATTTTTTAGAGAAAAGAGGCTGGAATGGAATTTTGATTGAACCAAATCCTTTACAAGCAGAAGCCCTTTCAAAAAACAGGTCTGGAATTATTGAAAACATTTGCGTTTCAGATTCAGATGGCAAGGTTGAATTTCTAGCAATTGAAGGATATGCCAGTATGCTGTCTGGCATAAAAAGTTCTTTTTCAGACGATCATTTGCAAAGAATCGATCGGGAGATATCTCAATTTGGTGGTTCAAAACGGGAAGTTATGCTGGATTGCCTCATGCTGAAAACCGTTTTTGCTAAACATAAAATTGAGAAAATTGACTACCTTTCCATTGATACCGAAGGACATGAAATTCAGGTTCTGAATGGAATTGATTTTACTAAAACTTCCATTGAGCTTATTGGTCTTGAACTGGATTTTTCCCGAGAGAAAGTGGTTGAAAATGTGCTGAAGGCCAAAGGATACGAAAGAATATTTAGGATCGAAACAGATGTTTTTTTCAAGAAAGCAGTTTAATGTGAATCCCTGATTTTTCTGTCCAATTTAACACAAAGTGAACCTTTCTCGAAATACAAGAATTAATAGGGTGTATGAGAACCATTCAACTGGACTTTTCTGATTTCTGGGAAGGCTTTGATAAGGAAAATAACTTTTTTACAAATCTGCTGAGACAATCGTTTGAAATTAAGATTTCCGACACCCCTGATTTTCTTATTTATTCCACTCCGGGAAGTAAGCATAAAGCCTACTCATGCACAAAAATATTCTACACCGGAGAGAGTGAAATTCCCGACTACTCCGAATGCGACTATTCAATTTCATTTGAAATAACTGAAAATGAGAGAAATATACGTTTCCCATTATATGTCCTTTATGGAGAGATAGAACAGTTGCTTGCGGCAAAAAAGCCCTATGATGAAATCCAAAACCAGCATACAAAATTCTGTAACATGGTGGTTTCGAATGGGAACGCAACCAAAAGAATAGAATTCTTTCACGAGCTTTCTAAATATAAAAAGGTGGATTCTGGTGGTAAATTCCTCAATAATATTGGAGGACCTGTTGCAAACAAAATGGAATTCATTTCCAAATACAAATTTTCAATTTCATTTGAAAACACCTCCCATCAAGGCTACACCACAGAAAAAATAATAGAACCCATGTATGCAGGCTCAATGCCGGTTTACTGGGGCAATCCGGAAATAGCCATGGATTTCAATACTCAATCGTTCCTGAACTGGCATGAGTTTGGAAGTGATAAAGCATTGATAGATCGGATAATTGAGCTTGACCAAAACGAATCACTTTATGAAGAAGTGTACAATCAGCCCTATTTACTCCAAAACAAACTAACCCCTTATTCTGACAAAGCGAGGCTCCTTAAATTTTTGGAGGCTATTTTTAACAGTCCGATACAGAATAAAAGATTCTACTATGGACGAAACCTGACAAGCAGAATTCGTGAAGCAAGAATGACCTTGAGCAAAATAAAGAATCGGTTTACAGGCCGGTCTCAATAAGGTTGTTCAACTTCTCATACGATTTATGAGAAGATGAGGTAAATTCTCCGCTTTTAAATTTATCAGTAAAGGCTTTTAGTTCATCCAGATTTCCATGGAAAAACCGGTCATCTTCTTTTTGAAAAACAAGAAGGTTTTTCTTAGAGTTGAAGGTGCTTTTCGCTTCTTCAATCATGCTTTTGAGTGTCTCAAGGTTGTTATTGTACACTTTAAAGTTGGAAGAAAGGGGGGCAGATCCTCTTTTGCTAAGATCAGGCTTTTGATAATGACCCAAAGCCCAGTTTTGATAGGGAGAAAATACGATTCCTCCACAAGCTTCCACTTCTGCAATGGGGAGCCCAAAAGCCTCCAAATGAGCAAGAAAGTATATGGATGATGACCTGTAAATTCTTCGGATCTCTGTTTGTGCATACCGCCCATGCAAAACGGTATAAGGGGTATTTGTATCTTCCAATGCCAAAATCTGAATGGCTCTTTCCTTCATATGGTTTGGCCTTTCAAAATCAATCAACGCATGGAATTCTTTTTGCTCCGGATATAGGGAACCATCGTCGATGTGGCATCCAATCAAGGAAATAGGCTGCGGACCTTCAGGCATAGGAAAATCTGTTGAAGCTGAGCCAATCAGATACCAGTCAAATCGTTCAAGTCCATAGTGGTTTTTGCCTTGAATGAAGCCATGATAGTCGTTCCCATTCTTTAAAAATGAAATCCATTCACCCAATGTTGATAAATAAATCAGGTCGTAAAGAACAACGGGCTTATCCGGAAATCTTTGTCGGAACTCCTCAATCCGCGTCAACCGGTCTCTCAAATAACAAATCGGCATGGTTTCGATCACTACCATACAATCGTGGGACTCCAGTTCTTTCCAGATTTGATCGAACCGCTTTTTGAATGGGGGAAATACGGACTGATATGTGCTCAATAACAGGGCTTTTGGGCCTTTAAAGCGGATTTTTGGTGGGGGTGGATTATGATCAAGAAAAAAAAGTCCATCGTAAAAGATGGTAAATTCTATACCTACTTGCTTGCACATGGTCCCTAATCCAATGGCCAGAGGCTTCACAAAACTATCGGCCATATTGGCCATAATGGCGATTTTCATATTAGCGTAGTTTAAACATTGGAATAAGGTTGAACCAAAAGCTTTTCGCATTTCTCCCACGTGCCTGATTTGATCCATACATTCTTCCTAAAAGTTCAGACACATAAAAAAGGTAAGATTTTGGACTCTTTTTCCGAATAATTTTCTGAACAAACGCTGCCCATAATTCCATGAAAATCTTACTGTTCGAATAGAAAGGTAAAACATTTCGGGTGTGTGGGTAGCACTCTGCATAGGCTTCGGGATAGGAAGATGCCATTCCAAACAAAAGCCGCTTCAGATAAGGAATCGATGTTTTTTTTGAGGCAATAAGGTGATTGAGCCGAAGTGCGGGGCCAGAGGCTGCAGCATATTCCATTAAAATGGCACAAAAAACCAATTGCACATCTTCTGCACTGGTCATTGCGGACTCTGTTCGCCCAACGGAGGAATACATTCCTGACTCAACCCGGTTCAAATATTCAATATAAATAGGCCTTCTTACCGTTTGCCCGGTTCCTGGAGGATAAAATCCAAGCCAATCATGGTAACAAGCAAACTGAAGTTCCTGATTGCTTCTTTCCTGAAAATAGCCTTTATAATAAATCAGCCACGGTTCTACATTTCCAACAAATTCAACGGTAATATTGGCTGGCCCGGCAACTCCAATATTCGGGAATGAATGATAAAGAGCATGCACGCCAAGCAGGTAATCTTTTGCAGGTTCATTGTCGTCATCAAAAAAAACAATAATTTCACCTGTCGATGTTTCGAAACCTCTCTTTCTGGCAAAAAGCAAACCGGGTTTCTTTTCTTCTACTACGGTGATACCAAATGAAGGATCAAACCTGGGTTGCCATTCTGAAATGAGTTTGTTAACGGATTGGGAGCTGTTATTATCCACCAGAATAAATTCAACATTCTTATTTTCAGGAACCTGCAGCGAGAATATTGCCTTTAGGCTCCGGAAGAGTATGTCAGGATCCGGATTATAGGTGCAAAGGATAATTGAAAAATCCACGTTAGTCTTTCGGTGTTTTTGAATGAATAAGGCTAAAAAGTTTATTTCGAATTGCCCAAACTTTTTTAAGCAACCAGACCTGAAGTCGGATACCTGGAGGAGCAAATTGAAAATATTTATTCCGGATGGAATCAGCCCGCAAATAAGATGAATTTTTTGCCTGATCACTTCGTGTTTTCGCCTGCGGCAAAAGTCTGAAATTTCCCCAAATTTCGTCATAATAGTGGACTGGAATGCCCGCCATCATGAGTTTGATGATAAAATCATAGTCCATTGCAAAATGTTCGTCTTTGGGAAATCCACCCAGGATCTCGTGGATGCTTACCGGATAAAAATAAGAAGATGGATTCACCGGCCAGTCACAGATATCGGCCAACAACAGACCAATGCTCATTCCGGAAGGTTTGTTTACTGACAAAAGCTGGCCATTTTCATTCCAGATGTTCAGGTTTCCAACCAGGAGACAATTATTGTTTTTCGTTTTTACGATTTTCTCCAGGATTTTGGGCAGGATTCCCGGCTCATAAAAATCATCCACATTAAGAAAACTGATCCAATTCCCTTTCGCCATTCGAATGCCTTTATTCATTGCATCGGACTGGCCTTCATCTTTTTCCGAAATCCACCGCAGATGCGGAAACTGCTTTTCAAGGTTCTCAAGAATCTGAATGCTTCCATCCGAGCTACCCCCATCAATAATCAGATGCTCAATTCCTTCTGCCCACTGATCCGCCACATTCTCAACACAGGATTCCAAATAATCTGACCCATTAAAAACCGGAGTTATGATTGTGAGAATCAATAGGAAAATAAAATAATTTTATGGAAAATAAATAAGTTCAGCCGGAGTGTAAGGGAAGTCAGAAATTCCAGGAAATATTTTGATCAATACGAATTTCAAATTTGAAGGATTTATCCGGATTTCAAAAACGATTAAAGAACGAGGCAATCCGACTCCACAACCCTTTTCCACCGGGATCATTAATAAATACACTTTCAGGGGAATTTAATGGTACCGTCACCGCCATTATTTGATCCAGCTGTTCCAGTTCGTATGAAGACATTTTGGCTTTCATTTTTTCCCTTAAAACAACGCCAGCCTGCATGGCAGTGTCTGGCAGACCGAAATGGCTGTTGTAGGTTTTAGAGTTTACTACCACACAAAAATTCCCCCAGGTCTCATCCAAATACCGGATTTTAGAGTTTCGTGCCACATTGAGGATAAACTCATAGTCCATACAATAATGGTTATCAACATTATACATGCCAACAACATCATGAAGACTTTTATGGTAAAAATACGCAGAGGGATTATATGGCCATTCAAAGCGATCGGAAATCAATTCGGGCAAGGTTACTTTATCAGGTCGATTGTAGTGTTTGAAAGAGCCATCCGGGTTCCATATATTTAGATTTCCACACACAAAAGAAGGCTCAGGAAGGTCTTCAAATAACTGAATAATCCTGTTTAAAACGTTGGCTTCATAATAATCATCCACATTGAGAAAGCTAATCACAGATCCATTCGCCCGTTTAATACCTTTATTCATTGCATCACTTTGACCCTGATCTTTCTCAGAAACAAGGCGAATATGAGGCCATTTGGATGCCCATTCTTTCACTATTTCAACGGTTCCATCTGTGCTGGCACCATCCATAATCAGATGCTCCACCGATGTACATTGCTGATGAATAACATTTTCCAAACAAGCTTCAATGTAGGAAGCGCCGTTAAAAACCGGAGTTATTATACTGATTTGATTCATGAACTGATGGGCTCGCTGGTCAATAATCCTGGATTTTTCCAGATCCAAAATTGGAATAAAAATTCAAATCATTGAAATTGGTTTCTGGCAATCTGAAATTCCACACTATTCATACGATTCTGAAATTGTAACAATGAGGTAACATTGGAAGAAGATCCTTGGCTTGTTTTGCAGATCTTATCCAACATTACTGAGTATGGCAAACCAACACGAAAAAGATCTTTCTGAAAAATTACAATCCGGCATAATTCAGATCCTGGCAGACTTCAATCCGGGTTTAAGCAAAAAACTGAAAAAGGAAGCTGGTAAAGTAAGTAAAACACTGAGCAAGAAAATGCTTGAAATTCAGGAAGATTTAGAGAAGAAAGCAAAAAAGGATCTCAAGAACCTGCAAAAGACATCCGAAAAAAAAGTGAAAGAGCAAAAGCCATTAAAAAAAGAAAAAAAAACAAAACCAAAATCAACAACAAGTAAGAAAGATAAATCGGCTACTGAATAACCGGTAATACGCTGAACTTACTTCCAGCGGGAACGTATCTCTCCGAGAAACTCAGAATGAACAGGCCCTGCTGCAACCAATTGTCTGCCAAAAATGGCATTGTCTTCTCCGTTGAAATCGGTTACAGTGCCTCCGGCCTCCCGAACTATACAAATTCCGGCAGCTACATCCCAGGGGCTTAAATTGTATTCAAAAAAACCTTCAAAAATTCCACAGGCTACATAGGCAAGATCAATGGCTGCAGATCCCATCCGGCGGAGACCATGGGAATTCTTCATCAGGTGATGGATAATATTTAGGTAGGCGTCTATTTTATCAAATTCAAAATAGGGAAATCCGGTAGCCAAAAGACTTTCAGATAGCTTATTTGTAGGGTTTACATGGATCGGCTCGCCATTACACCAGGCTCCACCACCTTGCCAGGCATAAAATACCTGATGGTTTGGCACATGCGCTACGACTCCGATTATGGGAATTCCTTTAAAAACCAGGCCAATCGAAACGGAGAATATGGGAACTTTATGGACAAAATTTGTTGTTCCATCCAGTGGGTCAATGATCCAGGTTAGTCCTTGTTTCGCTTCCGTGGATGC
>Ga0105046_10006255_pt1 | contig 18779 bp, 18 predicted proteins | sample MAT03_FD_78385 | JGI IMG/M metagenome (GOLD analysis project Ga0105046, IMG submission 78385) | Freshwater microbial communities from Lake Fryxell liftoff mats and glacier meltwater in Antarctica - MAT-03 (megahit assembly) | ecosystem: Environmental > Aquatic > Freshwater > Ice > Liftoff... | reverse complement strand
GACATATTGTTAGACTTCCGCTTCCGTGTCGAGAGAGAGAAACCAGCCGAAATGGCATCATAGTAAAGAAATTGTGGCGATTGTGGGGATCGGCCTCTGTGTCTTGCTGCTCTTGAGTATATACACCTACGATTCCGGGGATATTTCATTTTACATGTCGCCCCCGTATGATCCTCCCCATAATGCGGTTGGTTGGCTGGGAGCCCAATTAGGATTCATCTTCTTTTTCCTTTTTGGGGTTTCATCTTTTGTGGTGCCTTTTTTGTGCCTGATACCCGCGGTGAATCTGGTATTCCAGATTATTTATCCGGAATTAAAGAAGAACCCCTGGAGCTGGATCAAAGTCCTGTGGGCTTTTGTTTTTCTTTTTACTTTGGCTTGCCTTTCGCAACTTTTTTTCCCGCACTTGATGAAGTCGAACTATGGACTAGAAGGCAGCGGGGGATATATCGGGGTTCTATTTGTCGGTGGCATTTTTTTCCCCCTTTTGGGTAAGTCCGGTGCGGCCATTATTTTAGGGATTACTTATCTCATCAGCCTGGTGATGATGCTGGAGTTTAAACCCATTACCCTGACCATCGAGAGTTTCCGGTGGGTGCGGGATTATATCCGTAACCGCGAGGATATGCGGATTGAACGGGAAGAAGATCCGAGGGAACGGGTAAAGCTGATGCGTAAACGGGCTGAGCGACTGTCAAAAGAGGCTGAGAAACTCTCTAAATCCAAGCAGCGTGAGATTGACGAGGAAATCTTGAGGCAGGAAGAGGCGATTCGAATGGAGGAAAGGGAGGCTGCAATGATCCAAGCAGAGGCCGTGCCCCAGCCACCACCGCAGATTATTGATACAACGATTTCGCCAGTGAGAAAGAAAATTTCCGAGGATGGGGATGAGGATGCTCCGGATGAAATTCCGGGTGATGATGATCAGGTGGGGGCAAAAGCCATGAAAGCGTCTGGAAAAGATCGCAAAACCCCTGTGGGTGGGCGTTCACTCTCGAAGGAACCTGTTCCTGCTGTTACTTTGGCTAATGTTTCTTATAAGAATTATGAGTTGCCCTCATTGGATTTGCTCCAGACGCCCCCGGTACCGGTGGGGACTCCTGTTTCAAATGAAATAGAACTCCTCGGGCAGGCAGACATCTTGGTTAATACACTAAAACAATTTGGCATCACTGTTTATCAAAGGACGATTACCAAAGGCCCGACGATAACGCGTTTCGAGCTGGAGCCTGAGGCCGGGGTGAAGCTTGAGAAGATTGTTTCCCTCGAGAAAAATATGGCCATGGCACTCCAGGCGGAGGCGATTAATATCCTCGCGCCGATCCCCGGGAAAAATACCGTCGGTGTCGAGGTGGCAAACTCCAAAAAAGTAACCGTCTTTTTCACCGACCTCTTGACTTCCGATACGTGGGTGAATTCCAAAGCGAAAATCCCCGTGGCCTTAGGCAAGGATGTGTACGGGAATATTGTCGTCGGGGACTTGGCTGAAATGCCGCATGTGCTCGTCGCGGGAACCACGGGTTCGGGTAAATCGGTGTGTATCAGTTCGATTATCCTGAGTATGCTTTATAAGTTTTCCCCCGAGAACCTACGTTTGATCATGATTGATCCTAAGGTAGTGGAGATGCAGGTGTATAACAAATTGCCCCACTTAGTCGTCCCCGTCGTGACAGACCCGAAAAAAGTCATCCGGGCCTTACAATGGGTGGTGAGGGAAATGGAAAAACGTTACCAGATTTTCGCCGCTGTCGGGGTCCGTAATATCTCGACATTTAATGACCGTCCCAAGCCGAAGATTCCTATTCCCGAGCCCTTAGATCTCCAAGAAGTGCTCGAAAAAGAAGACGATGAGGATGGTGCGGGGGAAGGGGCCCTTGGGCACAAAGAGCAGGAGCCAGAGGTATTACCGATCGTCGTCCCTCGGGATGATGATTTGATTATTCCTGATAAGATGCCCTACATCGTCGTGATTATTGATGAGTTAGCCGACCTGATGCAGACGGCCCCAGCGGATGTCGAGAGTTTGATCGCGCGTATCACACAAATGGCCCGGGCCGCCGGGATCCATATGCTCATCGCGACCCAGACACCACGGGCTGATGTGGTGACCGGTGTGATCAAAGCCAATGTACCGACGCGTATCGCCCTCCAAGTGGCATCAAAACTGGATTCCCGTGTCATTCTCGATGCCAACGGGGCGGACAAATTGCTCGGGAAAGGGGATATGCTCTACCTGCCGCCGGGTTCCTCAAAGCTTATCCGTGCCCAGGGAGCCTATATCACGGATGAGGAAGTTTCTGCTGTCGTGGATTATATTAGTAAACAAGCCCCGGCGCTTTTTGAACCGGAAGTCCACAGCCGCCTCGAAAAGGACGATGCCGATGGTTCTGAAATCACCGATGAGGATAAACGGCTCGTCCAGCAATGTCTGGAAATTGCCCTCCAAGAAGGGAGGGCCTCCACTTCTCTCTTGCAGAGACGCTTGAGACTGGGGTATACACGCGCTGCCAGAATTATGGATATTTTTGAAGATTATGCTATAGTCGGTCCGAAAGACGGAGCTAAAGACAGGGAAATCCTTGTTGATCTCAATAACCCGGATGAATTCCGGCGGATCGAGGCTTTATTTGATTAACCGGATGAAACGATGGATACAGTAGGTCAAAAAATAAAAAAACAGAGGGAATCTCGTAATTTATCCTTGGCGATGGCAGCCAAGGCGACGAAAATACGTGCTGAAAGGCTAGCCGAGATGGAGGAGGATAACTTCTCCAAAATCAATGGGCTGCGTTATCAGAGGGAATTCGTCCGTACTTATGCGAAATACCTCAAGATGGATGCCAATGAACTTGTTTTGGAGTTCAATGAACAATTTGGTTATGAAGCAGAGGATTATGGGACTATTAATCTGAATACCCCGGTGCGGCCTGTGGTTGCCGTTACCCGTGAGGTCCGCCTCAAGCCTGTGGCCATTCTTTATATCGTGGTGGGTCTAGTGATCTTATTGGTCTTGTTGCCGATCCTTATCAACCTTTGGCGTGTAGGCGTTTTTAAAATACCCACAAAAGTGACCCCAGAGGTCGTGGTGAGCGGGGGGAGTATCCCTCATCCTGCCGTGCGAGCTCCCCTAGGCCAGCCCGGTGTGCCTGTGGCAGTGACGTCAAATGCTCAGGGTGCGGTTATTGCCCTTCCCACCAATGTCGTCGCACAAGTCCCTGTCGTCCCGGTAAAAAATAAACTCGCGATCAGGGCCTCGGACGATTGTTGGATACGCGTCACCCTCGACGGACAAACCGATGAGAATGATGGCGGCTTTATTCTGGATAGCGACACTCAAAAAGAATTCGAAGCGGAGAAATTCACCGTGGAAGTTTTTAATCCCTCGCTTGTGACGATTCTTTATAATGGTCAGGAAGTGGCTAACTCTAATCAGGGTACGGAACCTAAAACAATTAATTTACCCTAATGAAAAATAATCAAGCAGAACTCAATCCTACCACAGCCCAATCCGAAAAAGTCAAAGTCGGGATGGTTTCGCTGGGTTGCGCCAAGAATCTAGTCGACGCCGAGATTATGCTCGGAAAAATCCGCGATGCAGGTATGGAGATTACACCTGACCCGGATACAGCGGATGTCATTATTGTGAATACCTGTTCATTCATCGATAAAGCTAAGGAAGAGTCGATCGATAATATCTTCGAGATGAATCAAAAACGTGGGGGTTCAAAAAAACATAAGAACCAAACGCTGATCATGTCGGGGTGTATGGCACAGCGTTTTGCCGGGGAGCTGCAAAAAGAGATTCCGGAAGTCGACGCTTTTATGGGGATCGACCAGGTCGAGCAAGTCGCCGAGATTATCAATCAGGCACGTGCCCGCAGGGGACACGTGGTCGAAGCGGATAGAGTCCAGGCCTCGAAAGTAGGCAAATCGGGGACAGCCGCGCCCGCGCAAGTTCCGCCACAAGACCCGCTTAATTTCGTGACTCGTAAACCGGTTTATATCCCTGATTATTCTACTCCCCGTGTGCGACTGACACCCGACCATTTTGCTTATGTAAAAATCGGTGAGGGCTGTAACCACCCTTGTTCCTTTTGTATTATCCCTCAAATGCGAGGGAAACACCGCAGTCGTACCTTGGACTCGATTGTACAGGAAGCACGGCAGCTCGTGGAGTCAGGGGTCAAGGAGCTTGACTTGATTTCTCAGGATACCACCTTTTGGGGGAAAGATTTGAAAGGTGAGGGAACCTATCGATTACCCGATTTGCTGGAGGCTCTCAATGATATTCCGGGAGATTTCTGGATACGCACCCTTTACACACATCCTTATCATTGGAGTGATGAGTTAATCACGGCCATGGCACGCTTGCCGAAAGTGGCTAAATATATCGATATGCCGTTACAACATATTGATGACGGAATGCTTTTGCCCATGCGCAGGGAGACATCATCCCAGTATATCCGGGACTTGATTAAAAAAATCAGGGCGGGCATTCCCGGTATTGCCATCCGCACGACTTTTATTGTCGGATTCCCCGGTGAAACAGATGAATATTTCCAGACGCTCCTCGATTTTATGGAGGAAACAAGGTTTGAACGGCTCGGGGTATTTACTTATTCGCAGGAAGACGGGACACGCGCTGGAAAAATGGAAGCCCAGATCGATGACCGCACGAAAAAAAGTCGTTACAAAAAAGCGATGAAACTCCAGCGACGTATTGCCGCCGAGATTTCCCAATCCCAGATCGGGCGCGAAATCCTCGCCCTGATCGATAAGGACGGGGTCGCCCGCGGACAATGGGATGCTCCTGATATCGACGGACGCATCTTGATCCCGGAAGGTTCAGCCAAAGTCGGTGAATTCCGCAGGATAAAGATTATTGGTGCTTTGGATTATGACCTGATGGGTCAACCGGTTTAAGAATCCGTGTCTCAGAGATCACGTGCGGAAGAGTGGATTTTTTGCCAAAAAATGACCGAGGACATGATTCTTTGTTTTGAGTCATTTGCCCGTGGTTGATCGTCTCAGAGGGTAGAATAGGGACTTTTTATGAACTCTTTTAAACTCCTGCGTTGACGATTGGGGCAAAAGGTCTTAGTCAAGAAAGGGAACTGAGGAACCATGAATTTACCCAATAAACTGACTATATCCCGTTTTTTCATCACCATCGTATTCACGATCTTGGTATTGGGGAATTATACCTACAGTGCGTCGGTGGCTGTCATTGTCTTTTTTATTGGTATGGTGACTGATTATATCGACGGGATTATTGCGCGGAGCCGGAATTTAAAAACCGATTTTGGAGCCCTGATGGATCCTTTGGCCGATAAGGTCATGGTCTGTGCGGCTTTTGTGAGTTTTGTCGCGCGGGGGCAATTAGGGCCTTTTGGTGCTTATTTTGTGATTATTGTGATCTCCCGTGAATTCCTGATTACGGGGCTGAGGATTTTAGCAGGAGCGAGGGGCCAGATCATTTCCGCAGACCGTCTAGGCAAACATAAAACAGCTTGGCAGATGATCACGATTATCGTCGTGCTCTTGCGTAGTGCCCTTGATGAGATTATGGGGCCGAGTGATCCCGAGTGGTTAGATGGGGTCCTCCAGATGTTTACGTGGGGCGTCTATGTCACCATGGCTATCACCATCGCCCTGACGGTTTATTCAGGTTTTGCTTATATGATGAAAAATAAGGAACTCTGGTCAAAAAACAACTAGCCGGAGACGGGGGATTCCGGCACCATAAACTTTATGGAAGAGTGGAATATACAATCTAGGTCGCGGGTTTGTGCGGGAACCGGTAAATCATTCGAGGAAGCGGAGCAAATTGTTTCGATGCTTTTCTTGGGGAAGAATGGTTATGAACGTAAGGATTATTGCCAACAAGCTTGGCGCGAATTGATCACCACTCCGGACACAGCTCCAAATTCTTATTGGCAGACGAAATTTTTCACCCCTCCACCCCCTCCACCCGATGCCTTAAAAAAGGATGATGCCGAGGGAATGTTACGCCAGTTGATCGAACGTAATGAAGAGTCCACAGTCATGACCCGTTATATCCTCGCCATTATGCTCGAGCGCAAACGTATCCTGAAACAAATCGATACGTTTATGAATGACCTACTTGGCAAGGTGATTGTTTATGAGCATCTCAAGAGCGGGGAATCCTTTACGATTGCCGATCCTGACTTGCGCCTCGACCAGATTATGGATGTGCAGAAGGAAGTGATCGCCATGCTTGGTGGTAAAGCCCCTTCCTCTGCCACCAAGAATGACCAGCCGGCGCCAGTGGCTCCTGCTGAGCCAGAGACGACTACTACCCCTGTTGATCCGCCCGCACAATAGTGTGCTTGTGCCCGTGGGATGGAAGTGAGGGATGAAATATGTTTTTAATACTCAAATCCTCTATTGCAAAATTGATCTATCAGGATTTCCTAAAGACACACCCAGTGTTGAAATGTCCCCAGTGCGGTTTTCAGGCCGGTTTACTTGAATGGATAAAATCCCGATCAGATCTCAGAAAGCTTCCAGACGGTCCAGTCGCCAAACCTGAGGGGACAAAAATCATGATCCAGGATTTGCCCGATGACGAACAGGTTTACCGGATCCCTCGGGCCGGGAAATTCGGCGCCTCTACGGGGTTTGGGATCCTGTGGACGGCTTTTTCATTTATCTTCGTTTTTGTGTTTATCTTTGGTGGTGCAGCCCAAAGGGGGGATATTCCGTTTTTTGTTTATGGAATCCTGATCCTTTTTCCTGCCATCGGATTAGGGGTGATTTATGCCGGACTCCTGCAGAATTTGTCGAAACGGATGCTTTACATCGGCCATCAAACTGTCCGCATCCAGACAGACCTTTTTGGATGGAAAAAAGTCAACGACATCCCGACAGTATCGGTGAGTTTCGTCGGTAGGATGACTTTTTATACACAAAATCACCAGCCGGTTTATGGAATAGAAATTAATGCCAGCGGACGCAGGATCCGTTTCGGCAGTGCCCTCACGGATTCCGAGCAAAAATGGTTATGCCAAGAGATCAAAGACAGGATCAAACACCTTCATCCCGAAAACAAATTGCTCTCGTAAAAACGCCTGCGTGCTCCCAGCAATTTGCCCAATGAGCCGATGGAAAATCCCCTAATTTTTCAGCCAGATATAGAAATTTAGGTAAGAGGCGAACCCGACCCAGATGAGGTAGGGGAAGAGGAGGATGGCGGCCACACGGTGGACCGGCATAAAAAGGATGATCATCAGGAGGATCGTGGTAAAAAGAAGGATAATATCTACAAGGGCGTAAGAGGGGCTCTGGAGGCCAAAAAAAAGATAACTCCAAAGTCCGTTTAATACGAGGTGGAAAAGGAAAAGGGTTAGCAGTGCCCAAGTTTTTTTGATGTCACCAGATATCCAGATGAGCCAAGCCGAGATACCCATGAGCAGATAAAGGGTCGTCCAGACTGGGGCAAATATCCACGGGGGCGGATTGAGTGGGGATTTAATGATTGTGGCATACCATGCATCCGGACGGACAAAAACAGCAGTTAATGACGGTAAAAAGCTGATGATAATCCAAAGCACTAGCCCACCGAATTTCACGAGGGATTTATTCATTCACTTTCCCTCCGGGAGTCTGGGCTATTCATTCTCAAGTTGTTTCCGGGCCTCGTTGATTTGTTCGAGTTGTTCTTTGGAGACCTTGGGGAATTCCAGTTTCTGGCGTTCGATATGGGTAATAACGATATCGGCGACTGCTGAGCGGGTGAACCACTTTTTATTAGCGGGAATCACATACCACGGGGCCCATTCCGTGCTGGTAGCACTGAGCATTTCCTCATAGGCCTGCATGTATTGGTCCCAGAAACCGCGTTCACGCAGGTCGGCCGCTGAGAATTTCCAGTGTTTTTCCTCTTTATTCAGACGGTCGAGGAATCTTCCTTTTTGTTCTGTTTTGGAGAGGTTTAAGAAGAATTTGATAATGACAGTGCCTGTATTGGTTAAGTGTTTTTCGAAGGCATTAATATCATCATAACGGCTTTTCCAGAAATCCTTATCATACTTTTTTACGGGCAGTTTTTGGGCATCAAGGAAATTTGTATGTACCCGAGTGACGAGCACTTCTTCATAATAAGAACGGTTAAAAATACCGAGTTTTCCTTTTTCTGGGGCGTGTTTGGCATATCGCCAGAGGAAATTATGGCTGACGTCCTCGGAGGAGGGGGTTTTGAAGCTGCTCACATTGCACCCCTGGGGATTGACTCCACTCATGACATGCTTAATCGCACCATCTTTACCGGCAGCATCCATCGCTTGGAAAATGATTAACCCGGCCCCGCGGGCATTGGCATAAATCATTTCCTGGGCTTCAGCCAGTGCCTCTTTGTCTTCTGCTAATGCCTTTAAAGCTTCTTCTTTGTCTTTAAAGTCTGCGGTGTAATCAGGATCGTAGTCCGAGAGTTTGATTTTTTTGTCACTGGGAACGAGGAATTTTGAGTGGTCGAATCGATGGGAGTGTTTCATAAAAAATGGGAGCTACTCTTATTGTAGGATAAAACACCGATTTTTAAAGTGGAAAGATTATTTTTATGCCTCTTATATAAGTCAGCCCTATGTGTGCCCGATTTGAATTCAAGTCTACTTCCTTTGCTGGGTTCCATCCGGAACTCTTAAAATTGATGGATGACCTACTGAAGGAAGAATATTACCCTTCGGAGAAGATTCCATTTATCAACGCCTATGGAGGGGTGGTGATGGGTGAATGGGGCTTTCGCCCAGCGTGGGGAAAACAACTCCTCATTAATGCCCGATCTGAGACACTTTTACAGAAAGAAGTATTTAGGCCTTTGCTCGATCACCCCTGTGCAGTCCCGGCGACCGCATATTTTGAATGGCTCACGTCAGGAAAACAAAAAATCAAACACAGGATTTTCCTGCCAAATGCAGAATCTTTTTTCCTGGCCGGCCTTCATTCCCCCGAAGGACGGTTTGTCTTATTAACCAAGTCGGCAGAACAATCAATTAGCGCGATCCACGATCGGATGCCCGTGATCCTTAAAAGGGATTCTTACTCCGAATGGGTCACTCCGGACTATGGAAGGCGTTTGGCCTTGCTGGAATCCGCTAAAAAGGGGATACATTACACGAATGCTCGGTCCATGGCTTTGCCGGCCGCTGTGAAACCTGCCCCCGGTGGACAAATGTCTTTTTTTTAACGATTAGAGATTGGAGTCGTCCTGCCAACCTTGCATGAGCTCAATGCGGTTACCATCAGGATCAGAAAAGAAACAAATTTTCAGTCCAGGAATGGTTCCCGAACAATCTATGATGTCGTCATGTTTGATGTCTTCGTCTTCAAGGGCCTTTACACTTGCCTCGATATTTGGCACCTCAAATGCCAGATGACTGAATCCTACGGGTTGGGGTGCGCCGGATTTTGTGCGGTCACCTTCCGCAGCACTAAAAAGCTCAATACAAGTCGCCCCCAGTCGTAACATGACAAATTCATTTGGTTCCCCGGCATGAAAAATGCGGACACGTTTGAATCCGAAATGTTTGGTGTAGAAATCTTCCAGGATTTGTTTGTTCCGGCAATTGAAGGCGATATGTTGTATGATATTCATGTTTTCATATACTCTAGTCGCTGAAGAGGGGAGATCAATGAAGATTCGACCGGGAAATTTTCTTTTTCGTCGGCTGTTTTTTCTGGGATGCAGTCTTTTTCTTCTTTACGGTGGTACTCCTTTTGCTCCTGAGCGCCACATCAATGGCTTTAAGGGCCCATTGCTTTAATTCCACACTATTATCCAAGACACCGGGGGGAATCTCATAATAACTCATGGTTGCTTTTCCCCGGGAGCTTTCATAAACAAAAGGCCCCATCCCAGCGGCTTCAAAATCCGGTTTCGTATTCCTATCAGCCTTTAAGTAAAGTCGGCCCTCGGCCAATATCCCGAAAAAGACCTCATCCTGATAAAGTCCATGCCCGCCAAACATCGCTTGTGCCCGCACCTCGGGTAACCGCGACAGTTGCTCCAAGACAAAATCCTTAAAAGAATGGTCATGCATGGAGTGAAAAATACTTTTCCACCGCGCAATTTGCAACCTCCTAAAACAAATCGCCTTGCACGAGAGGTTTACCAGCAGGCGGGGGGGATCGGAGGGGGAGGAGCTCGTCGGAGGTGCCGGACTTGATCTCGGACTGGGCAAATTGCCCGAGGAGTTCTTTGAGTTCGGAGGTAGAGTATTCTTGTTTGATTTTGGCGATTTCGGTATTGGCGAGTTCATCACACTTTTCGTTACCGGCATCCCCAGCATGACCTTTTACCCATTGCCAGGAGATTTTATGGTGTGTGGTCGCCTCGTCTAATGCAATCCAGAGGTCAGCATTTTTTACGGGTTGCCGTGCTTTGGTTTTCCAGCCATTACGTTTCCAGAGCCTGATCCATTCAGTGACCCCATTCCTCAGGTAGGATGAATCCGTGAAGAGTACGACATCACAAGGTTCTTTGAGGCTTTTGAGGGCTTCCAAGGCGGCGGTGAGTTCCATCCGGTTATTGGTCGTCGCGGGACATCCCCCACTGATTGTGCGGGAGTTGCCCGCATGGGAGAGGGTCGCCGCCCAGCCACCGGGGCCGGGATTACCGTGGCATCCGCCATCAGTGTGGATGATGATTTTTTTCATGATGAGGGGAGGGGCGGGCTCTTGCGTTTTTTCATCGGGATGATCTTACGGGCATTTGGTCCGGTATAAACCTGGCGGGGCCGTGCGATCCGGGAGTCGGGGTCTTCTGTCATTTCCAGCCATTGGGCGATCCAGCCCGGTAAACGCCCGATAGCAAACATCACGGTGAACATATTTGTCGGGATCCCCATCTCGCGGTAAGTGAGCCCAGTGTAGAAATCGACATTAGGATAAAGATTCCTCTCTTGGAAGTACGGATCGGACAGGGCTTTTTCCTCGAGGGCAAAAGCAATATCTAAGAGGGGATCATTCCTCTTTGTTTTTTTAACGACTTCTTTGCAGATATTTTTAGCGATTTTTGCGCGGGGATCGTATGATTTGTAAACGCGGTGGCCAAATCCCATCAGGCGGAAGGGGCTCCGGGGATTCTTTGCTTTTTCGATGACGGCATCAATGTCGCCGCCGTCTTTCTGGATGTTTTCGAGCATTTCGATGACGTGTTGATTTGCCCCCCCATGGAGCGGGCCCCAGAGTGCGCAGATACCAGCGGCGATGGAGGCATAAAGATTTGCCCCGGCACTACCGACAGCCCGGACGACGGAGGAGGAGCAGTTCTGCTCATGGTCCGCGTGGATAATGAGGAGTTTATTTAGAGCATCGACCATGACAGGATCAAAGGCCTCCTCGCGCACGGGTGAGTCGAACATCATATTTAGGAAATTCTCACAATATTTCAGATCGTGGCGCGGATAAACCACGGGTTCCCCAATCGATTTCTTAAAGGAGAAAGCGGCGATGGTCCTGAGCTTTGAAATGAGACGGGTCACAGTCATATCCAGATCCTCTTTGATGTCCTTGCCGAGCTCGGGATAAAAGGACGAGAGGGAGACGGCCATGGCTGAAAGGATCGCCATGGGATGTGAGTGGTCAGGGTAATTACTGAAAAACTCGCGCATATCCTCGTGGATCATCGAGTGGATATTCAGGAGATTCGAGTAACGCGCTTTTTGTTCCGTATTTGGTAGGGAACCGTGGACAAGTAGGTAGGCCACCTCAAGGAATTCACATTTCTCGGCCAGATCAGCTACGTCATAACCGCGGTATCGTAGGATACCTTTTTCACCGTCGATAAAGGTGATTGCACTCGAACAAGCCCCTGTATTCATGAAGCCGGGGTCGTAGGTAATCAGTCCGGTTTCTTTCCTGAGCCTGCGGATGTCCAGGGCGCGTTCACCTTCAGATCCTTCATAGATGGGATAAGTGAATTTTTCTTCCCCGATCGTGATCTCCGCGTTGCTGTTTTTTTCCATTTTCATAGACAGTCCTTTTTCGTGCTGGGGCCTGAGTCTAGGAATGAGCGCAGACCTTGATCAAGAACAATGATCGTTAATTCCTCATTATTACGCGCAAATTGCTCCGGATTACTTTTCCGGGCGAGCGTCCTCGCTCGGTGTGTGAGGGAGAGGTGGCTTCCATTGGGGATGTCCACGGATGAGTGTCTCGAAAGCCGAGTGTTCTTCAGGTGGGATGCCCGCGGGAGTCTTTGCGCAGGAACGGTTCCATTTGGATAACCACTCTTCGGAGAGCATCTCACGGCGGGACTGGAATGGGCCGTTGAGGGCGGGGGCGGTCATGGCGATGGTGGTTTCGAGCTTTTGCCCGGTGCCACGACCTTTGGCGAGGTAAAATCCCGCCGCGAGCAGGGCAGCACGGGAGGCGGTGGAATACGAATAAGTGAAAAGCTCGGCGGCTTTATGACCACAAATACTGAAAAGCTTTTGGAAAACATCGAATGTCCAGAGTTCCCCCGATGTCTTGACTGAATACATGTCGTAGAAAATCAAATCCGGCGGGAGTGGGGCCTGCATCATGGTCTCGAGGAAATCACCTTTGAAAAGAGTCCAACACAGACCGGGGAATTGTTTCGACTGCCACTGCCCGTTTTGGGCGATTCCGGCTGGGCCCCCATGGCGCAGGTAAGTGAAAAGATCACGGTGGTTGAGCGCGAGATTCAGGGAGTCGAGATTATTTTCAAAGCTGATGATGTGCATCGGACGGACAGGGCCCTTTGCCGCCTCAGCCTCGTAACATTGAATAGCCGCCATGGCATTGGCCGCGGCCCCCAGACCGGCATCCCAGATGACGAGCTCCCCCGCCTCGTTATCCGCAGTCTGACGAATGCGTTCGGACAGGAAAGATTGTTCCACATAAAGACTCTTGGCCTCTTCCATGGGAGGGGTGCGGGAATGCATAATCTCGCCGGAGGGAATGTGTTTGATGCTGGCGAATCCTTCATAAGCGATGTGGATCGTGTAATCCCCGAGGACAGGACGGCGTTTTTTCCCGGGCTTTACCGCAATGACCGGATGATCACAGTCGGGTGCATGCAGAAAAACCCGTTTCTGGTGGTAGAGCTCCATAAAACGGTCTTCGAGGATACTCTGCCTGATATCGCGCATGAGCTGGTGGTAGAAATGGATATTATGTTTGCCGAGGAGTTGCCAGCCGAGGGTTTCCCCGGTTTTGGCTAAGTGGTGCAAGTAGGCGCGGGAATAACGGCTGCATGTGGGGCAATGACATTCGGGGTCGAGTGCTTCGTCGGAGAATTTATAGACGCTGCGCCGTAGCTGGAGAAATCCCCGGGAGGTGAAGGCCGCCCCGCGCTGGGCGACTTGTGTCGGGATAATACAGTCGAACATATCCACACCACGGTGGACGGCCTCTAATATATCTAGGGGAGTTCCCACACCCATGAGGTAACGAGGTTTGTCCTCGGGTAACATTTGGGCCGTGAGCTCGCAAGTGTCTTCGCGCTCGTTTTTGGCCTCACCGACAGCTAAGCCGCCGATGGCAAATCCGTCAAAAGGCATCGCGCAAAGTTCAGCGACACTTTGTTTGCGTAAATCCGGGAAAAGGGCGCCTTGGACGATGCCAAACATGGATTGGGGGGAGTCTGCACGTGCGGCGAGGCTGCGGACGGCCCAACGGTGTGTGATGCCCAAGGCCGAGCGGGCGGTGGCTTCGTCGGCAGTGGAGGGGATACATTGGTCGAGGGCCATCATGATATCGCTGCCTATGGCGATTTGTGTGCCGATACTCAGTTCGGGGCTCAGCAGGATCGTTTTCCCGTCGATGTAACTCTGGAAAATAGCGCCCGCCTCACTCATGGAACGCGAGTGCGGTAGAGAAAATATCTGGAATCCGCCTGAGTCGGTGAGGACGGAACGTGGCCAGCTCATGAATTTCTGGATACCACCAATGCGCCGGAAGACCTCAGGACCCGGGCGGAGCAAAAGATGGTAGGTATTCGCGAGTAGGATTTGTGAGCCGGCATCTTCTAGGGTTTGGGTAAGCTGGGCCTTGACCGTGGCCTGGGTACCCACGGGCATAAAAAGCGGGGTTTTAACCTCATTATGAAGGGTGTGGAATGTCCCGGCGCGCGCACGTGAACCCGTGGCGCGGGCTTCTAATTTGAATTTCAAGCGGGACTCGTTCATATGGATTTAATTCCGGTGAAGCAAATTGCGGTAAACGGCCTTAAAATCAATCCTAACTATTTTTATAGAAGTATTTTTACGTTTGATTCACTGATCGTGGAATCTCTCGTTTCATTTCCAAGTGAGATTCATGCGGTAGATCATAGATGAGGACGGGGAATCCAATCAAAAGGAGGCGGGGTTAATTCGGGCGTTTGTTTTTATTCATTCCTGTCCAGCGGGTGATCAAGGAACGTGCCTTGGGTCCGCCGTACGCGATGATAAATGCCGTCAGGGTGAGGCGGGAACCGCGACCGATGACGGAAGCCCAGGTGAAATCCCAGAGGTCGACATGGGCGAGGCCGGACGCGAGGGCCACGACTTTATACGGTACCGGGCTGAGGGTGGCGACCACGATGCTCCAGAAGGTAGCGTCACTGTATTCTTGAGCAATTTGCGGCACCTTATCCAGATGGAGGAAGGGCAGGTGTCCAGTGGCGAACCCTTGAAATCCTTCCCAAAAGAAATATCCGAGAATCCACATGAGGTATCCACCGATGACAGAGGCGATAATGGCGACCACTGAATAAAGTAGCCACCTTTTCGGTTTTGCCAGGCACATGGGGATGAGCATGAAATAGGGGGAGATCGGCAGGAGGGAGGAATTCAGGAAGGTAATCAATGCAAAAACGGCCAGACCCCAGCGAGAATTTAATGAGGCTAGAGCCCAGTCATAAAACTTTTTGAGTGTTTTTCCCATTTTCTGGACGAGTATCGGAGGTAAAAAAAATCCCGGTCAAGGCTGTGAGGCTTTGCCGGGAAAAAATTAATCGAAAAGATTAAATGAGATTACTCTGCAGTAACGTTCTCTGCTTGAGGACCTTTTTGTCCATCAACGATCGTGAAGGAAACACGTTGTCCTTCACGGAGGGTTTTACGGCCACTGCCGTTGATTGCGGTGTGATGAACGAAAACGTCTTTACCGCTTTCAGGTTGGATAAATCCGAACCCTTTTTCATCGTTGAACCATTTAACTGTACCTGTAACTTGTTCTGACATATTGCTTTCTTGATTTTTTCTTGATTGTCCGTGAATCCTTCAATAAAAGAATCCAGCGGGTGTGTTCATGTCCACGCTTAACAGGGCTATTCAAGAAAGCAACCACTAAGTTCGATAATTCACAGTTATTCTATTAAATGGTAATAATTGTGATGGTGATTTGAAAAAAAACAGGGGGTATGTCGTTTTACTTCAAAAACCCCGTCAGAGGACTCGTGGCAGAGGCTTTTGATGATTGGCCGGCGAGGCCGATCTCGAAGGCTTCGCGGCCAGCTTCGATACCTTTGGCAAAGGCTTTTGCCATGCCACAGGGGTCAGGGGCGATAGCGATGGCGGTATTAATCAGTACGGCGTCCGCACCCATTTCCATGGCCTCAGCGGCTTGTGACGGGGCTCCGATGCCCGCATCGACGACGACGGGGACACTGGCTTGCTCGATAATGATTTCAATTTGTGCGCGGGTCTGGATGCCGCGGTTCGACCCGATAGGTGCACCTAAGGGCATGACTGTGGCACAGCCCACGTCTTGGAGGCGTTTGGCCAGGACCGGATCGGCATTTATGTAAGGCAGGACAATAAAACCCTCTTTGACGAGGTGTTTTGCCGCTTCGTAGGTTTCCACAGGGTCGGGGAGCAAATAGTGGGGGTCGGGATGGATTTCGAGCTTCACCCAGTTCGGTAAACCCGCGCTGCGGGCGAGTTTGGCCAGTCGAATGGCTTCCTCGGCATTTTGTGCGCCACTGGTATTAGGCAGGATCAGGTATTTTTTCGGATCGATAAAATCCAGTATGTCGGCGGAAGGATCGTGTTCGCCTGAGAGATTCGCCCGGCGCAGTGCGACAGTGACGATCTCGGCCCCACTGACCTCGAGGGCATGGCGCATGGAGGCATTTGACGAGAATTTCCCTGTACCGACCATCAGACGGGAACGGAACTCGCGCCCGGCGATTTTGAGTTTGGTAGATTCTTTGATGGAGGGGAGTTTGCTCGAGTCGATGGCTTTTTCGACACGGACTTGGAGTTCTGCTAGGTTAAAAGGTTTGCGCACATAATCTGCGGCGCCGAGCTGGAGGCCTTTGACAATGTCAGCGGCGGCCCCTTTTTGGGTGAGGAATACGACAGGGATATTTTTTGTGGCAGGATTTGCTTTCAGGCGCTCGATTAATTCCAGCCCGCTCATCACCGGGAGCATGATATCCGAGATAATCACATCTGGAAGTATTTTGATGGCTTGATCGAGGCCTTGCTGACCGTCGGAACCGAGAAAGACTTCCCATTTTTCTTGGTCGAACCGCGCTTGGATCACGCGGCGGATACTCGGATCATCTTCGACGACTAATACTTTAGGCATAAGGGTACTTCCGTTTTTTTTTAAAAAAAGTTGGGCGACTAACCAATGACGATATTGACAAGTTTATCAGGAACGACAATGACCTTTTTGACTGATTTCCCCTCGGTGAATTCTTTCACACGCGGGTTAGCCATGGCTTTCGCCTCGGATTCCTCGCGTGAAGTACCTTTGGGCAACATAATCTTGTCGCGCAATTTGCCATTGACCTGGATCACGACCTCGACTTCGGATTCGACGAGATACTTTTCTTCGCAAACAGGCCATGGGGCATAATTGATCGACGGGATGTGTCCTGCCGGGGTCAGTGCAAATTGCGGGGCGGAATGGATCGCTGCCCAGAGCTCCTCTGCGATATGGGGGGCAAAAGGACTCAGGAGCTGGAGGAATTCCTTGAGTGGGGCAAGTGGCCTTTCTTCCAGTGGGGTGAATTCATTCACAAATATCATCATCTGGGCGATAGCAGTATTCAACGAGAGATTTTCGATGTCTTCGCTGACTTTTTTTATCGTGGCATGGAGCACCTTGAGCTGGCCTGGGGTGGGGGCCGAGTCGCGCAATTTGCTCGAGAGCGACCAGGAACCATCCTGCTGCTCCTCCATAATGAGGCGCCAGACACGGCCAAGGAAACGGTAAACTCCCTCGACGCCTTTCATGCTCCAGGGTTTTACCTGTTCCAGCGGGCCCATGAACATCTCATACAGGCGCAGGGAGTCAGCCCCGTATTCTTTGATCACGTCATCGGGGTTCACCACATTTCCGCGCGATTTGCTCATCTTTTGCCCGTCCTCACCGAGGATCAGGCCTTGATTGACGAGTTTGTAGAAAGGCTCAGGTGTCGTGACGAGCCCGAGGTCAAAGATGACCTTATGCCAGAAACGCGCGTAGAGCAGGTGCAAAACGGCGTGTTCGGTACCACCGACATAGAGATCGACGCCCTTTTCTTTCGGGTCCAGGCTGGAATGCATCCAGTACTTTTCCGCCTCAGGGGAAACAAAAGCCTGCGCATTTTGTGCGTCCGTATAACGCAGGTAATACCAGCAGGAGCCTGCCCATTGAGGCATGGTATTCACTTCCCGTCTCCCCGCGCAATTTGCGCCGGTGTACGGATTCGTGATCTGGACATCGAGCCAGTCACCGGCCTTGGAGAGTGGGGGCTCTGGCGTGCCGGTGGGTTTAAAATCGTCCATGTCCGGTGGGATCAATGGCATGGTTTGAGCATCCAGAGCAAAATGCTCTTTGCCGACCCAGACGATCGGGAAAGGTTCACCCCAGTAACGCTGACGACTGAAAAGCCAGTCGCGGAGTTTGTAATTAATCGTCTTTTTCCCCAGCCCGTGTTCCTCCAGCCAAGCCGCAATTTTGTTTTTTGCATCGAGAGTCGAAAGCCCGTTGAGGAGTCCGGAATTCACCGCAGTGCCATCCCCACAGAAGCCAAGGGATTCCTGTCCAGCGGGGGCTTGGACGACGAGAGTGACTGGCAGCCCAAATGTCTGAGCAAATTCCAGATCGCGTTCGTCATGTGCCGGCACGGCCATGATCGCGCCTGTGCCATAACCAGCCAAGACATAGTCAGCGATCCAGATCGGGATTTTTTCGTTATTCACCGGATTAAGCGCGTAAGCTCCCGTAAATACACCGGTTTTGTCTTTGGCCAACTGCCGGTCTTGATCAGATTTTGACGCGGCAAATTGTTTATAATCCGCCACGGCTTTTTCATGTGTGCTGGTAGTGATCTGGTCGACTAGCTCGTGTTCGGGGCAGAGCACCATATACGTCGCGCCGAAAAGGGTATCGGGGCGAGTGGTGAAAACGGTGATTTTCTCGATCGGATTCTCCAGAGCAAATTGCACCTCGGCACCCTCGGAGCGCCCGATCCAGTTCCTCTGGAGGAGTTTAATACTCTCAGGCCAATTCACCAGGTCGAGTTCGTTAATCAGGCGTTCGCAATACTCGGTGATCCGGAGCATCCATTGGCGCATCGGGCGGCGCTCGACGGGGAACCCGCCGACTTCGCTTTTTCCGTCGATGACTTCTTCATTCGCCAGCACGGTCCCGAGTTGGGGGCACCAGTTTACGGGGGCTTCGCTGACGTAAGCCAGGCGTTTGCTGTCGATCAAGGCACGTTTTTTTTCCGGAGTGTCACAATCCGCCGGGATGGGCAGATCCGTAATCGGGCGGGCAATTTGTGTCGCCGGGTCGAACCATGAATTATACAGTTT